>Ga0137418_10004283_pt1 | contig 13121 bp, 8 predicted proteins | sample CZODoug3_1_2_16f_FD_122242 | JGI IMG/M metagenome (GOLD analysis project Ga0137418, IMG submission 122242) | Vadose zone soil fungal communities from Angelo Coast Range Reserve, California, USA - CZODoug3_1_2_16fungal (Hybrid Assembly) | ecosystem: Environmental > Terrestrial > Soil > Vadose...
AGTCAGCATTCATGTAGAGTCCGCATCAGGACTCACCTCACATCATCTGGTTCTCTCATCTGGCACTGTCCCATCGTGGTGACGAGAGTGCTTTTCGTCCCATTGAAGTGTTTCGTCCTTTGTCTCTGCGTGTTCTTTGTTGTCCTGCGTCCTGCGTCTCGAGTCCTCGCGCAGCCGCGCACAACACGTTTTCAATCTGAGCTGGCAAAGTCAACCACGCGCCAACGGCCGTTTCATCGCCCGTTCGGCAGGATCTTCCACCATCAATACACCATCCACACTTTCTGATTCGTCTCGTACTCCTAGTACACCATTGTCTCTTGGGCGCTCAATCTCCCCAGATCGGTTTGGGCTACACTACGACAACAACTCACCACCAACATCACCAATAGCACCTCCCTCACAGTTAGCAGCACCAGTACCACAACCCACCATACTCGCAGCCCCACCACGCCGTATTTCAATGCCGAATAGCACTACGGAGGTCTTCTACGGCGACGGCCGAGAAGGCGAAAACCCACAAAATTTCTTACGTGCGTTTCGCAGAGAAATGCGCGCTCTCACCACTACAGACAACAAAGCCATCGCCAAAGCCTTTGTCGACTACCTCGGCGCTGGTTCGACAGCCGATAAGTGGTACGAGGACCTGCCTCAACCCACGCAGGAGTCTTGGAAGGACATAGAGACAGAATTTGCGAAGCGTTGGCCACGCATCAAACAGGCCACACGATCGGAGCAGGAGCTAGAACGGGAGTTGTTGACGACGGTGCTAGGGGAGAAGGAGCTCGGGGAAAAAGTCAACAGCGGAGGGATAGAGGTGTGGTCGCACGTAGCATGGGCCGACAAAATTGCGGTCTTGGTGAACGAGGCTAATCTATCGACGAAAACTACGCACATCTGGCAAGTACGCGATAAGCTACCGGAGGCTATCAAGGACATTGTCAAAAGCTCACACGCAGACTGGACTGACTTCCTCCAAGTAGTACGCGACGTAGACTTACAACATATTCGGGACGCTGTCGAAAAGAGCAAGAAACGGGAGAAGGAACGAAACGCCCTAGAAAGTCGTCTACGACTTCTCGAAGCAGCGCAAAGTTCACCAACCGCGGGCATACGCACACAACTGTCTCGCACATCCATCGTGTCACCACAGCCACCACTTCCAGCACCTCGCTTCACAACCACGTCACGCACTCCTGACAACACATTTGCAAATCAAACAGGCGGACAGGGAAACCTCGCATTCATAACACGTCCAAACTTGCAAACTCGCGCTCCCATGTCCACCACTCAAGTAGATGCTCTGCGCGCTCGTCTTAACATTTTACCTCATCATCCAGACAATGACGCAGGTCGAGCTGCCTATCGGAAGCAACTCGCTGATTGGGACACAAAACACGGCTCACAAACCCGTGTTACAGAAGAGACACCATATCCTCTAAGGCCGGGAACTGCCCCCGTCTGCACTGCCGAATGCTGGAATTGCGGTACAAATGGCCACCGTCGCGACGCATGCCCTACACCCATTGGCAACGAAGCACGTATTGGTCCCAAAGAGGCCGCTTGGAGGCGTATCTGCACGATGACACTGGGCCTGATCAACCGAGCAAACGCTACACCGATCCATCTAGTGGTTGTCAACCAATACCCACCGAGAACTCCATGGGCAGAAGAGTTAGGTTCGGAGAGAACTGCGGACCAGGGAAATGGGGAAGGGTCGCCAGCTTAGAGAGCGAGCGGGTGACCCAGACGACATGCTCAAGAGGAACCACAGTCCCCGTGTTGGGAGAGGCACGACATGGGGACAGTACTCAGTCGCCTACAGAATCACGATGTAACCAATTCGCACACGAAATAATGGAAACTGTTAACCTGTATTCTGTGGGTAATGATGGCTCAATCCCCGAGAAACCTTTTTTACACCAAGTCCTGTTTAATGGGCCCAACGGTGAAATAGTTCGGGTACGAGGCCTATTTGATGATGGCGCCATGGTAGGTGTTATGGATTTAAACATATTTTCCAAAGTCAAAGGGCGCTTAGGATGTGTTACTCCTTCTAAACGGCGCCTGCGAATGGCGAACGGCGTAATAATACCCTCATTGGCCCACTGGAGAGGATGGATCACATTGGGAACAATAAAGGCTGAGGGTGAATTTGAAGTTTTCGACAGCGGGGGAGAATGGGCATTCTTATTCAGTAAACCATTACTGCGGGCCTTCAACGCCATACACGATTATGCCCAGGATAAAATCACGGTTTCGGGTCTAGGCGGCACATGTACGTTGTACAATCAGGCGACAGACCCGAATTATACGCATCTATCCAAATCCGCCGGTGTTAACTTAACACTCGATGTCAAGCAATTCTGCCAAGTCAGTGACAAGCGAGAGTCCAAAGTGGGGGGAACTGAACCCCCCGCGAGGGGAGTAGATCCTTCAAATGTACTTGAAAACATGAAGAACATCACTAAGCTAGTTTCTCCAGCGGTTATTAGCGAACAAACCCCAGTTGCAACAAAAAAGAAGCGCCGCATACCAAAACGAGTACAACGCGAGAGGCAACGTCTGCGCCACAAAACTGAGTTTTTGGCAAACCTTCCAAAGGCCCCAATAATTGGAGGACGACGATGGGAAATCACAAAACCAAAGGGAAAGCGTGCAGAATCAAAGGGGAGTAGCACACTCCCCGCGAGGGAAGTTCCACCTCACATGGATTCTGTTCCCACATGCGCAAACATTAACCCAAATACCTCAGACAATATTACACCAGTGTGCCTTGTTTCGGACAGCGAAGAAGCAAAACTCCAGGACATCGGCAGTGAAATACCCACCTCAGGTCTCAAAACTGACACCAATATATTCACGCGACACACAAATCCTTTCAAGGAGGAACGTGTCAAGGCGATTCTGAGTTCCGTTGAGCTTGGTAATGACCTAACCGAAGAAGAGCAGGCTAGAGCTCAGGAACTACTCAAAGAATATGCTGATTGCTTCGCCTTGTCCGTTAGCGAGGTTCGCCAAGTCCCAAATGCAGTCCACCACCTCAACGTGCCTCCAGACGCAAAATTCAGCACAAAGGTGCATCAACGCCCATTGACACCACCCCAACGCCAATATCTCAACAAGAAAATTGACGAAATGTTGGACGCGGGAATCATTGAACAGGTAGAGCCATCACGTGTCAAATGTGTTTCACCTACAACACTCGCACAAAAAGCTCATGAAGGCGGCGGGCTAACTCTCGAGGAGCTACAACAACGAATCAATGCAGAGTGCGCCAGTGCGGGATTGGACCCGTATTTCGATGCGAGCGAAAAGACGGTAACACCACCCATTGAGACGTCACCTAAAGAGCAAAAATGGAGGGTATGTCAAAATTTTGGCGAGGTTAATAGAGTCACCGAAATCGCGGCAATGCCTCAAGGCGATATTCGTCTGAAACAACAACGACTTAGTGGCCACCGCTATATCTCCGTCTTTGACTTTGCATCCGGTTTCTACGCTGTCGAGGTCGATCAGGAATATCGCCCATACACAGCGTTTTACGTAGAAGGACGCGGCTACTTCTGGTATGCACGAATGCCATTTGGACTCACAGGAGCACCCTCGACATTCGCCCACATGACTGCAACACATCTGCACGATCTATTAAACGATGAAATTATGGAGCTATTCGTGGACGATGGCGGTACCGCTGCGGATACTTTCGAGGACATGCTCTCTAAGCTCCGATGCATTCTGACTCGCGTACGGGAACGCCACCTATCCCTCTCGGCCACTAAGTCTCAATTCTTCATGACGGAGGCTATTTTTGCAGGCGGGCGAGTCAGCCCTGAAGGTGTTATGCCGGACCTAACAAAACTCACAGCAATAGTTGATTGGGAAAAACCCGCAGACGCACTCAACCTTGCATCGTTCCTCGGCATCACTGGCCATTTTAGGGACTTGGTTAAAGACTACGCAAAGCTAGAACAACCGCTGCGGGATCTGATACGCGATGTCAAATTGCCAGAACCATGTTCAAAGACCACATACCGCAGGATCATGTCGGAACACAAACTTGACCCTGTATGGAATATGGCCCACACAAAAGCATTCGTACGACTGAAGGCAATTATTACCACAGAACCAGTCTTGCGCTGTCCAAAGTGGGATGGCACTCCCTTTATTGTCACAACGGACGGTTGCAAAGAAGGCTTCGCAGGAGTACTATCGCAACGTTTCAAAACGACACTACCCAGCGGTAAGGTTGTCGAGAAGCTACACCCCATAGCATTCGCGTCTAAGCGCACTTCTCGCGCTGAAGAAAGGTATAAACCTTTCCTTCTAGAATTTGCAGCATTGAAATTCGCACTGGACAAGTTCTCAAACGTCATTTGGGGATTCCCTGTGGAAATCGAGACGGATTGCCAAGCAATTAGAGACGTGATGCTTAATGACAAGCTGAATGCGAACCACGCACGTTGGAGGGATGGTATTCTGGCACATCACATCATTGATGTTAGACATGTGCCGGGCAAAATCAATGTAGTGGCCGACGGAATAAGTCGAAAATGGGAAGGACGACCGAGAAGCTTAGGGGATGGTAGCGAATGGACCGTCAGCGAGGATTGGGATGCTAACACCGGTTTGGCAAATGACATTTTGCACGTATCAACTGAAGATACATCCAGTTCCCTCTGCGAGCGATTCCGCAATGAACCGCTATTCCTCGAGGTAATCAATTCAATCTTGGCCATCAAGGATAAAGCTACCACACTCCGTGATCGAAAACGCGCTGGTCATCGCGCTTCCCAATACATGATTGATGACGGGAAATTGTGGCGGTTGAAAGGAGGAACCTCGGTACGGGGACGTGCGCGAGTCGAGTGTGTCACACAAGAGGAAGCTCGTACATTGGCCTTGAAACAGCACATGGATAATGGCCATTGGCGCAGGGACTCAATCAAAATTGCACTAATGGACAGAATCTGGTGTCCGTGCCTCGACGCAGCGATCTTGGATGCCATCAAGGATTGTGGCCATTGCAAGAACTTCGGTTCCACTCATATTCACTCTTTACTGGAACCAATCACGCGACGACATCCATTCGAACTCTTAGTTGGCGATTATCTGACAATGCCCATTGGACGCGGAGGACTCAAAACAATCGGAGTCTACCTAGATGTGTTTTCGCAGCATGTATGGGTACAGGCATTCAAAACGGCAGGGAGTTCGAAGACAACTATCAAAACACTTGAACGAATCTTCCACGACTTCCTGGCGGCAGAGGTTTTCATGTCAGATGGCGGAACTCATTTCAACAGCGACCCTGTGCGAACATTCTGTAAGTCATGGGGGTGTAAACCACATGTAGTGTCAGCATATTCGCCATGGATAAATGGGCTGGTCGAAGGGACAAACAAAATCTTATTGCACGTTTTGAAACGCCTTTGCGCGCCGGGCTTGGGAGATGACGAATACGACAACATGGACTGGGATTCGTTGCCCAAGTCATGGCCATTACACCTAGATGAAGCAGTCTTAGCGCTGAACACCCGCATACTCCCCAATTTAAAGTTCTCACCCAAGGAATTACTACTCGGGATGGTTGTCAACACCCCACGAACACCTCTGGCGGACAGTGGCTCTGTTTTGCTGCCACAGGATGCTAACACGCACATTGCATATGTGGCACAGCAACACCTCGATGGGTATGATGCCATTGTCCGGCATGCATTAAGTCGAAAAGCGGCATTCGACAGACGGGTCCTCGCGAAATCACCGGGCGAAGTCATATTTACCCAGGGACAACTGGTCCAGGTCTATAGAAGCGATCTTGATTATACATTCAAGGCGGAGCGCAAAATTTTGCCGAAGTGGTCGCCACCCCATCGCATCCGCAAACGTCTTCGTAACTCTTACAGGCTAGAGAACCGTGATGGCACCGCCATTAAGGGTACCTTTAGTTCCAGGAGGCTGCGCACATTCATTCCTCGGGAGGGTACCAAATTGGCCATGGAACAAAAGGAGTTTGAGGAGAAGTTGAAAGCCAAGGGACCTGAAGCGGATGATGAGGACAAAGAGGAGGACGAAGAAGATGGGACGGAGGAGGAGGACGAGCACGAAGGAGAAGAGGGTGTAGAGGGGCATTCAGAGTTGTCGGAGGGGTAGATGTTCGAGCGGCGAGGACGCCGCTTTGTTTTAGGGGGGCACATGGAGTAGTGGGTTGCAGGGTTGAGTCGAGGGAGTAGGAGGAGTAGGAGCGGTCCTTTTAGTGATTAGTCAGCATTCATGTAGAGTCCGCATCAGGACTCACCTCACATCATCTGGTTCTCTCATCTGGCACTGTCCCATCGTCCGCTTGTTCTGACCATGTGTTGCATGTATATTCTGGCAATTGTTGTGAGCTGAGCTGCAAGCGAAAGTACTGCGGGATACGCTATTAATTTGTCTTTTACCATAGCATCTGTGTATCGATGTATACCGTGCCATAAACGCCTTCGTTAATTACGCAGATGTACCAGGTGGACCCATAGTGTTCTATGGAAAACTCAACCATCCAACAAAAGTTGCCAAAACCGCGGTCTATTCGGCGCAAGCGATACTGGCTAATGGTTTCTTCGTGAGTTCCGGGCTTTCTGCCTTTCTTATCTGCCGTGTGTTCTGATCTCTGTGGCTTGGAAGGTTTGGCGGTGTTATGTTGTCTGGGATAGAAGTTGGTCTATAATTATCCTGCCTGTCTTCATGCTTGTTGGGACAACGAGTGAGCAACCCTGAATCTTTCTCTGCTTAAATGACACTCATGTCTATTTCAGTTGCGGCTTCCGGTGGATGCTGGGAATTTTCGAGAGCTGATGTAGTGATTACACCGCAGCTTGACTCATGGGTCAAGTCGGCATTGTCAATGACTTTGGCCACTAATGTTGTCTGTGCTGGTATGTGAGGCGTCGTTGTTTGTCATTTTTCGCTAATTGATGGAATATCTCGAAGTGCTTCTTGTGTTTAGGATATGGCGAAGCCAACGACTGCTGAAGAAGACTTTCGGTCATCATTCTACTCTTTTCCAAGTCATGATTGTAGTGATTGAATCTGCCGCAATATGTTCGTCCGCCTTGATCGCCGCCATTGCAACATACGCTGCCGGGGGTTATTCGCAATTCATCATTATGGACTTGGTACGTTATGAATATCTCTTTATCATCTCTTGTGTTAAATCACATCATGATTATTTACCCTTCAGCTGACATCGCTGGTCGTAAGTCGGCACATTTTTGTGATCCCAACATTTTGGCTGAGCTGCGCACACCAGGGTATCGTCTTCACCTTCATAATTATCCGAGTTGGACTTGGGATCAGCTTAAATGGAAGTTCACCGCCTCAATCACCCCAGCCTGTGACTCATACTCTTCCGAATACTTCTGCGACGACAAGGTACCTAGGTGAAAGGGGTGATTATTCCGTGAAGCCCATGAGATTTCCCTTCTCGGTTGATGTGGTGAATCATTCTGATGCAGACAGCCTTTACCAAACATCAACAAGTATCTAGTGAGACTCGGATCAGCACATCTCACTTTCAGTGCCCCCTTTTGATAGAAGGTGGCAGGTTGATATATTTCGGGGAGGGTGAAATCTGGCAGGAATGAGTTGGGGTAACAAGTCTTCAATTTGAGTGCTCATCGTCGATAGTACTCATAACCTAAATAACCATCCAACATAGATTAGAGTGGCAACGTAGATTATAATAGCAAAAGCAGCATCCTAGGATCTTATAAGCAAAAAATGGTGGACTCACCTGAGTCAAAACCCGCTAAAACTTGCGAGTTGTAACTCAACGAAACTTGGCAAAACAAGTTGACACTGAGTTAGTAACTCGCATTGATTCACCTCACTCCGTGGCAACATTAGGAAAATCCAACATCAGCTTATTTGATTTAATCATGACTTATTTTACTTACAGCCAAAATTTAAGTAGTTCTAAGGAAACATTGGTTAAGGAAATTTTACTTAGAATAAGTAAGATAGGCCTCACTCGGAAGTGGCCTATATCACGTGCCAAGCGTTACTTCATATCAAAATGCCCCTTCTGACTCTATATAAAAGTTCATGACCCTCAGATGAAAATACAGAACTGTCAGTCTGTGGGATGTAACAATAGAATTAATTCTCTCTATTCAAATTGTTCCCCAGTCCGTTGTGGAATAAGTAGATAGCTTTTTTATGTTTTAAAGGCTCAGCCACCATTGCTTAATATGGAAGTCTACCGAAATTCACTAGAAATCTATCTAGATATTGCATAGTGTACTATATAAAATTCTGAGAACACAGAAAGCTGGAAGGTGTATTACTTCATATATTGACAGTTTTGTATTTCCAAAATTCTCTTCCGTGTTTGGGTGCTAGATTCACAAGTGGTTTTGGTCACTGATATGTCACAACACGTGATATAGGCCACTTCTGAGTGAGGCCTATCTGGAAATTGCTTAGAATTATTTCTACTTAGATTTCCTTTACATTTACTGAAAGTCTGCCTTTCAATCAATTGTATTTACTTTAATTTTTACTTAGTCCGAGCCCCTTGATCATTGAATGCCTGGCTATGCTAGAATAAGTGTGGATGTGTTGACTTAATAATGGAGTGGTTGACTTTGACTATCATAAACAATGTTACTGGAAATCAATATGGAGTCCCGCAATCCCAGGTTACACCCATATATGTTGCAACAGATTGTGAAGGATATTGTGTATATTATGATATCTGCCTTTTCCCACTAAGGACTTAGAACAATGTCTATGACATGCCTCAACAGATCAGAGATGATTACTATCAGTAGCAGGATGTTAGCTGGACTAGCATTCCACATCCTAAAAAGGGCCATCAGTGGCATGACAGCTTCCATGAAGGGAAAGGAAAGAACAAGAAATGAAATGAAGAATATTAAATGAGCACCATCAAGCGTCAACAATATAGCCCTAACCAAGTCTCCTTCAACTATGTGACATTGAAGTGAAAATATATGATGCAATAGTGACTGCATCTGGCTGGGTGATGGTGATGATATTGGTGTTGTGACATGAATAGGGAGGATAGATGTTGAAAGAGTTACATAAGCAATCTGGACAGTGATGCAGTTTGTTGTCTCATGTCAGTAGGCATGGCCCATGTTGCATTCAGTGTGAATGGAAGGAGGCATACAATGCATTGAACACAGGTGTGAAAACAGGTGCAAATGAGCATGAGTGGATAAGGTATGGGGTCTAGCACAAGAGTAAGCATGAGTGCAAGTGCAACATTGTGCATATTCTCAGAACAAGATGCCCTAGTCACCGCATGTGCTGAACAGTGCCAACAACACCAGCAACAACACCAACATGTCCAAAACCAATCAGCATCCCCATCCTCTATCTCCCCCTCTGGTATCACAGAGCATCCCTCCCAATTGAATGGCAACACCTTATTCTTGTTTGTGCCAGATGGTAGTGACAAGATTGCTAGGAGTGGTTGCACTCATCAGGAAAATTCCTGGCCTACTTAGCTTAATTTCTGATTAGGTGGAGTTGAGTAAATTAAGTTGACAAAAAGTGTTTTTGGTGCAAAAACCTACTTATTTTGAACTTAAATGCACTTAGCTTTCAATTAAGGTGTGCTAAGAACACAAAAAAGCTGTAAGTTATACTATCCCACAGATCCTGATAGACTCCTAATGGACTCCAGGTAGACTCCACATAAAGTGTCCATACTCCTGCTATAGTCCATATAAACTCCTGATTCAGTGTATGAAAAGTCCAGGTGGACTCCATACAAAGTATATGAACTCCATCTGGAGTATAGAGAGACTCCAGGGAGTCTTTCTGGAGTCTTTCTGGAGTCTTTCAGGAGTCTTTCAGGAATTTACAGAGACCACATATATTCAACAATATTATCATACAAGACACTACAAAAAGACCAAACAGACTATATACTTTGATATTCACTCATCTCTGTCAATAGCAATCCCTTCTGCATCTCTTTCATCATCATCATCATCACCCTCTTGCTGTTTCCTTGCCTTGTCCTTCTGTGCTTTGATAACTCACTTTGATAACTCACTGTGTATGAATAAAGTGCAATGAGTGCAAAAACCACTTGAAGTTGTTAGGTGTCATTCTGTTCAGGATGGGCTGAAACCCTCCAATCCATGCATTCAACTGTTCACATGCCTGTAAAAGTAGAGTCAATATTGATAATTAAAGTCCAAAATGTATAATGCAAACCTGAGTGTTAAAAGCACGTTTGTAATGTGGATTGCCATCAGCATCATTTTCCACCACAACAAGATTGGGTGCAGATCCATTCAATGGTGCAGGATTGCACCATTTGTGACAGAGATAGTCACTGGTTCAATGGTTGATATAATGATATGAATCAACTATAAATCGAGAAGTCTCTTTCCAAATCTCCCAAGAACCATTGCTGATGGCAGTTCGAAGTACTGAACAACCTTTATCAATGCAGATATAGTTTGGCTGCAATTCAGGTGTTGGATATACAGCCTCCAAGAAACCCAAAATTTGTGTTGGACTCTCAGACTTGTCAAATAATGTCCAAGCAATTACAGCACCACAAGGAGCACAGATAGTTTCCACACAGTAGAAACGAGGGGCAACAAAGTAGTTGTCTTTTCGATTTGTTACATTTGTAGGTTCATCATCATCATGCTGCTGAACTGGTCGATTGAAGGTGGGAAGCCATGGCAGTCGTTCTTCCTCTGAACGTCTCACCATCCGGCGGATTCCAAGCAATGATTGGCGCCCATAACGAACAGCATGCTGATACCAACGGTTTTGATGTTGCACACATGTCTGGCTAGGTGGAACTTTGGGGTCATTGCAATAATACATACGGCATAAGGTGCCATGCATAATTTCATGCTGAACACAAAAAACACCCCTACGTGCTTTAGCAAGATCCTGTGCACAACCCTGATAGGCACAATGAGTTGGACCCATCACAACACCATCCAAGACAACCAATTTGATAGGTGCTTCTTCAAGTGGAGATGAACTTTGATCAACATCCATAGCAGTCTCAGCATTCAATCTAGCCCTGGCAGCATCTTGCACAGCAAGAGCAGCATTTTCTCCTGTAAGAATAGGCACATGACGATTTTCATCAACTCCTATTAAAGCTGCAGGATCATCAGCAGTGATTATATCTGCAACCCCTTTATAAACATGGGTGCATTCAGAGCAAAAATGATCGTCAGCACTCCTGATTACACCTCCTTCTCCAAGTGAGAGAAAGGCATGCTTTGTCACCTCTTCAATTGGAAGTTCATCCAAGAGTTCTAAAGAATGCCCAGAGGATTTTGCAACTCTCTGAATGGATTCCTGCACATAGGTATGCCAGATTTGCTGACATGAAATCTTTCTCATATTATTTTCCTGAGTTGACCAAAAGGTATCATTCCAAAAAATTCAGCAAATGATGCTGAAGATGCATGAAAGCTATAAGTTCCATTGATTACTGCTCCTGAGAAAATCCGATCAACCCAAAGACTTTGTCCCACTTTGAGATATTTTGCAAAGTTCAAATAAAATTTGCTCCTTCCACCCTCCATGCCATTTTGTTGTGAGCTTTCATGATCACCATAGTATACTGTTCCACAAGTAGGACATTTCCCACTGAGCACATGAACTCTATTATAAATTTTCATGTTTTTGATCAATGTCACTTCTGGCACATCACGGTCTCTGGTTTCCAGAAGTATAGAATGATGGCTGCATGTGATAGTCTGGCACTCCATGGAGGCAGGACAGATCACATGAACAGCTTCAACCTCTTTTTCAGACAATGGTTTCAATGGTTGTTGAAGTTGACCATGAGTATCATAAGGATAAAGCTTCAGCAACTTTGACAAAGAATCAAGCTTGATGCCAATTGTATTTTGCACTTGATTGACATTCAGTTTAGGCTTTTGTTCAGACTTCTTGAACAGCCTATCCACATTCTTGTCAAGCTTTTCCTCCAATGCTCGTGCCAATGCTTTCATCGAGGTCTTTACTCTCCCCCACGTATTCCGCACCATTCCGATGCGGAATGCCATGGAGTCCGATGGAGTCCGAGCTAATTTGTGCGGAGTCCGAGTCAGTCCACGCGGACTGGCTGGTGCCAATTTGGCAGGGACACCTATGTAACAGAGCTCGGACTCCGTGTGGAGTCCGAGCATTTTATTCGGACTGAAACTGGTCCGCACGGACTCTGTTGTCTGATTGAGTGCACAAAAATTGAACACAACCAGGAATTGAACCCGCGATCTCCAGATTATCATGTGACGTTGTCAGCACAATTAACCACTTTGCCAAATGGTCTTCCAAGTGAGCTGTGCTATCTAGATAATGACCACCTGCTGCCTACCATATATAGAGGGGGTGTTTTTGCTGCATATAGGATGTGACCCAAAATAAAAGTATTATATATCACCAGATGCGCATTTTTAAGGAGAATCCAAATCTGGTGGTCCCAAGTTAGTATCTTTCCTAATTAGGCTGTAAAATGCGAATTACTCATGGAAACCTGGTTGTTTGAAATTTGACCTCCTCCAATTTGGATGGTTCAACCTGTTTCTAGATCCATTTTTCAAGGAGATTGTGAATCTGTGGATGAGAATGGCTGATTCAACCTGTGTGACCTGCTATGCCATGGGAACACGAGGAGCAGGTAGGGTAACCTGCTCCATTTTGGATCGTTCAACTTGCTTCTAGACATAAAATTTGAGGAGATTCCAGATCCAAAAAGGGAAACTTAAAATTATCACTTTAATTCCCAATAAGAAAACTTTTGCTATATATGTACCTGTGACCTATTTGGGAAGTGCATTTAGATGCTATGGATATGATACATGTTATATACCACCAGGACTGGTTTTTTGATGCGAATTCAACCATGGTGTTGGTTTGGCAATCAGACTAACCATATTTGGTAATTTCTTAAAATATGTATGTTTCTACAACCATTTTTCGATACGAGTTCAACTGTGACAACAATTATGTAATCTGAAGTCATCATTACCATAACACATGATATGGGTATGTCCTGTAACCATTTTTCGATGCGAGTTCAACCGCGACAATGATTATGTAATCCAAAGTCATCGTTACCA
>Ga0137418_10004284_pt1 | contig 13119 bp, 8 predicted proteins | sample CZODoug3_1_2_16f_FD_122242 | JGI IMG/M metagenome (GOLD analysis project Ga0137418, IMG submission 122242) | Vadose zone soil fungal communities from Angelo Coast Range Reserve, California, USA - CZODoug3_1_2_16fungal (Hybrid Assembly) | ecosystem: Environmental > Terrestrial > Soil > Vadose...
GCTGACCTGGGCGGCCAGCGGACTATCGACGTAGAGCGGCAGCCGCAGCAGGACGCCCTCGCGCATCCACTGGCGCAGGTAGTGCAGGACGATCTGCGTGCGGCCCAGGCTGAAGGCGGGAATCAGCACCTTGCCATCCTGAAGCACGTCTGAAGCTACCTGGCCGCGAAACTGCTCGCCCTTCTCGCTTTCCGTCGAAGAGAGCCGGTTCATCAGCTTGACGCGAATGGTCACTCCTTCCATCAGTTTGTTTTCCGCCAGGCCATTCTTCGGGAGCACCGCGCCGGATTGATCCATCATATCGATCCAGCCGGGCGAGACGTAACGGCCGCGCGCGTCGATTTCTGTCTTACCGCTTCCGCCAATCTTCCCAATCTTCGCAAAGCGTCCATCTTTGATCGCCACGTCCGCAAATATGCAAGGGTTTCCCGCTCCGTCCAGCACGCGCCCGCCGCGAATCACGATGTCATACTCTGGCTCCGCCCTGGCTTCCTGCGCCGAGCCAATGGCCGGAAGCATGCACGCAATTGCAACTGCCACCCAGGTCGGAAAGATCTTCAGGATTCGATTCATGACTCTCCTCGATACGCAGATTCTTTGAACGAGCATGCTGATGGTTCTCAGTTCACTGCGCTCTATTCCCGGTACCAACGGAATCCCGTGCGTTGCTCCTCGGCTGCCTTCTTGAGCAGGTTCAAGCTGCGCCGACTATCGTAATGCGCGCAAGCAGTGAGAATCGCATTGAGGAGGCACATGGGCGCCGTATACGAAGCCCCAAAGGAAGGCGTTTCCACCGAAGCTATGAAGCATTCATGGGCAAACCGCGCGATTGGCGAAATCAGGGTATCGGCTATCCCCACGCAATAGGCCCCATTAGCGCGTGCCTGCCGGAGGCCTTCAACCGTAAGCCGCAACCCGCGGCGAAAGCTGACCGCGATAACCATGTCGCCTTTGCCAACGGAACGCGTCAGGTGCGCCGCTTCCCCAGAGGACGTCGCTGTGACGGAAGGAAGCCCGAGCAAGATCAAATGATAGTGAAGAAAACCCACCAGATTCGTGGCCAAGTCTCCGCCCAGAATTATGATCTTCTTCGCGGCATGGATTTTCTTCGCCAGCAAAGCGATGCGGTCGGCGTCCATGGCGTTTCGAAATCTCTGCAAATTGCCGACGTCGCGGTCAATCCCTTCCCGCACATGGGCGGAAAGACTCGATCCTTTGGCTTTGCTCGTTTGCATGACGTCGAGGGAGGTGGCCTGGGAAACGGAGAGCTCATGCAAGTAGTGCTGAAATTCGCGATAGGTTCCAAATCCCAATTTCATTGTGACCCGCACGGCCGTAGCCGGGTCCACCTTCAGCCGGTGGGCGAGTTGGCGGGCGCTTAGAAGCACGTAGGCACGGGGATTCTCCAAGACTGGGCGAAGGAGTTCCTGCCGCCTGGGGCTGAGCATTGCAAATGTTTTCGACAGGTCCGGGACGGCCCCTTGCTTCAAGGACGCACGATTGTAGTGCCGTGGCATTGCGTGCTCCTTCTATCTCATTGCTTCCGTGCTGTCAAATGCCTGCAACGATTGCTGCACCGGGAATGCTGGCTTGTCTGAGTCTCTGCAATGTTTGTTGCAGTTTATGTTAGAAACTGTTTCCTCTATAAAAACAGCTTGACATCGGTTTTCATATTTCATTAAAGTGCGACGCATTCATGACTGTCTATGCGTTGCATCATTTGTTGCATCGGCTGGGCCAAGCCTTCACACAGATATGCAACACATAATGCATGGACCTATGGGCGAGAGTTGCCGTCCAAAGTGGGAGGTTTAACATGCGTCGCTCACTCTTGTTGTATATTGATTGTGTTTCAATGTGCCATCTCCCTTCCAGTCGGTTTTGCTTGCTCTTCGTGGGGCGGTTGCTTCTCGGGATAGCAACTTTGGCGTCTTTGGTTCGCGCGCAAACGACATCCACCATTGAAGGAATCGTTGCTGACCAGCAAGGACTACCCGTGGCCGCGGCCGAGATACACGTCCTTAACAGCGGCAGGGGGATTGACCGGACTGCCAGAAGCGAAATTGATGGTACCTACAGAGTCTTAGGGCTGCCCGCCGGCACATATACGCTTACGGTCTCCATGACCGGTTTTGTGCCCACGACCATTCGAAACCTGGAAGTCACGGTAAATCAGACAGTCACTCTGAATCTCTCCCTCAAGCTCGGCGGGCAGACGGAAAAGGTAGAAGTCTCGGGTGTGGCCCCGCTGCTGGAAAGTGCGACTTCATCCTCAGGCGTCACGATTCTGCCCCAGCAAATTGAACAGATGCCAATTAACGGCCGGAATTATTTGGACCTCTTGCAGCTTGTTCCCGGCGTGGCAATCAATCGCCAGCAGGACCCCTCACTCGACAGCGCTACGCCGATTCTAGGTGAGCGCGGAGGCAACGCTATTTTCCTTATTGATGGAATGCCGAATCGAGATGAAGTGAATGGAGGCGCAGCCGCGCAATTCAACCAGGATTCGATCCTGGAGTTTCAGGTTCTCACCGGCAGTTACAAGGCTGAGTTTGGACACGGCTCCGGCGGAGTCATAAACGTCGTCAGCAAGAGCGGCACAAATGACTGGCATGGCGGTCTCTCTTTCTTTCACCGCAACTACAAGTTAGATTCCTCCGATTCCTCCAAAGTGTTTAATGGGGAAGTGCCGTTCTTACTTCGCTGGGACCCCAGCGCCCAGCTCGGGGGCCCGATTCTCAAGGACAAGATATTCTTTTTTGGCTCCGCGGAGCGCATCCTGGAGAGCCGCCAACTCAACTTTCAATTTCTTCCTACAACGCCACCTATCTTGATTCAGCTGGAAACTCCCTTCGACCTCCATACGAAAACGTACGACACGCGCGCTCGCGGAAAACTCGACGAGCAACTCGGCCACCATCGGCTTAGCCAGCAGTTCAATTTGACCAACGCGCACGTGACGGATTTCCTGCCCTTGTTGGCCGCCATTAACCTCCCTTCTACGCGAAATGACCTTGATACCCGCCGTTTGATGCTGGGATTCAACGACACGTCTACGTTGGGAGACCAGGCGCGCCCGTACCTGCTCAGCGTTTTTGTCCAGTATCGAGCCGAGCCCGCGGTAACCCGGCCGGCGCATCCGGAAGCCGGAACTGCTTCGACCCTCGACAATTTATTCAGTGGCCTTAGCACCGGGCAACTCTTCGGTGACCAGGGCCAGGTTCAGTTCGGTCCGGGACACACAAATTTGCTGATCGATCAGAAATACGTGTCCGTTGGGGCCAATCTTGCCAAGCAGATTCGGCGTCATGATGTAAAGTTTGGCTGGGACTATCAGCGCACTCACGTAGATGGCACGGAAGCAAATAACGAATTCAACCAACTGTTTGCCACGATTGCTGACCTGGGTACATTCGGTCCGATCAACTCGGGCGTCTATTTTCTGAATGCGCAGGGAGGGCTGACGGCGAGCAGCAACACGATACGCTTGCGCAACAATTACAACGGCGCCTTCCTTCAAGATGACTGGAAAGCAATGAAGAGCCTCACCCTGAACTTGGGATTGCGATGGGATTACGACAACGAATTCCCGAATAAGACCAATTTTTCACCCCGGCTCGGTTTCGCCTGGTCCATCACCCCAAAAACAGTTGTTCGAGCGAGTTGGGGTCTATTTTACGATCACTTCCGTTTGGGCTTGGCGAGAGATATTCCTGGGTTTGGCGGCGCGAATCTCGTAACGCAGACGTTCCTTTCGTTCCCAAGGCTATTCTACGGTGATCCGAGCACGATTACTCCCCTATTCGCCCTTCTCACCGGCAAAGTTCCATGTGCTTCGTCCGACATGACCGACGCGCAAATCGCCGCATCCGGCGCTACATGCAAGTTCGGGGGCACCCCCGTTGCAACGCCGTTCTACGGGATCGACCATTTGAACAGCGTGGTGGCTCCTGGCCATGCGCCGATTCCCGCAAATGCCGTGGTCAACATCAATAACGTTCAATCACTGACTGGTTTTACTCCCCAGCAGTTTGCCGACGCCGCGAGTGCGGCCGCTGGGCTGTCGGCAGGCTCGTTTATCTACGATCCTTTTGGCGATCTTTCCATCGGCGCTTCAGCATTTCCCACGAGCGGCATTCCCATCAGCGTGGATCCAGGATTCAAGACGCCGCATACAAATTCCTTCCATGTTGGTGTACAGCGCGAGATCAGGTCAGACATGGTGATCGAGATCGACTACTACCATAAGAATATTGACCACATTTTAGGGGTACGGGACACCAATCTAGCGTTCGAAGCACGCACGCCGGGCCATACCGGCGAAACCGTACCGGCAGGATCACCTCTTGTTTTCGGCTATGGGCCCTGGTATCACGGAAGTTATGATGCGTTGACGTTCGGCTTCCGGAAGCGCATGAGCAAGCGATTCACGCTGGACGCGAACTACACCTGGACCCATGAGATCGACAATGCTTTGAACTCGAGTTTTGTTAGCGACGTCCAAACAAACTTTGGCGCGGGATTTACGGATATCAACGGTCCTACGGACAGTTTCATCGGAATGACCACTCTGGTCACGGATTCCGCTACCGGACAAACCAATGCGAATGGCCCGTTCGTGGCCAGCAATGGCAATCCGGTGCCGAAAGCCGGCATCTTCTACAACGGCCCCAACTTGGATAAGGGGCCGTCAGACTTGGCCCTGAACCACACGTTTCTCACGCACGGACTCGTGCAGCTTCCCTGGAAATTTGATTTCAGCAGCATTTTCCGGGCGCAGAGCGGGTTTCATTACAGCGCTTCTTTCGCCGGTAACGTCGTTAACCCGGACGTGGACGGCGACAACCTCTTCAACGGAGTGGATTTCTATTCGCGCTGCGGTGATCACCCCTGGTTTGGCGGTTGCCGGAATCACTTCGTTGCAGCACCCTTTGTCAATCTCGACTTGCGCATTGCCAAGCGCTTCGACTTTGGCGACCGGGTCAAGCTCCACGCCTATCTCGAATTCTTCAACGTGTTCAATCGTGATAACCCCGCGGCGGTCAATGGATTGCCCCCCGTTCCCGGATCCACATCCGGTGCTCCGAACTTCGCCCAAGTCCTGCAAGTTCTTCCGGGCCGCGAAGGGCAAGTCGGAATTCGTGTGGAGTTCTAAATCCATGGGCGGCAACCAGGTTCGTAGTTCTGCATTGTTCCTGCTGGTCAGCTTCATTCTCTTGCCTGTGGCGAGAAGCCAGGAGTCCGCGCCCAAAGGCAGCGCGGTTCTGCAGGAGAGATTGGCCAAGATCGCCGCCAGCTTCCCGGGCAAGGTCGGCATCTTTGTCCGCAACATCGAAACAGGCGAAGAAACCGGCGTCAACTCCGACGACCAGTTCCCCATGGCCAGCACCTACAAGGTTGCCGTCATGGTGCAAGTGTTTCGTGAAGCCGAAGCCGGTCGCCTCTCCCTTGCAGAGCGCGTTCCGCTCTCGGAAGCGGATCGCCGGCTGGGCAGCGGACTTCTTCCTTACATGTCAGCGGGCCTGAACCCTACGATTCACGATCTTGTCCTGTTGATGATCACCCTGAGCGACAACGAAGCCACGGATCTGCTGTTGAAACGCGTTGGCGCAAAAAATGTGACGGCCATGTTGCGGCAACTTGGAATTCAGGACATCCGCGTTGACCGCTCCACCGAGGAACTTATCGGCGACTGGCTGGCGGCAGCTGACCCCAGCCTGCGGGGCGTGCCCGGGGCGGAGTTCTTCGCACACCCCGAAAAACATGCAGGGCTTACTCGCGAACAAACTGAGCATGCTGACCGCGCATTTGTCGATGACCCTCGAGATCATACCTCGCCAAAAGCCATGGTGGATCTCCTGACCAAGATCTTTCGCGCGCAGGCGGCAAGCGAAAAATCCTGTCACGACATGCTGGAGATCATGCAACAGCAGCAATTGCGAACCAGGATCCATCGCTACCTGGAAAATGCCACGGTTGCAAGCAAGAACGGCACCATCGGCTATGTGACGAATGATGTCGGCATTATTTATGCCAATAAGCACCACTTAGTGGTGTCGGTCTACACGCTCAAAGCAAACTCGAACGTGACCACCGAGCAGGCCGAAGAACTCATCGGGCGCATTGCTCGCGTCGCCTACAACTATTTTGAGGATTCGCGCCGGTAGACGGCAGCACAGATCACGCATTTCGGCATTGCAAACGAAAAGTGTTACGCACGAGACGATATGAAAATCGATGAAATCATTCTTCGCGAAGTAGGGATGCGGCTCAAAGGCCCGTTCGAAACCAGCTTTGGCACAATTTGTGGGCGCCGGATTGCGCTAGTTGAGGTGCGCTGCGACGGCGTTAGCGGCTGGGGAGAAGTGACCGCCGCGGAAGGGCCATTTTACAACTCAGAAACAACCGACATCGCGTGGATTGTCCTATGCAATTTCGTTGCTCCCTTGCTTCTCGGCAAAAATATCAAGACGGCCTCGGAAGTGATGCAGCTCCTTGAACCCATCCGAGGCCACGAAATGGCCAAGGCAGCCCTCGAAACTGCTCTCTGGGATGTCGAAGCGCGGCAAAAAGGGCTTCCGCTTTGGAGATTACTCGGCGGCACTAGGCCGGAGATCGCCTGCGGTGTTTCCCTGGGAATCCGGCACGACCCTCAGGAGCTGATTGGTGCCGTTGAGAAAGAACTGAAAGACGGTTACCAGCGCATCAAGATCAAGATTAAACCGGGCAAGGACCTCGATTTTGTCAGCGCAGTGCGAAAGCAGTTTCCCAAGACTAGGCTGATGGCCGACGCCAATTCCGCCTATCGTCTCGCCGACGCGGAATTTCTGCGGAAATTTGACGCGTTTGAATTGATGATGATCGAACAGCCGCTCGAGTGGGACGACATGTACCATCATTCCAAGTTGCAAACCCTCCTGAAGACTCCGATTTGCCTGGACGAATGCATTCATAATCCGGACCACGCCGAAGCAGCCCTAAATATGGGCGCTTGCCGCATCATCAACATCAAACTGGGCCGCGTCGGCGGGCACTCACACGCAAGGCAGATTGAAGAGCTCTGCCGGTCCCGAGGAGTTCCCGTTTGGTGTGGCGGGATGCTGGAAACCGGCATCGGGCGTGCACACAACATTGCGATGTCCACTTTGTCCGGATTTGTGTTGCCGGGAGACGTCTCCGCCAGCCAGCGCTATTGGGATGAAGACTTGATCGAGCCGGAAGTGCAGGTGACTCCCAGTGGGACGATTCGCGTGCCAACGGCGCCAGGCATTGGTTATACAGTCCGTACCAAGCGAGTCGAGCAACTTACAACGCGGCTAGAAACGCTCCGCGCCGTCAACTCCGGCGTTCCTGTTGCGGGTTAAGCGGGGCTTGCAGGGAATCTTTGATATAGAGCAAAGACTGGAGGGGTGAATGCCATTCCGCAAGATGCTGCTGGGAGTCTCGGTCGTCCTGCTTTGCGCGACTGCCTCGGTGGGGCAGAAGAAAACGGCCGCCCCAGCAGCGCAGGTCGACCCTGCGAGCAAGCTGCAAGGCCTAGATGATCTGGCGGCGCAAGCCATGCAGGAATGGAAGGTGCCCGGCCTGGCCTTCGGAATCGTCAAAGATGGAAAAGTGATTTACGCCAAGGGTTACGGATTCCGCGACTTCGAGCACAAGCTCCCCGTGAGTACCGATACGCTCTTTCCCATTGGCTCGATCTCCAAATCTTTTACGACACTTGCTTTCGCCATGCTCAACGATGAAGGGAAAGTGGATTGGGACAAGCCCGTCCGGACCTACTTGCCTGAATTTCAGCTTAAAGACGCCGTGGCCACCGAGCGCGCCACTCCTCGCGACCTCTTCTCCCACCGTACGGGCCTGCCGCGGCACGACATCGTCTGGTACTCCTCCGATTTCAGCCGCGCCGACCTCGTCAGTCGATTGAGCTATCTAAAGCCGAACAAGGACTTTCGCAGCGTCTATCAATACAACAACCTCACCATCATGACCATGGGCTACCTCGAAGGTAAGATGACTGGCCTCGGCTGGGAAGGCGTGATTCGCGAGAAGATTTTCTCGCCGCTCGGCATGACGCATTCCGATCTATCCGTCGAAGATATCGAGAAGACGGACAACCACGCCTTGCCGTACGAGCTAAAGAAAGAGGTCGTGACTCAGGTCCCTTTCCACAATATCGACGCGGTTGGCCCAGCCGGTTCCATCAATTCCAGCGTCGCCGACATGTCACATTATCTGACCTTCCAGCTTGGTGATGGCAAGTACGAAGGAAAACAGCTCGTCTCCGAAAGCAACCTCCGCCTCATGCATAGTCCCCAGACTTCCATGCCCGATCTGCCCCCGGCCTTCAGCTTCTCGGAGCTTGGACACTTCAGTTACGGGCTAACTTGGGTCGTTACTGCGTATCGAGGGCACAATCTCGTCTGGCACAATGGAGGCATCGACGGATTCTACGCCCTGCTCTCTTTACTTCCGGACGATCACATGGGCGTCGTCATTCTGACCAACATGCCCGGCCAGCCTTCTCCCGAAATCCTCGCCTACAACGTCTACGATCGCCTGCTCGGACTCGATCAGTTGCCCTGGCTCGCGCGATTCAAGGAACTCCAGTCCAAAAGGAAAAAGGAGGAGGAAGAGTCAAAGAAGACCAAGACCTCCGACAAAAAGACCGGAACGCATCCTTCTCACGACTTAAAAGATTACGTCGGGAATTACGAGAACCCGGGTTACGGCCTTATTAAGGTCGGCCAGAAGGGTGATGCCCTCGAATTGACCATCAACAAACTCGGGCCTTACCTGCTCGCCCGCTATCACTACGATGTTTTCCAGATTCCGGAGGACTCGGACACCCCCGCGGCCGGCGAACGCTTTCAGTTCCACATGAACAAGCAGGGCGACGTCCATAGCATCTCTGCCGCTCTCGAACCCGCGCTGTCAGAGGATATCGTCTTCACCCGGGCCGCCGAAAAAATCTCCTTGGAAATACTTCGCACTCTTACCGGCGAATACGTCCTGAATGGAATGACCGTCACGGTGGCGCTCGCTGGTGATTCCTTGCGCTTAACGGTCCCGGGACAGCCGCCGTATGAGCTCGTGCCCGCCCACGGCCTCACGTTTGACGTCAAGGGAATGGCAGACTTCAGTGTGGAATTCAAGAAAGGTGACACTGGCAAAGTCGCGGAGGCCGTTTTCCATCAGCCCAACGGAGTCTTTACTGCGACGAGAAAGTAGCCACAGCGATTTGACTTCTTTTGGAAGGGGTTCAGATGGCACGAAGACTAGCTCGAATCACCACTGTGCTGCTATTGGCGACCGCTGCCACATCCGGTTTCCACTGGATTCCTTACGGTCGCGCCACTCCTGCATTCCCACAAACCGTTGGCCCGTCCCGAAACTACGCTCCTGTTGCTGAGGCCTTATCGAAATTCGTTCAGCATGAAATGGAGGACGAGAAGCTTCCCGCATTTTCGATCGCCCTGGTCGATGATCAGCAGGTCGTTTGGGCACAAGGGTTCGGCTATGCCGACCCTGACAAAAAAATCCCCGCCAGCCCCGAAACCGTCTACCGCATCGGTTCCGTTTCCAAGCTCTTCACGGACATCGGCGTCATGCAGCTTGTTGAGCGAGGTGAACTCGACTTGGATGCTCCTATCCAGAAGTATTTGCCCGATTTTCAACCTCACAATCCGTTTCACAAGAAAATTACACTCCGCCAGCTAATGTCGCATCGCGCTGGTCAGCTACGGGAGCCTCCTGTTGGGAACTATTTCGATCCGACGGAGCTTTCCCTATCGGCAATGGTTCACAGCCTGAACGACACCACGCTCGTCTATGCGCCCGAATCTCACACCAAATATTCCAACGCCGGAGTTGCCACCGTCGGATATGTCCTTGAAAAGCACAGCGGTCAGCCCTTCGCCGACTATCTGCAGCATGCCGTCCTTGAGCCCATGGGGCTTCGCAACAGCGCGTTCCGGCCCGAACCGCAGCTGATTGCCCGTCTGGCGAAAGCCTACATGTGGTCGTACGACGGGCTTCAGTTCCCTGCGCCCAAGTTTGAACTCGGAATGGCCCCGGCCGGATGCATGTATTCCACCGTCCTTGATCTTGGCCGCTTCCTGAGTGTCCTTTTCAACCAGGGCCAGGGTCCGAACGGTCGCGTTCTGCAGGCCGCGACTCTCGAAAAGATGTGGGCCCCGCAATTCGCTAAGCCGGGCGAGAAGTCGGGCTTCGGCATCGGTTTCTACGTTTCTCAGCTCGACGGCCATCGCGTTGTCGAGCACGGCGGCGCCATCTATGGATTCGCCACCCAAGCTGCGGCCCTGCCGGATGACAAACTCGGCGTGGTCGCGGTGACCACGATGGATAGCTCCAACGCCGTAACCAGCCACGTCGCGGAAATGGCTCTCCGCCTCATGCTCGCCGCGAAGGAGAGTCGGCCCCTTCCGGAAATTCTCGAAACATCCGCGATCCCCGCAGAACGCGTTCGCCAACTGGAAGGGCGCTATGGGACAGACGACTCAGCCGTGAATCTCATCGCCGCGAATGGTGAGTTGTATCTTCGCCGACTCGTGGGCGGCGAGCAGGTGCGGCTCCGCCAATCCGGAGATTCCCTTATCGCTGACGGCCGTTTGGGCTTTGGTCTTCAGGTCACGCCCGTTACCAACGGTATCCGCGTCCGCGATCAGCTCCTCGAACGCGTTTCCATGGACCAACCTGCGCCCATGCCTTCTCGGTGGAAGGGACTGATCGGCGAATATGGCTGGGATTACGACAAGTTGTACATTTTTGAAGAAAACGGCAAGCTCTCCGCGCTCATTGAGTGGTTCGACTTCGATCCGCTTGCCGAAGTTACTTCCGACGTCTTCGACTTCCCCCACTCCGGCCTCTACGATGGAGAGCAAGCCGTTTTTACACGCGACACCTCCGGCCAGGCCACTCAGGTCAAAGTCAGCGGAGTCGCCTTCAAACGCCGTCCCCTCGGCTCGATCGAAGGTGGCATCTTTCACGTTAGCCCCCAGCGGCCTCTCAGCAAATTGACGCAACAGGCTCTTGCGGCCCAGCCTCCTCATGAATCGGGCGCGTTTCTCAACCCTGACTTGATTGACCTTGCTACCCTCGATCCCACGATTCATTTCGATATTCGCTATGCCACCAAAAGCAATTTCCTCAGTGCGCCTGTCTACTCCCAGCCGAAGGCATACATGCAGCGCCCCGCAGCCGAAGCTCTGCTTCGCGCAAGCCATAAGCTGAATGCCCTCGGCTATGGCCTGCTCATCCACGACTCCTACCGTCCCTGGTACGTCACCAAAATCTTTTGGGACGCCACTCCCCAGGACAAGCGTATCTTCGTCGCTAACCCGGCAGACGGCTCGCGACATAACCGCGGATGCGCCGTCGATCTCACCCTCTACGATCTGAAAACGGGCAAGCCTATCGAAATGACCGGCGTCTACGACGAAATGTCCGAGCGCTCGTATCCCTTCTACCCCGGCGGCACCTCCCTCCAACGTTGGCACCGCGATTTGCTTCGCCACGCAATGGAAGCCGAGGGTTTCGATGTCTACGAATTCGAGTGGTGGCATTTCGATTACAAAGATTGGCGGCAGTATCCCATTTTGAATCTCACGTTCGAGAAATTGGATATTGCCAGAGCGCCGAAGGGGAAATCCCCTTAGTTTCTAGCGTTGATCGCCGTGATCTTCGCACTTGCTGACGAGTTGTCGGAGGCGTCGGCTGCCGAGGCAAAATCAACGCGATGCGAATCACCGCTTTGCCAAGACTCAGTGTTGCGTTCATGACTTTCCTCCGTCATTCGAAATGAATTCCCCCGGCCCGACGTTACTCCTAGTCCTGTTCCGCGAAGCAGACTTGGCCGCTGTAGCGGAACACCGTTGCCTTCGCGCCCAAATCCACTTCACCGATGTTCGTTAGGTCGCCGGTCGCTCCGGCGAACTTGCCGGTGCCGCCAGTAATGTGGATGGGATAGGTGATGATCGCGAAGAGGGTTTGCGAGAGGGGAGCGGCCGTCGCCACCGCCGGATCGACGGTGATCGTGTCGCCTGATTCCGTGACCCAATGATGCTGGACATGAAACGCTACCGTGCCGCCTGCGCCCGGCTGCGGCGCGCCCAGGAGCGTTGCACTGACTGCGCCCCTCAGATCTCCCGTTGCCGGGCCCAGGGTGTTGGTGAATGGATCAATCGCGCCGAAGTTGGTCATGACCATTCCACCTACGGGAACGCAATGGCGTTCGGTGCTTCCTGAACGTGGGGCAGCCTTGGGCACGGACGACCGGCCTCCGCCCGGAGAAACGAGAGCAAAGAGCAAGACCGCGAGGGATACCAAGATAGCGATGCGACCGATTCTTCCGAATGTCATGGGAACCTCCTCCTCATTTTTGTGCGCCGAGAATCTGCCCGCGACGTTGCGGCCGCGTGTAGAAGAGTTTTATCTCTCGCACTGGATGCGCACACTCGCTCAACCGCGAACCAAGATCAAGAACCTAGCCGGTAGTTTGTTGGTTCCCCGGCAAGTTGTTGATTTCCGACAGCTAATTGCCCAGGGTTACCGGCTACCCGTTCCATTCGTGCAAATACCAAGTATGATAAACTGTATATCATTCGGCTCGGAGTCAGCCAATGGCAGCCATCCCCATCCAACCTCGGGTGGTAAAGTTTGGGGTCTTCGAAGTGGATCTGCAGGCCGGGGAGGTTCGCAAGGCCGGCATGAGGCAGAAGCTCGCGGGCCAGCCCTTCCAGGTATTGCAAGCACTGTTGGAGCATCCACAGGAAATCGTCACGCGGGAGGATCTCCGCGAGCGCATCTGGCCGGGAAATGCCTTCATTGATTACGAGTTGGCGCTCAAGAAGGCCGGGAAGATCACAGCAACCGAGGACCATTTTTACACGGCGATGCACGCACTCATGCGTGTTCGTAGCGTCCGTGCAAGACTCGCGCAGGATCGCAATACGACGTAGCGAGATTGGACTGCGCCGACCGTGCCACTATGACAAGACATTGGAGGACAAGACCCACGTTGGAGAATGGCCCGATGTCCTTGCTAATGAACGACTTGCAACCAAGAGAGTGTATGCGTTCTGACCTCAGCCGTCGCCT
>Ga0137418_10004285_pt1 | contig 13116 bp, 14 predicted proteins | sample CZODoug3_1_2_16f_FD_122242 | JGI IMG/M metagenome (GOLD analysis project Ga0137418, IMG submission 122242) | Vadose zone soil fungal communities from Angelo Coast Range Reserve, California, USA - CZODoug3_1_2_16fungal (Hybrid Assembly) | ecosystem: Environmental > Terrestrial > Soil > Vadose...
GGAGCACCCGCCAAATCCTCGACTCCGTCCTTCGGTGGCGGCGGCTCCTGCTGTGGTGGCGGCTGCGGCTGCAACTAAACCGTCTGTGAGTTCAAAATGAGTTTCGACTCCATCGTCTTCCTATTCTTTGTGGTCTTGGTAATCGGAGTGACTGCTTTCAAGCTGCGGTCGGAAAAGCCGGAAAGGGGCGCCGGCTCGCTGGACATTGTTGGCGATTCCTCGTTCTCTGGCGATTCGTCGTTCCAGTCCTCGCACCACGATTCGCTTCACGACGCCGGGTGCGTTGATGGAAGTGCTCACGACGGGACGATTGGCGACTGCGGCGGATTTGATGGAGGCGGCGGACACCACTAAGGCTGTCTTTAATTTAAGGTAGCGAATGCTAGCTACTGAGTTAAGAGGCGCTGGAGGTCTGCGAGGTCATCACGGTTTACATCGGAGACGGCGCACATCTCCATACCGCCTTTGCGCCAATCAATCCAGTGATAGCCAAGCTGAGTGCCGGAGAGCGGCTCGGAATCAGCTTCAGTGGTCGGCCAAACGAAAACATTCACCAGGTGCTTGCGGCGCGCATACACCAGCACCGCAACAGTGCGGCCGCGAATCACATCCAGCCGCCCGCCTTGCAGCGGAAATCCTTCATTGACGAAATCGTGAACCGGCGGCGCGAAGTCCAGCTTGCCGTCGAACCACGGCTTAACCGTGTGCTGGTCGGTCGATACCACGTCTTCAAGATGTCCCGGCTGTAGTGAGCGAAGGTGCGCATCTACAATAGCTGAAGCCAACGCCGTTTCCTGGTTGCCAGGCAGTAGCGACGGCAGGCGCCAGCCCAAGAACAACGCCACGAGAACGGTGGCCGCTAAGGCGAGCCAACGCCACTGAGCCGATTTACGAATCGGCATGACCGAAGCTTGCGTGTTCCCGGCAAGTTGCGCTTGTATTTTTTGGCGCAGTGCACGAGGCGCCCGCTCATACAAAGCGGCACGCTGAATGGAAGAGCGCACACTTTCGTTAGCTTCAAGAACGGCAACGCAATCGGCGCAAGAAATCAGGTGACGCTCGAAATCGGCCGCGCGTGCGGCGTCCAACTCGCCATCCATATATCCGTGGAGAACCCTTTGCGTCAGCTCACAACCCACGGCTGGCCTCCTGTCTCGCTTGCCCAGCCGGCTGGGTAAGAACGCGCTGCAGCCGCTGGCGGGCTCGAGCCAGCGACGACATTACAGTCCCAATGGGAGCGGAAGTGATAGCGGCAATCTCCTTGTAAGAGCAGCCTTCCAGTTCGCGAAGAATCAACACTTCACGAAAACGCACGGGAAGCTCCTCGAGTGCGCGGGTGAGCCGCTCGCGGTTATCGCCGGCAATCGCCAGCGCTTCCGGGGTCGTGCTGGGCTTCGCGTGTAGCTCTTCGTCGAATTCAGTGCTTAAGTCCACAGAGCGATTTTTCTCCAGCCAGGTATAGCAAGTGTTGCGCACGATCTGCAAAAGCCACGCGCGCGCATCGCCGCCGTGAAAACCGCGAAAAAAGCGGAACGCGCGCATGGTAGCTTCCTGCGCGACATCCTCCGCATCGGCCCGGCCATGCAGCAGCCAACGCGAGAGGTTAAAAGCGGCATCCAGGTGCGGCAGCACCAACTGCTCAAACCGCGCCCGGTCCTGAGGGTCCAACAAGTCCAAACTTTCCCCTTCAACACGGGCATTCATAGAGGGAACCGCCTCGCCTGCGATTTTATTCCCTAAACGGGCAAGCCGAGGGACAAATAAAAAACTCTTCGAGCTTTGGAATAAGCGCCAGGCCCTTGCGGTCTGGATTAGCGAAACACGTCCCAGGGCGGCGCGGGCACCCAAAGCGCAAAACGCACCTCGCGCCGCTCTGTAAATATGCAAGGACGCGCTTAGCAGGTTGACATTCTGAGGAGGGAACAACATGGCGGCAAAGATCAAAGATGAAATATTGCACGATCACAACCACGACGGCGTCGATCGCCGCGGATTTCTGAAGTGCATGGCATGGGCCGGAACTGGCGCGCTATGCGTAATGCAGGGCGGCGTGCTGAAGTCGTACAGCCTGAGCAAGCTTTCCGATCTCGACCAATCTGCGGTAGCGGCCGGCGAGCTGAGTTTTGTGCAGATCAGCGACAGTCACATGGGATTCAACAAGCCAGCCAATCCGGATGTTGCCGGAACGCTGAAAGCGGCGGTGGACAAAATCAATGCGCTGGAGAAGGCGCCCGAATTCCTGCTGCATACCGGCGATATCAGCCATTTGTCCAAGCCCGAAGAATTCGACACTGTCGATCAGATTTTGAAGGCAACGCGCAAGGAAGTTTTCTTCGTGCCCGGCGAACACGATGTGTTGAATGATGACGGCGCGCAATTTCACGAGCGCTACGGCAAGGCGTCAAAAGGGAGCGGCTGGTACAGCTTCGACAAAAAGGGTGTGCATTTCGTTGGCTTGGTGAATGTCATGAACCTGAAAGCTGGTGGCCTGGGTACCCTGGGGCACGATCAACTCGAATGGCTGGAAGATGACGTGAAGCACTTGAAGAGCAGCACTCCGATTGTGGTCTTCGCGCACATTCCGCTGTGGTCGGTGTATCCGGAGTGGGGTTGGGGCACGGAAGACAGCGCGCAAGCACTGGCGTATCTCAAGAAATTTGGTTCAGTCACAGTATTGAACGGGCACATTCACCAGACCATGCAAAAGGTGGAAGGCAATGTGACCTTTCATACCGCGGCCTCCACGGCATTTCCGCAACCTCAGCCAGGGAAGGCCGATTCACCGGGACCAATGAAAGTGCCTGCGGAGCAGTTGCGCAGCATCTTGGGAATTACAGGCGTGAACTACATTCGCGGGCAACATGCCCTCGCAGTCGTCGATTCCTCGCTGGCGTAAGCGGCGGCGAAGTTTCGTTTTACAAAAATCGAAAGGAAGAAAAGTCATGAGGAGACGTGTGTGGAGTTTAGTTTTGGGGGCGCCCGTGGTTATGGCCGCGTCGCTGTTAGCAACCAATTCAACAAGTTTCTCGGCTCGGGCAGAACAGACGCAGGCATCGAGCGCGGAGGTGAAGATCGATAACTTCAGCTTTGGGCCGGCGACGCTGACCGTGGCGGTAGGCACCACGGTCACGTGGACCAATCGCGACGACATCCCGCATACCGTAGTAAGCGACGAAAAAGTCTTCAAATCCAAGGTGCTGGATACCGACGAGAAATTTTCGTTCACTTTCACCAAGCCGGGAACGTACGCCTATTTCTGTTCAGTCCACCCCAAGATGACCGGAAAAGTGGTGGTGCAGTGACCAGCGTCGGTAGGGCATTTGACCCGGAAACGATTTTGCTCGCCAAGCACGCGCAGCACGTCGTGTTGGTGCACTTCCCCATCGCGCTTTTTATTACCGGGGTAGCTCTTGACTGGTCTGGCCGTTTGACCAGGCGGAGAGCGTTGGGGGAGGCCGGCTATTACAACTTCGCGATCGCAGCATTTTCTACCCTGCCGGTGCTGGCTACTGGCCTGCTCGCCTGGCGGTTTCAACTCGAGGGGCAGAAACTGAAGGGGATTCTGCTGCTCCACCTGGTAATGGCTGGGATATCCAGCCTATTAATTTGGTCGGTTTGGTGGCTGCACTTTCAGACTCGGCGTCGCAACGGGGCAGCGCCGGGATATCTTTGGATGCTCGAAGGTGTCGCCGTGGGAGCGATAGGGTTGACCGCGCACTTAGGCGGTTTTTTGAGCGGCATCAATGGTGTCTGAACAGCACTAAGTTCCTTATTTTCAGCTATTCAGCGAGCTGTCCGAAGGACTAGTAGAGCACTAGTACCACGACCCGCGTACCCCGCGCGGTGGCTCCCCTGGCCCATTGAGCAATACAAGCCGGGTCCGTAATGTGCGAAGAACGGGTTGGGGGCCGCGCGGGGACAGCGGCCCCGCAAGGGGTCGTGTGCGAGCTACCCAACCCGCCAATTTCTTCCCTCTCAATCGCTCACGCCAGCCGTAAGGTTGGCGTGAAGCGAGAAAATCCAACCACCGTTGACCCGAATCCGAGAAAATAGGTACGCGAAGTGCGCTGGCAGTCGATTAAGCTACGCGTAGACGAACCTACGTGCAGCCTTTTCATAGAGTTGCAGGGTGCAATGGTTGGACCGGATGAGCGATTTGCGAGACACCTGGCGTCCCTGGCGGACACCGTCAGGGCGATTGTGCTGCCGCTCAGTGCAGTGCTGGCCCTAACGTTGGTGCCGCTGCTAGGGGAAGCCAGTCCGCTGCCAGTTACCTTGAAGCCGGGCACTGTCGCCGCGTTCGATACATATGTGAAGCTGACCGAAGCGCGCAACGCCGGGGAGTTGCAGCGCGGGACGAATCTGCTGTGGATCGACGAATTGAAGGAGAGCGAGCGGGCGCAGGCCTACGACGCGCTCAAGCGCGGCGAAGTTAGAATGCAAAAGTTGGAAACGCGGCAGAACGGAGAAAAAATCCGCTGTCCCGGCGGGATGATCCACCATTGGGTAGGCGTTGCCTTCATTCCCGGAGCAAAACTTCAGGATGTCCTGCGAGTCCTCCAGGATTATGACCATCACGCGCAATACTATGCGCCCGATGTGGAGCGATCGAAAATCGAATCGCACGACGGGAATCACTTTGTAGTATTCCTTCGTTTTCGACGCCACAAAGTGATCACGGTAGTGCTCAACACGGAACACGATGTGCGCTACTTTACTGATTCCGACACGCGAGAACACAGCCGGAGCTCAGCCATTCGCATCGTGGAAGTGGAAAATGCCGGCAAAGCCAACGAGCGCGAGAAGTCGCCCGGCGATGATGGAGGCTATCTGTGGCGAATGGAAACATGGTGGCGCATGGACGAACGCGACGGAGGAATCTACGTGCAAAGCGAAGTGGTTTCGTTGACGCGAGATATTCCGGCGGGTTTGGGTTGGCTGATAGGGCCGTTTGTGAACAGCATCCCGAAAGAGACGCTTACGTTTACCCTCGAGGCGACACGCAAAGCGGTGGAAGGAAGCCGCAAGAACTAATTACGAATTGGGAAGCGACTCTTCTTTAATCGCGCAGAGTAAGACACCGGCGCTAGTCAAAAGCGGGTGGAACCAACTGATATGTTTTTCTTCACCGCAGGGAACAGTAATGATGCGGTCCGCCCACTGCGCGATCAAGTCAAAGGAATCGTAAACGCTATAGGAATAAGCGAGACCATCGCCCTCGGTGATCATGTAGCCTTTTCCTCGCGTACGCAGGTAATTGAAGACTTTCCACAGCCGGGTCTTATAAAGCGCCAGTTTCACAAGTCTTGCGACCGGTGAACCCTGCCCAAAGCGATTGGAGTCGCAAATAATAACGGCCTTGCTGGCGACACGAAGCATTTCCCGGACAACCGCGTTCGGATTGGCGGCGTGATGCAAGGCTGCGAATTCGCAAACCACGTCGAAACTGCGGTCTGGAAATGGAAGCGCGTCGCCGGTACCTCGAACGATGGAGATACTGGAAGTGTTGCCATCGCGGATTCCTTGTCTGATCAAAGCGTCCACAGGCTCGATACCGCAGACGAACAAGTCAGGCAAAGCACGTTTGAAGTCTGACAGACCGCGGCCGGTAGCGGTGCCAACATCAAGAACCGAGCGCGCCCCCAGCATACGCAGGAAGGCAAATACATATTTCGTTATCGAGGGGTCCGTGCCGCCCTCATGAGCGTGCATGGAGTCATACTTAGGAGCTGTATCGCTGTAATACTTTCGCTGAATCGCGACCGCGCGACTCAATTCCGATGTTTTGCGCATTCCAAAAACCAGATTCACGAAACGTGCATGCGAAACCGTCATCGGACTGGCTGCCGCGCCGCCATTAGTAACTCTCCTGACGGACAGTAGAACGCCTCTTTTTGGTCGCGGCTTGATTCAAGAGATCCCAGACCGCCGCAGCATTGCTGTCCCACGTCTGCTGCCCAGCGGTGATAGCGGCCTCTCGCCCGATCCGTTCGCAGAAGCCGCGGCTTGAGCAGAGCTCTCGCAATAGCTCAGCGAGTTCCGCACCATCTTGCGGGTTATACAAAATCAGACCGTTTTTCCGGTGAGTGATGATTTCGCTCACCCCGGCGCGGGAACTGGCAATAACAGGTAAGCCGCAAGCCATAGCTTCGAGAATCGGCAAGCCATACGCGTCCTCAAGAGAAGGGCCGACGTAGGCATCCGCGGCAGCGTAAAACTGTATCACGTCGGGAGAGGCATCGAGAAAAAGGACTCGCTCTCCAAGGCCGAGATTTCGGACCATCTGTTCATACTCGGCTCGCCGATCGCTGCCCACAACGAGCAGTTTAAGGCCCAGTTCCCGATGTTCAGCCAACGCCGCTAACACGCAATCAAGTCCCTTTTTTTTCAGATCGTTGCCTATAAGTAGAAGAACAAAGTCCGAGGACGAAAGGCGAAATCGGTCGCGAGCCGAGGGGCGCAGCTCCATACGCAGCGCAGGAGAAAAGTGCGCGGTGTCCACACTGTTGGGAATGACCACAACGTCCTCGCGTTGAAAATATTTGGCCAATTGAGAAGCAACGAGACCTGAAACGCTACTGAGAGATACCGCCGGACGAAAATAGACAAGCCGCTCAAGCGCCATAATGAGGTGGTAATAGAGTAGGCGATGCAAGAGCCTGGGCCAAACTGTAGGAGGGGTTTTGCGAAAACTCAGATGCCCGCGGACCTGGTTGTAAAACTCGTGAAATACGATGTGGACCGCAATGACATCCGCATTGAGGGCGTTTATTCCGGGTGAATACAGAAGATCGAATTTTATTCCGCGAATTCGCGAATCCCAAAAACGCAGCAGATGATTGGCAATGAGCCACCAAAGGTAGGCAAAAAGATGAGGCCCGGGTATGCCGGGAACCTTGTGCCAAAGAATACGAGAAGCGGATGAACGAGCTGAATAGCGGCTGACACCCTTTAAATCTTCGATACGCTGCGAGTAAATATGGATTTCGATGTCGTCGCGCGTAGCTAACCGCTCAAGCTGCTCGACTACACAGCGCTCGGTGCCATGGAGGCGATCCAAGAACGGCGATACAACGGCGAGTCGCAAGTCAGCGAGACCACCGACCACGGAATTGCTGCAACGGGGGGTTGGATTCTGAGGATGCAGAGAGGGCCAACTTTGGCAAGCGAAAGAGCACCCCAAGCAAGAGCCACATATATGCATTCATTATGAAGTCCTGATATGGCGTCATGGCGGAAAATGTCATGGGAATCAGTAACACTCCTGCGTACCAAAAAATCATGAAGCCGAGCGGAAACCACGGTGAACCTTTAAGTCCGATAACAACCTTCCAGGCGTGAAACAACACCGTTATGCTCATGACCATCCAGAGGATCAAGCCGCCAATTCCCATTTCGACGACAATGCATCCGAATCCACTCTCGACCGAACCAACGACCGGCCGCACATTGAAGAATCGCGACACATACTGGCCGCCAAGCGAAATAGCGCCGATGCCGTAGCCATAAGGCCAACGAGGGTAATCAAATGCCGCGAGAAAGTTTTTGAGCGGGTAATCACGACTGCGGTGAACCAGCTCACTGGCGGAACTCCTGGGGTCCAGCGTCTCCGAGTAAACCGCGAGGCGGCCAAGGAAAGCCTCGGGATAGGTAAATGAGAGCACGACGACAGCCAGTGCCACACCAAGCAAAGCCCGCTGAAGAGTGCGCACAACACGCAAAGCCTCGCCTTGGCGCCAAGGGGCACCCCAAACAAATGCGATAGAACCGGCAATGGTGCTGCCAAGGGTCCACATGAAAACGCCTCGAGACGCGCACATCAGGGACCCTGCTGCAACCAGGGCCAAGGTCAGGAAGGCAAATATGCGGCCCCGGCGGTGCCGAAGGAGGAGGTAACCACTGAATCCGAAAACAAGCATCCACGCGACAATCAGCAAGTCTGCAAAGCGGCCGGCGCTAACAAACACTGAGGTCGGACGGTACACAATAGCTCGAGAGATAGGAGCGGAGCGGTAGGTTTCGCTCAACAAGCGAATATCGTCAGCCATTACCGCTGGATTCAAGAAACGCGGTCCCGCAATGGATTGAACGATTCCGAGCGCCACGATCACAACCATGAGGCTGAGGTTGATATAAAAGAACTTGCGCAGGTCGGCTTCCGAATTGATGAGGTAATACCCAATCAACAGCAGCGGCATGTAGTAGAAATAGAGCTTCGCGCCAAGAATTCCGTAAGCAATGTGCGCAGAAGCGGGATTGAAGATTTGAATGATACCGAACCAAACGAACAAGAATAGAGCAACTCGAAATGGAAAACGAAAAGGCTTGTCCCCCTCGTTCCTGCTTCGTCGGTGAGCACTGAAGAAGGCAAGATAAACTACGGCAAGCAGAAAATCTTTGGCAAAATAAATCGCCATATTATTGCCGAGGAATTTGCGTGCCAAATCCTCGAACATTAGCCAGGCAAGAAAGAAGTACAATCCTTGGCGCCAACTTTTGACCACCACGACCACAATGGCACTGCCGGCCAGAATTACTCCTGCGAATGCCAAACTGGAAAAATCATTCTCTACGATATATCCACTGGCTTTATAGGCCATCACCAGCGCCGCGATGAAAAAGACGAATGAGGTTACGACTCTGCGCTGGGACTGCACGTTCGCGATTAAAGAGGAAGATATGGACATTGAGGTGCCGAAAAGACGTAAGGCGCCGCTATTTCGGAGCCGCAGGTTTTACACCTTCAACGCAAACTCCGGCGCCATTCAGAACCCGGCTCTGTTCTTCGAGCGCCTGGATATTTTCAATTTCACTGTCCTGACATTCGCGTCGTCGAGTGGCGACAAAGCCTTCGCCTTCGAGCAGTGCGATGAGCGATTCCGCGTCATACATCCATTTATGGGAATGAAAATCCTTCCAGGAATCATAAATGCGATGGAGGAAATGGCGATAGGCGGGGGTTGGATATCGCATGAGCAGCCGCTGATTGAGCAGATCGGCGCGACATAGACGTTCGGCTTCGCCGGTCTGCGAGCCAAACGGGCGCTCGCCCATATATTCCCGCACAATGGCTTCCAGGTCGGGCACAACTACTCGCAACACCCCTCCTGCGGCAAGAACGCGCCAGGATTCCCGGACCAGCCGCTGGGCTTCTTCACGGTACAAATGCTCAAAAACATGTGACGCATAAATTGCGGCCACCGAGCTATCAGGAAACGGTAGCGCTTTCCGAATATCATGAATGAAGATGGAAGAACTCCACGGCGTGCTCAACCTGTCCGCGGGCAACAGATTGAACCAAGCCAAGGCGCGCCGGATGAATGGATATTTCGCCAGTCTGGCGTTGTAGGAACCGTCGACGTTGAGCCAACCGTCGGGAGTCTGCAGACCACAACCCAAGTTTAGGCGAATAAGATTCTTGTGGTCCGATATCGGCCGCTCTGCGCCCGCCACAAGTAGCGGTTCTTCCGTGGAGTACGTCTTCTGTTCCATAGCAGCGAGGAAAGTCAAGCGCTCAGTTTACCGCAGGATGGATGGATTTGCGGGTTAAACCTCGCACGGTACGTTTTTCAGTATTCAAGCGCCCCGACAAGGTTTTCTCGCCGCGGCAATAATGGTGTCGCAAAAGCGCAGTCCGCGGAGCAGCCCCAGACTGACGCTTTGCCACTTTAGTGAGGGAATCCCAGGGATGCCGCCCTCGCGGGTGAAAGCAAACTGAGGGGCAAAAAACCCGGCTTCAAGAAAAATCCGGTTCAAGTCCTTGCGGAGCAATGGGGTTATGTGGGCGGGATAACAGGTATCCCCGAATTCTACAAAATGCCCCCTGAGCACGAGAGCCACAAGGGCTCGCAAACTTTCGTTGTTCGGCGTCGTAACAATCGCCCATCCGCCGTCTTTTAGAAGACGAAAAATTTCGCGCATAGTGAAGCGCGGGTTCTCCAGATGCTCAATGATCTCTGCTGCGACAATTAAGTCGAACTCTGCGTCTTGCGCCGGAAGAGAGTGGCTTAAATCATGTTGAATCCAGCGAACGCGGCCGACCAGGTCATTCGCGCAGCCCATCAGGTCCGCGCCCGTGACGCTCTCGAAACGATGCAGTTCAAGCAGGCGGCGAGTTAAATGTCCGATTCCGGCTCCGTAATCTAACACAGCGCCGCGCAAGTCTTTGTCGCCGATCATTTGTTCAATCGCGACATATATTGCGTCGGTGCTGATCCCGCCACTTAATTCGGCCGCGTTCCTGCGCTGCGCGCTTAGGTCAGATGGCTGACTTGTGGCGTGGTTACCCCCAACATTTCGCGTCGAACTCATACTCGTCGTAGCAGCGTTTGGTACTCGTGCAGCATTCGGTCGATAGAATACAAATTCATAGCCCGTTCGCGGGCACGCCACCCAAATTTTGTGATGGAGCCCGGGTCCGCAATTATATTCTGCATAAGATCGGCCAGCGCCCGGGAATTTCCGGCTTCAAACGTAAGCCCGGTATCGCCGATTTGCTCCGCCAACCCGCCTAGATCGGACGCAATGATTAGTCTACCTTGCATCATTTGCTCTAGCGCGGACAATGGCGCGGCCTCTTCCCAAATCGAGGGAACAACGATAGCTGTAACATCCGCCAGGAGGTCCTGCAGTCCGATCCCGCTCTGAAAACCTTTAAATGAGACTTCAGGGTATAGCGACGCATCAAGGGCCATTTTCTGCAGCGATTCCCGCTCTGGGCCGTCGCCCACGATTATGAGCCGAAACACGCACTTTCGAGCTTTGAGCAACCGGGCCGCATCCAGTAACGTGGCGACTCCCTTTTCCGTAACCAACCGGCCGACATAACCAAAACAGACGCCGGCTTTAGAGATTTCGGCGTTTCTCTTGCTTGAAGGCATGAGCGGGACGCCATTGCGAATTACTTCCACACCGTTCAGGGCGATGCGGCGAGCAACATGATCCGACACCGCGACATTCGAATTCGCCAACCAACACAGCGCCCTGCGAGGGAACGTGAGCAACAAGCTTCTGATACTGCCAGCGATTTTCTCTGTCGATCTATTGCACTTCAGGCACTCAAAGTATCGCCTTGCCGCAAAGTGCCCAGGACAAGAACTCTGAGTTGGCAGGTGAAAGAGCAAGCCGTTGGGGCAAATGGATTGATAACCATGATGGGTCACAACCACCGGCTTGCGCCGAATGAGCGCAAAGAAGAGCGGAAGCATTGCGGGGCCGGCCAGAAGGATCTTATCGGCGCCCCCGATCAACTTCCACAAATGCATGGCGCCGGGCTTGCGAACAACGCGGAATGGACCGCCTACCGCGTCTTTTTCATTTCCTTCAGCGGTTTGGGTCACAACGGTAACCGAAGTTCCGTTGGCTGCATGATTTTCTGATGCCAACCCTCGAGCCAAATGCATCGAAAAGGTTTCGACGCCACCGATGCTTGGCGCAAAAAAATGAGAGTAGAGGAGGAGCTTCATCCCAGCCATTTGCGAAACAATCGAGCAAGCCGCCTCAAGGCTGCCTCGGGTTGGGGACCGACGAATCGGAAGTTGTAGTATGGCTCACGTTGGGGGCCTCTCGCGGGCGCATACGCGACGCGGCGCGATAAATGGCATCCACCAGGGCGGCCGCGCTAGCCTGAGGCGACCAATTCCGCATTTGATTGCGCGCTGCAGCGCTGATCTCGCTCAAAGAACTGGGTTTTGCGAATATGTCTCGGAGAACGCCAGCTAGGGACTGCACATTACCGCAGTCAAAAACAAATCCTGTCACGTTAGGAACGATTAGGTCCGGGCAGGCGCCCACTTTATCGCTGGCGACAACCACACAGCCGCACAGCATAGCCTCGTTTACGACCAACCCAAATGGCTCGTAGTCTGACGCGATCACCATGACGTCGCAAGCTCGGTACACAGCCGGCAGTTGAGACTGATTGACGAAACCCAACATGCGCACACGATTGCTAACGCTGAGGGTCGAAGCTTCTGCTTCAAGGGCGGGCCGTAAAGGTCCGGCCCCGGCGAACACCAGCGTCGAGCGCGGAATGTCCGCTACCGCAAATGCGCGTAATACGTCGAGAGGGCGCTTCCATGACTGCAGTTTTCCGGAAAAAAGGACCACCCTTTCCGCGGAGTCCACGCCCCACGAGGCACGGACATTTGTTCGATCAACGCGGGCGGATTGTTCGATCCACCAATCATTGTCCACGGTGTCCAGAGTCATCGAAATTCGCTCCTCCGGAATTCCGAACGAACGCATCATCTGTTTTCCAGCGCTGGAAGCCGTGAGGACTTGACTGGATAAACGAAATAACAACGGCCAAGCCAAACGCTTGAACATGCTTTTCCATTTTCGGCCGTCGCGCGGCTCAATGGAGGAAGCGTCCGTTCCGAAAATGAACGGCACACCGCAACTGCGTGCAGCTAAACAACTGATCCAGAAAGTCCATCGAAGGTAGCTTACAAAACAAATTAACGCGTCAAATTCACCTTGGCGGATGATCTTCCAAAGTCCCGGATTTCGCAGTCCGAGGAAGGATTCCGAACCTGACCCGCGATTGGGCACGTGCGTCCATTTGTACCCATCGAGAAGCGGAACATCCCACCGTACGCTGCGGCCAAATTCCGGGTCGTGCGCCGCTTCCGCTCCGCGCATGCTGCAATAGGCCACATGGAAATCGAGCTGAGGGTGCTGCGCCATCAGCCGAAAAATCGGAGAGGCGTATTGCACCGGATGCGAAGCGACGGCTAGGACGCGAAAGCGGTGCTCAGACATGACGATCCCTGTGGCGAATCAATTTGTCGGTCGCAGAAGAAAGCCTTGGCGATGCAACCCGTTCGATGCAATCAAGACGACCCAAGCAAAAGTATACTCGTTTCGCGACGTAGCGGCCTGTGCTAAACTGCTTGGGTTCCGGGGCATTTTGCAGTTCACTGAAGGTCTCCGCATCGTGATCTGCATGCCGGCCATGCGCTCGGGTAGGGCGTGCGGCAGGCGAACTTTTACCAGCCAAGGTACCAACGAAAACGGCAGTAGGTCGCGAACGAGTTAAAATTCGCGCCGTCGAGCGCGCAAATCAAAACGAGGAAGTCTCATGTCTGGGCATTCAAAATGGGCCACGATCAAGCA
>Ga0137418_10004289_pt1 | contig 13107 bp, 18 predicted proteins | sample CZODoug3_1_2_16f_FD_122242 | JGI IMG/M metagenome (GOLD analysis project Ga0137418, IMG submission 122242) | Vadose zone soil fungal communities from Angelo Coast Range Reserve, California, USA - CZODoug3_1_2_16fungal (Hybrid Assembly) | ecosystem: Environmental > Terrestrial > Soil > Vadose...
TTGGAGTGACATTGAAAAAGCAGCGGTGGAGAACAGACTGGGCGCAGCAATTGTCGGATCGGATGCAACCGTGCAGGCTGGGCTGGAGAAACTGGTGAATGATACTCATGCCGATGAAGTAATCGTTGTGACGGATACGTATGAGCACAGCGACCGGATGGACTCATATGAACGCGTCGCTCGAATTGCCGCGGAAATCAACCTGGTACCAAATGTTGAAAGGAGATTCAAATGAACGGGTGCCAGCAACGTACTGGCGTTGGGGCAGCGACGGCGAGGGGTGGTAGCACAACGCCTTAATCAGTTTCTAGGGAGATGAGGACGACCGCGCCTGCAATCCGTCCAGCGATCTACTGCGGCGCTACTCTTTCATTGTTTGGAATGGGCTGCTCGCTCCTCCAGTGCTATCACGATCTCCTGCAGGGTTTTGAGATTGTCCACTTGGTCAAGCGAACTCACCTGCAACGACCCAAGAATTCCGGCGAAGGCTGCGAGCCCCGCTTTGACCCGAGCCGCATCCGCGCGACGGAAACCGCGCTCCGCCGCCTGCATGTGTGCTAGCACCTTCTGTCGGATCGCGGGATCCTCAATGTCGCTGGGATTCCACACTCTCGCGAGGGTCTTCAACAACCCGCGATACATCCGCTTCCCCAACGCTTGCTCCATCTGCTCAATCTCGCGAACGAGAGTGCCGCCTTGGGCTCTTGCCCTATTTCCGTCATGAAGGGCCTGGCCGTTCCCTCCGCTTGCGGCGGGTACTTGCCCGGACGACTTCGGATCGCTCTCCGTAACGGGCCGAAGACCTCGCAGCCACCCTTCAGACGTTGCCCAGCCGGCCAGTTTCGGAACAGACTTGGGCCGTTTCCGGTCATCCAACTCGACCCACGTCCCAGTGAAGTGATAGAAGTAACGCCCGAGCCCAAAGCAGGAGCAAGCCCGCTTAAAAGCCTGTGCCTCGGCGCTCGTCCCGGCGTTGTCATCGTCGGCCCATTCTTCTCCTGTGGCCGAATGCGAACCCACTCCGAAGATGGTCAGCTCGCAGGTGACCAGCACCTTCGCGACGATCTTCTGGTCCTTACTCCGCTCGAAATTTGCGCTGGTATGAATCGTGTACCTGCGCGTCCAGCCCGCCGGGGTGAGCAACGCGTTAAGACGATCCGTGTAAGCTCGCTGGTTGGCATACGGAATCACCTGGCCGCGCACAGGCTGCTGATTCTTCGTTGTGTTCGTGACCCTCCATTCGATCTGCGAGGAATCAAAAGGCACTTCCAGGGCCTCTACCAACTCTTTGACTCGGTCTTCTGAGTACTGAGACGCTGTGGTCCTAGATGAGGCTGTGAGCGGCGGACCAGCCATAGAGGCAGGATTGTCATGTGCGAGACCATTTGGGGCGCTCATAGTGGAGCCTCCTTAATTGTTGGCGCTTCTTCGTCCAGACGTTGACCGTACATCCAACGTTGCGGCTCGATCTGCAAGAGCCAATCTTGAGCTGTGGGAATGCGACCCAGATCTTCCTTGACGTGCTGCTCCCCCACATAGCGGACGGGAACTTGCTTACCATCGCTGTTCACGATGGCCACGCCAAACAGTTTCTCCAACAGGAAAATGCCCTCAGCATGATGGCGAAGTGCCCGGTGGCGGAAGTCTGCGAGGAACGCTTTCGATTCATCGAACCAGTTGTGAATTGGGAGATAGTCTTCTGCTCGTCCACCGAACTTCCTTGCGCTGCTCTGTGCGTGCTTGAGAGGGTGGGCCATGACTAAATCTCATAGGTGGTCGTTGTGTAGTCTTCAAAGCGGTCGTTGCGCTCAACCGTGATCTTGCGTGCCTTCACATCGAGGACGACATCTCCAAACCCGCCGCAACCGTCTTGGTACCCGGAGGGAACAAACGCGTCGAAGTGGTCCTGCATGTGTGAGGCGTCATGCTCCACCGGCTCAGATTCGTCGTGAGCGTAAACATCAGAGTCGTAGCACCTAACGTCTTCGGTCGCTCCCTCGTCGCCTGATCCGTCAAAGTGCGCGGCTACAAACGTGACCCCTGCGGCTGCCAGTTTGTCGCACTCTGTCAGGATCGCGGCCTTTGCCACGGCTTGTCCGGACTCAAGCGATTGCTCGCTGTTCTGCTCAGGCTGTTCCATTGCATGATCCTTCCGATCGAAATATTGGCGTACTCAGGCCTGATCTGTGTGATGAGACCGTTCGGTTGGTGCGGGCGCAGCGTGCTTCGGCCTCTCGCCACGCTGTGCTTTCTTTCGGAGGCGCTGCCAATGCGTGGGGTCGATGCCCAACGCTTGCATACCGGCCAGCCACGAGAGGCCCCCGAAGGCTCCGTGATAAGAGATTGACCCGCGTCGGAACAGCCGCGCGAACAGGGCCAGTGCGTGATTAGCGAAGGAGGGATTGACGAACGGTCCCCGGCGTTCGAGGGCTTCCAGGCACTACAACTCGAAAGCCCATATCGAACATCGGATCGACAGATTCAGGAAAGGGTCCAGACACCAAACTCGCCGTTTCGACAACTCATTTGTCTAAGTGCGTGCTCTTTGGATTCTGCTTCAGGTCTTTGAGGTCGCTGCTGCGGCCTAAAGCCTGTTTATTGAGCACGAGGTCATCCAGGGACATGAAATGCACTGGAACACCGAAGAAAGTGCTCGCGACCCTTTTTCTCCACGCGTCGGGGAACTCGACGCCGGTGATTTCGGTCAGAACGTCAATCCTGACCGGCGCAATTCCAGTCTGATAGACCACCTGCTTCTTGCTGAATGTCTCCGCGGTAATCCCGTCGTGCTCGAGGGGTGCCCCAAACTTCTTAAGCGCTCCGACCACCTTAAGGGAATTCTGCGGCGAGTTGTGTACCCACACGTCAAGATCCTTCGTGTAGCGCGGCTCTCCGTACTTCATGACTGCGAAGCCGCCGACGATCAAATATTCAACCTCAAATTCGTTTAAGAGTTGTAGCAGCAGTGTGGGCTTTCTGCCATGGCTGATTTCCTCAGCTAGTTCCACTAACTCCCATGCGGCAGCAAAGATGGCTTCATCGCCCTGCTCCTGCCAAAACGCGATGTCGAACGAGCGATCAGGGAATCTGCCCTCCACCAGTCGTGTCTTCCAAACGGAGTTTCGAGGAATGATAATGTTCTCCCCTTTGAATCGGTCGCTCATACGCTGGTTCCACGTTGTCAAGGGAATTTCCTGGTGTCCGACTGACGAAGGGCGGGAGTAGCGATTCGCTTGCAACTATTCGGTTTCCACGCGCACGTCGCCAAACTTTCGAAAGTCCTGATCAAAGGTCGAGACTGGAACGTTCTTAGCCACAGCGGTGGCGGCGATCAGACAGTCGACAAAGTGAGCCTTCGTTCCCTTGTAGCGGCTCAGAGCGTCCAGGTGGACCGTTACTTCACCGATCTCGACGCCAGGACTGGAGATCAAGCCTCCGAGTGCGGAGGTGATAGCCGCGCGTGGGTGCCCGTAGAAAGACTCAAGCACAAACACACACTCTGCCAGAACGACAGGCAATACCACGATGACCGCGTCGCCCCGATCGCAGGCATCGAACAGCTTGCTGGCTGCTCGTGCATGTTTGTCGTGGTCCTGTACCAGATAGCGGACAATCACATTAGTGTCGACAAGTCTTTGCTTGCTCACCGGGTACCCTCATGACGCGCTGCCTCGGCCGCGGCCTCGCGGATTTCAGCGAAAGACATCCCCTTTCCCTTGTTGCTGGCGAGCGCGCCCTTGAGCGACCGAATGCCGGGATGCACACGAATGGTAGCTCGGTCTCCCTCCACTGCGTATTCCAACTTGTCGCCCGGTTTAATTCGCAAGGCCTTTCGAATTTTCTCGGGAATGGTCGTTTGTCCCTTACTCGTCACTGTAGAATGTAGCATCGTTATGTCCTTACCTTTCAGCATGTCCTTACTGATATATTAGCCCTTACTTCTTCCGACTGGCAAGGCCAAACCGCGACGAGGGCCTTCCATCCTAATCCCGCGGAGGCAAAGGCATTATCAGCACGCGGGCCGATTTCAAAGGTCCTTTGGTCGCCGGACTCTGTTGCGGAGCCGTTTCCAATGCTTGGGATCAACACGTAATGCCTGAACGCTAGATAACGAGGACAAGCTGACGAATCCTCCGTGACAGGACACTGTCCCGTAGCGAAACATCCGCGCCAGCAGAGCGAGCGCATGATTGGCCAACGTCGGATTGACAAACGGTTCTTGACGGTCGAGGGCTTCTGCGGCGCTACAACTCGGAAGGCCATCTCCGTCAACGTCAGACTGGATCACTTCGGGGAAGAGTTCGGAAACCGTACGCAGCCGGAGCCTGTGTCTCCGGTTCCTTCGATTCAGCGGCTCCCCAAGCACAAATTGACCGCTGTCGGCGTTGTTGCCCAAATCCAGCCAGTAATCGACTTCACTCCACTCCACCGCGCACTTTGCAATGGCTGCGCGCGCCTTCCGAGTGTCGACACAGCCGATTACGATGTCCACCCCATCGAGCCTTCGTTTCGGATCCAACCGTTCGGGAACGCCCTGCCAATCCAGGCCCCAGAACAGGTTCAGGCGGTTGGCCAGAACCACGGATTTATAAAGACCGATCTCAGATTGACTGAACGGTTGGCGCACACAGTTCGTCGGCGAGATTACATCCGGGTCGAGCAGAGTGACGTGGATTCCTTCCGGATGTCCGTATGCCAGCAACGCCTGATGCAAGTAGGGCAAACCAGCCGCGATGGCGCTGCCGTTGCCTCCGCATCCCACAACCAGCACCCGCACTTTGTGCTTCAGCAATTCGGGATGAACAAGGTGTGTTTCCATGGCTTCATCCTTCACCTCTTCTTTGCACGAACTCCTGAAGTGTTTGCTTGCCGTCGGCCAGAAGTTTCGCAGGGAAGCTATGCTTCTGTCCTGCCAGGCTTGACCACAAGCCAAGAAAGCCTCCTCGATGAGTTGTGAGTCGGACTGCTCCACTTGGATGGGTGAATTCGCTGGCAAAATACGCGTTCTCCCAGTGCGATAGGGACCCGACACTAGCCTCCTCAGGAGCTCGCATACTGCCGAGACACACTCGTCCGGCCGAGTCGGTATTCCAGTACGGAGCGTTCCTCAGCCCGTCTCGGCTGTTGGCCGGCAGTCTTCTGCAAGTGCACGTACGAACAATTCCCGCCCGTGGATCATGAACACCAGGGCAGGATGAGGAACATCTTGCTGTTCAGCTTTTTCGCTTCGTCGCTTCCATCGCCGAAAAACATGAGCCGCGGTTGCGCCCCGCTCCACCAAGCGATCAGCTCCGGCGTTCTTGCCAGCACATGTTGGGGCAAGACCTCGGCTCCCACACTTGCGCCCAAGCCCTTCGCGAGCGTCTCGAGAAACCCTGTCGTGACAGATTGCCCAGCACATAAGTAGGGCGACTCATTCGGCCTGCACTTCACGTCGTGCAAGGTGGCAAAGGCTCTGGTGCCGTCTTGGTACACGAGCACCGCTTGTTTCAGACTGAAGGTTCGGTTGTCTCCGATCCGCAGGTGGACGTTCATGACTGTCCCTCGAGGGTGATGACGCCATCAGCATTGCCAGGCATCAGGTCAATCAGCCGGCTGGCCGCCCCAAGCGTCTCACATGCGACGGCAAGCGTCCGAAAGCCCTGCCGCACGCTGCTCGGCTCAGAAAGCTGGAGGGGAATAATCAGGTTGGGATGGGGTGTCGTCTCCATTGCAGTCTGGGCCTCGTCGTCAAAACACCCAACCACAGCGTCGCCGGATGAAAATGCCGCGAGCAGACACGGCAGTGCCGGATTCGAGTCCATGAGCTGCTCTCCCATGTCGTCCGTGAATTCCGGCCGTTTGGCTTGCCGCGAGATGGAACACAGTTCCACCAAACTACTAATGAGCACCCGCACTTCCTCGTTCGGTATCCTCTGGTTCAGATCCTTCAAACCTCGGAGACTCAGAGATTGCTCTTTCAGACCTTGTGGAGTACATCCTTCAATGTCCGGCACCTCGTACTGCTCGGGATTCTCTTCGCCCTCGTACCACTCGCGCAGCATGTCCACGCGCTCTTCTGCGTCGTGGTAGTCGTACACGCGTACCCATCGGTTGAGCGATCCCACGAAATGCCTGAAGAATGTCGCGGCCAGACGCGGATGTACGCTGCCAAGTAGTTCAATGGTTGGGTTCAGGAGCACGAATGCCGCGCTACCTGGATCGAGGATCAGGTAGAGCGTACCCTCTGGTCCTCGTTCATCCGAGTAGTCGACCAATCTGTCGCTGAGGGTGAGATCCAGATCGAAGCGGCGCGGAATTGACGCTCCCCCATGATCGCGAATCCACCGCTGAAGAGTTAGCAACAAGTATTTGGTCGCATCCCTGCCGCACTTCTCCCAGTCCTTGATGGCCGCGATTCCGGACCTTACCAGGATCTCCACTAGCGTGATTACGTCGCAGTCATCCGTGGAAAAGCGTTGTTCGATCGAAACCCCGCCCAAAGTGGGCAATACAAGTTCGCATGGCGGGGCCATCAAGAGACTGGCGGCAGGGTTCCTGCTGGTGGATTGAGACGCTTCCCAGCGTGCCAGCGGGAACATTGTTCTACCGCCCTCGCCAAGAGTGCAGAGGACATTTGCAGTTGCTGACATTGCAGGAACCTCCCGAGCGCCGTTTGACTGCGCGAGTGGCGGTCCTGCGTCATTCTCTTGAGCTCTCGCAGGATCCCTTGTCTTTCCCTATTGGGGCGAACTCTTTCTCTGCTACGCTTTGGTTTCATATTTCAGATTGATCGAGAGCCGAGACAACAGATTGCCCGTCCTACTTCGATCCGGGGATTTCGTTTATGAAGCGCGTTCTTCTTTCGTGGAGCAGCGGCAAAGATAGCGCTTGGAGTTTGTATGTTCTCCGTCAACGCGGAGAGTATGAAGTCGCCGGACTGCTGACTACGTTCAACGAGGCCGCCGGCCGTGTTGCAATGCACGCTGTCCGTCGCGAACTGGTCGAGCGGCAAGCCTCGGCAATCGGGTTGCCGCTTTGGGCTGTCCAGTTGCCCTGGCCCTGTTCGAATGAGCAATACGAACTTCTTATGGCTGAAACGTGTGCCAAAGCTGTCGCCGCCGGAATCGAAGGGATTGCGTTTGGCGACCTTTTTCTCGAAGACGTGCGCTCGTACCGGGAAAAACAAATGAGAGACACTGGCCTGCTGCCAGTATTTCCGTTGTGGGGGCAGCCCACTCGGGAGTTGGCAGGGCAGATGATTGCGTCTGGCATGCGGGCAAAACTGACCTGTGTTGACACGGAGAAACTTGACGCTTCGTTTGCCGGACGCGAGTTTAATGAGAGCCTGCTGGCCGATCTGCCCGATGAAGTCGATCCGTGCGGGGAGAAGGGTGAGTTTCATTCATTTGTATATGCAGGGCCAATGCTGAGCGTCGACATTCCTGTTTCGGTCGGCGAGAACGTCGTGCGCGATCAATTCGTATTTGCGGATCTGAGCCCCGCCACGATTGGCCCTACCCCTTTGTCCCAATAGCTCTCACAAAGCTGTACTGTAGTTGCTCCCCGGAGGCTTCTGGTCCCGTGATGGCGGCCGTAGCCAGTTCGGGATATTGATGGCTGTAGATGGTTTTTGCTTCTTCCGGCGACATCCTCGGATCTGGGTCCGGAAGTTTCACGCCGTTGTACATAAAGCTGCGAGACATCACCTTTGCGTCGATCATAGCGTATCGTTTCTCCCTTCTTCTGCGTTAGCCGCCTGGGCGGGTACTGCTCCGAGATCCTGGGGAGCAAACAGACTCGGCGTCGTCTCCGGGTCCGTCGCTGTTGCAGCTGCTGTTTCCTGTTTGGACGCGGTCTGGTCGGGCTTCGAGATCTGCTGAGCTGCCTTCACTTTTTGCCGAGCCGTCTTCGCCGCCGCATCCATTTCCGCCCTAGCTTCGGCTAGCGTGTTGCCGAGTTGCACGTGGGAGTCGACATAGCTGGCGAGATGCTTGCCCAGTTCTGCATCCAACTCTTCTGGTGACCCGGTGTAGCTTAGAGGAGTTGTCAGAGCCTGCTCCTCCCCTTCCTTGGCTTTTGTGGGAATCACGTTCACCTTTACTTTTTCCTCAAGTCGCGCAACCGTTATCAGCAACGTCCGCTCCTTGAGCATTGGCATTAGTTCGACAAGCACGTCTCTCCCTCCTTGTCATTTTGTCTCGAGTATCTCCTGGTCCGAAACTTTAGTAGGCTCAACCGCGTGTGGGCGGTGGTTGTTCCCATGTAAACGTCTGGTCGCTAAAACCATTTCGGAAGATGCAATCGTTGAAGATGCGATCGTTAGGGAATGCTCGGCGGATTCGCGGGGTTGTGCGAGATCCCGCTCGCGCCTTCGATTAGCGCGCGATCAGGTTTGCGGAGCGCGCTACGCGGGGATGTTTCGCTGTGGCAGGGGCGGCACCGGCTCGCGATGATACCGCACGTTCCAATAGGTCCAGGAACGGCGGTCAAAGACTCCCGGCGGCGGATCGTTTATGGTCGCCTCGAAATCATCTTCCGAGAAATCTTGCAGTACCGTGCTGATATCGCTAAGAGTGCCGTATGTCATCACATGCGCGAGAAACAGTTTCACGTCCCTTAGCGTCTCATCGGGCACCTTGAACCACACTACTCTCTTGGCAACTTTTCGCAGATCGGCTTGACTCATCTTTGAACACCTTCCTCACCAGTCAAGCCGACTGTGGCCTGCACCCGCGGAATCTGCTTTAGGTTGACTTCGCTGGCCAATGTGCGCAGCTTTTTCTGCGTCGCAGCGCTGAGGCTAGGCAGGTCACCATCCGCAAAGTAGGTCAGGGCTTTCAGGCTGAGGGCCCCATTGAATTCTTGTCCGTAAACTGCGCCAGCTGCCGCGAGAGCGTCCGCCAAACTGATTCCTGAGCCGATAATAGCAGAGAGGTCTTCGTAGTCCCTGGCCTGCGCTCGTTGTTGAATGGTCGTGAGCTTGGTGGCTGCGACGTCGAGCAGGGACGCCACCTGAATGCGGTTGTCTGCGGCTACTTCCGGTTCGTGGACGCGATTCAGCTTCAGGCCCCCGAAGAACGACACCTTCACGGGTCCCCTCCGATCCACGATGGCGGTTAGGGTGTTGGTCTCGAATTGGCTCATTTCGGCATTTTGGAGGTATGGAACCGCTTTGCGGAGAACTTCGGGAGCAAATGGTTTGTTGGAAAAGAAGTCGAAATCTTCGGAGTGGCGGTGCCCTAGTCGCAAAGCTAGAGCTGTCCCCCCGTAAAGGACGAACTCTCTGGGCGTGTGGCCCAGTTCGTCCCAAAGCCGCCGTTGCGCTGGCGGAAGAATCTGCAGCTTGGGTGTGAACATTGAGCCCCTCAAGTTTAGCCCTTCCAACTGATCACGACGCACATCTGCGACGCTGCCGGTCACTCTCCCACCTTGCTGCACATATTATCATCGGGTCAGTACAGCGGGACCTAATCAACGCGGAGTCATTCGCACTACGATCAGTTTAGAGAGGGATGTCGGAGTCCGCGACTGCTGAAACAGCCGGCTCGTCTTAGATTCTGCGCCGAGCGTTTCCAGTCTTCGTTCTTCCCCGCTGTCCCGCGATCCGAGCAAAACAATGTCGCGCGCGACAATCTCGGTCCGGTATTTCCTTTCGCCACTTTGTTTGTCTTCCCAGGTCGATGTCTGCAGCTTGCCTTCAATGTAGAGCGTCGAGCCTTTGCGCACGTTCGGCTTCCACCGGTAAAACGTCTGTTGACTGACGCCATGCTTACGGCACAACTCCGGCGTCGCCACACCAGCTTCCGACTCCTTCAGAATCCCTACTATCTGCTCTTCCGTGTAACGGCTCTTCCATCTGAAGTCCTCCTCGTCAGGGCCTCATCGCCCCAATTTATCGGAGAACTCTCACTTCCGTTGGACTAAATCACGGGATGCAGCTCAACCGGAAGCTATCAGGAAACGGGCTCCCGTATTGTCGGCCATCCATTTAGCCATGTTGCCATTCTCGCGCCAAGAGGGCCAAAGCCCTAGAAATGACCTTCAGCGAACCACCCCGCATCCCGGATCACGTTTGTGTGATTTAGCCCGGCTCTGCTGGGCAGGTTCTTGCGATCCCTCGAATGCTCTCCTTTTTATGTTCATATAACCACCACGATCTTCCCGTTGGCTTGGTTGGCCTCCATAAGGCGATGCGCATCGGGGAGTTGCTCGAAAGGGAACACCGTGACGGGTTTGGCCTTGTAGGTTCCCGTGGCGGCGGCGTCGACGATGCGCTGCATCGGAATGTTCGAAAGGGGATAGTCGGCTGTCCCGAGGACGAAACTTCCGAAAAAGCTTAGGTCCGCACCGCTAGGCATGTCAAAGATGGGATTAAACTCCACTGGCTGAGTGCCTCCGAGAAAACCCGCCTGACAGAGTCGGCCGCCCTTCTTCAGCATTTGCAGCGAGTCGCGCAATACAGTGTTTCCCACCAGATCCAGCACAGAGTCCACGCCGTTGGGGTAGAGCTTGCGAACGGCCTCGGACAGAGATGCGTCCTCGGTGAGGACAACGCGAGCACCCAACGTTTTCAAGAGCGTGCTTTTCAGTTCGCTTCGAGTGGAAGCCAAGACAGTCGCGCCACTACCGGCGGCGATGTTCAAGGCAGCTTGACCGAGAGCGGACGTCCCCCCACGAACAACAAGAACCTGGCCTTTGGCAAGCCTCAAGTTCTCGAACAGACAAATCCAAGCCGTAGCGTACGACTCCGGGATCGCAGCGAGTTCCTCCCACGGCAACTTTGTCTCCAGTCTGAAGATATTGGTTGAAGGAACGCAGGTGTACTCCGCATAGCTTCCATTACGGGTGCGGCCCAAACCGCCCATGATTGCGGCGACTTTCTGGCCGGGACGCAACGCACCTGATGGGTCGGAGTCGACTTCGCCGACACACTCGATTCCGCTTACGCGCACCACGTCTCCCCACGCTCCCTTACGCATGTACGTTTCGGCGCGGTTAATACCAAAGGCCTTTACTCTGACTCGCACCTCACCATTGCCCGGCTCGGGCACTGGAAGGTCCTTGATGATCAATTTTTCCGGACCGCCGTATTCTTCAAATACCATTGCACGCATTTGTTGCCTCCTTGGAATGATCTAATCTGTGTTTTGGTTGCGCTCCTACCGACCGAGCGTCGTGTCAACTGCGCCGATCTTAAGGGCGCTCCGGACTCCTCGCAATTACCGCGGAGGTAATCGATCCGCAGCCTTGGGCGGGGTATTCTTGGCTAACACGTAGCGAGTTCTAAGCCGTTTATCATTTTGCGGCACGGGCAATTGCGTCGATGGAGGTCAAGGATGGCGCTGCAAAAGGAAAAACAAAATGTGAGCCGAAGGAGCCGGTTTGGCAGCCTGCTGGCTGATTGGCGGCGCCTGCGACGAGTCAGCCAGATGACACTAGCGATGGATGCAGTAATCTCGCAACGGCATTTGAGCTTCATCGAGTCAGGGCGAGCACGGCCGAGCCGGGAGACAGTCCTGACGATCACGGAGGCACTGGACATGCCACTGCGCGCTCGCAACGAATTGCTTGATGCAGCGGGCTTCGCGGCGTTCTATCCGGAGCGTCCGCTAGAGGGAGCCGAGATGGACCGGGCGCGCGAGTCGCTGAGACGAATTCTCGCGCATCACGAGCCATATCCGGCGATGGTGCTGGATCGGTCCTGGAACATCTTGATGAAGAACAATGCTTCGAAGCGGATCATTTCGCATTTTCTCAATGAGGCGGCGATAGCCCAGCTCTCACCGGATGGAAAACCGAATTTCATGCGCATGATGTTTCATCCGAATGGACTGAAACCGCATGTCGTCAGCTGGGCCCGCACCGCGCCGATCCTTATCGGGCGCCTGCGACGCGAAGCGGCTGCTTACCCAGGTTCGCCATCCAAAACTTTATTGCGCGAGCTATTGCCGGACGCTCCAGCTACATTCATTCCGGGGATCGACGATGCTCCGCTGGCGCCGACGGTTGCGCTGGAACTCGAAATCGGCGACGAGGTGTTGCGGCTCTTCAACACGCTCACGACATTTGGTACGCCTCAAGATGTGACGCTGCAGGAACTACGCATCGAGATGTCTTATCCGACGGACAACGCAAGCGAAGCGCTTCTGCAGGGCTGGGCTGAATGATTTTCGACAGCCTGGACAGGTCGCCATTTGCGTGGGCGGCTGTCTGCTTACACCTGTCAATCGCCTTTGCCGGGCCGCCGCGACGTATCGCCGCAACAACGCGCCTCCAAGCATCAGTTCTGCAGACGTATTGGCAGCATTTTTCCTTGCTTGGCAACCCGGATCTGTCTAGATCAAAAGAGCGTCGCGTATGAAACATGTAACACTGAAAGTGAGCGGCGAAATTGACTATTTGCTTGTCGCTTCTGTGACGTTTACATCGAGTTCGGCATACAGCTCGCCGCCGGCAGAGTCTTGACCTCCCACTTCTCGTGCGATCTTCACCTTGTACGTTCCCGAATGCTTCAGTGCATAATGCTCGACCAGCAAGCGGCCACTAAACCATTCATCACCGGTCGGCTTATTTAGCAGAAGGCGCTCGCGATACTTCTTGCCAGGCAATACCTTAGTGAAGACGACGGGGCAGGTACACACCTGAATCTCGGTCTCATTCGAATCAGGATTACGCAGGCTAGGATCGGGCAGACCTGGCCCCGACACAGTGATGTGCTGCTCGCAGCAGCCGAACGGCACTTGCGCGGACACATTGTCGCGATTCCGGATCTCAAGAATGAGAAAAATGGGCTCGCCCGGCGCGTAGTTCCTCTTGGACGATCGCAGAAAGAACTCAAGCTTCGGGCTTTGGAAGGCTTTTGTGCCAAGACACTCACTGGACTCTCCTACAACCTGTTCTGACGGCAACAGATTGATAAGCTCGGCCTTGTGCTGGGACAGCCAGCCACGCCATTCGCGGTACTGTTCTTCTGTTGGAGGAATTCCGATTTTGACGCCGGGAGATACGCTTAACGTCGGCAAAATCTCGCCCAATACTACGGTCGCCCGCTGACGTAAGGTAATACGATCGATGATCTTTTCGTTCTCAGGAGTTGGGAAAAGCAAATTGTGCAGCAACGAGATG
>Ga0137418_10004291_pt1 | contig 13104 bp, 13 predicted proteins | sample CZODoug3_1_2_16f_FD_122242 | JGI IMG/M metagenome (GOLD analysis project Ga0137418, IMG submission 122242) | Vadose zone soil fungal communities from Angelo Coast Range Reserve, California, USA - CZODoug3_1_2_16fungal (Hybrid Assembly) | ecosystem: Environmental > Terrestrial > Soil > Vadose...
AAAGCGAAAGCTTTCTTTAACGGAATCTATTCTTTTGAAGCCAAGGATAGCCTGTCACGGCTGGTCGAGGACTTCAATCCGGATTTGGCCCATGTCCACAGCTTCAACTACCAGCTTTCGCCCTCGATTTTTGATGTTTTCCGAACGTCGGGTGTTCCAGTTGTCGTGACCCTGCACGACTACCACGTTATCTGCGGCGCCGCCACCCTATATGTGAATGGAGCCGTCTGCGAACGTTGCCGTGGCGGCCGTCACTACAATCTTTTGCTGCACTCCTGCTACTGGAATTTACCTGCGAGCCTGATGGCTACCGTGAGCCACTACGTGCATGACGCGCGCCGCTCTTGGAGCGTTGCATCAAAATTTCTGTCCCCAAGCCGTTTTTTGCAAGGAAAGCTCATTGAATTCGGAATCCCCGCCAGCAGTATTGCTCATGTTCCGATCTTCATCGACTACCCCGAGGAGGAGACGGAGAACACATGCACTCCCGAGTATGTGCTCTATTTCGGGCGGTTAGCGCAAAACAAAGGCATCGAAGTGCTGTTGGAAGCCGTAACGAATGTGGATTGCACGCTTCTGATGATCGGAGACGGTCCTCTGACTGCGTGGGTTGAGGAACAATGCGCCGCCAGCCACGGAAAGCTTAAACGAATCGCTTTCGTGTCTTCACGCGAGGAACTCCGGCAATATATCGAGCGGGCCACTTTTTCGGTGGTTCCTTCGGTTTGGTACGAAAATCAGCCTGCCACTATTTTGGAAACGTATGCGATGGGCAGGCCAGTAATTGGCTCCCGTCTGGGCGGAATCCCGGAGCTAATCGACGAAGGCCGTACCGGGCTTTTGTGCGAACCCGGTAATGCGGCCGACCTTGGCGAGAAAATGCGTTTTTTGCTTGAACGACCGGAACTTTGCCGGGAATGGGGACAAAACGGGAACCGCAAGCTACGGGAAGAGTTTTCGCGTGAGTCTCATTATGGTCGGCTCATGGCGATTTACAGTTCCGTACTCAACGCGAATTAAAACTCCAAGATGCTGCGTCTATCAAGAATAGATTCTCGGATGCAGGGCAGAGGATAGTTCGGAAAACGGTCAGATCTCATGACACTTTTGGGAGCATTTTTTATTCCGATCACTCTAGTGTGCTTCCTGTGGAGGCCGCAAAACCTATTGCCGCTTCTGATCGTCGCATCGGTCTTCGAGGCTGGGTCTGTCTTTAATGGAGCTTTCGGGAATTTCGTCTTTGGCGTAGCGCCATTTTATTTTGTAGAAATCTGCGTGGCAATCCGTCTCCTCGTATGGGTGTGGCACCGGGGCGAGTTGTTGCCGCCCAAGGAAACCCCTGCGGGAGGGATCGCAATGCTGCTAATTGCGTTCCTCGCATGGTCTTTTGCTTCAGCCTTCGTCATGCCCCACCTCTTTGCTGGAATGCCAGTCTATCTTCCGCGAGAACGGGCGGACGTGGACATAGTGCTGGGTAATCTCCCGCCCCTTCAGTGGAGTCTGAGCAACCTCGCGCAGGGGATTTACCTGACTCTGAATATTGCGGCAGTACTATTCGCACTCCAGTTCATTCAGACAAGAGATCACGTGGAGAAGTTGGCAAAGGCATTACGTTGGGCGATATTCATCGCGGTAGCGGCAGGACTCTTGCAGCAGCTCGCACAAATGAGAGGGTGGTCCTACCCGTATCCCGTGTTCAACAACAATCCTTATAATCCGTCTGACATCCATCCACTCGATCAAGAGGTGGGCGGCTTCGTTAGAATTATCTCCACGTTTGCTGAGCCAATGAATTCCGGCTCGTTTCTAGCCGCCGTTGCGAGCGGCCTACTTGCAAGCTACCTGAGGGGCAGACGCGGCGCGGTTCGTCTTTTTGCCTTCCTTGCGGCCGTATTGGCACTGTTAGAGACCGCATCGACGACCGGCTTCCTCGCGCTCATTCTCATGCTTTGCCTGCTGCTGGTCTATTTCAATCCCCTCGCAAAGCGTGAATTTCGTCTGCAACCGTCGTTTGTAAGAGGCTGGGCTGTGGTAATTCTCACGGCTGTGTGCATCGCCGGAGCCGCAATACTTTTTGTTCCTAGTCTTTCGCAGGCCGTCTTTGCCATGACGGTGGAAAAGTCAGAGACAATGTCGTTTGCCAGCCGAGTGGTGGCTGACCTGGACTCATTTACGTTGCTCAAAAACACCTATGGACTCGGCGTAGGACTGGGCAGCAGTCGGCCTTCGAGCCTAATCATGGCGCTCCTAAGTACAGTTGGCATCGTCGGGACAACGCTCTTTGCAATGGTGCTCTACAAAATCATAAAAATGTTTCCCGGAAGGTGGGCACCGAGCCTCCTGCAGATGAGCTTTTGGTCATTGATTGGATTACTTGTCGCACAGTCAATAGGCGTGCCCGACCTCAACCGCCCTGCGTTGTGGGCATTGCTTATAATGGTCGTAGCCCAGTTGAATGCCTATCGAATGACTGCCAGCGATTCGTCGATGAAACCCATCGACCCTGCCTTGCAAGCGAATTTGAAGTCGAAAGTTGTTGTTCCGGCATCGCAGCACGGGTCAATCAGCAAAGCGGCCGATTCGAGCGCGCTTTGATCCTGCAGTGTCCCCTCGTCGCCGTCCGTGAACTCGGTGCGGCACGCAAAGTAAGAGCAATCTAGTAAACATTTTTGACGTGAATGATTCCAGATCCACCCGCTAGACCGGCGCGGCGTTTGATCGATGGAGCGGGAAAGTCGTCTCGCAAAACTGCGGCATCATCTTACCGCCAGACTCATTTTTCCCGAGCCAATCAAAAGAGAAATCTACAAGCGATGTTCAATTCCTGGAGGACACTGCATGAATCACGGAACTGAAATTCTGGATGCAAAGCAGTACTTCGATGAGCTGGAAGGTGTTGTCGCCAATCTTCCACATGGCACCATCAACCAGATCGCTGATGAACTGGTGAGAGCCAATGAAGCGGGGCGAATGGTGTATTTGTTCGGGAACGGAGGAAGTGCTTCACTCGCATCTCATTTCGCCTGCGATCTCGGCAAGGGCACGGCCTACTGCAATGGAGGGAAAAGATTCCGCGCACTCGCCTTCACTGACAACATTCCCACCTTGACAGCATGGGCGAACGATTCCAGCTATGAAGATATATTTGCAGAACAACTCAAGAACTTCGTTGAGCCGCAGGATATCGCTTTCGCGATCAGCGGCAGCGGAAATTCGAAGAATGTGCTGAATGCGCTCCGTGTAGCCCGCGAGTCCGGCGCCACGACCATTGGTGTGACTGGTTTTGAGGGAGGAGAAATGAAATCTTTATGCGATATCTGCGTCGTGGTTCCCTCAGACAACATGCAAATAATCGAAGACTTGCACCTTTCAATGGCGCACTCGATCTTCCGAATCGTATCCAGTCGAATGGCCTGTCGCACGATGACAGCGTCGGTCGCAAAATAATCTACAGTCCGGAAGTATCTTCCAGTATCAGTGCCGCTTAGGGATGAGAGAGTTTAGCTCAGGCGACCCCGTATCGGGTATTCCTGTAGTTACTTGAACATGCGTATAATCAGAAATAAAACCTCCGCGACATTATCTGAGCAACAATGAAAATCCGAAATATTCGTTACTGGATTCTGACAATGGACCTGCCCTGGATGCTTGTGTCCTTATACATCGCGTTCCAAGCACGATACGCGGCTGCCAGTGGGACTGTCCGCGCGACAGAGCACTTCCCGCAGTACACTTTGATGATTTTCACGGCCGCCTTGGTTTGGTCGTTTCTTTATTTCGAAATGCACCTGGATGGGTTTCAAGGTGGCTGGAATCTTCCCACGATCATTTCCCGGGTCATCGTGGCTGTCGCTATCTTAATGGCCTTCGTGCTCGCTTCTGCTTTCCTCGCTCAACGCTATTACTCGCGCCTGGTTCTACTCTACTTCGCATGGCTTTTCCTTGCAGGGCTTGTAGGCATTCGCATCGCCCTGCGTTCCCTGCTTGTCTCCCGATACCGGAGGGCGGGCGTTCATCGTTGCGTCATTTTGGGACATGGTCCTGTAGCTGTCGAGCTTGCGAGGAAAATCGCTTCGCATCCGGAAATGCCTTTCCAAGTGGTCGGACTCCTGTATCCGGGCGACGGAGAGGGATCGAACGGAGCTTTCAATGGGGTCACCAAGTCTCTCACCTCCGTTAACACTCTTCGAATCTTGGAACTCCTGGAGGAGCAGAAAATTCAGAGGCTGGTTGTTGCCATGCCACAACCCAGTGGTTCGGATTTTAGAAAACTCATCGATGCATGCCGAAAGGCAGGTATGCAGATTTATGTGGTTCCTCAATGGTATGACCTATACGTATCAGACGCGGAATTATTCAAGATTGACGGCCTGCCTCTGCTTTCGCTGAGGGAGCGTAGTTCCTCAGCGGTGGATTTAGCTCTCAAGCGAGGAATGGATCTTTTGTTGAGCTTTGGCATCCTGGCGCTTCTCTCTCCTTTGCTCGCATTCGCCGCGCTTATCGTCTTTGGGAAAAAGGGCAAAGCGCTTAGAACCGAGCTCCGTTGTGGGAAGGATGGAGTTCCTTTCAGGATGTGGCGGCTGAACGTTGACCGTCACTCAAGCAATCCGCCGAGGTACGAAAACCTCCTTGTACGGTGGAGTCTCACGGAGTTACCCCAAATGTGGAATGTCTTGCGCGGTGAAATGTCTCTTGTCGGTCCTCGCCCTGAGTCCGCCGAGAGACTTAGGTACTACTCAGATTGGCAGCGGCAACGGCTGAGGGTTCGGCCCGGCGTTACCGGACTCGCCCAGGTCCGTGGGCTTCGGGAACAGCACCCATCTGAGGAAAAGGCGCGGTTCGATCTGCAATACATATTCCACTGGTCGCCGCTCTGGGACCTCACTCTGATCTTGGAGACGATCTGGACGCTGTTATTTCGAGGTTTGCAGCAGCAAGAGATCGATTTCGTGAAAGCAGACTTGCAAAGTCGACGAAGCGATTTTGTGACACGGGAGGTTCCGAATGTTAATCGTACGTAGCCCAGTCCGGATAAGCTTCGGGGGTGGTGGATCGGATCTTCCCTCGTATTACGAAAGGTTCGGAGGCGCGGTTCTCAGTGCGGCCATTAACAAACACTTTTATACCGTGCTGGAAAAGCGAACGGACGGAAAGATTCAAATTATCTCCGCAGACCTCCGCATTGTTGAAACCTGGCAAGACATTGCGCAAATGGACGTTCGAGGCAATACGCTCGAGATCCCCTTGGCGGTTCTCAAAGAATTTGGACATGACGTCTCCGCGAACCTCTTTCTTGCATCGGAGATTCCCCCGGGAACGGGCCTTGGCTCTTCGGCGAGTGTCTGCGTCAATCTCCTGAAAACATTGGCGGCTTACTGTCACATGTCTCAATCGAAGTATGAGCTCGCCGAGCGGGCTTTCCATGTTGCGCGTCGTATTCTAGGACGCCCTGTTGGAAAACAGGACGAATACGCATCCGCATTTGGAGGGCTGAATTTTATTTCCTTCCACCCGGATGGGACGACCTTAGTCGAGCCGCTCTGTTTGGAGTCTGAACTCGTCAAAGAACTGCAGTCGAGCCTTCTTCTCTTTTTTACAGGTTCCTCCCACAACTCTTGGACGATTTTGCAGGAACAGGAAGAATCGACGCGGAAGGACAGTAGTGTTGCGATTGACTACCTGCATGAAATCCGAAATTTGGCAGAGTCCATGAAGAGCGCCCTGATTAAGGGTGAACTGGGCGACTTCGGACTGTTGCTCCACGAAGGATGGGAGATCAAGAAGCGTCTTTCGTCCAAAATATCCACTGTTCGCATCAACGAATTGTACGAGACCGCGGTTCAAAACGGCGCTTTGGGAGGGAAGATAACAGGGGCGGGAGGCGGCGGTTTCCTCCTGCTCTTTTGCCAAAAGGGGCACCAGCGGAAAGTGCGCGACGCCTTGGTTGCGCAAGGGGCGCGAGAGATGGGGTTTGAATTCGACTTTCAGGGAGCCCAGGTCGTGGCCAACGATCCCTTCATCGATGGCGATGAAAACGGCGGAACGCGCTGGACCTTTGCTCCCATTTCGAACGAGACTTGTGCTCAACAGCCTCTGAAAGCAAAGGGCTTTTCTCAAGGCCTACAGACTGACTTCTCCAAGGACTGCCGCTCTTCATGAAAGCCTTTCTACTCGCGGGTGGACACGGTTCTCGCCTCAAGCCGCTGACGGACACAACTCCCAAGTGTCTCCTTCCTGTCCGCGGCATCCCCATGTTGCAGATTTGGTTCGATTTGTGCCGTCGGCACGGCATTGACGAGGTGTTGATCAATCTTCACAGTCATGCCGACGCTGTCCGCCAGTTCATCGAGAAGAAGAAAAACGGCTTAAGAGTGCATCTGTTTGAGGAAGAGAGTTTGCTCGGCAGCGCGGGAACACTTCTCGCCAATCGACGCTGGGTGATAGATGAAACATGCTTTTACGTGTTTTATGCGGATGTCCTCACTACGGCTGACATGAATCAGTTGTTGGATTTCCATCGGGACTGCGGCCAGATTGCCACTATAGGAGTATACGAGGTACCTGACCCGACCAGATGCGGAATCGTTCAAATCGATGAAGAGGGTATTGTCCGAGATTTTGTGGAAAAGCCCGAAGTTCCGCCAGGGAATCTAGCATTCTCTGGATTGATGGTGGCTACACCTGCACTTTTGGATGCAATTCCGGACGCGAGTCCGGTCGACCTGGGATTCCACGTCCTGCCTCGCCTCGTTGGGCGAATGGCGGCTTATCGGATTTCGGACTTTCTTATTGACATCGGAACGATAGAAACCTATCGAACGGCACAGTTGACGTGGCCGGGTTCCTCTTATGCACAAAAGCGGGGGGGCGCATGATTAGAGCTGTAGTTTTCGACTTTGACGGAGTAATAGTAGACAGCCACCCCGTGCACAAACGTGCATGGAGGAGGTTCCTCGAGTCTGTGGGGAGAACGGCCTCTGAGGAAGATTTGCAATTCGTCACTGATGGGAGAAAGCGCGATGACATCCTTCGACACTTTCTCGGCGACCTAGATCCAGAGCTGATCATCACATACGGACATCGAAAGGAACAGTTTTTTCGAGACGAAGCTGGAGAAGTGAAAACAATAGACGGCTTGCTTGCCTTTTTGGAGGACCTTGAGGACGCAGGTGTGGCCATGGGTGTTGCCAGCTCGGGAAGCAGAAGTCGTGTTAGCTTTCTTCTTGATCGGCTTGATTTGACAAAGCACTTTCAAGTCGTTGTCACGGGAGATGAAGTAAGGAAAGGTAAGCCTGATCCATCGATTTTCCTCACTGCCGCTGAGGCTTTAGAAGAGGATCCCGGTGAGTTATTGGCATTCGAAGATGCGGCCTCAGGCGTAGAATCAGCCAAGGCAGCCGGCATGAGGTGCGTGGGAATTGCTCAGCCCGAGCGTGCTTCCGTCCTGCTTGATTCCGGCGCGGACCATGTGGTGCCTGATTTTTGCTCTCTGTCCTATTCGAAACTTGAGGAATTGTTTGACTGATGCTTCGCGTTGAAACTCGACGGCCTCGTTCTTACCGCTATAGCAGAACGGTTTTGAAGAAATTCTTCAGCTGCTTTCGTGCTCAGTCGGGGCTGCCTCACACTCTTAGATCTATTCTCACCGCGCATCGCATCTTCCCAGTGAGAATGCGTGTCTCATCTCATGTACCTTGTAGCGTAACCGGCGGCTTGCTGGCAATTCGCCACGCCTTGCCGTCACTTCTAGCGGCGCCCTCCATGACATTTGCCGTGACAACCGGTGCAAAGCGTTATCAAGTTGTCCGCCACATCATCACCTAACCGGCTCCTGGGTTTCATGTGATGAACCTCCAAGCATTCCATGGAACCGCACTCCTGGCACCGCCAGCCATCTCTCCCTAGGACCCGGATTCGGAGTTTCGCGTACTCTTCCGGGCTCAGTTCAAGCCTCGGCTGCTTTTGACGTAGACGCACCGGATTTTATTGAACCTTGCATAATCGAATCTATTGTTGCGCCTCTCCCAGCTTGGCTCCCGCAAGAAAATCGGCGCAAATCATCTCCAGGCAGTAACTCCTCGACTTGTCTGAGCCGAGCATCAACCCAGCAGTTTCGAGCGCCTCTTCGATCACGGGCAGCTGGCTCTTGTACACCTTGAAATAAAGGATCTCGTGTGGCTCGGTCTCCCGCCCGGTCAGGTGCCGCTCGACCTCTTGCTTGAATTCCTCCCTGGGCATCGAGCTGGCCTTGTGCACCCAGGGTGCACAATCGAACTCCTGCCCGTCCCTCCGGGCCACCTTGACCAGCTCCCGGGCTTTGGTCCATCCCATCAACCTCAGCTCCGGTTTCGCCATCCGCGGTAGATGCTCGTGGATCGCCATCAGGTAGTAGGCCTTGCGGCGCGATTCCGGAAAGCGCTTCTCAAGAAATTCATCGAACGACTTCAACTTCTCTAACCTCCAATACTGCTTCGACCTGACCTCACACAAGTATTCCCCGAGTTCCACAAACCGCGTGTCCTTCTCCTGCTCTTTGGTCTTCTCCCAGCTCAAGATCTCATCGATCTTGCCCAAGACGAAAATTGCCCGCCGATGATTCAATTCCGGTGCCACGGCAGTCCGTCCGTTAATCCACAAGCTCGTCAAGCCAATCAAGATCGTTCGCTCCTGGTCTGCGGATGAGGTTGGCCGCTACTAACGGCTCGTTATTCAGGCAGAGTCCTAAGTGTGCGCAGCTCAGGCAGCCGTTTTGGGGAAAGCGGATACCGCTGTGCGGAACAAACTGAGCTCCTTCGATCTGGCCGATCGTTGTCTCCACGAGGCGACCGAACTCTTGGCGCTGCTCTTCCGAGATCGACGCTCTCAAATATTGAATTTCGGGAGCGTGTTTCCGGACGAAAACGACCAGCGCTACTTCCGAAATCCCACTGATCCAGGAATAACAAATGAGTTGCGGGTCGAGCGCGAGCAATCCCTCGGGTTCCGTTGAATAGCGGCTGGTTGTTGTTTTCCAGTCGATCAGGCAGTGCTCGCCATCGATCTCTCCGATGGCATCTAGATAGGAGACGAATTCGCTTCCGCCCGGCAGTGCCCGCAACATTTTGATTTGCAGGTTTTTCTTTGGACTGCGAATCCGAATGCGATTATCCCGTGCAAATGCTTCGAGTAAATGGACTCCCTGGTGGAAGATGTGATCCCAGGACTCTCCTTTGCGGTATTCAAACGAACCATCGCGGTATACATTCCATTCCTTGAAAAGGACAGCAGCGCTATCCTCTTGTCCAAAGTAGGCGCCCAGAGCTTTCTCAAAGCAGCGACCGAAGACCATCGCTGCCCGTGTCTCTTTTTCCCGCCATCCATCCAAATAGCGGTAGCGATAGCTGCGAGGGCAGCGCAGGTACTGGCTGATCTGCGTGTAGCTATAGACCATCGCTGCCTCCCTGCTCATCGCTGTGGGTCAGTGATGTGCATTCAAGTGCTTCCCAGTCTGCCTCGGGGGCGAAGGCATCGAGATTTTGGTAAGAGCGTCTGTTTAGAGTTGTACAGGAGGTCCGGATGACCCCGCGAAGATTGGCTAGTACTTTTTCATCGACCTGGTCATCCTTGAGGAGCTGTGCGTCGTAACCAAAATCTTGAAGAAACCTGTTGAGTTTCCATAGAGCCCTTTCGGTGCAGTACAACCGTCCGGAGAAGAGCCGGTTTTCGAAACGTTTGGGTTCCAAAACAACAAATCGGATCTCTACGAACGGTTTCTGTGGATGCCACCGGTAGGAAGCCCTATCCACGCGTACAAGGAATAATCCTTCGAGCTTGTTTTCGACTCCCCGCTGATTCAAATGCAGACCCGGAATCTGCCGCCTCATAATTTCACCTCTACAGGTTGAGCATAGGAATTGAGTTTGCACATCAAGCCATCCCTGTTTTCCTTTACGGATGTCCCGAGATGGGAGATGAAAGACTCGACCAACTCTCGGCTGGCTTCTTTGAGGGTGGGCGTGCCACAGAAGTCTGCGGCGTACGCCTTGACCAGGGTGGGATCAAGGCTGTGCTGGCGGATTAAGACACACAGGCGGTCGCGCAGCTTGGGTTGCCCGTTACTTGCACCGTTCCGGTGAGGCGGCTTTACGGACTGGCTTTGTTCCCGCGTTGGATTGGGAGAACCGGTAACCCAGCCCAACTCCTCAACAGAACACAGGCCGATTCCATAGGCCTTCCGCAAGGCTCGATTGACAGCCCTGGTTTCAGCGACGCGCATTTCGGCGCCACGGACCAACGGAGAAGTATTTGTGGGGTCAGCGTCGCCATAGCCGACGAATCCCTTCGAAGAGGGACTCTTGAAGACAATTGCCTTGAAAACCCAGCGACTGGTTCCGACATCAGAAAGGCGTTCTTGTAGGATTGTGCTGATTCCGCGACAGCCTTTCCGGGAAGCCAGTTGAAGGAGCCCGGAGTGTGTCACGTACCATCTACCGTCCAAGAATTGGACGTCTCCAGCGGCGACCGAAAGTGAATATCTAAGGGTTAGATCCCTAAGAGCCCGGAGAGCAATTCTTGGCGGTTCGCCCCATAATTGACGCGCGAGATTTGCGTTTGCACGAAAAGTTACAACTTTTCTTTTCATAGTTTTTCCTTTCGACAGCTCTCTAAAGCGTTGACTCGCATAGCTATAAAGCGTGCGAGGCTTATTTCTTGCCTTCTGCTCCCCAGCGGAGGTAAAAGAGACAGACGGAAGAACTCGGGTCTTCTGAGGTGGGGAATTTGTCTAAGCGGCATACAACTATTTTAGCTGTGTACAACTAAAATGTCAAGAAAGCCTTTGCGGCGCAAGGGTAGTTCAATTGATTGGCTTGCTGTTGGGAGAAGGGTTAGAGAACTACGCGGATTCGATCTGACGCAGGCGGATTTTGCACGTCGGATTGGAGTTAGCCAGAGTTACTTGTCAGCAATCGAGCTCGGACGAAACGAAGCTGGGGCGGAGGTTTTGCTCTCAATCAGTCGAGAATTTAGGAAGTCAATCGAGTGGCTGCTTACCGGTGAAGAATAGATGGCCCGATAATTATGTGTCTGCATCATCTCGAACGGATGGGTGTATCGCCTCCGACGTGGAAAGAGAGTAACGAACTCCAGCTATGCGTCCACCACAACATATTGTCAAACCACTGTAGTGCCGTCGCCCGTAACCACGAGCTGTGAGGAAATCCAAGCAACCCGCGTGACGGTCGTGAACATCGTCAACGTCGGGAGGGAATAGGGGTTCTAAGGTGTTGGGGAGGGCCAGATTCAGTCATTGGTCTTCACTAGAACGAAATTGCGAAACGAACTTCGCCAAGTCTATTGAATACTGGAACTTAGGTTTTGAGGAGCGGCTTCAGACTCCTCAAACGGCCCCCAAAACGCTAATGTATGACGCCGCTAGTGGCCAGGCTAAATCGGCAACATAGCTTTTCAAGAAGCTATCCCAGCTGTCCGGAATGCCTATTAGCTACACACGGCTTCTTTTGGAAAGATTAAGTAAGCTATGGTATTGACTTTAAGTTAACACTGAATTTTGGGCGCCCAATCGTTGCCGTGCCTGGCAGGTATCATGGAGGACAGACGCTGCCGTACCCGGTCTGTCCTTTTTCTTTTGGAGGCAAGAATGAAAGAAGAGCGACCAAATGAAATCGCTGCGGGCTCCGACGCCGACGTCACAAATGGCTCCGACAATAGACCTGGCTACATAGAACTAGGTGACGAAACATCGGGCCACGGGTCAACGATCGAGAATAGGGCCGAGCAGTCCTTGCCCGTGCGAAGAGCCAGCGGTCCTCGAACCCCCGAGGGCAAACAAAGAAGCAGGCACAATGCACTAAAGTACGGAATATTCGCCAAGAATATCTTGTTGAAAGACGAATCGCAATCGGAGTTCGATTCTCTATTGAATGGGCTTCTGAATGATTTCCGGCCGGAAGGAACGCTCGAGGAACTGTTAGTGGAAAAGCTGGCGGCCCTTGCATGGCGCCATCGGCGCCTGTTTCTGGCCGAAGGCGCGGAGATTCGAAAGAACATGGAGTTTTTCGAATCGGATCAGCGGAATCGAGAGCGCGACGAGGAGGTAAAAATCGCAAGGCTATCGGACCCCTTTATTAACTCTGGTCTGATCCGGAATATCCAAAATTCCGATGTACTCAAACGCTGCCAGGACCTGCTCTTCGAACTGCGGAGGCACGTTGAGAAGCATGGCTTCAACCTGGAGTTCGATAAACGGATTCTAGAAACAATCTACGGCGATCACCGCGCGCAGCGATTGCGCAAAGACCTCTGCGACTCTTATGAAATCTGGCAGCAGGCTTCACAGACCCCTGAAGAAGAGCGATTGCGTGAGGACTATGCGTCCCCCATGGAACGCCGAAGAAGCTTCTTGAAGCTCATCGACGAAGAAATTGTGCTCCTCAGGAGCGATCAGCAATCACGCGCCGCTGTCCAGACTGCCCGAACTCAATTGGAAATAGTGTCACGCAGTGTTCCCGATGGCCCAGGACTCGATCGCCTGCTCCGCTACGAAGCGAGCCTCGAGCGATCTTTCGACCGAACGCTAAGTCAGCTCGAACGCCAACAGCGGATGCGGTTGGGCCAACCGGTCCTGCCCAAATTCGAGGTACGCCATTCGCTGTCTTGAGGATGAGCGGATAAATAGTTCCTGGGACTGTAACAAGCTAAAATTACAAAACGAACTAAGCTAACCGCCATATATGCAAGTACATAGCTATTCCTAATTTCTGCAAAAGGGAGGGCCTTGAAACGATTTTCACTCTCGGCGGGAAATGCTTGATTCCTTGATTTACAACTGCCAACAAAAACGGACTCCGCTTCACTCCTTGCTCTACAGACATTCTTCAGCTCGGGCATGGACCGCGCTGGTGATCGGAAGCTTACCTATTTACGAGTGCGCCGTCATTCGGGCACAATCGTAAGAGTGACTAGGCGGACCACATCTCAGGTTAGCTGACTTCGCGGGAGTAACCACGGGGTGAAGGAATCCGTTGACTACCAGTGGCGCTACGTGGACGAAGCGCGCAAGGGCGACCACATTTGTTACATATCGAATCCAGGAAAATTCCAGAG
>Ga0137418_10004292_pt1 | contig 13104 bp, 14 predicted proteins | sample CZODoug3_1_2_16f_FD_122242 | JGI IMG/M metagenome (GOLD analysis project Ga0137418, IMG submission 122242) | Vadose zone soil fungal communities from Angelo Coast Range Reserve, California, USA - CZODoug3_1_2_16fungal (Hybrid Assembly) | ecosystem: Environmental > Terrestrial > Soil > Vadose...
TGCGACCTCGGCGCCAGGCCCTTCTCCTCATTGCGGTCCTGCCGCGCCGCATCCCGAGTCATTCCGCCCTGAAGAATCTTCGCAAACATCTCCAGCATCTTCTTTTCGGTAGGTTGCCGCGCAATCTGCAACAACAATCCCTTGCTCGTGATGCCGTTCTCTACGCACTTCTTCCGCAGCGGCTCCGGAATACTCAGCAGCGCCATCGTCTCCGACACCGAAGTCCGCGACTTTCCGATCTTCCGAGCCAAATCTTCATGCCGGTACTCAAACGTCGTCGCCAGCCGGTGCAATCCATCCGCCTCTTCAAACGGCGTCAAGTCCTTGCGCTGCATATTCTCGATCAGCGCAATTTCCAGCGTCTCCGCGTCGTCCGCCATCTTCTCGATGGCCGGCACTTCGCGCAAACCCGCCGCCCGAGCCGCGTGATACCGCCGCTCGCCGGAAATAATGTGATAGGCGTCTTCGCGCGGCACATACCGCACCAGCAGCGGCTCCAGCACGCCCTTTTCCCGAATCGAATCCGTCAACTCGCGCAGGTCGCCCAGCACCTTGCGCGGCTGATCCGGATTCGGCCGGATCTGGTCCACGGGAATCATGCGTCCAACCGCCGCCCCGCTGTAACTTGTCAGTGATTCTACGTAATGCGCGTCATGCCGCATCTTCAGCGTGACGGGCAACCCGGCTTTCTTCAACACGATGCATAACCTCCGCTGCCAGCTTTTTGTATTCCACTGCTCCCGGTGACTTGGGAGCAAATGTCAAAATCGTTTCCTTGTACGCCGGGCTCTCTTCCAGCCGCACGTTTTTCCCGATCTTCGTCTTGAACAGCACTTCGCCAAACACCGCGCGAATCTGCCCGTGCGTATCCTTGGAAATATTCGTCCGCTTGTCGTAGAGAGTGATCACCACGCCCAGCATCTTCAATTGCGGATTGGGCCGCGCCCGAATCCGTTCGTACGTCTCCAACAAATCGTCCGTGCCCTCGATTGCGAAATACGCGGCTTGAATCGGCACCAGGAGATGAGTCGAAGCCACCAGCGCGTTCACCGTCAGAATTCCCAGCGACGGCGGCGTATCCACAATCACGTATTCGTAATCTTTCAGCACCGGCGCCAGCGCATCCTTCAACCGGTACGGCGCGTCAAACTGCCCCGCCAGCACCGTCTCCAATTTCGCCAGTGCCAGCCGCCCGCTGCCAACGTTTAGCATCGGATCCTTCGTCGGCTTGATCATTTCCGCCATCGGCGCGTGCGCGTCGCCCAGCACGTCAAACATCGACGTCGTCACTTCCCCCATATTAAAAAACGCAATCGTTGAATTCGCTTGCGGGTCCAGGTCAATCAACAGCGTCCGTCTTCCCTTGTGCGCGATCGCCGCAGCCAGATTGATCGCCGTCGTCGTCTTGCCGACGCCGCCTTTCTGATTCGCTACCGTGATAATGGCAGTCATCGAATCTCTGCCTCCGCTCCTCGCCGCATTCTCTCCAACTCGCCTCTTCTCTTCTCAACGACCTCTGCGTTCTGCCTCTGCGTCCTCTGCGTCAAATCCGATTCTTCGCCTTTTCTCAAAACGTTCGCCCACACCCCAACCGAGGCACCTCGACTCCGACTGAATTATAAGTTGTTATGCCGGCAGAAGGGCCACAAGGCATAGGCCCACTCTACGTTTCATATCCGCAATTCGCAAGCCAAAATTGCAAATTCCCCATCTACCAGTGGAAATCTCCCCGCCTCCTCCAACCTCTATAGCAAACGTAGGGCCTCAGTGGGGGACACTCCCGCTTCGCTCCGCTTCTTCTCAGCGTCCTCTGCGCGCCTCCTCTGCGCCCTCTGCGTTAAGTCCCCTCTTTCTTCGCCTCCAAAAACCAAAACGGCACAGTCGAAACTGTGCCGCCGCCACTTGCATCCTGTTATCCGCTCGCTGCTATCTCTTATCTCTCTGCTCTCAAAACCCCACTTCCCAAAAATCCCCCTCCGACGCCGCTAACTCCAATCCCAACTCCCACCCTTTGCGCCCTTCATGCCCTCGCCAAATCAACGTCGCTTCAGCCGTCTTCCCGCTCATCCCATTCACAACCCGCAGCCTTTGTCCGATCGTTAGCCCCTGTTCCACAATGGCCAGGCAACCCTTCGGACTGACATCCACTGTGTATCCCTTGGCGCGTAGCGTCTTCCCGCCCTCTTCCCATTCCACCATCAATTCCACCCGCGAATTCAGCCGTTCCCCCGCCCGCTTATGCGCGTGCTGCGACTCATCCGCTAATCGATCGATCCTCGCCACAGTCGTCTCCCTCCGCTCAACGCCTCTCGCCATCCATCCGCGATGCAGCGCGCAACTCCAAATTCAAGCCAACAAACACACCCTGCTCTGTCACCCAACCTATCCACCCCTCCCACCTCCGTCAATGGAACTTCCCCTCCCCTTCTACCAACCAGTAACACTCACGCTCAGTCTTATTCCCCCATCGCAACCGTGTCATCCCGACCGGAGAGCCGCGCCCTTTGCGGCTCGAAGTGGAGGGACCGTGGCACGATTTAAACCTAGCTACCAATTTGGATGGCATCTCCCTTTTCGCCCGTTCTTTCTTTACCTCTCTACTTCCTCCCCCGTACACTGACCTATTCCCCATGTTCTCCTGGTCCACTCTGCGCTCCGAGCTTCGCCCCACTCTCCACCTCGCCATCCCCCTCGTCCTCGCGGAAATCGGCTGGATCAGCATGGCCATTGAAGACACGATGTTTGTCGGCCGTCTCCCGAACAGCGCCCAATCCATCGCCGCCGTCAGCATCAGCTCCAGCCTCTTCCTCGTATTCGCCTTCTTCGGCGAAGGCCTCCTCATCGGCCTCGACACGCTCGTCTCCCAATCTTTCGGCGCCGGCCGCCGTCAAGACTGCTTTCACTCTCTCGTCAACGGCATCTACCTCAGCCTCGCTCTTGCGCCTTTCCTGCTCACAGCGGTCTGGTTTCTCCCTCATTTCTACGATCGCCTCGGTGTCTCGCCCGATGTCGCCGTTCTCGCCCGCCCCTATATGCACACCCTGGCCTTCGGCCTCGTCCCTCTGCTCCTCTACTTCACCTTCCGTCGCGCCCTGCAAGGGATGAACCTCGTTCGCCCCGTCGCCTTCGCCCTCATCACCGCCAATCTCATCAACGTCCTCGGCAACTATCTCCTCGTCTTCGGCCACTGGGGTCTTCCCATGCTCGGCGTAGTCGGCTCCGGCATCGCCACCGCCATCTCGCGCGCCTACCTGGCCACCGTCCTGATCGTTTTTCTTTTCTGGCACGACGCGCGCAACCACGCCGAAATGCGTCGAGCATCGCCTCGCCCTGATCTCGCGCGCATCCGCCGGCTCATCGCCCTCGGCTTTCCCGCCGCTATGCAAATGACCGCCGAAATCACCGTCTTCGCCGCCGTCGCCTCCTTGATCTCGCGTCTTGGCGCCATTCCCCTCGCCAGCCACCAGATCGCGCTCAACACCGTCGCTTTCACCTACATGGTTCCCCTCGGCATCTCTTCCGCCGCCGCCGTTCGCGTCGGCCAGGCCATCGGACGCCGCGATCTCCCCGGCGCGCGACACGCCGGCAACACCGCCATCCTGCTCGGCGCCACGTTCATGTCCTTCATGAGCGTCGTTCTTCTCCTCTTCCCGCAATACATTGCCCGTATCTACACAGACAATCCCGTCCTCATTCACACCGCTGTCGTGCTCCTCGCCGCCGGTGCCGCCTTCCAGCTCTTCGACGGCATCCAAACCGTAGCCACCGGCGCTCTCCGCGGCACCGGCGACACGCGCACGCCGATGATCTGCCACTTCTGCGCCTACTGGCTCATCGGCCTCCCCTTCGGCGCCTGGCTCTGTTTCCCCCAACACTGGGGAGTCCTCGGCCTCTGGATCGGCCTAAGCGCCTCCCTAATCCTAATCGGCATCCTCCTCCTAGCCTTCTGGCGCCGCCGCCTCCACCACCTCCCGATTTGAATTTACTTTCATCCCGACCGTAGCAGCGAGGCCTTTTGTCGCTGCGCAGTGGAGAGACCGTGGCAACCCGTAAACCTCATCACAGTCGGTGGGAGCCACGCGCGCTCTTTCCTCCGAACTCTGCGCTCTCTGCGTCTCTGCGTTAGGTTTTCTTGAATCCCCAAAAAACAAAAACGGCACGATCGAAACCGTGCCGCCATCCGCTTCCTGTTATCTGATCGCTGTTATCTGCTATCCCTCTCCCAACTACATCTTGTATCGCCCCAAATCCTCATCGCTCAAACCTTCCAAATAATTCCGCAACTGCTCATTCGAACTCCGCTCCGCCAACGCCGTCGCCACCTTCGAGTTCTTCAACACCGTCTCATCCACGAAAATCGGGCAATCCACCCGCAATGCCAGCGCCAGCGCATCGCTCGGCCGCGAATCAATACTGATCAACTCGCCCTCGCGTTCCACCCAGATCAACGCAAAAAACGTATCATCCCGCAGATCGTTCACCACAATCTTCTGCACATGCACATCCAAACCCAGCAAAACATTTTTCAGGAGATCATGCGTCATCGGCCTAGGAGTCGACACCTTCTCAATCTCCAGCGCGATCGCGTTCGCTTCGTAAGCTCCCACCCAGATCGGCAGCACCGACTGCCCCTGCACATCCTTCAGCACCACAATCGGCATCTGCGTGACTGGATCCATCATCAGGCCGCGTATCTTCATTTCCACTTCCATCGCGTCCTCCTACCCCCTGCCGATCGTCCCTCTATTCCACTGCCTTTGTAGCGGCCGCCTTCTGAGGCGGGCGCCTTTCTCTTCTCAGTGAACTCTGTGCTCCGACTCTGTGTCCTCTGCGTTGTGAAATCTTATCTTTCTTTTTCTTCTCCGACTACTTAACCCCTACCAACCATCTCCCCCACCAAACTATGCGGCATCGCCTTCGTAACCTTCACCTGCACGTAGTCTCCCAGAAGTTCCTGCTCCGGTGAAGTAAAATTCACCACCCGATTCGAACTAGTATGCCCCGACCACTGGCTTGCCCTGACACCGGAAGGGTTCTCCCGCCGCGACTTCCCGTCCACCAACACCTCAAACATCTCTCCGACAAGCTTTTCATTCCGCACCCGCTGGATTTCCCGCTGCCGGTCCATCAAAATCGCCAGCCGCCGCCCCTTCTCCTCTTCCGGAATCGCATCCGCCATCTTCAGCGAAGGAGTATTCGGCCGCGGCGAATACTTAAACGCAAACACGTTGTCGTACTGCACTTCGTCCAGCAGACTCAGTGTCTCCTCAAAATCCTTTTCTGTCTCTCCGGGAAATCCCACAATCACATCCGTGGAAATACTGATCGGCCGCCGCGCCGCCTTCAATAGCGCAATCTTCTCCAGGTACTCTTCCCGCGTGTATGTCCGCGCCATCGCCCGCAGCACCGCCGTTGAGCCGCTCTGCACCGGCAAGTGCACCTGGTCGCAAATCGTTGGATGCGCGTCTATCGCCTCCACGATGTCTTTCCCGAAATCCCGCGGGTGCGAAGTCGTGAATCTCACGCGCCGGATCCCGCGCACTTCCGCCACCGCCGCCAGCAACTCCGAAAACCGCATCTTTCTCGCGCTCGGGTCCGCGTAAGAGTTCACCGTCTGCCCCAGCAACTGCACTTCGCTGTACCCCGCCTCCGCCAATTGCCGCACCTCTTCCAGAATCGAAGCGCTCGCCCGGCTCCGCTCCGGCCCCCGCGTAAACGGCACCACACAATACGAACAAGCCTTGTCGCAACCCTCGATAATCGTCAGATACGCCCGGAACGGATTGTCCCGCCGCGTAATCTCCGTCTCAAACGTCTCGTCCGTGTCCGTATCCAACCCGGTCACGCGCCGGTTCCCCGCCTCCAACTCCGCAATCAATTGGGGCAACTTCCGGTAACTCGCACTCCCACAAACCAAACTCACCCACGGCGCCCGCTCAAAAATCCCCTCGCCCTCCTGCTGCGCCACGCACCCCAGCACCCCAATAATCTTCCCCGCTGATTGCAGCCGCCGCGTTCGAACTCCGCCGCTTCGCTGCTCCGCATCTTCCGCCCTGGGAACGCCAATCTCCAGATTGGCGCTCTTCCCCAAGCCCAACTTGCTCTCCTCAATCCAGCGCAACTCGGTCGCCTCCACCGGCCGCAACTCCCCCAACCGTGAAAACACCTTCTGCGCCGCCTTCTCCCGAATCGAACAAGTGTTATACAAAATCACCTTAGCCGCTTCCGGCCCATCCACTTGCCGATACCCCCGCGCCAGCAAAACCCCCGCCACCTTCTCCGAATCGTGATCATTCATCTGGCACCCAAACGTCTCCAGATAAAACGTCGCCCCTTCCGAAGTATGGGTGCCGCACCCTGCGCCTTTCAGGGTGCGGGTTTTCTCCTCCAACGAAGCGCTAACGGCGCCGTCGCCATCCTGTAGGGGCGGCTTCACGCCGCCTTCTTGGGGTTGTCCGTCTCCGGGCACACCAATACCCGTCAATCTCTCCAACCCAATATCAAAACTCTTCCCCATACTCCTCACTCTACCACACGCCTCTTTGCAGTATCCCGCGGCTCACGCGGCCCGCCTGATCCGCAACTTGGCCATATAGCCCAACGCATAAAGCACCCGTAGCAACAAATCCGTCGACACGCTCTTCGTATTTCGATTCAATATCGCTGTCACACGAGTCCTGGAAGTCTTCGCCAGCTTTGCCACTTCCGCGTGCGTCAACTTCTTCCGCGCCACAATCTCGACAATCTTGGAATTCAATTCGCTTCGCAACTCAATCTCTGCCCCATCGGCAGGAGTCAGACCAAGCGCGCTCGCCAATTCCCTCGAATTCCGGGCCACAACTGGATTAATCTTCTTCATGGAGCAACTCCTTTAATCGGCTTCTTCCGATGTTCAATTCCGCCGACGGTGTCGCGCGATCCTTCTTCACAAAAGCATGGAAAACCAGAACGCCTCGCGCCGACTTCACGTAATAAAAAACCCGATAAATTCCGTTTCGATCCCGGATTCTCAATTCCGCCACTCCAAGAGCAACGGAAGCCATCGGCCGGGAAAGCGGCATGGAGAGCACTTCGCCTCGTTGCAAATCATAAATCGCCTTTCCTAGTTCCTTCCTAACCTCAATCGAAAACCCTCGAATCGTCTCCCGCGCCGCCGGATGGAATATAGCCGCTTTCACCTTTTCAGTGTCTCATATTTGAGACATCCAGTTCAATCATGCACCCAGACCTCGTTTTCGACCATTGACTACCGATCCCGAAATACCCTTTCCATAGCCGTGATCCCGTCCTTGCCGCAATGTGTTATGTACGTTCTAATCGCGGCGATTTTTATTTTCACCGGTCTGGACTCTACCCATGAGCCTTTTCAAACAATGGTTGTGGCCTGATGTTTCCCTCCGACGCCAGGCTCAGGGCGCGATTCAGGAAGCGCTCTGGATCACGCTCGCCCTTGCTGCTTACAGATTTATCTGGGTTCTGATTCTCTTTTTGCGCGATTCAGACGCCGGTCTGAACTTCGGCGGACTCTTCGAAGGTCTTTGCTTCGCCACATTCGCGTTCGGACTCCATTTCCGCTCCCGCATCGCTGCGGTTCTCTCCTTCTCCTTCTATGTTCTGGATTTCATCTACGTATTTGTCATGGTGCGCCCGCATCTCCCCATCCTCCCCGCCTTGATTGCCCTCGGTCTCTTCGCGGGCGTCCGCGGGACTTTTGCCTACCACCGCCTTCCTCCGAAGCCTCAGGACCTTCCGACAATCGAGCAAAGCTTCCGATCCGTGAAACCCGCTCCGGAAAACCCGACTCAGCGTGAGTAATCCTCCTGATCTTGGCTAAAGATTTCTACTAACCTTCTCGACGTCTGATTCCTTTGTCACCACAAGCGCCGCCACAAACAACACCCCCAACGTCAAATCCGTCCCCGCAAACACCAGATCCCGCTGGTTCGTCCTCCCCTGCATCACCAGCACCACCACCGCCACACCAAACGTAAACTTCTCCACCACAGACGGAATCATCATCGGCCGCAACCTCACCGGGTTCGCCCCGATAATCAAAAACGCAATCTGCCATGCCAGTGCGCAACCCACAAACCCGTAATAAAATCCCGGATGCGTAATCGCTGGCGGGTCGTTCTTCCCAATCAAATCAAACATAAAATACAGCGGCGTGATCACCACCAATCCCCAAATCCCCGCCACCCAAAACACCACCTTCGCAAATTTCATCCTTCCTCCCTGTGCGAATCTCAGCGTTCTCAGCGTCTCTGCGTTAACTTTATTCTTCATTCTTATTGCTTACGGCTTATGGCTTACAGCTTCCAACTCTCTCCCCATGCAGCCCCATTCAACACATTCGCATCTCATTCCTTTTGACCATGCTCCATCCCTGTGCTACGTTGAATTTGCCCTGTAAAAATTTCTCTTTCTTAAGGAGACAGACATTCTTTTTCTCCTGAACGCCATTCTCATCGGCAACATCTTCGATATTCTCGAGCAAACCGGCTGGGTTGCTCGCGGAGTCCTCGGCATTCTTCTCTTCGCGTCCCTCATCTCCTGGGCGCTCATCCTCCAGAAGTCTGGCCTCTTCAGCCGTATTCGCCGCCAAAGCGATCAATTCCTGAAAATCTTCCGCGCCACAAAAGGCGTCGCCAATCCGCAAGGACTCGTCTCCGCCGGCTCGCCCTTCGCCAACGTCTACGCCGCCGGCTATCGCGAACTCCAATCCCAGGTCACCGGCACCGGCAATCCCACGCCCGCCAAACTCAAATCCATGCAAGCCGTCACCGTCAGCATGCAGCTCGCCGCCGCCGAAGAAGTTCGCCGCACCGAAAAAGGCATGTCCTGGCTAGCCACCACCGCCGGCGTCGCTCCCTTCATCGGCCTCTTCGGCACCGTCTGGGGCATCATCGACGCCTTCTCCGGCCTTGGCACTTCCGGCTCCGCCAGCCTCCGCGCCGTTGCCCCCGGTATCGCCGAAGCCCTCGTCACCACCGCCGCCGGCCTCTTCGCCGCCATCCCCGCCCTCATCGCCTACAACTATTTCCTCCAGGACATCCGCGAACTAGCCCAGCGCCTCGACACCTTCGCCCTCGAATTCGCCGCCCAAATCGAAAAGACGTTTACGTGAACTATGAACATTCAAGCCATATCAAGAAACTCTTCCTCCCACCCGGCTATTTGCTCGTCGACGCGGGATAACAGCGAGCAGATAACAGATAACAGGAACCATTGTCTATGCCATTGGGTCAGCGATTGGCACCTTTCTTCTTGGCTTCCTGATCGCTGCTCGCTGATATCTGATATCCGTCAACCCCGGCAACAATTTCTGGGAGAGCATCGATGCCCCAACTAAACAAATCCACCCAGACGGCGCTCTCCGAAATCAACATGGTTCCGTTCATCGACGTCGTCCTCGTCCTCCTGATCATCTTCATGATCACCGCCCCCATTCTCCAATCCGGCATCGAAGTCGACGTCCCCAAAACCCACACCGTAAAAGAAATCACCCAGCAGCGCCTCGTCGTCACCATGGACAAGAACCAGCTCATCTACCTCGGCAACGATCCCATCAACATCCACCAGCTCGCCGACAAAATCAAAAAACAAGCCAAGCACCAGAACGACGTCGTCTACCTTCGCGCCGACGAAACCGTTCCCTTCGGCGCTTTCTGCACCGTCATCGACACTCTCCGCCAGTCCGGCATCTCCAACATCAGCATCGTCACCCAACCCATCAACGACCGGAACCGCTGATGCTGCGCCTTACTCAACAATCTCAACTTCCGCACAACTCCCACAAAACCGTCATCCCGACCGGAGGCCCGCGCCGTTTGCGGGCCGGAGCGGAGGGATCTGCTTTTTCTTATTTGGAGTGCGGTGGCTCTGCCACCGCTTTTACACACTCAACCCAACCACCCAAACACAATCCAATCGGCACGATTTCAGGTCCATCGCATTCTTGTTTCCTGCTATCTGCTATCTGATCGCTGTTATCCTTAACCCAAGGAGACCACTGGCAAGTTTCCCCGATCCAAACGTTCTAACGCCATGTCCTACGCCGCCAACAACTACGACGCCCCCTTCAAGCGCTTCCTCGGCTATTCCGCTTGGCTGCACATCGGCCTCGTCGCGGCGGTCGCCCTCAGCGTCTGGATCCAGCGCGCCGGCAATCCCTGGGGAGGCATCGGTGGCGGCGCCGAGTCCAGCGTAAAGGTAAATCTCATCAGCAGCGCCGGCATTCCCATGCCGCATCCAGTCGTGCCCACACCCAGTCAGGTCGTCGATCCCACCAAAGGCTTGGCCGAAGAAGAGCCCAAGATCGAACAGCCCAAGGCCGATGCCACGCCCATTCTCAAGTTCAAGGAAAAACAGCCGCCTCCACCGCCCTCCAAAAAATCCAAAGTCTTCGAACCAAAAAAGCCTCCTCCGCCAAACGCCGTCCCCTACGGCAAAGGCGGCGGCCAGATCGACGTCCCCACCGGCTACTCGCAAACTCCCGGCGCATCCTCCAGCGGCCTCGCGGTTGCCGGGCCGGGCGGCGGCGATTTCTCCTCTCGCTATGGCTGGTACGTCGAATCCGTCAAGCGCGCCATCAGCCAAAACTGGATCCAAACCTCCATCGATCCCTCCGTCCGCGCCGCGCGCCGCGCCCATGCCGTCACATCCTTCCGCATCTTTCGCGACGGCACCATCAAAAATATTCGCCTCGACACTTCCAGCGGCAATCGCTCCATGGACGACTCCGCCACCCGCGCCCTCCTCAGCATCGACAAACTCCCCGCCCTCCCCGCCGACTATTCCGGCACCTACGTAGACGTAACCTTCGACTTCGACCTTTCCGCCACCCGGTAGGCGCGGCTCTCTTTACCCTGAACGATTCTCGCGAAGGGTACGCCGCCTTCTTGCATTTGTTGGGCCCGCCGACTGCTTGCCCTGACGAAGGAAGCGTGGCGGGCCGCTCTTCTCTGCGAACTCTGCGCGCTTCCTCAGCGCCCTCTGCGTTAAGTCCCCTCTTTACTTCTTCCTCTCTGTTGCTCCTCTGTTCCTCTTGCTTAACTTTTCTCCGCACACAAATCCAATTTGTCCTAAACTATTTCTCTCAGCTAAAAATTCTCGGGAGGCAATTTTGCCCAACAAGAACCGCGCCTCACTCATCCTTTCCGTTCTCACGCTTTCTCTCTTATCTCTCCCCGCCGCCGCTCAAGACTGGTTCAAAGTACGCACCGGCCTCGGTGTGGACAAGCCCCGCATCGCCGTAACCGACTTCGCCCCTCGTGCCGACAACGCCAAATCCCACGCCGCCCTCTTCACGCAAACCGTTCGCGACGATCTCTCCTTCTCCGGCGTCATCGAACTCGTCTCTCCCAGCTTCTACCCCACCCAGGTTCCCACCGAGCCGCAGCAGCTCCAGAAATCCACCTGGACCGATCCTCCCCTCAACGCCAACTTCGTCGCCTTCGGCAATCTCACCGAATCCGCCACCGAAGTCGCCATCCCCGCATGGATGTTCGACGTTCGCAGCACCTCCAACGAAGCCGTCGTCGGCCAGGTCTATCGTGGCGCTCCCACCGACGCGCAAGTCCGCAAATTCGCCCACCAGTTCGCCGACGAAATCATCTCCAGACTTTCCGGCGGCTTCCCCGGCGTCGGCTCCACGCAAATCGCCTTCGTCAGCTCGCGCACCGGCACCAAGGAAGTGTGGGTGATGGATTACGACGGCGCCAACCAGCACCCGCTCACCTCTTTGCATTCCATCTCTCTCACGCCGCGCTGGTCTCCCGACGCCTCCCGCATCGCCTTCACATGTTTCGCTCCCGCGAACAGCGTCGTCAGCGGCCAGATCTGCATGTACTCGTTCGACTCCGGCAAAGTCGTCTCCTTTGCCCGCTACAGAGGCACCAACTCTTCTCCCACATGGTCTCCCGACGGTTCTGAAGTCATGTTCTCCTCGTCCATGCAAGGCAATCCAGCGCTCTATGTCTCGGATGCCAGCGGCAATCGCCCCAAGCGCCTCACCTTTTCCAACTCCGGTGCCGACACGTCTCCCGCCTGGAATCCCAAAACCATGCAGACCGTCGTCTTCGTCAGCGACCGTGGCGGCGTTCCGCAGCTCTACATGATGAATGCCGACGGCACTAACGCCCAGAAACTCGATCTGGGCGACAAGGGCTACGTCGTGGATCCGGCATGGGCTCCCAACGGACAGCTTCTGGCCTTTTCCTGGCGCCGTCCTTCCGGCAATTACGATATCTACATCATGGACGTCAGCTCCGGCCACATCCTCGAAATCACGCGCGACTCCGGCCGCAACGAACGCCCCAGTTGGGCCCCCGATGGCCGCCACCTCGTCTTCGAATCCACCCGCACCGGCACTCGTCAAATCTGGACCATGCTCGCCGACGGCAGCCAGCCTCACCAACTAACCACCCAAGGCCACAACGAATCCCCCAACTGGTCCTCCAAATAATTCCGTTTTCTCCCCTTGTAGGGGCGGAGCTTGCTCCGACCTCTTGGGGTACTCTCTCTCTTGTGGCACAGCCATTCCTGTTTACCCTGAGCGCCGAAGGGGCTGTGTGCTCTTGGTTAGGCCGACCAACAACCGTACTTGAGGGTGCCCATCCTTCGCGCCTTCTGCGAAGGGTGGGCTCTTACGATCCGACGCCACAAATTCTCCGTTCTTCCCTCCTACTCTTCTCAGCGCCTTCTGCGTTCTCAGCGATCTCTGCGTCAAACTCTTCTCCCGGTTTTTTCTTTTCCTCTCCCAATCTGTAAACTGTAAACTGTCACCTAATTCCATCGAGGCAAAATCTTGTCGATCCCCACAAACCGAGTCATCTCCGGCATGCGCCCCACCGGACGTCTCCACATCGGCCACTACTTCGGCGCCCTGCAAAACTGGGTCAAGCTCCAATCCGATCCCGCGTACGAATGTTTCTACTTCGTCGCCGACTGGCACGCCCTCACCTCCGACTACGCCGACACCTCCGCCATCGCCGAAAACTCCCTGCAAATCACCATCGACTTCCTGGCCTCCGGCCTCGACCCCGCCAAATCCACAATCTTCCTCCAGTCCCAAGTCCCCGAACACGCCGAACTCCATCTCCT
>Ga0137418_10004293_pt1 | contig 13101 bp, 11 predicted proteins | sample CZODoug3_1_2_16f_FD_122242 | JGI IMG/M metagenome (GOLD analysis project Ga0137418, IMG submission 122242) | Vadose zone soil fungal communities from Angelo Coast Range Reserve, California, USA - CZODoug3_1_2_16fungal (Hybrid Assembly) | ecosystem: Environmental > Terrestrial > Soil > Vadose...
CTACGGCCTGACCAAAGGCCAATTCTCTGCCACGGCAGACGTAGGCTCGAAGCTGAAGAGCGGCGTGGTCAACGAATTGCCGCCGATTGATACCTGCATGCTGGCGGTGCAATTGGGCGCGACGTTTGTCGGCAGGTCGTTCTCAGGCGACAAGAAGCAGCTCAGCGCCATGCTGAAAGCCGCGATTGCGCACCGCGGCACAGTGATGCTGGATGTGGTCTCGCCCTGCGTCACATTCAACGACCACGAAGGCTCGACCAAGTCGTATCAGTACATGAAAGACCACGAAGAGCCTCTGCACGAAGTTAGCTTTATTCCTCACTTCGAGGAGATCGACGTCGAGTACGAACCGGGCAGCTCCCTCGACGTCCGCATGCACGACGGCTCCCACCTGCGTCTGCGCAAGCTCGAAGAAGACTACGACCCCCGCGACCAGGGCATGGCCATGGAGCGCCTCCACGACGCCCACCAGAAAGGCGAAGTCCTAACTGGTGTGTTCTACGTTAATCCCGACAAGCCGACGTTCCTCGACATGCTGAACATGACCGAGGAGCCGCTGGCAACGCTACCCCAAACCCGCGTCCGCCCGCCGAAAGAGGCGCTGGAAGCGGCTATGGCGGAGCTGCGGTAGGGCATTAGGTTCGGCAAGTATCCTAAGAACCCCGCGCTCATTCCGAGGAGCCGTAGGCGACGAGGAATCTGCTTTTAGGAAGGTTCCCGTTAAGTCGTAGCGGTATTGTTTCCGTGTCATCTTGAGCGAAGCATTCGCGCGCCAGCGCGGGAATGCGTAGTCGAAAGACCTCTGCAAACACTGCTCAGCCGCGACGATTTCAAGCTTTCTCCCTGTGCAGCTGCGGGTCGAGTAGCTGGGAATTGACCCTTGAAAGGCCCTTGCCAATTTACGGTTCATGCCGTAAACTGGTTCACGTCAGAGGGCCTTTTATGTCTGTTCGCTCAGAGAACTCGACGATCACGGCTCCTCCTACGATGACGTTCGATCACGAGCGGCTCCGATTGGTCACCGAGAACTCTCGCGAACTGCAACATGGCTTGACCTGGGTCACACTTGGAGCGGCTTTCCTTATCATTGTGAATACGCAAGCCCTCGATGGGAAAGGTCACGTCCGTCCGGTCGTCGAGGCATTCTCAGTACTCGGAGTCTTGGCCTTTCTTGCCTCGTTAATATATGCCCCAAGGTATTACCGGTCACGCTTTGGCTGGATTGAGCAGCGACCCGATTGGCCTGACCCCAGCCTCAACCTCATATTGGGCCGCGTCGTATATCTTCTGGTTTACGCAGTCACGGTGTTTGGCCACTTGTTCAAGCACGTTGGACCGAGGGGGCTCGATTTCACGCCACTAGCACTCCTAGCCTCTGTGGTCTTCTATCAGTCTCTGTCCCGCCCACAACTCGCGAGCTTGCGGTTGCCTTATCTGATCCCCGCAATCGCTATCATGGCCGGCGTCACTCTGTTTCCGATGTGGCGCGCAAATGACGACAGCCAATTGGTTTTTTGGAGAACTTTGAACTGGAGCTTGTTCCCATTTTTCCTTCTCATGATGGGCATCGGCGTCCACATCCTGCTACTTCGCCTGATTCCAAAACGAGCGCAGAAAGACGAAGATGACGAGTAAAGCTAAAGCGCTGCCTGGAGTCGAGACGGTTCAGCAACAGGCAAGGACACCGAATAGTTCCTCTGAATATGGAACTACGCCGAATCTCAAGAAAATCAGGTATCTTACGGAACACTTCCGCCAACTCCAGGGCTTAGACTCGGTAGTGTTTGGCGCATTCTGGGCATTTTACGAGCTTGTTCCATGGGGTCCGTGGGTATTTTTATGGTTCGTGGTGTTGGGCATTGGACTGGCGTGTTCTCGGTGCGATTACTTTGAGGAATACTATCAGTGGCGCTTTGGCTGGAATGAGCCGCCTAAGAACCGTGAATTGGAATCAAACGGGCACCTAGTCTCTTTTGCGGTCGTCCTCGCTTTGATTGTATTGCGGTGGCTTGGCAATAAAATCGGATGTCCCGAGCTGTGGCTCCGTACCATCGTCCTTTTCGGATTCGTCTGCGACCTGGGCTGGTCGCGCCAGAGATTTGTAAATCCGCGAAATGCGTATCTCTTGCCCGCGATTCTTGCCGTGATTTTTGTCTATACCTATCCCACGTTACACCCGCCAGATTCCGCGCATACCGCATTTTGGAAGGCGCTCACCGATCTCGTGATGCCCGTATTTCTGATTGTTGTTGGTCTATGCGACCACCTGTTACTGCTTCGCCTGATGCCCAAGAGAATCTCGGAGGACGACTATGACGGATGAACTGAAACCGATGCCCTCACCCAACCGCCTAGTACATGAACCCGCGCGCCTAGCGATTTTGACGGTGTTGTCGTCCTGCGCGTCGGCGGATTTTGTGTTCTTGCAGGGCGTGACCGGGTTGAGCAAAGGGAATCTCTCGGTGCAGCTTACGAATTTGGAGACGGCTGGGTTGGTGGTCATCACCAAGGAAATTATTGACAAGAAAATGCGGACCACAGTCCGGCTCACAGATCGCGGCGGATCGGAGATTGCGGAGTATTGGCGGACGATGGATGCGATTCGCGCGTCGATGAAGGGGGAGCGGCGCCGGCGTGCTCCGGCGAACCCGGGCCGACTACTTCCTGAGCCGGCGGTATAAAAGAGTTGGCGTGAACAGGCCTTAGGGCGTTCGGATACGGCGAGCGAGCTCTGGCGCGGTCGACTGAAAGTGCTTAACGTTCCAGGTATAGATATTCTGCGCCTTGGATTTTGCCGCGCAGCGCAGGAGCAGGGCGTCGTACACGCGTCCGCTGGCGAAGCCAAGTTCAGACGCCACTCGGATGGTCTCCACGTATTCTTCGTCATCGAGGGAGATGACGGTCAAGCGCCTTCGCGCGTCTTCCACGAAAAGCATAGCCTGCTCGGGCAGAATCCTGGGATGAACCGGTAGCGCCGTCATCGACGCATACAGCTCGGCCAAAGTATGCAGCCCGCACGCGGAATGCTTTGGAGTTGCGGTGCTCAGCAAACGAATGCTGGCGTCATGATGGACGTGGGGATTTCTGAAAGCCGCCACTAAGACTGACGTGTCGAAGAAGTCTCGCATCGCAACGCCGGGTTAGAAAAACTCGCGCAGCCGTTCTTCTCGCACGCGGTCGATCAGGTCAGGGATAGAGTCGTCACTTGGACCGCCTTGGTAGACCCAGATGCCGAATTCCTTCGCCAAAGCAGCCTTGGGCCGGATCGGACGCAACGTGATGCTCTCGCCTTCGTTCTCCACTTCTAGAACTGTGCCCGGAGCCAGCTGCATTTTTTCGCGCAAAGGCTTAGGAAGGACAATGCGACCAGCTTTGTCGACGGTGAGGTTCGTGGACATAATGGCATTATAGAATGGGTTAAACCATTTGTAAATGGTAAGGCGGCCTTGGGGGTTCAAGTCAGGGCAACTGACAAAAAAGCCCTCCGTAAGGAGGGCTTTACCTTTGAATTTCGGACTGGCTAGCTTGCCGTACCGGCGCTGCGATACTTCCGAAGCTGATAGGCCAGCAACAGCACACCAGATCCCATCAGCAAATACGTCCCCGGCTCCGGCACAGGCGGCGGGGGGTTGTGGGGATGCTTGGGGCAGATGAGTTCGTTCTTGTCATGATCATGCTCGGCCGCTTCTTGCTCGGCAGTTTCGCAAGTCGAACCGCCACCGCCGCCAATCACAGGACCAATCACAATCGGAATGCCAACGGGCCCAGGTCCGACGGGGCCGTTGGCAACTATCGGGGGCATGAGCGGCGAATTCTGCGCCAGCAACATAGGCGGACGAATCGGATCGCCTTTAATCGCGACAGGCTGACTGAGCTGGGACTCCGAAGGCTCGTCAGGAGCAACTAGGCCTTCGGGTTTCGAGGCCAAGCGGTTGCCGCAGCGCTTGCGCGCGGTGACTTTCCCGTCGGTGATGACTTCTTCGCCCACGGGAATCAGGTGAGCCGTTTTCGTCCAGAGAATGCGTCCATGCCGCCGGTACGACATATACATCTTCTGGCTCGCCAGCAAGCGGACCACATGAGCGCGGCGGAAGTTGAAACTCGCGTAGTGGAGCGCCACGTCGGGATCATGCGCCACCGCCTGCGAAAGCTCATGAACATCCTGCACGCCGCCCGGTATGACCGAGTACTGATAAATCAGCCGAGCGGGCTTGGCGGCTTTCGGCGCAGAAAGCGAGGCCGCGTTGGCCATCTGCTGTAAAGTGGCGGTGCCAAAGCTCTGAGGCCGAGTCGGACGCGAAGAGGCCAACGTAAGGACCGCGACCAACCCCACGACGGCCGGGAGAGTCAAAGCCAAGGCCCACAGAATCTGCGCCTGATTCAGCGGCACGCGCCGGTACTGGTGTCGTTTCGCCCAACGAGTTTTGGAGGCAGTCGGCACGTTTTTGGTTCCGTGACCTGGGTGACTCCGTAGAAGCACGTATTAGCCCAAGTGGAATCAGTAAGGGACTGATTCGATGGGCCAATCTCTGACTTTCGGTGCCGTTCGGACAACCCAGGAGCAAATATCTTGCACAGTTGTGGAACTTAACAGCTTTGCAGCTCGACGGGCTGCTCTTTTTTCTATGATGCAGTACCTAACCTATTGACGCTATACCACTTTAGTTCTACTGCGGCCGACTCGTCCGTCGGCTGCCCGACGCAAAACTTCAAGAATTTCAAATTTGTGAGGTATCCCCGACCGCCGATTGCAGCCGACGTTAGGCGGCCGGGATCTCCAGTTCCTCTCCCACCTTGATCAGGTCGGAATTCTCAATGTTATTAGCGCGGGCGATCACAGTGAATTTCTGGGCGTCGCCGTAGAAATGCTTGGCAATCTTGGACAGGCTGTCGCCGGACTGCACCTTGTATTTCTGCACTCCCGCCTTCACCTCGATGTCGTGTTTCAGATCGGCGAAATTCGGGTCAACCTTCTTGATGGCGTCCCAGATGCGGTCCTTGCTGGATTCGGAATCGGCCACAGCCTTGAGGTAAAGCTGCTCACCGTCAAGGTTCAAGTTCACCAGTTGCGCGCCCTCCTTGCTGATCGCGTCCAGAACAGGCTGATACTTCTGCTTCAACTGCTCGAAATCTGCCATAAGGCATCTCCTTGGGGAATGGAAGTGTTGGGGCTTCCGGGCTTGCGTTGAAAAAGCTCAGGAGGAACCGCGACATCGGTGCTCGAGGGCAGATGGAACGAGGCAAAAAGCATAGCATAGCCGCTTCACGGGTGCGACGCGATGTTTGCAAGTCTGCACTCTTGATTTTTTTTCTCGGCGCTTGAAGAAAGAGACAAGTTCCGGCCTTCCCGATTCATCCACGTTTAACCAGATCGTAACGAATTTGTAATCCCGCTTTTGCACACTTCTTGCGGAGAGCGGAGACCCGCACACGGAACGTATCCCGTGCGAGATCGCCACGATTTCGAGTAAATACCTTAATTTCAAGTGAGTTACGAAGATCATCGCAAGTAGCGGTTTTGCTGAAGCCGCTCGCAATTGCGCTGGCGAATAAAGAAACCGATGCCTTCTCAAGGTGCGAACATTGCAGTCGTCGGAGCGGGAATCACCGGTCTGGCGCATGCCTACATAGCGGCCAAGCAGGGCAAGTCCGTGGTTGTGTTCGAAAGGCGACCGCGCTCCATGGGGGCGTCGGTACGTGGGTTTGGCTTGATCGCGCCCATCAGTCAGGCCGCCGGATCCACCTACCAAATGGCGATTGCGAGCCGCGACGAGTGGATGGGCCTGTTGCAAGGCGCCCGCCTGCCTTACCAGCCCACAGGCTCGCTCCACCTGGCCTACCACGACGATGAACTCGCCGTGATTCGGGAATTCTGCGAGCTGGGACCGGGCTTCGGATATCTCTGCCAATTCCTGGACGCGCGGGCCGTGGAAACGCGCACCCAAGCCGTGTTCTCGGCGGGGTTACTCGGTGCGCTCTGGAGCCCCACTGAAGTCGCCGTGGACCCTCGGCTGCTGCTGCGGAAGATTCCTGAATTCCTGGCTGAGCGCTACGGCGTGACGTTCCGCTTCGGCTCCGCCGTCCGCTCCATCGAACTGCCCAAGGTGGAAGCAGGAACGGAGACCTGGACCGCCGACGCGGCCATTGTGTGCGCGGGCGAAGACTTCGAAACCCTCTACGCCGAAGCCTTCGCGGGTAGCGGGCTGAGCCGGAGCAAGACCCAGATCCTGAAAACCGAGCCCCAGCCGGGAGGATGGCGTCTGGGCCCGAGTTTGCTTGCTGGCCTTTCCCTCCGCTATTCGGCCGCGTTTGCCATTTGCCCGTCGCTGGGTCAATTGCGGGAGCGCGTCGCGCGCGAACTCGCCGAGTACGACCGCTGGGGTATTCACGTAATCGTCGCGCAAAACCCGGATGGGGAACTGACGCTCGGCTCTTCCCACGAAGAAGGTTTGACTCCCGAGGTGTTCGACAAAACGGCGGTCGACAACTTGATCCTCGGCTACGTACGCAACTTCCTCCAGGCTCCCAATCTGGACGTGTGCGAACGCTGGCACGCGATTCAAGCCCGCCATCAGGAACACGCGTTCTTAGTCTGCAAGCCGGCGGAGAATGTTCGAGTCGTCTCTGGATTAGCAGACGCCGACCTGACGCTGAGCTTCGGCCTAGCCAAGCGAGTGTTGGGGGAGATGTCCCTGTAAGCGTGAGGTAGGATGATGGCGGGATGCAACCATCATCGTACGTTTCGAAGCCCAACGCATCAGGCTGCATAGCAGCAAGTGCCTGGCGTGAACGTGGGCTTTTGGCGGTGGCCCTCGTTCTCGCCAGCGGCATGTGGCTGTATTCGCAGTGGGTGATGGTCCCAGCCGAGCGCGAGTACTATGCCGCGAAGGGCCAGCCCATGGACGTGGGCGACCTCTATCCGCGATGGTACGGCGCCCGCGAACTGCTTCTCCATCATCGCGATCCTTACGGCGCGGAAGTGTCGCGAGAGATTCAAGTGGCTTACTACGGCCACGCCCTCGATACCGCCGGCGCGGATCACGGGCGGGACGAGCAGCGCTTCGCGTACCCGGTGTATGTAGTTTTTTTCCTGGCCCCAACTGTCGAATTACCATTCCCGGCAGTTCAGGCCGTCGTGCGAGGGACCTGGGCTTTGCTGGCCGCAGCCAGCGTATTGCTGTGGCTCCAGGCTTTGGGATGGCGGCCGCCGACGCTAGTGAAGCTGGCGTTGGTGGTGCTCACCGTAAGCAGTCCGCCCATGGTTCAGGCACTGCGATTGCAACAGTTGGCTGTTCTAGTTGCGTTCTTTTTCGCGGCCTGCGCGCTGTTGATTTCGCGAAGCAGGCTGTTTTGGGCAGGCTGTGTGCTGGCCTGCGCGACCATCAAGCCGCAGTTGGCCCTGCTTCCAGCGCTGTTCTTCTTGATCTGGGTCACAGGTAACTGGAAACAGCGGCGGGGATTGGCTCTGGGCTTTGGCGGGACGCTGGCCCTGCTGATGGCGGCCGGGCAAGCCATCTTACCCGGGTGGCTGCCCAAGTTCATGCAAGGACTCATTGCGTATGGCCACTACGTGAAGGTCTCCTCCCTATTGGACTTCTACCTGACGCCGCGGATCGCGAAGCCCGTGGCGATCACGTTGCTCGGCATTTTGCTGATTTTCTGTTTCCGATGGCGTGAGGCACCCGTGGAGCAACCGCGTTTCTTCTTGCGATTCGCGGTGGTGCTTGCTGTGATGGTAGTGGCCTTGCCCCTGCTGCCTCCCTTCAATCAAGTGTTCCTACTACCTGGCATCTTGGCCTCGCTCTTTATGTGGAACACGCTCTGGCATCGCGGCCATCTTGTGCGCGCAGCGTGCTGGGCGGGTGGAGCCTTCACGCTCTCGTCATGGTTCGTGGCGGGCGCGTTGGCCGCGACCTGTGCGGCAGGGCCAGTAGTCACACTGCAAGGTGTCTGGGCCTGGCCGTTTCTTTTGAGCTTCGGCGTGCCGCCAATCGTGACGGGGCTACTGCTGGTATTGCTACAAAACTATGCCGCCCAGGCGAAGGTGCCTGTGCCGACCCGTGCTGAGACTGCTTAGCGTTGAGGCTCCAGCACCAGCTCGTGCTTCCTTGCCCGCTGCACCGCCTGTTTAGAGAAGGGAAGGGGAAACGTAAACCCCTCAAACCACGCCTCCCACTGGTCCATATAGTACGGACTCAGGAAGTTCCCGCCCTGGCCCGTAACCGTGTTGAGCGTGGACTGATCGAGGTTGCTCAGGTCGGCGGTAAATCGCTCCGAGGGGCCAAACGAACGCCCAACCTGTTTCACCGTGAAGCTGCCCCCGGATTGCAGATGGTAGCCGGGCCCGGTCCACTTTCCGATGAGCGGAAGCTTGCTCAGAACCAGATGGTGGATCGCCAGAGGAAAAGTCTTACCCCAGGCCCAGTTCGTGAGGTCCGCGGGCGCGTCCGGTTCGGCGACCGCGGCTTCCACAGCAGCCACCAGGAGTTGGTCGAACGTGGCGTACTTCGCAGGCAACCAGCGCTTCTGCTGCTGCGTGAGAATGTTTTCCAGCCAGATGCTCGACATCCCCCAATGGTAGCTCTCCCACGTCAGTGGAGTTCCGTCTACGGAAATTGACTTCCCGCGCGCCTCGAGTTGCGGTTGCAATAGTAGACGAGTCAATTCCCGGCGGGTCCGGGTCTCGATAGTAGCCGCAGCCGAATCGGCGCTGAGCCGCCCGTCCCAGTCTCGCAGCAGATCACGAGCCCGGTGCGCGCGAACCGACATCGTCGGAGCGCTATCCAGCGCCTGCACGAAGCGCTCGGCGCAGGCGTGATCGAAGGCCGAATCAACGTCAGTCTCAAGCGCCAGCATATCCGCAGGCGCCAGTTTCTTGCCTGAATTCAGCACGCGGTAGATTCGATCCGTGCGCCAGGGCGCGTCCCACATGGTGCTGATGGCATAGGGATATTTGTCAGGCGTGATACGTCCGTTGGCCGTGCCCAGGATACCGCTCGGAGGATCGTACACGCTGGGCAGTTTCTCGAATGGAACCCAGCCGGTCCACTCGTGCGCATCGTCGTTGCCTGGCACCGGTAGGCTGCCGTCTCCGGCCTTGCGAATAGGGTATTGCCCGCTGGTCTGGTAGCCGATGTGGCCATCGACGTCGGCGTACATCATGTTCTGTCCCGGCGAATGCAGCAGGGAAGCAGCGTGGCGGAACTCGGTCCAGTTTTGCGCCGAGTTTAGGTCGAAGAAGGGATCCGTAAAGGAATCGTAGAGGGTCCAGCGCAGGCTCAGTTGCCGGGTCTCGCCCGCGATGAGACTGGAAATGATAGGGCCATGGCGGGTCACATACACTTCAACACTTACATCACTCGCGCCTTTTACGCGAATGACTTCCTGGTGGTGTTCCGGATCGCTAAACCCCTGCGGGGTTTGATATTGCCCTGCAGCGTTAAAAGCCTCGACGTACAGATCCTGCACCGTAGGCTCAACATTGGTGAAACCCCACGCAATCCGCTGATTATGTCCAACCAGAACAAACGGCATCCCCGGCAGCGTCACGCCCACAACGTCATAGCCGCCGCTGCGCAGATGCGCCTCGTACCAAAGGTTCGGCATCTGGTGGCCCAAGTGCATGTCATTCGACAGCAGCGGCTTTCCGGACACCGTATGCGCGCCCGAGACGGCCCAGTTGTTGGAGCCCGGCGCAGGCTCGTAAGCATCGTCGAAAGCGTTTGCCGGCAGCGGCTTCAGTATCGGTGCCGCGATCTGAGCCACCGGCTCCGGATCCGCTCCCATGTCTTCATCATCTTCATCGTCCGCAGGCTGCGCCGCCGGCGCAGGCACATTGGCCGCTTCCAACTCCGGAGGATGATCGTGACGCGATGCATTCACGAACAAATCCGCAGTCAGCGTCGGCCCGAGGATCGCCTGAAATTGCTCGCGCAGCAACGCATACCGGTACCGCCCGTGATTCAGTTCCTGCGCCAATTGCGCCCCCACCGCGAAGCAGTCGTCCACAGTCCAGGGCTCCGGCGAGTAATGCATCAAGCGAAACTCCACAGGTAAATGAGATCGGCTGCTCTCGATATTGGCATTCACGCCGCGCGTGTATGCCTCAAAGTATTCGCGATCTCGCGCTGAAAGCGCCGCGGCGCTGCGGTGCGCCACCTGTGGAATGCCGAGAATCCGCTGCTGCTTGTCGTGCTCCAGGCCGTCGGGCCCCACCACTTCCGAGAGCCGCCCCAGCGCGAAGCGCCGCATCATATCCATTTGCCACAAGCGGTCCTGCGCCGTCACATAGCCCTGCGCGAAAAAGGCGTCGGGGAGATTGGCAGCGTCAATGGTCGGAACCCCGTTACCATCGCGCGAGACCACAACCTTCTGCCGCAATCCTGCCGCAGACACCAATCCATCCAACTGCGGCAAAGCAGATCGCGCGATCAGGTAAGCCCACAGCCCAGCGCCCGCAACCAGAAGCACCAGTACCAGCAGGCCACCACCAACCCAACGGGGCCAACGCGGCGCTTGGCGGTCAGAAGAATCAGCGATAGGCATGAACCTCAAATTCTAAAGGAAAAGGCTCGTGTGTCGAGCCTGTATGGCGCGGGCACTCTTGCCCGTCAACAAGGTTTGTTTGTGCACGTATCCGGTGCGCGAAAAAAGGCCTAAGCGAACAAAAACTCCTTCGTCCGCAATTCCTTCACCGTATCCCGCACCTTCGCTGCCTTCTCAAATTCAAATTTCTTAGCGTACTCCCGCATCTCCACTTCCAGCTTGGCCGCGTAGGCATCGAGTTCCTGCTGCGATTTGAAATCCGGCAGACCGTCGGCTTCGGCATTCGTGAAGTCGGCGTAGTCGGCTTGGACCACCGACGCCAACGCCATATCCACCGAGCGAATAATCGACGCCGGCGTGATCCCGTTCTCTTCGTTATAAGCCGTCTGGATGGCTCGCCGCCGGTTGGTCTCGTCAATCGCGCGCTTCATCGAGTCCGTCATGCGGTCCGCATAGAGAATCGCAAGGCCGTTCAGGTTGCGCGCGCACCGTCCAATCGTTTGGATGAGCGAGCCGGTTGACCGCAGGAAGCCCTCTTTGTCAGCGTCGAGAATCGCGACCAGCGAAACCTCGGGCAAGTCCAAACCTTCTCGCAACAGGTTGATGCCAATCAGCACATCAAACTCGCCCTTGCGCAGATCGCGCAGGATTTTCACCCGCTCCAGCGTTTCGATTTCCGAGTGCATATACCGGCAGCGGACGCCCGCTTCGGAATAGTACTCGGCCAGGTCCTCGGACATGCGCTTGGTTAGAGTCGTCACCAGCACGCGCTCGCCCGCCTTCACCCGTTCGCGAATGCTATGCAGCAGATCGTCGATCTGCCCCTTGACCGGACGCACCTCCACCGGAGGATCGATCAAACCCGTAGGCCGAATAATCTGCTCGACGACAACACCCGAGGACTTCGTCAACTCATACGGCCCCGGCGTCGCCGAAACGTAGATGGTCTGATGAATCCGATGCTCGAACTCCTCAAACGTCAGCGGACGGTTGTCCAGCGCCGAAGGCAGCCGGAAGCCGTACTCGACAAGCGTCTCCTTCCTCGAGCGGTCCCCCTTATACATCGCCCGCAACTGCGGAACGCTCTGGTGCGATTCATCGACAAAGAGCAAAAAATCCCGCGGAAAATAATCCAGCAAGGTCGGCGGCGGCTCCCCCGGCATCCGCCCGGTAAAGTGCCGCGAGTAGTTCTCAATACCGTGGCAATACCCCATCTCGCGAATCATTTCCAGGTCAAAAATCACGCGCTGATGAATTCGCTGCGCCTCAACAGGCCGTCCTTGTTTCTCGAGTTCTGCCTCCCACCAGGCCAGTTCTTCTTTGATCGTATCCACAGCCCGGTTGCGCGTTTCCGGCTTCATCACGTAGTGCGTCTTCGGATAAATCGGCAGCCGCATGTACTTCTGTTTCACCGTCGAAAACAAGGGATCAATCTGAGCCAGCGATTCCACCTCATCGCCAAACAGTTCAATCCGATACGCCATATCGTCATAGGTAGGGAAGATCTCAATCACATCCCCGCGCACCCGAAACGTACCTCGCCGGAAGTCTCCATCCGTCCGCTCGTAAAGAATCTCCACCAGCTTCTTCGTAATGTCCTGCCGGGAAATCTTCTGCCCCTTCTCCAGAAACAGCATCATCCCGTAATACGCTTCCGGCGACCCCAGTCCATAAATGCAGCTCACCGAAGAAACGATCAGGCAATCGCGATGCTCAAACAACGTCCTGGTCGCCGAAAGCCGCAGCTTGTCCAGCTCATCGTTGATGGTCGCTTCCTTCTCAATGTACAAATCTGCCGACGGAACATACGCCTCCGGCTGATAATAGTCGTAATACGACACAAAATATTCGACAGGATTCTGCGGGAAGAAGGCTTTGAACTCGCTGTAAAGCTGCGCCGCAAGCGTCTTGTTGTGCGCCAGCACCAGCGCAGGCCGGTTCGCCTGCTCAATCACCTTGGCCATAGTAAACGTCTTGCCCGACCCGGTAACGCCAAGCAGCACCTGATGCTGCTCGCCGTCAGACAGGCCCTTGACCAGCGATGGAATCGCCGTAGTCTGGTCGCCGCAAGGCTGGTAGTCGCTGAGGAGCCGGAAATCCATTGGAGTGATTATACGGTGGAACGCGGGTGAGGAGATCGGCGTGTACCGACGTGTAGTCATTCATAGGAGCTTCAGCCCGTTCAGAAGCCCATGCTTCTCAGGCACATCCCGTATGCAGAGCCGATCACGAGTATGCCAAATCCGATCACAAACGCGAGTGCCACCCGACAACCTAACTGGTCGACAGCGTGGCGAACTACCGCAGTTCGTAGCAGCAAAACGCACGCCGCGATCCCATCGAGACACCAAATAATGACCAGGGCATCGAAGATTGCATACCGATGTTGAGGATAAACGTAGCCCTCCAGCGCCTTGAGCTTTGGATACAGGTAGTAGTCCCAGTAAGCCCGTTCTAGCGTTACGTAGAGTATCCACCCCGAAAGAGCCCCAATGAGAATTGCTGAGGGCCCGTTGATCCAACGCAATTTTTCCGCCTGACCTCTCAGAGAAAACT
>Ga0137418_10004295_pt1 | contig 13097 bp, 11 predicted proteins | sample CZODoug3_1_2_16f_FD_122242 | JGI IMG/M metagenome (GOLD analysis project Ga0137418, IMG submission 122242) | Vadose zone soil fungal communities from Angelo Coast Range Reserve, California, USA - CZODoug3_1_2_16fungal (Hybrid Assembly) | ecosystem: Environmental > Terrestrial > Soil > Vadose...
TCGCCGCATTCAAACGGGCATCCATCACGTTGCGAATTTATCCCAGCCGGATCAGTTTGGAGCGCGGGTGGTTCAAGAAATGTTACCGCGATTTCATTCCCCGCGACATCCGGTCCATTGACATCGACCAGGGTTTTCTCGCGCGTTGGTCTTCTTCCGATCGCTTCTATGTCCTCTCCGACGGCGACGGCATCTCCCACACTGTTGAATGAATTCGTCTTTAGCTATACGGTCGATCACATCATTCTCAATGATGTAGGGAGCTGGAAGCGGCCTAGTGGTTTCGACGCGGGCTTTACTGATCTGTTTCCTGGGAACGGTGGTGGAGTGCTGCCGGGAATTAACTTGGCTGATCCCACAGGTGGCGTCTATGGCAACTTTGGTGAGGACTCGGGCTACATTCCCAACGGCATCTACAACTCTAACCCTACTTACACCTACCGCGACAACGTCAATAAAATCCTGGGCAGGCACAACCTGCAATTCGGTGCATATATCGCGACGGCACAAAAAAATGAGTTTGGAGGTGAATTGGCCAACGGCTCATACCCTGGCTATTTGACCTTCGATCCCACTCAGTTGCCGACCACAAACTGCACCCAGCCCGGTGTAGTCTGTACGTCTGGCAACCCTTTTGCAGACTTGCTGCTCGGAAACATCGCCAGCTTCGGTCAGCAGGATCATCTGCTGAAATACTACAACCGCTATAAGCTGTTCGAGCCCTATTTCCAAGATGATTGGCGCATTACGGATCGACTCACTCTCAATTTGGGATTGCGCCTTAGCCTTTTCGAGACCTATCGGGAGAAGCAGAAACAAGCCTTCAACTTTGATCCGGCCCACTATGTTCAAGGCCAGAGTTCGCTTAATTCAGATGGGAGCGTCCACAACCTCACTGCTGATGGCGCGACGCCGTCTGTCACGGACCTGCCCAATGGTATTGTGCAGTGCGGCGTTACTCCCCGTGTACCAGACGGTTGTCAGAAGTCACACTGGTTTAATCCGGCACCGAGAATTGGTTTTGCTTGGGACCCCAAGGGAGACGGCAAGACGGCCGTCCGCGGCGGATACGGTATTTTCTTTGAGCACACCAATGGCAACGAGGCCAACACGGAGTCACTGGAAAACTCACCTCCGTTAGCGACAGTTATCCAAAAACTTCACATCCAAGGTTACGCCAATGTTAACGCTGCAAGCGGAACTCCGGAACAGTTCCCTCTGGGTGTAGTGGCGATTCCCAGCAAGGCTCGGTGGCCGTACATGCAGCAATGGCACTTCGATGTCCAACACGAAGTGGCGCGCAGCACGGTTGCGGCAATTTCTTATGTGGGAAGCAAAGGAACGCATCTGACGCGCGAAAGCAATCTTAACCAGTTGTTTCCGCTCCCGTTGAGTCAGGATCCGTACAAGCCGGGCGAGGCCATTGGTCCGAATGACTGCGGTACCGTGTTCGACGCGAACGGCGTCCCGACGAACGCGACGACCCCTAGCGGGGTTCCCGTCACAGGGCAGGCGGCCGTGAACTTGGGTGTCGGGAATTGCGGAACCAATCCCAACTTCTTCCGACCCTATCTCGGCTATGGAACTATCACCCACTTGGAAGAGGCAGCATCTTCGACTTACCATGCCCTGCAGTCCTCTGTACGGCGGAGCGTGGGCCAACTCACAATAAGTGCTGCTTACACGTGGAGCCATTCTATCGATGACTCCTCGGACCGCAGCGACTCGAGCTTCGTCAATGCGTACAACTTTGCTGCCAACCGAGGCAGTTCCAACTTCGATCAGAGGCACATATTCAATTTCAGTTATGTGTGGGATATTCCCCTGTTCCGGAACGCGGGACTCGCAAACAAGCTCCTTGGCGGGTGGCAGTTCTCGGGAATCGCCAGCGTCGGTACTGGAAGTCCGTTCACGCCGGTGTTCAACACGGATAATGCGGGTGTGGCCAATGGGGTCGCTGGCGCAGGCTCACGTCCTGACGTCGTCGGTAATCCGCGTTCTGGCCCGTTCCCCGCCCCAGACTCTGGCTTCGCGCGCACCTTTTACAACGGGAATGCATTTGCAGCACCCCGGGGCTTGACCTTCGGAGACCTCGGCAGGAATACACTCAACAACCCGCGCCGAACCAACTTCGATATGGCGCTGTTCAAACATTTTGCCATTCGAGAAAGCGTCGCTTTTGAGTTCCGCGCCGAAGCCTACAACGTGTTCAACCACACCGAATGGGGGAATATTGCGGGAAGCGCTGGGTCGGCGGGCGGATCCGGCAACAACACCTTCGGGAGTCCCGGCTTCTTGCAGGTAAGCTCAGCCCACAATCCAAGAATCCTGCAGCTCGGTGCGAAGCTCCTCTTCTAGGTATACGGAAGTAAAACTGAAACCCGGCCCAAAAGGGGCCGGGTTCTTTTGACGCAAGGGCTTGAGGCCGCCCATCCGGAGAGAATCACTCCGGTAGAATCGAGCGGCAGCGTGGAAGCCTCCTCACCCTACCTGCGCATGCTGTGGCACGGCTAGCGCCTCCAGCGCATGCTCCAGATCCGCAATCAGATCATCCGCGTTCTCAATCCCCACCGACAGCCGCATCATCTGCTCAGTCACGCCCATCTTCTTCCGGTGCTCAGGATCAATCATGGCATGCGACGTCAGCACGGGGATCGACACCAGCGACTCCACGCCCCCCAAGCTGGGTGCAAGCGTAAACAGCCGCATTGATTCGGTGAGCCGTCGCGCGTCGTCGCCCGTGCCTTCGACTTCAAAGCTGACCATGCCGCCGCCGCCGCTCATCTGCTCGCGCGCAATTGCGTACTGCGGATGGTTCTTCAGGAACGGATAATGCACGCGCCGCACTTTGTCATGCTGCGAAAGGAACTCGGCCACGCGCAAGGCGTTGTCGTTTTGCCGCGCCACGCGCACCGCCAGAGTTTTCAATCCGCGAATCAGCATCCACGATGCGTGAGGGTCCATGCAGTTGCCGAGCGTTGTCCGAGTCGAATGAATCTTTTCAATCCGGTCGCTGCTTCCGGCCACAACACCGCAGATCAGATCGGAATGCCCGGCAAGGTATTTTGTTCCTGAATGCATGATCAAGTCGATGCCGAACTCCGACGGCCGCTGATTGATGGGAGTGCCGAAGGTGGCGTCGATCATGCTGAGCAGATTGTGCTGCCGGGCCAGTGACGCGATTTTCTTCAAGTCAACCACGCGCACGGCTGGATTGGTCGGCGATTCGACATACAGCAGTTTGGTATTGGGACGAATGGCGCGCGCGTGTTGATCATATTCAGTCGTGTCGACAAGTGTGGTCTCGATGCCCATCTTGGGCAGCCACTGCGTAAAAAACTTGGTCGCACCGCCATAAATGTCACGCTGCGCAACAATATGGTCGCCGGACTTCAGCAACGCCATGATGGTAGTTGTGATTGCACCCATGCCTGAAGCAAAAGTCAGCGCCGCCTCCACGCCTTCGAGTTGTGCAATGGTTTGCTCAGCGACCGTGTTCGTGGGATTGCCGTAGCGTGTATAGAAGTGATCGGTGGGCGTGACGCGAAGTTGCTCGTCATTGTCAGCGACTTCAAACGTGGATGTCTGGTAGATCGGAGTTGCCATCGGACCGTTCTTCTTCTCCAGATCGGAAGCGCCGCGTACCGCTTTGGTTTCAGGATGAAAAGAGCGTCGTTTCATGCGCATTACCTCACTGCCTAAGGGTAACTGCACGCGGCGATGCCGACAAGATGAAATCTACTACAACATTTATAATGCTCGCTCTATGAATCTGGGCCTGAAAAACCGTGTTGCTCTGGTAGCTGCTGCCAGCCAGGGGATCGGGCGCGCTACGGCGGAAGCATTTGCGGCTGAGGGCTGTCGCGTGGCCATCTGCGCGCGCAATGAGGAGACCCTCGAGCTTGCCGCCAGCAAGATCAGAAATGAGCACCGGTCCGAGGTGTTCGCCGATGCCCTCGACGTTACCGATGCCGAAGCCGTTCGCCGGTTCGTTGCTGCTGTCGCCGGAAAATTTGGCGGAGTCGACATCTGCGTAACCAATGCCGGCGGTCCGCCTGCCAAGGGCTTTCTCGCTGCGAGCAACGACGACTGGCGCAAGGCTGTAGATGCAAATTTCCTTAGCACGGTACATTTCGCACGCGAAGTTATCCCGCACATGCAGCGCAAGCGCTGGGGACGTATCATCACGATTACCTCCATTACCACCAAGCAACCCGTCGCCGACCTGGTGCTCTCCAACGCCGTCCGCGCTGCAGTTGTGGGCCTGGTAAAGAGCCTGGCCAACGAGTTCGGCAAAGACGGAATTCTGGTCAACAATGTCGGACCCGGATTCACCGCCACCGATCGCCTGAAAGAATTGGCCAAGTCCCGTTCCACTGCTCTGGGCAAAAAAGAAGAAGAGATTTTTTCCAGTTGGATTGCTGACGCCCCCCTGCAGCGGTTGGGCGAGCCTCGCGAAGTTGCCGAAACTATTGTGTGGCTCGCGTCGGAACGAGCGTCTTACATAACCGGGCAAACTGTGCTTGTAGATGGCGGCATGTACAAAGGATTGTGATTGTCGCAGACAGGAATTCAGGCGAAATGACGCGGAGAATTGCATGAGATCCATTGCTTCACGAATGTCGGTCATGAGCGGCGAAGGCGCGCTCTCTGTCTTCGCCCGCGCCAAGGAGTTAGAACGACAGGGCCGATCCATTATCCATCTCGAACTCGGCGAGCCAGATTTTCACCCCGGCCCTTCGGTCATCGACTCAGTTACAAAAGCACTTGCCGAAGGCAGAGACCGCTATTGTGCGGTGGCCGGAGTTCCCGCGCTTCGCGAAGAAATCGCAGCATACTTGCACCGCACACGCAATCTTAAAGTGTCGGCCGACAACATCGTGATCGCGCCGGGATGCAAGATCGCCCTTTTCTTGGCCATGATGGCGCTGCTTGAAGCGGGCGATCAAGTCCTCTACCCCGATCCCGGATTCCCTGGTTATCCCTCAATCACTCTAGGTTTGGGTGCAATACCGGTGCCATTCGAACTTTCGGCGCGCAACAATCTCCAACCAGACCTCGATGAAATCGCCGCCAGGATCACCCGCCGCACCAGGATGCTGCTGACCAACTCGCCGGGAAATCCCACGGGCACGGTCTACACCGACGAGGTACAGCGGGGCTTGGCCGAGCTCGCGGTCAAGCACGACCTCTGGGTTCTCTCTGATGAAATTTATGCGCGAGTCATTTACGGCGATGAATACATTTCAATGTTGCGCTATCCAGGCATGGAAGAGCGCACGTTGATTATTGATGGTTTCTCGAAAAGCTTCGCCATGACGGGATGGCGCCTAGGTTATACCGTAGCTCCGCCGGACGTAACCCCTGCGTTGGTCATGATGGCCCTGAACAGCTACACTTGCGTAGCCGAGTTCACTCAATACGCCGCCATCGATGCTTTGCTTGACCGCGACGGCACGACTCCACGCATGGTGGCCGAGTTCATCCGCCGCAGAGAACAATTCGTGCGCGACCTGAATCGTGTTCCAGGATTCAAATGCCAGCCCCCTGACGGCGCTTTCTACGCTTGGGTCGACGTCACCGCTACCGGGACGAGCGCTGAGGATGTATGCCGGATACTGCTGGAAGATGGCGGCGTCGCAGCAATTCCAGGGGCAGCCTTTGGGCCATCGGGGAAGGATTTTGTGCGCTTCTCGTTCGCCTCGTCGGCGGCTAGCTTGAAAGAGGCAGTCGAACGAATCATGAAGGTATCGGCCGCGTGGCAGGAAAGGCTCGCAACCAGATGACAACCACTAGTCACGCGTGATTTTGACCGAGCTCGTCCATGATGTTGTGGCAGTTCGCCGGATCAATCAAGAGAGGAAGCAAGGCTCAATGAAATCTGCGTCGACATTGCTCAAATGCTGTCTTCTTGCGGCTAGCGTAACTTATTCAGTCCTAGCTTCGACGCAGGCCCGTCCTTTCCCCGGCCCTGACGTTCAGCAGATCTATCAACGCCTGCTGCCGCAGATCGAAAAGATTGCCGCGTTCGACCATCATGCTCACCCTGGTTTCGCCGACGATCCCGACGTCGACGCGATGGCCGCTCCGCCCAATGCCAGCGAGGCATTACGAACGCGCGACGACAATCCAGAGCTCGCAGTCGCCGCCAAGGCGCTATTCGGCTATCCCTATAACGACCTCTCGCCCGATCACACGAAATGGCTGCTGCAGAAGAAGGCTGAGGTGCGAAAACAGAATCCAGGCACTGATTATTTCGATGCGATTCTCGACAAGATAAACATCGAGAGCTCGGTGGCGAACCGTGCCATGATGCCGGACTATCTCGATCCGAAACGATTCCCGTGGGTGTTCTTCGCCGACTCCTTCATGTGGCCCTTCAACAACGAGCGTGAGACCGCTCGCAATCCCGACGAAGGTGTGTTCATCCCACTGCAAGAGAAGATGCTTCACCGCTGGATGCAGCAGGAAAACGTCAATAAGCTTCCCGCCGCCTTTGACGGGTATCTGAAATTCGTCAGCCAAGTGCTCGAGGACAATCAGAAACACGGAGGGATCGCCGAGAAGTTCGAAGTCGCCTACTTTCGTCCGACAACGTTTGGCGATCCCACGCCGGCGCAAGCCGAGGACATCTATTTGCGCTATGTTTCGGGAGGTATTCCGACCGAAAAAGAGTACCGAACCTTCCAGGACTTCATATTGCGCTTCCTGGTTCGCGAAGGCGGACGCCTGCATTTACCCGTGCACATCCACAGCGCGGTGGGCATCGGTGATTACTTCAACCTCAGCCAGAGCAATATTATGAATCTGGAAAGCGTCCTGCGTGATCCACGCTACGCCGCCACGACCTTTGTGATGATCCACGGAGGTTATCCGTTGGAGCGAGAGGCGATTTGGCTGGCGGCCATGAAGAACGTCTATCTCGACTCTTCGTTTGGAGAACTTGCACAGTATCCGTCCGCTTTCAGGGAAACGTTAAAAATGTGGCTGGAAACTTTCCCCGACAAGATCACCTTCGGGACCGACTGCTTCCCATACAATGCTGTGTTGGGTGCGGAAGAGAGCTATTGGCTGGGAGCAGAATCGTCCCGCACCGCGCTGGCCGCGGCTTTGGCGGAGATGGTTTCCGAAGGCGAAATCACGGAAACGCGAGCCTTGGCGCTTGCCCATGGATATCTGCACGACAATGCTGTGAAGCTGTATGAGGGTAAAGTCCACTAAACTGGACGGGGACGTAATGGCAAAGAAAAAACTTAAATCCAAAAGTTCTTCTCTCAGCAAAACAAAAGCGCGGACACGCAGGCCTCGAGCGAGCGCCACGAAGGCCGTCGCAACCAAGGCCGAACTCCAGTACATCCCTTGGCATACGATTGATCTTGAAAACCTGAATCCGCTTTTGCAGCGCCAGTTCATCGTCGGCCAGGACATTATGCTGGCGCGAGTCCTTTTGAAAAAAGGCTGCATCGTACCGGAGCACAGTCATCATAATGAGCAGGTGACTTATATTCTCGACGGCGCGCTCAAGTTCTGGATCGACGGCAAGGAAATTGTAGTGAACGCCGGCGAGGTCCTAACCATTCCGCCGCACATGCTGCACAAGGCCGAGGCCCTCGTCGACACCGTGGATCTCGACGTCTTCACTCCACCACGCGCCGACTGGATCAACAAAACCGATCGATATCTGCGAGGCCGGAAATAGAATCCAAAACCTTCATGCCTCCTTCCGCCATTCCTGAACCGGGTGTTCGCCCGTCGGAGTTCCGCTTTCACTGCATTGACTGTGGTCATTTGAGTGACAGCACCTCTCCCGATTACCGCTGTCCGCGCTGCGGCGATTTGCTCGAAATCTCTTTTCCGGAATGGAACAAGAGCGGTCTAAGCTCACGGGCTTCAGGCGTCAGTGCCAATGATCTGAAATCCACGTGGAAGCAACGGCGTCTTTCCTCCGCTCCAGCGGATCTCAGCGGCGTCTGGCGCTTCCGCGAACTTCTTCCCGCACTCAATGACGGGTATGTCGTCACGCTGCGCGAAGGGAACACTCCGCTCTACGAGATGCCGCAGTGTGCCCGCATCGCCGGAGTGCCACACCTCGCGGCAAAGCATCAAGGCATGAATCCGACAGGATCTTTCAAAGACGCTGGCATGACGGTGGCTGCGTCTTTCGCCCACCATGCCGGATATCGATGGATCGCTTGCGCCTCCACCGGTAACACCTCGGCGTCCATGGCCGCTTACGCGGCTCGCGGCGGCATGCGCAGCCTTGTCCTGGTCCCGGAAGGCAAAATTTCGTGGAGCAAGCTCTCCCAGGCGCTCGATTACGGCGCGCTTACTTGTCAGCTGCGGACTGATTTCGACGGCTGCCTGCGCCTGCTGCAAGAACTCGTGCTGCGAGCGCCGGTTCATCAGTTGAATTCAATCAATCCATTCCGCATCGAAGGGCAGAAGACCCTCGCAATCGAACTGATGGAACAAATGGAATGGCAGCCTCCCGATCACATCATTGTCCCCGGGGGAAATCTAGGAAACAGCTCTGCCATCGGCAAGGCATTGCTCGAAATGCGCAACCTCGGCCTAATTTCGCGGCTGCCCAAACTGTCTATCATTCAAGCTGAAGGAGCAAATGCGCTGGTGCGTACACTGCGCGAAGCCGGTGGCAAGCGGCTGATCAGCGTGAGCGCCGAGACCCGAGCCACTGCCATCCGCATCGGCAACCCGGCGTCATGGAAGAAAGCGGCGCGTGTTCTCGAAGCCACGGGTGGTGCCTGCGAGCAAGTGAGCGAAGTCGAAATGGCTCAAGCCAAAGCAGAAATCGGCGCCGAAGGCATCGGATGCGAGCCTGCCTCTGCCGTCACCCTGGCAGGTCTGAAAAAACTGGTCAAACAAGGATTTGTGAAGGCCGGCGAAACCGTGGTTTTGATTTTGACTGGGAACCTGCTAAAGGATCCCGACTTCACCATGGAATTCCATCGCGGAGATTTATTTGCGGGCAGCCCGCATGAGAGTGAGATGACTGCGCTATCGATGTTACGCCGTCCGCCAATCGTTCTCGACGCCACGCTGGACGAGGTTCTGCGAACCTTGGAGCAAGCGGACAAGACTGCTCCCAGTGGTTAGCGTATGCCCAGAGAGAAAGTTTCCCAAAAAAATACCGCGAGATCGAATCGTCCATTGCAACTGCGGTTGCCTGCAACGTCAGCCAACCTGGGGCCTGCATTCGACGCCGCGGCCATTGCCCTCGATCTTTACCTCAAGCTCGCCGCCCGTCCCGCAGCTCATTTCTTGATCACCGCCAGCGGCCGAGACCGCCAAGTCTGCGAAAACCTCCAAGATCATCTCATCTTCAACACTTACCGCGAAGTACTCTCCGCCCAGGAACGCGAAGGACCTCCTTTGTCTCTGCGCATCCAAAACGAAATCCCGATCGGCAAAGGATGTGGTTCCTCGGCAGCCGCCCGCCTGGCCGGCATTGCCCTCGCTAATCATTTCGGCCGTCTTCGCTGGAACGACGCGCAGATCATCAGCGAAGCTTCCCGCCGAGAGCACCATCCCGATAACGCCTCCGCATGCTGGATGGGCGGACTTACCATCGCCCGCATGTCGGGGGAAGGTGAAGTTCAGGCAATCTGCATCCGGCCAAAAGGGAGGTGGCCGCTGCTTCTAGTCCTTCCGGCGGAGGCCTTATCAACCGAGTTGGCCCGCAGCGTCCTGCCTGCTCATTATTCGAGAGCGGACGCGGTCGGCAACCTGCAGAATTCGATGCTGTTACTGGCCGCCTTCACCCGAGGACGTCATGACCTGCTGTCAGTGGCTCTCGAAGACCGTATCCACCAGCCTTACCGAAGCCGGCTCTGTCCCCTATTGCCCTGCCTGCAGCCTTTGACCGGTCAAGAAGGAATCCTCGGGGTTGCGCTTAGCGGCGCGGGTCCGTCGGTACTCATCTTTCTCGATCCTCGGGCTTCTGTCCCAAAGGCCCGCAAATCGGTCGAGTCGCACCTCGCGCGCCATGGACTATCCGCCGAAGTGCGTCCCACGTCCATGGCGCTGCGCGGAGCTCGCAGCCCGGCCAATCCATCCGCCCGCCGCTAGGCTGCGCCTCATCCCCTTCGGCGATCCGAGACTCATCTTCGGTACTAACGAACCCTACCCACCGCGGGAGATACGAGATAAACTTAATTTTCCCCGAAACATACTCGGTCGCTCTGTGTTTCCTACGATGGATGGCTTTGCTCTGAGGCGGGGTCGTATTGCGGAGTGAGTGAAAATGACGACAAGACGTCACGTCCAGCCCCGTGCTAGTTCCGGGCCCCAAAATCAGCAAGCCCGGAATGACATGCGGAGATTTCTGCTGGCTGTTCGCTCTTATCCCGACCGCATCGCACAGGAACCCAGAATTACCTTCGAACAGCACTTTACCAGCTTGATTGCCACCGCAAAGCCGATCCCTCGCCGTCGCGGCCAAGCTTGACACCGAACCCCGCCACTACCGACTCGCCGGGGGCACGATGCCGTTCATGCGCAGGTACACTACCATCTGACCGTAATGATCATAACCGTGGGCGGGGACGCTGGTTGCGAGCCCAAGCCGACTGACCGATCCTTCTCCGAACGGGCTTCTGACCGTCTCCACTACATTCTTCTCATTGATTGTTGCCACCGCTTTGTGGACATAGGCGAAGGAATCTTTCAAATATTTCAAAATGTCTGCCTTGGTAGTAAGCGACGCCGGCCCTGATTCGTCTCCGACGTCCACCGGAACTTTTTCGCTCAGAATTGCCGCCCCAAAAATGTAGTTCACCGCTGCTACGTGCTTTACCTGCTGGGCAAATGTGCGCACACCTTTGAACTCCCCATTTGTGGGAGCGAACGAATATTTATCTTCAGGCATAGCGTCCGCCGCGGCCACAAACTCATGTTCAATGTTGGACGTCAGCCGGTCCAGGACCATCGTGACGGTCCGGTGCTCCTCGGCAGGTTTCGGATTCGGTGCCGCGGCGATGGTAACTAGTGCGATAAAACCGACTGCAGCGCACTGAACGCTTTTCATATTCATAAGAGCCTCACTCTATATTTCTCCTCAGCGAACTTCGCGGCCGTTCTCAGCGAGCTCTGCGATCAGCCTTTGATCTCCTCTGCAAACCTAATCACGCACCACAGCCGGAGACATTTTCAACTCCTCAGCCGTTAACCGGTGTCGCCGAATGCTTGTCAATCCCACCAATAGCGCCAGTGCCGCCCAGCTAAGAGCGGAAGGTACACCCCACCTCGCGGCTACCCATCCCCAGACGCCGCTGCCCAGAGCCATGCCTCCCTGCAGCACCAGCAAATACATCGACAATGCCCGCGCCCGCATCCAGGATGGACACATCGTCTGCGCCACGAGATTGAAGCAGGCCAAAATGCCAATCCACGCCAAGCCCGCGGTAAACAACACCAGACAAAGCCACTCAAAAGGATGGACCCATCCCGCGGCGAAGGTCATGCCCGCAAACAGCACCGTCGCTCCTATCACCAAGCCATCGACCGAATAACGAAGCCTGAAGCGCGGCAAAATGGCCGCTCCGGCCAGCGCGCCCACACCGAAGCAGGTTAGCAGGAAACCATAACCTCGCGCGCCGTAGGGCTGGCAAATCACAGGCAATAGCGCGAGCAGAGAAGTCGCGCCTAGGCTGAACGCACCCGTACGAATCAAGACCGATTTAACTTGTGGTGCGGCCTTCACATGGCGAACGCCCTCGAGAATCGCATCACGCACGCTGCGGGTACGCAGCGGCTCGTGAGGCGCCCTCCTCCAGCGATATAGAAAAAAGATCACCCCGAAGAACGAGGTCGCATTCAACAGGAAAGACCATCCAGCCCCGGCCGCAGCAACGACCATTCCGCCAAGCGCCGGTCCCATAGCGCGCGCCACGTTAAATCCTGCCGAATTCAGCGCCACGGCGGAGGCATGCAGTTGCGGCGAGACAATCTCCGGAGTGATCGCCTGCCATGCCGGATCATTCATCACGGCGCCGATCCCCAGCAGAAACGTGAAGACAAGCAGCGTCCAGGGGCTCACCGCATTCATCAGCGTAAGGACCCCCAGCGTGGCTGAAGTAGCCACCATCCAGCTTTGCGTAAACAGCAACAGGCGTCGCCGGTCTCTCATATCGGCCAATGCTCCTGCCGGCAACACCACGAGAAAAACAGGAATCGCACCCGCGGCCTGCACCAGACTCACCATCAGCGGAGAAGCGCTGAGTTGCGTCATCAACCAGCCCGCGCCCACGTTTTGCATCCAACTGCCGGTGTAAGAGATCACAGCAGCGATCCACAACGACCGGAACAGCGGCTCTTGCAGAGGAGCCCAGGCGGCATCCGCTCGCGGGACCGCAACTCCTTCGCCCGCTGGAAATGTAACGTGGTTCGCCATGGTCAGCAGCGTCCCTTCATTCGCCTAATCACGCTTCACGCGCCTTCCACCACGACAGAGCCCGCCGTACTGAAAGGCCATTCTTTTCCCCGCCATGCCCGCACCATATATATCGCCAGCCCCGCTAATAAAATCACTGCCGCGTAGCGCACTTCCTTCATGGCATTCTGCCGATTGAATAGAATGAAAATGAATCCGGCGGCAGCGGCCAGTGCCGGCAAGGGGTAGAGCCACATGCGGAACGGCCGCGGCATCTCCGGCCGCCGAATTCTCAGGACGATCACTCCGATCGCCTGCACCAAAAATTGCAGAAGAATGCGGATCACAACCAAAGCCGAAATCGCATCCTTCAGGCGCAAAAAACAAAATGCCGCCGCTACCGCGCCTAATGCCAACAATGAGACATAGGGGAACCGATACTCAGGATGCACTCTGGCAAACGCCCGAAAATAATTTCCATCCCGCGCCGCGGCGTAGGGTACGCGCGAATACCCCAGCATCAGAGAGAACACCGAGGCAAATGCCGTCCACATTACTAACGCAGTCACTGTCCGAGCCGCCGCAGTCCCATAGATCCTTTGCATAAACAGCGAGACAACATACAACCCATTATTGTTCTGTCCCACCTGCACCATCTCGCGCCATGGCACCACCGCCAGAATGCAGATGTTCATCATCATGTATAGAC
>Ga0137418_10004296_pt1 | contig 13094 bp, 16 predicted proteins | sample CZODoug3_1_2_16f_FD_122242 | JGI IMG/M metagenome (GOLD analysis project Ga0137418, IMG submission 122242) | Vadose zone soil fungal communities from Angelo Coast Range Reserve, California, USA - CZODoug3_1_2_16fungal (Hybrid Assembly) | ecosystem: Environmental > Terrestrial > Soil > Vadose...
CCTGCTTGATGTGCTCCGGCCGGCTATCCACAACCTGCTGCCCACTGGGATCGATCGTGATACCGAACTTGGTGGCTATCACCACTCGACCACGGAACGGAGCCAGGGCCTCACCCACGAGTGCCTCGTTGGCGAAGGGGCCGTACACTTCCGCCGTATCAAAGAATGTGACGTCGCGTTCAACGGCTGACCGCAGCAGTGCGATCATTTCCTGCTTGTCTCCGGCCGGACCGTAGCCATGGCTCATGCCCATGCAGCCAAGTCCGAGCGCCGACACGTCCAGGCCGCTTTTCCCCAGTTTGCGCTTTAGCACAGTAAGACCGCTAGGCGAGGTGTGAGGGAATTCCGTGCTGTTACGAGGTCACGTTCGTGCGCCGCCTAACGGATCGCGCCGCAGTCCGTGCCCGCGAGGGCACAACACTCCGCGTCCTTTGGAGCGATCACGGCTCGAGGACCGGACTGACAAGGAAGTCGCGCGGGCCAGGCTTCCGACCACTCATGCGCAAGAATGTGGCGACTTGGGCCCAATGGCGAATCTCGTGTGTCACCGCTTGCACAATCAGCTTCCGCGGCGTCACCGCGCGACTGTGCTTTCCGATTTGTATCTGTTGCGGAACGACCCACCGCTCTGGTGGGAAGGTAGCGAGCAGCGCCCGTAATGATTCCCGGCCTTGCGCGCCGAATGCAAAGAGAGCTTCAACGTCGTCGGCCGGAACCGCGGCAGGGGCAGTGAGTGGCGCCCCCTGGATCCGAGCTACGTACCGCTGCTCGGCCGAGAAGATATGCCGCACCAGTTCACCAATCGTGTTGACACGCCCGTCGCTGTTCGGTCCGAGATCGACCGCGAGCGCCGCCGGTCCCTGTTCGTGGAACCACGCATGCCACTGGGCGCGCTCCCACTCGGTGTAATCCAGTAGGTGTGCCAGCTCGAACGTGAACGCCATCGGGCCTCGAGATGTACCTGGCAGCAGCGTTCTCAAAAGGTAAAGGTTTGCTCCTCGCCTTGCGGCTGCCCAACGGATCGCGCTAAAGCTGCGGGCCACTCGCTCGTCGGCGCAAGGTCGTCGGACCAAGTCCGTCCCCCGCCAGGCGCACACCACTCCGCTTCCCTTAGGGCGATCACCGCTCCGCAGCTTCAAGCGCTGGTTGGCAGCAGCACATCTACGAATGAGTAGGCGCGGTCGGGTCCGTTCACTCACCCTTTGCCGGTAACGCGCGGTCTTGATTCTTCTGAGCGACCAGGGCACGCTCGAGGAAATCGAGCCGTTCCTGCATGGCATCGAGCTCCTCACGTAGCTCCCCAATTGCCGGATCGGGAGGGGCGACGATGGGTGGGCGGGCTTCTAGCCGCTTAGCAAATGCGCTCGCAAAGCGACCGATGATCGCGCTGACGGCGACGACTCCGATAACCAGGATCACAGGGAAGGCATCGTGCATCGGATCGGCTCCCGCTTCAACTACTGGTCATACTGCTCAGGGCACAACACTCCGTTTCCCTTGGAGCGATCACCGCCCGCCAGCTTCAAACGCTCGTTAGGCCGCACTTTCCCTCACGGTGCCGGCAGACGCGTAGACTGCCAGGCGATCAACTCCCAGCCGCGAGCGCCGCGGCGGTACACAGCCAGATACCGAATGCCGAACGCGCGTGCTTGGCCTCCAGCTTCAACTCGCATCGCCGAGCGGCCCGTGACCACCGCGCTTGAGCCGACGACCCGGACCTCGCGTGCCTCAGGAGTGATCGACGCGTACCGCAAGACGCCGCTACCGACAATGTGCAGCAACTCCGCCCTGGTGTTCTGGGTACCATCGGTATGGGTGTACGTAAGATCGGGGGCGAGGAGGTGCGCGAGTGCACCGGTATCGGCACGCACCATGGCCGCGAACCGCCGATCCTCGGCGGCGAGGATTTGCCGGACAGACACGCTATCCGCTTGTCCGGCGCTAAGACGTGGCAACAGCGCGCACGCAGCAACGAGCAGGGGCGAGCGACCGGTCATGTGATGGTGCGGCCTAACGGATCGCGCGTAAGGTGCGAGCGACGCCCTCGCTGGCGCAAGAGTAGTGGACGTTGGTCCGTGCCCGCCAGGGCAAACACTCCGTTTCGCTTAGAGCGATCACCGCCCGCCGGCTTCAAGCGCTTGGTAGGCGGCTGCCCCGCCTATTGGCCCGGGTGCCACACGAACGAGTCCCGCGCGCTGTACACGATCTCTCCGCTCGCAGATCGAACCGTCACTACCGCCGACAAGACCGGTGTATCAAGGCTGGTAGTCGCCAATCGCGTGAGGAACCTACCGTCAATTGTAACGGTGCCCACCTGCGGGAAGTCACAGCGGAGGTGGACAGTATCGGCCCTGATCAGGGCCTCAAAGCAGGCTGCCGGCTGCTCGATACCGGCGCTTGTCTGGGCGAAAGTGACAAGAGCCTCCGGGCGGAGGCTGAAACCGGCGAATCGGAAACGATTCACGGCGAAGCGATAGCCTGGGGCATAGTACCCTTCGGCGTCGGCTTGAAGGGCTGGCTTGCGCGGCTCCTCGACCGGCGGCGGTGCCGGACGCTGTTGAGGCTTCGTAGGCGTGGGTGCACGCGGTCGCAGCACAACGAGCAAGCCAACCGCGAGGCCAAACGCGACGAGTAGAAGGAGACGATTGCGGCGCGCTGAAGCCCGCCTAGGGCGGGGGCCAGTGGCGAGATCAGTCCTCAGCTTACCGCCTTCTTCACGAGCGCGCCGATCCTTGCCTCGTCGGCAGCGGTCAACTCCTTCAGCGCGAACGCGACCGGCCACACGGTGCCTACATCGAGGTTCGCCTTGTCGCTGAAGCCGAACGTCGCGTACCTCGCCTTGAACTTGTGCGCGCTTTGGAAGAAGCAGACGACATTGCCGTCCTTGGCGTAGGCGGGCATCCCGTACCAGGTTTTCGGCGAGAGGGCTGGCGCGCTGGCTTTGATGATGCCATGGAGCCGCTCGGCCATGGCGCGATCCCGCTCCGGCATCGCGGCAATCTTCGCGAGCACGTCGCTTTGCCCGTCCGCCTTCTGCGCGCGCGGGCCGCGGTCCGCTTCCGCCTTCAGCTCTTGGACGCGCTCCTTCATCGCGGCTCGTTCCTCGTCCGTGAATCCCTTGAACTTCTTGCCGATCGCGGCAGCGCTCTTGGCGGACTTCTGCGTTTCCTTCTTTGGGCTCATAGAAACAGCCTCATACTGATTTAGGTTGGAACCTCGCCGCAGTTCGAATGCGGACTCGTGCTATCATAATAGGCGCCGCCTAACGGATCGCCATGAGGCGCGTCAGAAGGAGGACGAATGCGGCGAGGCTCAGTACGCTTCTGACCCCATGCAGCCGACCCCACCGCGTCAGGAGTTCGCCTGCCGACGCCGACCGAGCGTCCAGGCTCGGATCGAGAAGTCGCTTGTTGGTCGGTAGCAGGACAATGAGAGTGAACGGAACAACGGCGCCGAGCAGCACCGCGGCGATCAGCACAGCGAGATCGCCGCTGCGAACCCACGCCCCTACGCCGAAAGCACACCCAGCGAGCGCGAGCGAGGCTTGCATCACGGTGCCGCGACGGTAGCTCGGCCCGAACTCTTTGACCGCAAGCTCTGTTCCGCAGCTGAGTCGGGCGGGATGCTCAACCAGATTGACGTAGATAGCGGCGCCACTGAAGAGGCCGGCGCAGACGGCGGCGAGGAGAGAGAGCATTGGACGGTCGCCGAGGGAGAGGGGGGAGCTGCCTAACGGATCGCGCTTAGGCTGCGGCGCACTGAAGAAACGCCGGCAGCTTCAAGCGCTTTTTGGGCCGCGCTCCTCGTGACTTCGTGTCTCACAGCCGCGCGGCTCACGGCACACAAACCTGCCCTTTGTACTGGAGAGATCCAGCCAGAGTTATGAGGTTCAGTTGACCGTGGGTATGGAGCAGGCCTGTCGCTCCGTCATATGCGTCGGTTCCACCAATCACGGCCAGCCGCGAATCGGGTCGAGCGACGGCCGGATCCTGATTCGGGAGAAGAAGGATCTCGTCCGACGTTCTGATCGTCCCGGTGCTCCTCCGAATCGTGTGATGAGCCCGCATTTGGATGACGCCGCTGCCCCGCTGTGCGATATCGAAGTATTCGGCGCTAAATCTCCCGGAGAGGTCCCCCTGCACGCTGCCTTCGCCAACGGCCGTCGTCTGGCTCGTGAACTGGAACCTCGAGAACACAAACGCGCCGCTCACGTGCTCGCAGACCATTTGCGCTGCGATCTGCTCAGCCGAGGCAGCCTGAGGCACACTCGGAGGTGCCGTCATCTGATGCTCCGAACACCCGACGAGGAATGAAGCGACCAGAACGAGCCCGAGGGAAAAGCCGCGACGGCGCATGGGACCTCCCGCGTTGGTAGACGTCAGATTTCCACGAATTTACGCGGCGATCGGTAACCCGCCAGAGAAGGACGCTGCCTCTTCCATCATGGCGATGAATTCCCTCGTCGCCACCGGCTTGACCCGTGTCCCTAATCTTGGAATCCAGCTGGTTTAGACTGGCTGCGTGGACTTGGACCAGTACTCTTCCCCTACTTGCCCGCGCCCGGCAGCTTCAAGCACATGTTAGGCAGCGCTTTGGAGGATCTGAATGGCGCCACGCTAGTCCAACTCATATTTCAATGTTAGAGGATGCTCGGTCCCGTGCCCAACCCCCGAGGTCCCCTCCCCGCGCAGGCCTCGAAGCTCTCCGGTTCCGGACCCAGGGATGACGGAATAGGACTCCCTCGCCACGCCGTTCTCGAATACTCCAGTGCGTTGGAGCACAAAGCTGCCCGCTTTCCCTGCAATACGCCCGACGACCCGCTCGAGGCCGACGAACGTGGCCGAGCCGTCGCTGCAGTACATCATCAAGTATTCGACATGCCCTTCGCCCGCGATATCGCCGCTGAACGACTTTGTGACGGCGGCCCGAGTCAGCTTTGGTAGGCCCTGGCCTTCACTATAAGGCTTCTCGTCCCAGCTGTTGATGGTGAATCGGGAGTTCGCAACGTTCTTCATGTTTCTACCTCGGCCAGGTGATCGGAAACGGATTTCAAGGGGGCTACAGTTTGCTGGCGCCAAGTGCGATTGAGTGGCGCTGCCTAACGGATCGCGCTTAAGCTGCGGCGCGCTGAAGAACCATGCATTCCCTAATCTACGCGCGCCGCCAGCTTCAAGCGCTTGTTAGGTGGCTCACCGCGTGACTTGGCCGCCGAGTTGCCGCGTATGATGCCGCGTGTGGCACTCCTGAAATCGGGCATAATCGTGAACCGCGACCACGCCGAATACCGTACTCGTGACTTTCTGATCACCTGAGGCACACTCGTGGCACGCCTCGATGAACGCGCCGACCGCCTGGTCCAGTCGGCGCTGGGCATCCGCCAGTGTTGCAGGTCCTTCGATCGGATTGAATGGCCGGCTCGTCCGGGCTCGGGGAAATGTCCCCTTCCGCAACACCCGATTAAAGAGCAGGGCTCGGGCGACAGGTCTCAGAAAGAACGGCAAATTGGGAAACTTGGATCGCACGCCACGCACCTCATTCGCGGATTCTTCCAGGGAGCGCGCAACGTGTTCCACAAGCTGCGACGGCGACCACTTGCCGGGCGCCCGCGGCTCCGTCCACACGTCTTCGCGTGCCTTGGCGGCCGCCAGGAGATCGTTCACGGCAGCGCGATTTGCCTCGACCACCGTATCCATGCCAGCCATGGAGCCTCCACGAACTACGGCGTGCGACACGGTCTGAAGTTGAGCCGCCTAACGGATCGCGCCTAAACTGCGGGCGACCCGCCCGCCGGCGCAAGGCTGGGGGACGACAGTCCGTGCCCGCCAGGGGCACAACACTCCGCTTCCCCTTAGAACGATTAGCGCCCGCCAGCTTCAGGCGCTTGTTAGACCGCTCCCTTCCCGTGCCGAATCAGGCGACACAACTCTTCGGGCTCATCCGTCCCAACTCGCAATCGCCGACCATCGCCCAGCGTCAGCTGCACCGCCCCTCCACCGGCCACATTGTAAAGCCAGCCGTCGGGGGTCCAGTGAATCCCTCTACCATACCACCAGGGGCTCGTTGCGGGCGTGCACGACTGAATCTCCGACAGGGGAAAGGAACGCCGCATCACGCCCGGCCCGAACCAAAACGTAAAGCGCTGTTCATCGACTTCCGTGGTGAGGGACCCAAAGAGGAAGGCCGCCGCGAGCAAGACCACGAGCACGATGCCGAGAATGAGGACGGGGCCGGCTCGGGCGACTAGGAGCCAGGCTGTGACTGCCCCAGTGCCAAGCAGGATGCCGATGGTGAGATGGCCAACTTGCGTGTGCTTGTACATGACGTTCGGAGCGGACACTCCCCTTGCCTTAATGCGATCACCGCCCCCCAGCTTCAAGCGCTTGTTAGACAGCCTCCCTTAACGGAAGTGTTTCCAGTTGGCTCCGGCAAATACGAGCGCCACGAACAATAAGAATGATCCTCGGGCGCTCTGGTGATTGAGAACCAGGACGAGTGTCGGCAGCGCCCACGCGAGGAGCATCACCAACACGCCGAGTCGCCGCTGACGGCGAATCAAGAGCCCCGCCAGGCACACCGCTCCGCCAGCGACGAGATTCACCGCCACGAAGAAGAGACTACCGCCGGCAGAGATAGCCGGAATGCCAACGGCAACGTTAACGAGGATGGTGAGGACGCCGACGATCCAGCAGAGCGTTGACGCAACACGAACGCCAATTGGTATCAGAACGGAAGCAGCACCGCGCGCAGACGGCTGAGACGACGCTGGAGTGGTCATGGTAGTTTCCCCTCGCCGCTGTCTACCGGATCGCGCTTACGCTGCGGGCGACCCGCCCGCCGGCGCAAGGCTGGCGGACGACAGTCCGTGCCTGCGATACATGTCGGTAGCCCCTACTCGTTGCGGACGCGAAAGAAGGCAAGGATATACCCGTCGGCATCGGTGACCTCGAAGCCCCATAGGCCATCATCGATGAACGACAACTCATTCACGAACGACGCACCCCGCTGCTTGAACTCGTCGAACAGCGAGTCGGGGTCCAGGGTGTAGATGTAAGCATCCCAGCGTGCCCATCCGTGCCGGGTGTGGTTTGGACAGGGAAGCACATCGGGAAGGATAGCCTTGAGCATGATGCCGATCCCGTCCCGACTCACGTGGCCATAGTACACGTCTGCGGGTGGGCCCTGGAAGTCCAGCTTGAAACCGAAGCGCTCGATGTAGTGAGAGATCGAGGCCTGCAGGTCCTTCACGATGAAGAACGGACTAATTGAAGCGAGGTTTCTTTTCGCTCCTTCGGGGTTTGCGCGTTGTGGAGCGGTCTTATTTGAGTTCATGCCTTGGAGCTCCCGTCACTCTGAACAGCTATGTGAAGCTTAGTGAAAGGTGCACGATTCTGGGATAGGGATTGGAACCCGCCCTCGTAGCAGTGTCACATGCGCTAGTTATCGCAGGCTAACGGATCGCGCTTAAGCTGCGGGCGCTTGTTAGGCTGCAAAGGCACCGGTGCCAGGAGATCACGTCACCACGGCTCAACAGATCGAATCCGCCCGGGTGCACCGAGCTCGAACGCTAGCTGCGTGGAGGCGAAAACGCTCATGAACTTGTGTTTCCAGCCGCGCAAGCTCGCGTACCACTTGCCGTACCGCGTCAGGAGCTCAATCTCCCAGAGCCCTGTCACTTTGGGATCTACGGGAAGTTCGACCATCGTTGTCACCGTCGCGCGCGGGTCGGTCGAGCCCCGCTCGACCCACTGTACGTAGGCGCGGGGGCGATGAACCGGAAGGGGATGACCAGGGACGAGCGTCGGCGCCTCCGTGAGTATGAGTTGATACCAGCCCGTTGTTTCTCCGTCCGTCCAACTGCCGCCAGAGGCGAGCGTCTGCTCGGCACGAGCAAAGGCGGAGCACGTGACCCGGGTGCGACCGTTCCATGCCCACTCCAGGCAGGTCAAGGAGTCAGCGGGTGCGGGCGCCCTAAGTGAGCCGCGGCCGAAGTAGGCCGTTTTCACGCCCTCATCGTTGCTGACGCACAAGCGGTACCCTGGTGCGACTCGGTCTAAATTGGGAACCACCCACATAACCCGGTAGCGCTTCTCGGTACCAGGAAGTCGGAAGGTTCCTGTCGCGTCAGTCGTCGTTTCGAGCGTGGCATGAGCGCATACAGAGTCGTGATCGTCGGTGGAAACGGCAACTCGAGCTCCCGAAATACGGGTACTATCACTCCGACGAAGGACCCCGACGACCGGGGCCGAGAGCGCCTCAGTGTGAGCGATGGGCAGCGGACAGGCTGCGGTGCAGAGGGTCAGAAAGCAGACTGCCAGGGCTGCTGTTAGACCTGGGGCGTGTCGACTCATTACGAATAGGAACCGGTGCACCAACTCCGAGCACGTAGCAGTGCGCTTCTCTTCGCCGCAAGCCTGTTGCAGCCAACGGCGTGCGCTAAGCTGCGGCGCGACGCTGGAACGTTCACAAACAGATGGCCTCCACAGCAAGGCGGCGCCGACAGCTTCAGGCGCTTGTTAGACGGCGCGGTCACCACGACAGCACCCGGATAATCATCACAGCACATCGCCGGACGCCACCTCACTTGTGCTGCGCCCGGGTCAGAGCCAGAGCCTTTCGAAGCCGATGCGCACGAAAGAACGCCCACATCAGGCTCGATGCGTCGATACTGTTGCTGGTGCGCCCGACGAACCATTCCGGCAGTGGCTGGCCACCGGGCCAGGTGTGGCCTCCTCCTCTAATGGTATAGAGCACCACCGCCGCGTCGTCAGCGCACTTCGTGTATTCGAGGCGCGTGACGTCCGTCGCGACCACAGAATCGACCGGATTGGTTCCGCAGCGGTTTCTTCGGGCCCAACTCGCCGTAAAGGCACGGACGCCCTGAAATCGCTGAGGGGCAACCCACGAGAACCCTCCCTTGTACGGAGCAGCCGCATCGGCGGTCCCGTGAAACGCGATCATCGGCACCGGTCGCAGGTCCGTGCACCAGCTGAACGGCACCAGGAGAGCAGCTCCCACCATCCCGACCGCGGCGATCCGGTCGGACAGCGTGCAGGAGAGCGCGAACGACATGCCTCCGCCATTGGAAAGCCCGTTGGCGTAGATCATCCGCGGATCGATGTTGTACCGCGCTTCCAGTGTGTCGATCAGCTCGGAGATGAACCTTACATCACGCGACGGTTCGCCTTCGCCGCCCTCATGCCAGACCCGTGGCCCGCCGCCGGTCTCTCCCGACGGGTACACGACGATGAAGCCGTGCTCGTCCGCCACCCGGTTCCACTGGCTCGTTTCCTTCTGCGCGGCCCCCCACATGCTCGCGCCGTGCAGGCTGATGACGAGCGCCGTCGGCTTGCTGCGGTCATAGCTCCTCGGGACGTAGAGCAGGTATTCGCGCTTCCGCCCGGAGGACATGAACGAACCGTTGGGCCGGTTCGCCACGCGGAACGACACCGCCTCGACCAGCACCAGCAGCACGGGCAGGCTCAACAGCGCCAGCACCGCGCCGATGGCGTGGTTTCCCTTCCGCATGACGGTTGGTGCGGTCACCGATGCCGGTTCCACGCGAGCGCCAGCGGCGCCGCCGAGATTCGCGCGAGCGGGATCGCCAGGATCGCGATGAGCGCGAGCAGGTAATGCGCGACGAAGGGCGTGGAGAAAAACCACACGAGCACACCGTAGAGCGCGAGTACGGCGAGGACCCAGCAGGCCGCGCCGGCGACGAGCGCGCGGTCGCCCAGCAACCGGCTGCGATCGAGCCGCGTCGCGATCCAGGCGGCCGCGGACATCTTGAGGGTCACCAGGCCGGCCAGGATCAGGGGCAGCGCGTGCCATAAGGCGCGCTGCACGTTTGAGCTGTCGATGATCCACTCGACGATCGGTCCGAGTAGGATGAGGAGCGTCAGGGTGAGCAACACGCTACCCTTGACGATCCATGCACGGCCGGTCAGGCCGATGTGCAAGCTCTGCACCAGCTGCTTCCAGGTCGCGACGATGAACCCCGCCAGGATGAGCAGCACGACTGTCGCTGCGCGGGGCGTCCCGATGGCGTCACTCATGCGCCCCACCCGTTCCGTCACCACGGACCAGGTGCCCGACCACTCGAGCGCGAGCGGCATCGCGACGAGCACCAGCAGCCACGCGGCCAGCGTGCTCCACATCGCCATCTTCAGCTTGGCGGCGATGAGCTCGGCGCTGGTCAACGGCCGCGTCGCGATGAACGGCGGCACGCCGTAGGACTCGCGTATCTGGGGATTCGGCTGGCTCACGGTCCACGCCGTGAAGGCGGCCATGAACGGCGGCGTGATCAGCGCGAGAAACAGTATTTCGAAGACGAATGCCGGCGCGTCCTTGGCGAGCCAGAGCAACGCCAGCTCGAACGGCAGCAGGAGACCCACGAGCGCCGGCAGCGACCGGCCATGCCGCCGCCACTCGAACCACGCTTGAGCCCGGGCGGGCGAAGGAAAATGGTCTCGCCGGCGGGGCATCACGGCGTTGCTCGCAGGCCGGGCGAACATTCCCCGCCAATCGGGCACCTCGCCGCGGCGAGCCCGGCCAACGGCGGCGCAGGCGGTGAGGTACGCGAGGGGCAGCTGCGGAGCCAGGAAGGCCACCATCAGGGGCTCGCGAACCTGGTAGTGAATCGCCAGCAGGACGACGGCATCCAGCGTGGCCAGCCACAACACAGTGACGATCACGCGCAGCCCTGGCAAACCGTACGGCATCCACATCAGCGCCTGGGTCCACGCGAGAAATACCACGGCCAGCAGTGCCGGCCAGATGAACGGGAGATGAACGCCCCACGGCCACCGAGCGAAGAGTGCCGTTCCCAGCCACAGGCCGGCCATGGTCGCCGCGCCATACAGCATCGGCCATCCCGCCAGCGCCCTGGTCGTCACCGGCAGGGCGAACAGGCGGGTCGGATAGATCGACTGGCGCGCGGCCAGGTCACCGGTAAGGCCGAAGCTGAACACCGCGAGGAAATAGAAGAACGTGGTCGAAAGGGGCACCAGCGCCACGCCTACCCTGCCATCGGGGGGATCCAGTGTGACGGGCTCCCAGGACGCGGGGATCAGGACCTTGTAGGCCGCGAGGACCAGCAGGTATCCGGCCAGGGCGATCAGCACCCAGAGATGCCGGCGGCGAAATTCCCAGCCGATGGCCAGGCCGGCGGATCGCAAGACCTACGCCTCGGCCGCTGATGGCGCGGCCCCGACGTGGGCGATGAACGCCGCAGCCAGGGAGCGGTGCGATGACTTGATGGCCTCGAGCGGCGCGCTGAGCGCGACCCGGCCGTGGCTGATCATCGTGACGTGATCGGCGACCTCCTCCACTTCATCCAGCAGGTGCGACGAGAAGAGCACCGTGCGGCCCTCATGGGCGATGGTGCGAATGACGGCGCCGAGAATGTCGCGGCGGACGATGGGGTCGAGGCCGGACGACGGCTCATCGAGCACCAGCAGCTCGGGCCGGTGGGCCAGGGCGACGAGCAGCCCGGCCCGCGCCTTCTGCCCCTTGGAGAGGTTCCTGATCCTCGCCGACGGCTCGAGGGCGAACCCCTGCCGCAGCTCCTCCGCGTATGCGTCATCCCACTTCGGATAGAAGGCGCTCGTGTAACGAATCAGCTCGTCGACGCGCATCCACCCGGGGAGGTCGTTTTCCTCGGACAGATAGCCAATCCGCGACAGGACGGCGACCGGGTCGGCGACGGGGTCGAGGCCGAAGACGCGCACCGAGCCGCTTTCCGCCCGTAGCACACCCAGAATGTGCCGGATGAGCGTCGTCTTCCCCGCTCCGTTTGCGCCGACGAGGCCGTAGACCGCCCCGCGCGGGAGGGACACGCTCACCGAGTCCAGGGCCGTCGTGGCACCGAAGCGGCGCGTCAGCTCCGAGACGCTGATGACCGATTCACTCACCCTCGAAGCCACCGCCTACGCCTAAGGTTGCCTGGTTGTGATCGCACGGACACTCTCGATGCAAGCGGAACGATGATCCGCGCCGCCTAACGGATCGCGCTTAAGCTGCGGGCGACCCGCCCGCCGGCGCAAGGGTAGTGGACGCAGTCCGTGCCCCGCCAGGGGCACAACACTCCGCTTCCTCTAGAACGATCACCGCCCGACAGCTTCAAACGCTTGTTAGGCAGCGTCGGGTACGCCATCGAAAAAGTCCACAATACCCGTCCGCAAACAGTACTCGGCACCGACCACGAGCAGGCCGTCCCGTTCAACGAGGCGCTCGAGAATGGCTGACCCGTGGCGCAGATGATCCGCCGCAGCCCGGATGTTCGCGCGGACGGCGTGTGCCATAAGGACCTCCGCTTGCTGGCCGACTGCCGTGGCCAGCAACGGTTCCACGGCCGGTCGGATCCGGTCCACAATGGCCCGCAGACCGGGCGAGTGATGGGGCGCTGGTTGACGTAGCTCCTCTATGGTGGCTGTGATCGCCCCGCATTCCGTGTGCCCAAGCACCACGACAAGTCTCGTGCCGAAGCGTGCGGCCGCAAATTCTACGCTGCCGACCTGGGACGGCGCCACGATATTCCCAGCTACCCGAATGACGAACAAGTCGCCAAATCCTTGCCCAAAGACGAGTTCGGCGGGAACGCGGGAGTCCGAACATCCGAGGACAATGGCGAAGGGCTGCTGTCCCGCGGCGAGCGCGAGGCGACGGGTCTCGTTGAGAGCCGGAGCATTGTCGGCTATGCTCGCGACAAACCGCCGGTTGCCCTCTCGCAATCGCACGAGCGCTTGAAGACCTGCGGTCATTGGTGGTGAGGCCGCCTAACGGATCGCGCTTAAGCTGCGGCGCGCTGAAAAAGGATTCATTCCATAATCTGCGCGCGCCGTCAGCTTCAAGCGCGTGTTAGGCCGCACGCGTCGCTACCTCTTCCTCGGGTCATCCGCAGGATTGACGTAGGCCACCCCCCAGGGGCCGATGCCCTGCGACTGGACGATCGTCTCGCCCCGAGTCCAGTAATAATGATGAGCTCCTCTCGGGATGACGATGAAGCTTCCGGCCGGCATGGGCTTGGTTGCCTTCACGTCCAGCTTGTCGCCGAAGCCGATGTTGAGCGTGCCGGCGATCACGGTGAGGTGCGCATC
>Ga0137418_10004298_pt1 | contig 13089 bp, 8 predicted proteins | sample CZODoug3_1_2_16f_FD_122242 | JGI IMG/M metagenome (GOLD analysis project Ga0137418, IMG submission 122242) | Vadose zone soil fungal communities from Angelo Coast Range Reserve, California, USA - CZODoug3_1_2_16fungal (Hybrid Assembly) | ecosystem: Environmental > Terrestrial > Soil > Vadose...
TGAAGGCCGGAAGCATGAACCGACTACGCATGTAGTCTCTTGGCTAGTAACGTTTTCGGACGCGGGTTCGACTCCCGTCGCCTCCACCAATATCTCGTTTATTATCAATTGTTTATAACCAACAATCCTCATTTCGCTTTAATTGTAGTTCGGATGAGGCAGTTTCTTAACGGCGATGAGAGTGGAAGTGTGCCCAACCTTGCCTTCTGCGTCAGAGTGTTGGACTCCCAATCGAGTCAGCGGCACAATTAGGGGGAGTCGCGTGTCGAGTCTCTATCGACCCGCCCCATTCAGAGAAGATCCATCTCTTCCCATATCTTTCCGATAGGAAAATACGATTGGACTCTCCGAGGAAAGCTCCCTAACGTAAGAGATCGGCTTTACTCGAAACACTATCGAGGAATGGCGGACAGGAAGTGCTTCTTCTGGCTTCCGATTTCCAAGAATGTGGAGTGAACCGGACCATGCCAGCCGACTTTGCAGGTTTGCGCGTGCTCTCCCTGGAGAGTCGGCGTGCCCAGGAAATCGCCAAGCTGATTGCCAATAGCAGCGGCCAGCCGTTGGTAATTTCGTCGGTCAGGGAAGTTCCGCTTGCCTCCAACCAAGAAGCACTGAAGTTCACCCGCCAACTGCTGGAAGGCAGCGTCGATATGGCCATATTCACGACCGGGGTGGGCGTTCGCCTGCTGGTGCGGGTGGTAGAAACCGCAACCCCGGTGGCGACCTTCGTAGCAGCGCTCAGCAAGATTCCTGTGGTTGCCCGGGGCCCGAAGCCTGCGGTGGCTCTACGGGAGCTCAATGTTCCGATTGCCGCGATTGTGCCTGAGCCCAACACCTGGCGTGAACTCTTGACGGTACTCGATGAGCAGTCCTCATCACTGTCGCTCGATTGCCGCAGAGTTGCGGTTCAGGAGTATGGTGTTACTAATCCAGAACTAACCTCGGTTCTGAAGCAGCGAGGCGCGATCGTGATTTCGGTGCCGGTGTACGAGTGGACTTTGCCGGAAGATAGAGGCCCCTTGCGGGACGCCGTCTCCACCATCCTGCGCGGGGAGATCGACGTTTTTCTGGTTACCGCAGCGGTGCAGATACGCCACTTGTTTGCTGTGGCGGAGGAAATGGGTCTCAGCGCAAAGATTGGCGGAGCGCTCTCCAGAACGCTCATCGCGTCAATAGGGCCAATGACCTCGGAAGAACTAGTGCGGCACGGGCTCTCGGCCGATATGGAGCCGTCTCATCCGAAGATGGGGATCCTGGTCAAGGAAGCGTCCGAACGAGCGGCTGTCGTCCTCCAGGAAAAGAGGCGGACCAGTTCCGCACGGCACTGAGATGAAGCTTCGTTTCCGTGGAAATTCCATTCGTTTTCGACTGAGTCAGGGAGAAGTGTCTTCGTTGATTGCCGAAGGAACGCTCCGCGAATCGGTGTATTTCTCCGCGGCTCCTGCCGATTGCCTTACGTATTCGGTTCAACTCTCTGCGAGTGCATCTGTACCCTCAGCCAGCCACAACCACGGCGGCCTTGTGCTGACGCTGCCCCGTGAGTTAGCTGAGCAATGGGCGAATTCCGAGCAGACTGGGATCACGCACTCTCAGTCTCTGGGGGATGGGAGCGACCTTCGAATCGTGGTGGAAAAAGACTTTCGTTGTCTGCAACCGCGACCCGAAGAAGATGAAGCTGATAATTTCCCGCATCCCGATCCGGAGAGCTGCGGGTCGTCCTCGTAGTCTTGCTCCTTTCACGCAAACCAATACCGCACGAAATCCCCTTCAGGCCCGCTGGCAATCGATCAGAAAGTGAACGTAGTGGTCGCGTAGGGAAAGTTGTAGGAATTGCCCGGGGTCGCATGATTCAGAAACGTTCCCGGAAAGATGTGGCCAAAGCCGCCGGCAAACTGAAACTGCTTGGAAAGGGAATAGGCCACGACGGAATCCAATTCCTGGCCGACAAATCTGCCCGCAGTCCCGGCCGAAACGCGCGCGATTATGGTGTTGGCGGCGCTGTACAGAGCGTCGTGCGAATCCGCCAGCCACCAGGCATCGTAGCGGCCAGCGATGGCCCATTTCCTCGCGGGCTTGAGATCCACTCCCAGGCGAGCGTTCCGGATGTTCTTCCAGCCCACCTGGTCCGCCAGACCATACTTGTCGTGCGCCGTGGCATAGAGCTGATCGAACGTTCCCCTTTTTCCGTCGGCCGGGTTGCGATCGCCCGAGGCATAGTTGTATTCCACGCTGAAGCGGGGATGAAGTTTCGTTTTGGCAAAGGTTTGGCCCAGAACGCAATGGCCAGCCCAGGCGCTGATCGAGTCCGTTCCCAGCGAGCCATTCTGTTTGGCAACCTCGACAACGTAATCCAAATTCGCCGGCAGCTTGCCCACCCAGCGGAAGCCCACGGTGCCGAAATTCATCACGCTTTCAGTTACTCCCGTTTCCGTTTTCAGACCAGAACCACGGCGCCAAAGGAAATACGGTTCGACCGTTGCTTTGGGGATCACCTTCTCCATGCCGCCGTAGATCCCGTAAAAGTTGTTTCCCGGAGTTTCCCAGTCGAATTCGCGGTCTTGCAACCTAACGACCCGGGTAGCAAAAACATCCACGCGGTATCCCTTGTTACGGTAGGTGCCACGCAGCCCGTCGAAGCTTCGCGCGGTGTTCAGCCAATTTGTGTTACCGATGAGGCGCTCGTCTCCAAAAGCCAGTTCCTGGCGGCCGGCGCGGACGCCCACCGTCTTCTTTTCAATGTCGCCGAGTTCTACGTAGCCCTGCCTCAAGTCCAATGCATCCTGAAAGGGCGGCGCTGCTGGATTCTGGTTCTTCCAGAATACGTGGGCGTCCTGTGCCTGAAAGGCAAACTTGAGCCAGCTCTGCGGTTGAACCGTCATGTTCAAGCGGAGGCGGCTCAGCAGGTAGGCATCGTCGTTGTTGGGCTTGAAACCGCCCGCCGTAAAGCCCTCCACGCGGAGCCGGTAGTCACCGCTGAAGTGCAGCCACTTGGGCAACTCGCTGTTCAGGGAATCGGAAAGCAGCGCGGTGGCCTTCGGAGCCGCCTGTGGAGCCGGAGGAGCCAGAGCTTGCTGCGCAACTGCATTTGCCGTATTCCATATCAGAAATACTGCCAGGTACCGTTGAGCCTGTTGGAGTTTCATTTCTACCTTCCTTAGATATTGGTGTGTGCGGCTAAAACAGATGACAGTTTTCTAGTCCGCGGATTGAGCAGCCAGCGCGCCCGCATCCGCAAGGCGCAGGCTGGGAGCCTCCGCTTCCTGGAAGCGAAGCAGCAGAACAAAGAACGCTGAAACAGCCACGGCGATTCCAAGATAGAAAAACGCATTCGCGCTCGAAAGGCTTTCCGACTTGAAAAGGAAGCCCGCAAGCAGAGCCCCCACGTTGCCGCCGGCACCGACAATGCCCGACGCCGATCCAATGGAGCGCGGACGCACCAGGGGCACCACGGCATACGTGACTCCGCAGGCCATGCACACGAAAAGGCCAAAGACCAGGAACGCCGCGGTCGCGGGCACCAGGTTGGTAAGTCGCGAGAACACTGTCAGCGCCAAGCCTTCCAGGAGCACGACCAAGCCGAGGAGCAGAGACCGCCCCTGCAATCCCGAGCGGTTGCCCACCCAATCGCCAAAGATTCCGCCCAATGCGCGGGCGAAGATGTTCATCATTCCGATCAGACTGGCGAGCAGTCCGGCAATCTTCAGCGTGAGATGGAACGAATCTTTAAAGTAGAGAGCGGCGACGTTGTCCACGGTGATCTCGACGCCAAAGCATGCGCCATAGAGAAGAAAGAGCACCCAGATGCGATAGTCCGCCGCCGCCTCCCAAAATGCTTTTCCGCCAATTCGCGGGGAGAACGTCCTGCCATCGGCCGTGTCTTCCGTGAAGCGATAGTAGAGAAAGCCAGTCAACAACATGAGAGCGCCTGGGACGACCATCGCCAGCCGCCAGCTCAAGAAACGGTCGGCGCCAAAGCCCAGGAATGCCCCAAAAAGAATAGGCATGAACCATTGGGTGACGCCTCCCCCAAGGTTCCCCCAGCCCGCGGTAATGGCATTCGCTGTTCCAACCACACGCGACGCAAACATGATGGAGGTATGGTGCTGCGTGATGACGAACGACGCGCCAATCATGCCGATGGCCAGGCGGAAAAGGAGAAATGATTGGTAGCTATGGGAAGTCCCAATGAACATCACCGGGAATGCGCCAAGAATCAGCAAAACCGAGTAAGTTCGCCGCGGGCCGTAGCGGTCGCACATCCAGCCGGCGAGCAGGCGCGCCAGAATCGTGATTGCGACCGAGGCGATGATCGTGTTCCCGATCTGCGCCTTCGTCAGATGCAAGTCCTCGCGCGCGACCGCCATGAGAGGGGCAATGCCGAACCATGCTACGAAGCAGAGAAAAAATGCGAACCAGGAGAGGTGGAACGCGCGCATGGGGGCGCTCTGGAAGTCAAACATACGCACGCAAGTGGCCCTGCCGTCTTCGTCGCGGTCCGGGCTTGGAGGTACAACTCTGCCTAGGCTCTGGCTGTCTATGGTTGAATTCACTGTTTTGTCTCCTGTCAAAATGTAGTTACTTAGACTTGATTGGCTGGCTCCGGTATTGGCTGCAACACGGCAGGGGATGTCGCGACGCGGCGGCAGACAATCTCTTCCTCACTACGTTTTTCCAAGGCAGACGCTTCCAGCAGCAGCACACCTTCGTCGATGCGCGTTGGAAATGTGCGCAGGCAAACCGCGGTATTCGCCGGCTTGGTGACGCTTCCGCATTCAAGATCGATTTTCCAGGCGTGCAGCGGACATACAACGGTTGTTCCAGAAACAATCCCGTCCGCCAAAGGGCCGCCGTTGTGCGGGCAACGGTTATCGACCGCCAGAAAGTGATCGCCCAGATTGAAGATGGCGATCTCATTGCCGCCAACCTTTACCGCGCGGCCCTCGCGTAGTGGAATGTTCTCGCAGGCCGTGATGCGGATCCATTGCTTCGGTGTTGTCATACGAGCGTGGTCTCCAGGGGTTCGATTTGCACGAATTGGGTGGGCGTTCTTGGCGATTCTCGTTCCAGCCATGGATCATGGGAAAGCGCCTTCGACTTGTGCAGACGGTCCAGCAGCCCGTGTTTCACCGGATTCAAGGCGTAGACCGTCTCTTTGCGCACTTTTTCCATGCCGAAGCGCACGACAAAATCGTACGTCCGCTCCAGATAGTTGGCGTTTTCGCGGTAGTACTGGAAAAACAGCTCCGCGGCCTCAATCGCTTGTTCCGTCGTTTCGACGGTGATCAGCAGATCGGCCTTGCGGACAGATTTGCCCGCGGCGCCTCCGACGACGACCTGCCAACTGCCTTCTTGCCCAACCAGGCCGATATCTTTGACGGTGGCCTCGGCGCAATTACGCGGGCATCCCACGGCGCCCATTTTCACTTTGTGCGGGGTATAGAGATTCTCCAGCCGGCGTTCGAGCTCAATGCCTGCACTCGTGGAGTCCTGTGTGCCGAAGCGGCAGAAGTCGGTACCGACACAGGTTTTGACCATGCGTACACCTTTCGTATAAGCCTGGCCGGATTGCATCCCGAGGTCCGCCCACATCTTAGGAAGATCGGCCTTCTTTACTCCGAGCAGGTCGATACGCTGGCTGCCCGTGATCTTGACCATCGGAACCTTGTATTTGTCGGCGACATCGGCGATGCGCCGCAGTTCGTCCGGAGAAGTAACCCCGCCGCGAATGCGCGGTATCACGGAGAACGTTCCGTCTTTTTGGATGTTGGCGTGAACCCGGTCGTTGATATAACGCATAGAGCGGTCTTCGTCGTGGTCTCCGCACCAAAGCATGTCGAGCATGTAGCTCAAGGCAGGCTTGCATACCTCGCAACCGATGCCATCGCCATAGATCACCAGCACTTCCTGCACCGACCTGAGCTTTTGGCCGCGCAGAATGTCGCGCAAGTTACCTTCCGAATACGGAATGCACTTGCAGATGGTGCTCTTCGACTCCTCCTGAAAATCCGGGACCACGGCCTTGAGCAGGTGCTGGCACAGTTCCGTGCAACTTCCACAGCCTGTCGAAGCGCGCGTGCATTCTTTCAGCTGCGCCATGGTGCTGATGCCCTTGTCATGGACCGCATGGATGATGGCGCCCTTAGTCACACCCATGCAGCCGCAAACTGTATCGCTGTCGGAAATCTGGGCCGCGTCGAGGCCGCTGTCCTGGCCCGGCTCCGGGAACAGAAGCTGCCGCCGCAGTGCCGTGAGATCGGTTCCGGCTCGCAACCACTCCATGTAGCGATGGCTGTCGGCGGTTTCACCCACCAGGATGACGCCCGTTAATTTGTGATCTTTAAGCGTAAGCTTCTTGTAGATGCCCAGCGAGGGATCCTCAAAACGGACCGCTTCCGAACCATCCACTTTGTCGCCAATTTCACCTGCGGAAAAAACATCGACCCCCATGATCTTCAACTTGGAGGCAAGCACAGTCCCCTGGTAGGTTGGGCCCTTGTTGCCCGTGATGGTGGCGGCCAGCACTTTGCCCTGCTCCAGAAGGGGCGCGACCAGACCATAGCAAATACCGTTATGCTGCACGCATTCGCCGACGGCAAACATATCGGGATGCGAGGTTTCCATGTAGTCGTTGACTACGATGCCGCGCTTGGTTTCGAGTCCCGCTTGCTGGCCCAGCAGCACATTCGGACGAATGCCGACTGCGACCACAACCAGATCCGCGGGAATGCTGCCGCCACCCTTGAATTGCACGCCTTCCACTTTGCCGTTGCCGAGGATCGCGGTCGTGGAGAGGCCGAGGAGCACGGTCACGCCCAGGCGATTCATCTTGTCCGACAGGTAACTGCCTCCGGTGGCGTCCAACTGCCGCTCCATCAACGTGTCCATCAAATGAACGACCGTGACCTCGCAACCCTGCACCTGGAGTCCGCGGGCAGCTTCCAGCCCCAGGAGGCCGCCCCCAATCACCACTGCTTTAAGCCCCGGACGGGAACGCTCCAGCAGCGCGCGCGTGTCATCCAGGTTGCGGAACACAAAAACGCCGTCCTTTTCTATCGCGTCAATGGAGGGAATGATCGGCGCACTGCCAGTCGCCAGAAGGAGCTTGTCGAAAGGAGTTACGCTGCCGTCGTTTCCAGTAACCGTTTTGGCCACGGCATCGACATCCGTGATGCGAACTCCGAGCTTGAGATCGATGCCGTTCTTTTGATACCAGTCGAGCCCATTGATGACGATGTCATCCAGGGATTTTTCACCGGCCAGCACGGACGAAAGCAGAATGCGGTTGTAGTTGACGTGGGTCTCGTCGCCGAAAATGGTGATCTCGAACTTCGGCGCGTGGCGGAGGATTTGCTCCACGCAGGCTACGCCCGCCATCCCGTTGCCCACAACGACGAGCTTCTCTAGCTTTTTCTCCACCACTTTCTCCACCATCACTTTTTCTCCATCGCCGACTCGACTTTGACCGCGCACTGTTTGTAATTGGGCTCGCGTGAAATCGGGTCGAAAGCGCTCTGCGTTATCTGATTGGCGTTAGTCTCGACGAAGTGGAAGGGCATGAACACCTGCCCGGGCGCGATGATCTCTGTAATCCGCAATTCGAGATTCGGCACGCGTCCGCGTCGTGAGACCAGCGTGACCTTGTCGTGTTGCTTGAGGTTCAGACGAATGGCATCCCTGGGGTTCATTTCCAGCCAGGCGCTGGGCGACATCTTTTCTAGAATGGGAACCTGACCGGTCTTGGTGCGGGTGTGCCAGTGCTCGACCGTGCGTCCGGTGTTGAGAATGAATGGGAATTCCCGATTGGGCTGCTCGGGGAATGGCTCCCACTCGATGCATAGCAGCTTGGCTTTGCCGTCTTCCGTCGGGAAACGTCCATCGGCATAGAGACGGGAAACAGGGAGTTCGTGAGTTTCGTGCGAAGGGGTGCGCTCCGATTCGGTAGTCTGAGGGAACGGCCACTGGATTCCACCGTGCTGCTCCAGCAACTCGTAACTCATGCCCGAGTAATCGCAGAGTTGCCCGGCGGAAACTTGCTTCCATTCGTCGAAGGCGTCGCCGGGCGCTGTCCAGTCCGGAAATAGCTCTTGCCGGCAACCCAGTTGTTTCGCCAGTTTCAAACAGATGTCAAAGTCCGATTTCGCTTCTCCCGGAGGATCGACGGCGCGATTGACTTTGCTCACGCGCCGCTCGGAATTGGTGTAAGTTCCCTCTTTCTCACCCCAAATTGCAGCCGGCAAAACCAGATGAGCCAACTCCGAAGTAGGCGTCGGATAGAATCCGTCCTGAACCACGAGAAACTCCAGAGTTTCGAGTCCCTGCTTCAGCACATCCAGGTTCGGAAACGAGACGATCGGATTGGTGGCGATAATCCAGAGAGCGCGAATCTTTTTCGATACCGCGGCTTCGATGATGTCGGGGTAAGCAAGCCCTCGCGAGACGGGTATCCGATCCACCGGGACGCCCCACATGGCCGCGAGTTCCTCCCGATCCGTCACCTTCTCAAACTTGCGGTATCCCGGCAGGCTGGAAGTAAAGCCGGCCTCGCGGGTACCCATGGCATTGCACTGCCCGGTAATGGAGAATGGCGAGGCTCCTACGCGGCCAATCTGTCCGGTAATGAGCGCGAGATTATTGATCGTATTCACTGTTTCGGCACCCTGGGTACTGTGGTTCACGCCCATCGTCCACCCGATGAACGCCGCCTTGGCGCGGCCATACAACGAGGCTGTCTTGAAAATCAAATCCTGGCTCAGGCCGGTGATTTCCGAAACAAATTCCGGTGTGTACTTCTCCAGAGATTTCTCCAACTCCGCAAAGCCATTGGTGTGCTGCGCGATGTACTCGCGATCAATCGCGCCGGCGCGGATCAGGATGTGCATGATTCCGTTGAGCAGAGCGATGTCGGAGCGGGGCTTAACCGGTAGGAACAGGTCTGCCATCATGGCGGTCTTCGTGACCCTGGGGTCGGCGACGATCAACGTCTTGTTGGGATTCGCTTCCAGGTGCTGGCATAGGATGGGATGGTTATCGGCAATATTTGCGCCGATGAGGAAGATCACGTCGGCTTTCCGCAGGTCGTCGTATGCTCCCGGCGGGCCATCGCTTCCGAACGACCGCTTGTAGCCGGAGACCGCACTGGCCATGCATAGGGTGGTGTTGCCGTCGAAGTTTTTTGTGCCGAGGCCGAGCTGCACTAGTTTGCCGAGTGTGTAGAACTCTTCCGTGACCAGTTGCCCGGTGCTGAGTACGCCGAGCGAGTCCGCTCCGTACTTTTCCTGCGTCGTGCGGAAACGCTGCACCATTGTCTCCAGCGCTTCCTCCCACTCCACGCGCACTAGCTTTCCGTTCTTGCGCAGCAGTGGATACTTAGCGCGGTTCGGAGCTTCCAGCGTGTAGTGCTCCGAAAGCCCTTTGGGACAAAGCTTTCCGAGGTTCACCGGATGATCGGGGTTTCCGCGAACACTTACGGCTCGGCCATCCTTGACCCCGAGGAACAATCCGCATCCCACGGAGCAATACCCGCACGTGGTGGAAACCCAGCGATCCGGAATCTTCTGCGCGGACACGTAGCCGAACTCCGGGTCGGTTCCGTAGGCGTATTTTTCCGAAAGAATGTCCAAGCCGAGTTGGCGTTTGAGGCTCACGCGGCCATGCTCCCGGCCACCACGTAGGGGGCGGCCATGTTCTTGGGAACGACGCTGACAAAGAACAGATACCGTCCCAGAATCTCGCCGCTGAGCGCAACGGCAAGCGCCAAGCCCATTCCTAAACGTCCCCAGGCAAAGAGCGGGAGAACGATGCCACCGCCAATCAACAATGTGAACCGCAGCAGGAATTGCGTTTTGAGTGTGGTGGAGAGCAGTTTTGCGGAGGCTTGCATTTCAAAAGTCTCCGAGGCGGTTAGGCGAAGAAACTTCACCGCCTGATTCAACAGTTGTCCGGCGGCGCCGATTACGGCAGCCGCAACCAGCCAGCGCCCCGCTTGCACTCCGATGCTGGCCGCGAAAAGCGGGCCCAGAAGGGCGCCGGTGAGGAAGAATTCCGCCACCGTGTGTTTGCTATTCCAGGCAGGCCGCGCTTTTACTATGTAGATGAAGGCACTCGCAGTAATTCCGGCAGCCCCAGCCAATGCGGTCAACAAGCCGAGTATTGGACTGACCGGTGTGTGGAACCAGAGAGAACCCGAGTACGCCGTGGCCATTCCCGCGAACCCGCCGAACATCAAAATCTCGCGGCTCAACCAGGACCGTTTCCACATCTTGATGGCGCGGTACGCATGAATCGGGCGCCCCAGGTGCAAAGTGGAAGCATTGAGAGCGACACCTGCAACCGTCAAGGCACCCAACGCAGCAATCCCCAGTTCCGAGGATTTTCCCAGCAACTGCACCAGCCAAATCACCGCCAGGGCTCCGACCGAGAGCTGTGTCATGACCAACATAAAAACCAATGGCCAGTGGGGATGCTCCGGCCGGACACGCCAGGAGTCGGCCTTCTTGAGATCCGGCGGCATGTTGTCGGGTAGAGTGATGCGAGTTGTCGAGATACTGTCGTCTGCGGAAGGCAGACCGGGGGCATTGGCGCTGGCTGCGTATTCCTTCTTCCACTCCAGCACATTCACAATCTCGATCTGGATCGCGGTTTCTGGGCAAGCATGCACGCAGGCAGGTTCGCGACCGTCAGTGAGCCGTCCGTAGCACATGTCGCATTTGCCCACGACATGGCGTTCCTCGTTGTACTGGGGCACGCCGTAAGAGCAGTTCCACGTACAGTACTGGCAGCCGATGCAGACCTCAGGGTCGTGTTGCACGATGCCAGTGACGGGATCTTTTTTGTAAGCCTCGACTGGGCAGCCGATCATGCACGATGGTTCCAGGCAATGGTTGCAGCCCATCGAGAGATAAAAGCGCTGCGTGTCCGGATACCATCCGCCCTCGATTTCTCCGACACGGCGCCAGTTGATGTCCGCTGGATTTCCGTTCTGCTCGTTGCAGGCCACGATGCAGCATTTACAACCGATACACTTCGTCATGTCGAAGTGGAACCGGTATTGCTCACCGGATTCGAGTTGTCTTTGCGGAATACGAGGAACCGCCGGCAACGACGCAATGCCGTAGAGCCGCTCTTCCCCTGCATACGAACGCTGCTTGCCGCGTGTCAGTACGAAGGTGTTGCCGTCGTCTCTTGCCCGGTCGATAAGAGGTAAGGACATCGCTCCCCAATCTTTCGCTAATCCAACGTAAGCTTTCCAAACCGGAATCCCGCGACGGCTCACAGCTCTCCGTCGGAGCCCGGCGACACTGTGCCGAAACACCAGGCCGATGTTCGCGGCTTGCGATCTGAAACTGTGAGCTTTGGGAATACGACGCGGTATCTACGCTACCGAACTATCGGGAGTCGCTGCGCTTGAGCCTCGTCCTGGAGGGGAGCATCTGATTCAAAATCCGAAGAGCCAACCGGGCTCTGTCTTGTGGGAACCCTAGCGGTGTGGGAATTAGGTTAGAAATTCAAAAAATCTATGACCGCTATTATCCAGAACCGATGAGTAAAACTCCCCGAGTTTGCGATGCGCGACTTCCCTCTTCCTCGCCGCGGCGCTAATTCTCCTATGCAAGCGATCACTTCTTTGCATTTGTCCTTTGTGAGTTTTGTCGGCTAACTAGAGAAAGGAATTGAGGCCACGGGAGGGATGTGAACAAAGCGCCGTCACGTCTGTCGGAGGAAAAGACCCCGCTCTTCCCCATATTTCTGAAACTCGCCAAGCGCCGGTGCCTCGTGGTAGGCGCCGGCAAAACGGCAGAAGAAAAGATACCTACACTCCTCCAAAGTGGGGCGACCGTCATCGTGGTCGCCCCGGCGGCCACTCGAATCATTCAAGCTTGGGCGGCTGACAACAAGCTGATTTGGGAACAGCGCCGCTTCGAAGTCAGCGACTTGGATGGCGTATTCCTCACTGTCGTGGCGACGCCAGTGAAGACCCTGAATAGAATGGTGTCTGAACAGGCCTACCGGCGTCAGATTCTTTGCAATGTCGTTCGCGACCGGTCACTGTGCGATTTCTATTACCCGGCTGTAGTGCGACGTGGCCCGCTTCAGATCGCGATTTCAACGGCAGGCCATAGTGGGGCACTCGCTCAGCGGCTGCGCAAACAGATGGAAGCCCAGTTCGGTCCGGAATGGGAGAGCTGGCTGCGATGGCTTGGGGAAGCTCGAACTTCTCTGTACGAGGATCCTCTCTCACCAAAGCGACGCCGCACAATGCTGCATCGGCTAGCGAGCCAAAAGAAACAGGCGGAGTTCTTTCGTCACTGGGGTATTCCTTCAGACTGCGATCGGTAAGACTCGAAAGTAAGTCCTCCTCGCGGCTCCTGGTGCCCCTAGTACTAATGCCACCTGTGGCAGTATGTTTATCAGGGATTCCATCATGGCTGAACGAAGCACAATTCTTTTCTTAGAGAACGGCAAACAGTGGAATACTCAACCTGTGACGGTTTCTGAATTGATCGCCAGCGCGAGAATATTTTCGTATGGTGAAGGTTTTCGTACAATAAACCGTACAATGGATCCGGCAATGGGGCCTTTTTGGCCGTTGTGGCAGTTCCTAGAATCAATAACTTACGTGTTCTCAACACCCTAGATAGTTCGACTTCCGTCGCCTCCACCACTATCTCATTTATTATCAATGGATTACTGATAACTCTTAATGTCGTACAATAGTTGTTCTGCAGCGGCGGATCCTCCGCCGGAGTCCTTCCACTGTCATTCTTCTCGCCAAGTACAAACCAAACGAACACCAGATTATTCCTGGCAGAAATAGCTGGGGGCACTAAAATGCCGTGTCGGTTCGAAGAGTTGGCGGGAGCGACGGGACTCAAACCCGCGCGTAGTGCATTGCTATTTGCGCGGATGCAGTCACGTAGCCAGTATCAACACCACAATCGTTTTCATAGCGTCACCATTTCCTAGAACTCCACCTTGGTTCTGAAGCCGAAAACTACCGCCCTCTGCGTTCTTCCCCCCACGTTTGCGTAATACTGAATGACCGGCTGCAGCAGAAGCATCGGTGCGACGTCCAGCAGCGCGTTGAATTCA
>Ga0137418_10004300_pt1 | contig 13084 bp, 12 predicted proteins | sample CZODoug3_1_2_16f_FD_122242 | JGI IMG/M metagenome (GOLD analysis project Ga0137418, IMG submission 122242) | Vadose zone soil fungal communities from Angelo Coast Range Reserve, California, USA - CZODoug3_1_2_16fungal (Hybrid Assembly) | ecosystem: Environmental > Terrestrial > Soil > Vadose...
GCCCAGGCGCCGGATGCGGAACGGCCGGCGCATGATCACGCCGCCCACCTGGAACTCTGCCGCCGCGACCGCCGAGGTGAGGCGTTCGGGTTTGTTCATGAGGGACTCCCTTGCTGACTGCCAGTCGCCGCATTGTACGCCGCCCCAAACGCATTACCCTTTTTTGGGTACTCCGCGGACTTGACCGGCAGCGGACGGGCGCGCATCCTTTCCGGCTGAGGCCCACTCCCCAGGGAGGGAAAGGGCTCACGACAAAACAAAGGGAGGGACCATGAAGGCACGTCATTCGCTCGCCTGCACCATCGCCGCACTATCGCTCGTCGCGCTTCACGCCCGCGCGGATTCCGACAGAGACAGGGAGAGGGACCGGGACAGGGACAGGACCACCACGGTCGACTGCGCCGCCGGCGACACCGTCGCCAGGGCGCTCAGGCACGGGGACGAACGCAAATCCCTGACGATCCTGATCAACGGCAGCTGCAGCGAGCATGTGGTGATCAACCGCAGCGACATCAAGCTCGCGCCGGCTGCGCCAGGCGCCACGATCAGCGGGCCCGACCCCGCGGTCGACGTGATCCGCGTCACCGGCACCCGCGTGACGATAGACGGCATCACCGTGACCGGAGGCCGCAACGGCATCACCGCCGACGGCGCGGCGGGGCTCATCGTGCAAAACGCCTTCGTGCGGGGCACCGGGCGCAACGGCATCTCCTACGCGCACGGCGCGAGCGGCATAGTGGACGGCTGTACCGTCGTCAACAACGCGCGCGACGGAGTGTCGATCGACAGCGCGAGCGGCACCGTGATCAATTCGCAGATCAGCCAGAACGCCCGGATGGGAATCGGCGTATTCAGCAGCGGCTCGGCGCGCATCGGAATCGACAACTTCAACGTCGCGGCAGGCAACACGATCAGCGCCAACGGCGCGAATGGCATCCACATCGTGTTCGGCGCGGCCGCGCGCATCGCGGCAAGCGCGATCACAGGCAACGGGACAAACCCTTCCGCGGGATTCAACGGAAACGGGATCAACATCACCAGCGCGAGCGCCGATCTCATCGGCGACAACACCATCTCCGGCAATGTCGGAGCCGGCGTCAACGTGAACAGCGGTTCGGCGAATCTCGGCGACACCAACTTCGACATGTCGACCGTCAACACCATCACCGGAAACGGCAACCCGAACTCGACGGGCGGCATCTCCGGCTTTCTGGGATCGGCGCTCAACATTCGCGACGCGGTGATCAGCAACAACGTCGGCTTCGGCGTGATCCTTACCTTGAGGTCCTCGGCCCAGATCAGGAACAGCACGATCCAGAACAATACCGCCACCGTCCCTGGTTCAGGCGACGGCATCCGGCTGCAGCTGGGCTCGGCGGTCCTGGGCGCAATGCCGAGCGGCAGCGTCAGCGGAAACGCCGGATTCGGTGTCAACTGTACCGACCCCGAATCGAGCGCAGCCAACACCGCTGCCCTGGGCATCGGCATCAACACGCGGGGAGGCGTCGCCTGCACCGGGTTCTGAAGCGCTACTTCCGGCAATTGGTAGGACGGAAAGGCCCGCGTCGCGGGCCTTTCTCTTTTGCGGATCTTCCCGCCGCTGCTCCCGCCCGTGTCATGAAGTAACATCCGGTAATGCAGTTCGGCGTTTTCGATCACATGGATGCGAGCGGCGAGCCGCTCGCGGAGCTCTTCGAGAACCGGCTCAAGCTCGCGGAGGCCTACGACCGGATCGGCCTGCACGCTCTCCACGTCGCCGAGCATCACTCGACTCCGCTCGGGATGTCGCCCTCCCCTTCGGTTTTCCTCGCGCTCGCGGCGCAGCGCACCCAACGTCTCCGCATCGGGCCCCTCGTGTATACGCTGCCGCTGTACCACCCCTTGCGGCTCGCCGAGGAGATCTGCACCCTCGACCAGCTGAGCGGGGGAAGGCTCGAGCTCGGCGTGGGCCGCGGCGTGTCTCCGCTCGAGATCGCGGCCTTCGGCGTCGATCCCGCGAAATCGCAGGCGATGTATCTCGAGGCCTACCAGGTCGTGATGAAGGCGCTCGCCTCGAAGAGCGTCAGCTTCCAGGGTGAGTACTACGTATTCGAAGATGTGCCCTTCATCCTCGAGCCGGTGCAGAAGCCCCATCCGCCGCTCTGGTACGGCGTGTTCAACGCGGAGAGCACCGAATGGGCGGCGGGCGCGGGCGTCAACGTCGTCACCAACCTGCCTGCCGCGGCGGTGCGCGCGATCACCGACCGCTACCGCGGGCACTGGGCGAAGCTCGGCAAGGATCCGCGGCGCATTCCCTTTATGGGAATGAACCGGCACATCGTGGTCGCCGAGACCGACCGCGAGGCAATGGAGATCGGGCGGCGCGCTTATAGGCGCTGGTTCGCGAATTTCACCAACCTCTGGCGCAGGCGCAAGGTCCCGCTGCCGGCGAACATCGCCTACTCCGAGGACTTCGACGGGATCGTGGCGAGCGGGCAGGCGATCGCCGGATCGCCACAGACCGTGCGCGAAGCAATCGCCCGCCAGGCGACGGAGAGCGGCGTCAACTACGTCCTCGCGCGCTTCGCCTTCGGCGACCTCACGCTCGAAGAGTCGCTGCAATCGGCGGAGCTGTTCGCTCAAGCTGTGATGCCCGAGCTCGCGGCCGCGTCGGTGACCTGAGCGCCCCGATATGACGAACGTGCTCATCGTGCTCACCCTTCCTGAAGCCGTGCGGATGCAGTATTTCAACCACGTGAAGGACCATTTCCCCGACGTCAAGCTCGACATGGTCGACCACCACACGAAGGTCGATCCCTACATCGGCGCGGCCGAGGTCCTCATCACCTTCGGGCCGCACGTCGCCAACCACGTGTTCGAGAAGGCGAAGAACCTGAAATGGGTGCAGGCCCTGGGCACCGGCGTGGACGGCATCGCCGACCAGCCGGGATTGCGCAAGGACGTCCTCCTCACGAACATGCATGGTTTTCACGGCGCTCCGGTTTCGGAGGCGGCGCTCCTTTCGATGCTCTCGCTCGCGCGCGACCTGCCGCGGTCGCTGCGAGCGCAGGCGCGGCGCAAATGGGACCGCTTTCCGGTAAGGCTGCTCAAGGAGAAGACGGTCGGCATCTTCGGAGTGGGCACGATCGCGGCGGAACTCGCACCCAAGTGCCAGGCGCTCGGGATGAAGGTGGTGGGCGTCTCCTCGGCAAAGCGCAAGCTTGATGGGTTCGACGCAATGTTCGGGCGCGAGGAGCTCGCGCAGGTGGTGAAGGAGTGGGACTACTTCGTGCTGCTGACTCCCTACACGCCGCAGATGCACCACGTCGTCAACGCGAAAATCTTCGCGGCGATGAAGCCCTCGAGCTTCTTCATCAACCTCGCGCGCGGCGGCGTGGTGGACGAGGACGCGCTGCTGGACGCGCTGAAGAACAAGAGAATCGCCGGCGCCGCCCTCGACGTGTTCGCCCAAGAGCCCCTGCCCGAGGACTCGCCCTTCTGGGACATGGAGAACGTCATCCTCACCCAGCACCAAGGCGGGTTTTTCGACGGCTACCCGCGGTTCGCGATCCCGGTACTCGAGCACAACCTCCTCAAGTGGCTCGCCGGCGACATCAAGGGCATGATCAACGTTGTAAAACGGTAAAGCATTGCCAGAGGACAGTGAGATGGCGCGAGAGAACGAGCGCATCAACCACCCCATCTCGACGGCCGAGCTCGAGCGGCGCTGGGCCGCGGTGCGCGCGGCTATGGCGGAACGGAAAATCGACGTGCTCCTCATGCAGTCGAACAACGACTGGATGGGCGGATACGTCAAGTACTTCACCGACGTGCCGGCGACGAACGGCTACCCCGTGACGGTCGTCTTCCCGAAGGACGAGCGCATGACGGTGATCGCGCAGGGGCCGATGGGCGTGGTGCGCGAGTTTCCTCCGCAAGGCGACCCTGTGCGCCGCGGCACCGCGCGCTTCATGGGCATGCCCTCGTACGCCTCCTGCCCGTATACGGCGGAGTACGACGCGCAGCTCGCCGAGCAGGCGCTGGAGAAGTATTGGGGCGGGACCATCGGGCTCCTCGGGCGCGCGGCGATGTCCTTCGCGCTCGGCGACTACCTGAAGCACGCGCTCCTGCGCGCGAAGTTCGTCGACGCCTCCGACATGGTCGACCGCATCAAGGCGGTGAAGAGCCCGGAGGAGCTCGATCGCATCCGCCGCACCGCCGCCCTGCAGGACAGGGCGATGGAGGAGACCTTCGCCTCGGTGAGGCCGGGCATGCGCGAGCTCGAGGTCGCGGCGGTCGCCGAGCACGTCGGCCACCAGTACGGCAGCGAGCAGGGCCTCTTTCTCGCCGGCTCCGGTCCGGTCGGCACCGCCGCCGTCTTCGCCAACCGCTACCAGCAGAACCGCGTGCTGCGAGAAGGCGACCAGTTCACGATCCTGATCGAGAACAACGGCCCGGGGGGCTTCTACACCGAGCTGGGGCGCACCTGCGTGCTCGGGCAGGCCTCGCAGGAGATGAAGGACGAGTTCGCCTTCGTGCTGGAAGCGCAGAAATTCACGCTGGCCCGGATGAAGCCCGGCGCGAAGTGCAGCGAGATCTTCGCCGAGTACAACGCCTTCATGCGGCAGAACAAGCGCCCCGAGGAAAAGCGCCTGCACTCGCACGGGCAGGGCTACGACATGGTCGAGCGGCCGTTGATCCGCCACGACGAGACCATGACGATCCAGAAGAACATGAACATGGTGTGCCACCCGACCTACGTCACCGAGCGCACCTACAGCTGGTGCTGCGACAATTTCCTGATCGGCGACTCGGGCGTCGCGGAGAAGCTGCACAAGTTTCCGCAGAAGATCGTCGAGCTGGGATGAGAACGGTGAAAAGGGAGGAATCATGAAACGATGCGTACTCCTGTTTATCGCGCTCGCGGCAGCGACCGGTCCCGGCGCCGCGCAGGACTGGCCCAGCAAACCCGTGAAATGGATCCTGTCGCAGCCCGCGGGAGCGTCGCCCGACATCACCGCGCGCCTCGTCGCCGACCGGCTCTCGAAGATGTGGGGGCAGCAGGTGATCGTGGACAACCGACCCGGCGGGCAGAACGTGATCGGAGCCCAGCTCGCGGCCAGATCTCCCGCGGACGGCTACAACTATTTCTGGGCGACGACCGCCGCGCTCGTCTCCAATCCCTTCACGTTCAAGTCGCTCCCCTACGATCCGGAGCGCGATTTCGTTCCGGTCGTTCTGATCGGCAAGTCGCCCATGGTCGTCGCGGTCAACAACTCCGTCCCCGCGAAGACGCTCGCCGAGCTGATCGCGCTCGACAAGTCGCAGCCCGGCAAGCTCGCCGCCGCCAACGAAGGCGCCAAGACCTTCGGCGGGATGATGAGCCAGGCGCTGAACGCCGCGTCGGGGATGAGGCTGCTCCAGGTGCCGTACAACGGCGTCGCGCCCGCGCTGCAGGACACCGTGGCAGGCAGGACGCAGGTGGTGCTGGTGAGCTCGGGGGCGATGACCCCTTTCATCAAGCGCGGCGAGCTGCGGCCGATCGCGGTGACTTCCGGCCGGCGCGTGACGGGAATGGAAAACGTCCCCACGCTCGCCGAAACCTACCCGGGATTCGAATACGTCGGCTGGTTCGCACTGGTCGCGCCGACGGGCACGCCCGCCGAGTCCGTGCAGAAGCTGAACCACGACGTCAACAAAGTGCTCGCCGACGCCGAGGTGTCGCAGCGGCTGCGCGAGCTCGGCGCCATTTACGACGGTCCGGGGACGCCGCAGGATCTCGCGCAATTCCTGAAGGACGAGCGCGCGCGCTGGGCGAAGCTCGTCAAGGACATCGGCCTGCAGCCGGAGTGAGAATCATGAAGAACCTCGTTCGCGCTTTGTCGCTCGCGGCCTTGTTCTGCGCCTTCGGGGAAACCGGCGCGCAGAACTGGCCGGCGCGGCCGATCCGCGTCATCGTGTCCTTCGCCGCCGGCTCGGCGCCCGACATCATCTGCCGCTTCGTCACCGATCGCCTCTCGCGCGCCGTCGGCCAGCAGATCGTCGTCGACAACCGCCCCGGCTCGGGGAACATCATCGCGGCGCAAGCCGCCGCGCGTTCCGCCCCGGACGGCTACAACTTCTTCTGCGCCACCGCGGCGACCCTCGTTTCCAACCCACACACTTTCAAGTCCCTTCCCTACGACCCGGTCCGCGACTTCGCGCCGGTGGCCATGATCGCCAAGGGCCCGTTCTTCGTCCTGGTGCACCCCGGCGTGCCGGTCAAGACGCTCGCGGAGCTCGCCGCCTACGACAAGGCAAATCCGGGCAAGCTCACTTTCGCGACCGACGGCCTCAGGAACTTCACCGGGATGATGGCGGCGTGGCTCAACAAGATCGCCGGAACGAATATCCTGACGGTGCCCTACGCGGGCATGCCGCTCGGAATCCAGGACACTCTGGCGGGCAGGACGCAGGTCATCATCCTCGCGATCCCGGCGGCGGCGCCGCGCATCAGGAGCGGCGAACTGCGCCCGCTCGCAGCGAGCTTCGCCAAGCGCGTTCCCGGCTACGAGAACGTTCCGGCGATCGCCGAGACTTATCCCGGATTCGAGCTGGTCGGCTGGTTTCTCATCGTGGCGCCTGCCGGAACCCCGGCGGAAGTCGTTCAGCGGGTGAATCGCGAGATGGACAAGATCCTCAAGGATCCGGAAACCGTGCGGCGGCTGCGCGACCTCGGATTCTTCACCGAAGGCGCCGAGACGCCCGATGCGGTTGCGGGAGCGATTCGCTCCGATCGCGAGAAATGGGGCGGGATCGTGAAGGATATCGGGATCCAGGCGGAGTGAGCTGCGGGCGCGGTCCTTGAGTCCCAAGCGGCACCGACGGGTCGTCACCGGGCACGACGCCAAAGGGCGCTCCGTCGTCCTCATGGACGGCGTATCGCCCCATAGCTTTTTTCTTGAGAAGGCGGGCGGCCTGCAGCTGACCGAGCTGTGGGAGACGCGCTCCTCGCCCGCGGACAATTCGGGCGCGAAAGACGCCGCCGGGCACGAGCGGCGCATCGAGCCGGTCGGCAGCGGTACCGTGTTCCGCATCATCGAGTATCCCCCCGACAGCGAGCGCTTGAAGACGCTGGCCCCCGATTCGTTCTTCCCCGAAATGGGTGCGCAGGCGACCGACAGGGCCGAGCGCCGCCACCCCGGAATGCACAAGACGAACACAATCGACTACTGCGTCGTCCTCTCCGGAGAAATCTGGGCGGTGCTGGACGAAGGCGAAGTGCTGCTGCGCGCCGGAGATTGCCTCGTGCAGCGCGGCACTCGCCACGCCTGGAGCAACCGCACCGAAAAGCCCTGCGTCATCGCGTTCGTGCTGGTTGCGGCGAAACCCGCGTGACGGGAAAGCACCGCATGGTGCTCGACAAGGACATCGCCGTGCCGATGCGCGACGGAGCGCTGCTGCGCGCGAACGTCTTTCGCCCCGACGCGCCTGGAAAATTTCCGGTGCTCATGACCCTCGGCCCCTACGGCAAGGACGTGCATCTTTCGCAGTTCATGCCCGAAGCCTGGGAAGCCCTCAAGCGCCGCCATCCCGAAATCCTCGAAGCCTCGTCCTGCAAATACCTCGTGTTCGAGACGCCCGACCCGGAAGTCTGGGCGCCGCATGGCTACGTCGTGATGAAAGTCGATTCGCGCGGCTCCGGCAAGTCGGCGGGGAAGCTCGACGTGAATTCGCCCGGGGAGTTCCGCGACTTCCACGACGCGATCGAGTGGGCCGCGGTGCAGCCCTGGAGCAGCGGTAAAGTCGGGTTGCTCGGCATCTCCTATTACGCCGCGGGCCAGTGGATGATCGCCGCGCAGAGGCCGCCGCATCTCGCCGCGATGCTTCCCTGGCAGGGCACCTACGACTTCTACCGCGACCGCACCCGCCAGGGCGGCATTCTCGGAAACGGCTTTCTCGAGCGCTGGTGGAACCGCAGCGTGCTGCGAAACCAGCACGGCAATCCCGACACGCCTCTCACCGACATCGATACCGGAGAGCGCAACACGGGGCCGGCGAGCCTCTCGCCCGCCGAGCTCGCCGCGAACCGCGTCGAGTACATCGAGAATCTTCTCGCGCATCCGCTGAACGGCCCCTGGTACGAAGAGCGCAGCGCCCGCCTCGACCGTATCGAGATTCCGGCGCTCGTGGTCGCGAACTGGGGCGGCCTGGGTCTGCACCTGCGCGGCACGATCCTTGGGTTTCTCGGCATCGCTTCGCGCGAGAAGTGGCTCAAGGTGCAATCTGGATCGTACTTCCTCACCTTCCTGCTCCCCGAGAGCATCGCGCTGCAACGCAAGTTCTTCGACCGCTATCTGAAGAACATCGGCAACGGCTGGGAGCGCGAGCCGAAAGTCGAACTCGCGGTGCGCGCTGCCGACGACACGGTGAAGCGCGTGGTGGACGATTCGCAATGGCCGCTCACCGGCACGCGCTGGACGCGTTTCTATCTCGATGCCTCCGGTACGGCGCTTGCCGCATCACCCGCCAAGTCTGCAAGCGCAAGCTACCCCGCGATCGGCGAAGGCCTGACGTTCACGACCGCGCCCCTCGAGCGCGAGCTCGAATTCGCCGGACCGATCAAGGCGAAGCTGTGGGTGTCGTCCTCCACCGACGACATGGACCTCTTCGCGACCCTGCGCGCCTTTGATCCGCACGGCAGGGAAGTCACGTTCTTGAGTGCGGTCGAGCCCAAGGCGCCGGTCTCGCAAGGCTGGCTGCGCGTCTCGCAGAGGAAGCTCGATGCGAAGCGCTCGACCGAATGGCAGCCGTGGCATGCGCACGACGAGACGCAGAAGCTGAAACCCGGCGAGATTTACGAAGTCGACCTCGAAATCTGGCCGGCGAGTCTCGCGCTCCCGGCCGGCTACCGACTCGCGCTCACCCTGCAGGGAAAGGACTTCGAGCGCTCGGGCGAGTCCGGCGTGCAGAAAGGCTCGGGCTGGTTCCTGCACGACGATCCACGCGACCGGCCGCCGGAGGTGTTCGCTGGCACGCATGCCGTACATAGCGGCGGCGGAAGGGGGTCGTATCTGCTATTGCCGGTAATCGGCGGAATACCGGCGCATCCATGAAGCTTAGCCCGTCGGATGTGTCAGGTTTTCCGGACTTTTCCTGTCCGCAACACCGGAGTAGTCTGCTCGCAGAGGAGGCGCGTCCCGCGCGCGCTATGCGAGAACCGCACGGTCTAACCTGGGAGGGGACATGCTGATCTCGGTCATTAATCTTGCGCAACCCAAGATTGCGGATGCCGAACTGCAGAAGGCGATCCGCGCCATCAATATCCAGATCGCCGAGGACTTCGCGCCGTACTGGCAGTTCGGCGCGCGCCTGAGGCTTGAGGGCCCGGTCGCGGGCAATCCCGACGCCAAGCGCCTGGAGGAGATTCGCGGCGACGCGATCCTCTACCTGTGGGACGCACCGAAAAGCGAGCAGGACGATGCCCTCGGCTTTCACGACAGCAACTTCAGGGGCATCCCCTACGGCTTCGTATTCCCTCAAATCTCGAAGAAGCTCACCGAAAACTGGACGGTTACCCTGTCCCACGAAGCCCTCGAGCTTCTCGCGGACTCGCAGGCGAACCTGCTGGTGCAGGGTCCGCACCCGGTTCACGCCGGGCATCTCGTATATCACTGGTTCGAGATGTGCGACGCCGTCCAGGACGAGAGCTACGACATCGACGGCATCGCGGTTTCCAACTTCGTGCTGCCGCTCTACTTCACTCCGGGCAACGAGTCCGGGAGCAGGAACGACTTCCTCGGAACCAAGGCCAAAGGCAAGACCCTCGAGTCCTTCGGCGTGAACAAGGGCGGCTACATCGGTTTCTTCGATCCGGACAAGAAAGACGACGACTACTTCTACGGGCGTCGCGGCCTGGACAAGCGCGCGCGCCAACGGTTCGCGATCAAGACCCGAGCGGGTTTCGGCCGCAGGGCGCTGCGGACCGGGCGCGCGAAATCGAAGATGGCTCGGTAGCTTCCGCCCGACCTGACGGAATCAACCGGGTCTACGCTGGTGCAGTTGCGGCGTTCCGAAGTCAAATGGATTTCGCACTAGATACTATGGAGGGTTTGACATGGCAAACGATTCGAGGCGTCGAATTTGGTGCACTGTTTCCACGGTGTTCCTGGCGCTAGCCTGCGCGTGCGCGACCGCTGCGGACCGGGTCGCCGCCCCCGCACCCGCGGCCCAACCAGCCGGTGTCTCTGTCAAGAAAGCGACCGCCTTGGGCGTCGACGGGAAAGAGACTTCCCAAGCGAGCGCAACAGGCGGCCGCATCAGGATCGTGCTTGGCGGCGCTGCAGCCGATGCCAAGATCGACTTTCAGAAGTTGGTGCCCTACCTCGACGGCTATGCCTTCAAAGGGATTTACCCGGATCTGGTGGACACCAGAGACGGCGTGCTCGAATTCATTCTCCCCGACAGGTACGAGGCGAGGGACCTCTGGAAACCCCTCCTGCGCAGCCCTGCTTTGAGCGGCGTGCGCGAAATCACTGTGAGCACCGGCCCCGAGGATGGCGGGCGGGAATGGCCGCCGACCGATTTCAAGAACCGGCCTAAGCTGATCGTTGCCCTGTTTTCCCGAGCATGGTGGCTGCTTCTGGTCGGGGTCGTGTTCGTGGGTCTCGCCCTCTGGCGGCTGGCGTCCAAGAGTGGAATCCTCAGGGATAGCACATCCGAGCTGGCGAATGCCCAAAAGTTAAGCCCGTACAGCTTGGCCAAAACGCAGGCGGCGGTCTGGTTCTTCCTGGTATTCGCGGCGTTCGTGTTCATCTGGCTCATGACAGGGAATTTTAATGATGTCATGACTGCAAACACGCTGGCGCTGATCGGCATCGGCTCGGGCACGACTCTGGGCGCAGCGATGATTGAAAATGCAAAGAGCGAATCGGAGCAGCAGAGGCGCGCGCAATTGGAAGCGGAGCTTCAAACAGCAAAAACGCAACACGCTGCGGCTCCCAGCGCAGACCTGAAGGTGAAGATCGACAGGCTGGAGCAGCTAGTGCGGCCGGTTTCACGCGGGTGGATCAAGGATCTGCTGACCGACGTGAACGGCATCACGCTGCACCGCTTCCAAATGTTGGTCTGGACAGTGACTCTCGGCGTCGTTTTCGTCGTTGGCGTGTACCAAAACCTCGCCATGCCGCAATTCGACGCGACCCTGCTGGGCTTGATGGGGATCAGCTCCGGCGTCTATCTCGGCTTCAAGATTCCGGAGAAGCAGGTCTAAGACCACCCCCGCGACGTGGTGCTGGCGAATATTTATGCCGCGGAGGGTGTATTGAGATTTCAAGAATCGGTCGCCCGTCCGAAGCTCGCGAGAGCGGCTGCTGAAATAGGCAGGCTCGACGTGAATTACGCGGCGTACTTGCGAGACGGCCTGCCCATGTGGCCCTGGGAGGCTTGGATCAAAGGTTTCGGGACGAACGTCGAGCGCGATATCAAACGCAGCGACACGCTCCCTCACTGCGACCGCGTGCCCCCAAGGTGCGCGGCGAATTCCGCCATTAGTCGCCGATACACCGGAAGGCGGAAGGGCGCGGCCCGCGCCATAAGCTGCGCCGGCGCCACCCACTCGGACGCGGTGAATTCGATTCCGTCGGGCCGCACGGCCTCGCACGGCGCGCGCAAGCGGCACAGAAACCAGCGCTGCACCTGTCCCCTGCCGGTTTTTGCGTTCCGGTATTCGACGGGCAGTTCGTAGGCGAGCCACTCACCGGCACTGGCGACAATCTCGACGTCGCCGCGGCCCAGGCCCGTTTCCTCGCGCAGTTCCCGGTAGAGCGCCGCGAGTGGCTCCTCGCCGTTCTCGATTCCGCCCTGGGGCAGCTGCCAGGCGCCGTCGCGGGCGCCCTTGCGCCGCATGACCAATACCTGCCCCGCATCGTCCAGCACCATCGCGCCGACCCCGGCCCGAAAGAAGACATCGCTCATTTCTTCTCGGATTCCAAGCGTTCCATCAGCCCCAGAAACCAGCGCTCCGAAAATCCGGCGAGAAAGCAGAACGCGAACGTGGACAAGGGTTTCAGGAATCCCTCGATCTTCACATAGTCGGCCTCGACGAAAAATACGACCGGTATCGCCGCCACCGCGCCCAATACCGGCCGCACGCTGGTCACAGCCCGGCTCATCCGCATCGCCGGTATCTTGGCCGCCAGATCCACCCTGCCCAGCGAAAACGCCACGCTGAGCAGACCGCCGAGACCGCCCGCAAATACGCCGATGGCGAGCGCGTTCGCCCACTGTCCCGATATGAGACTCTCACTCGCGAACGAGCCGTGAGCCGACAGCGCAAACACGACCGCCGCGAAGAACAGCATGGCCCACGTCCAGGGCGATAACGCCGCTTCGAACGTGACGATCTTGTACTGCTGGTTCTGCGCGACGGTCATGAGGTGCCTCTGTACTTCACGCGCGACAGGCAAGGGCACAGGTGTCCCGTCGGGAACGCTCGCGACGAGCACGTCCGCGGCCTTGCGGCGCCAGCCGGACAGTTTTTCCTTTACCTCCTCGCACAGCGAGTACCAGCGCGCTTTCAGTTCCTCCGCGCTCATCGCCTCCAGCATCTCGTCGTCGAACTGGTGGATGCAGTCCCACGCCGAGTAACGCGCGCCGCGAACGGCCTCCTGCACCGCCCGCTCCAGGCACTTGGCGGCGCCTTCCACGGCGGAACTCACCGCCGCACTGGGTCCGGGTTTGCGCTTCACCAGCTGGTACCTGCGTTGAGAGTCCAGCAAAGCGGCCCGCAAGCGGACATCCTGCGGATCCTTGGGATCACCTTTGAAGGAGATTTCGTCGGCCGGAGAAATGGCCGGACCAGCACCAGCAGACGTGGGCATTTTCGCCTCCTCCCTTTACAGGCTCGGTGCGCTATTGTCTCAAATCCGCGGGAAATCCTTCAAGCCGATCGGCGCGCCGCGCGAACCTCCGCCGGCTCTTTCGCATCGATCAGCACGAACGCGATGCGGCAATTCTCCTTCCCGCGATTCACCCAGGCGTGGCTCGTCCCCCGCTGCACCAGCACGTCGCCCGCTTTCAGGTGCACTTCGGAATCGTCGAGCAGCATGTCGATCTCGCCAGAGAT
>Ga0137418_10004302_pt1 | contig 13078 bp, 7 predicted proteins | sample CZODoug3_1_2_16f_FD_122242 | JGI IMG/M metagenome (GOLD analysis project Ga0137418, IMG submission 122242) | Vadose zone soil fungal communities from Angelo Coast Range Reserve, California, USA - CZODoug3_1_2_16fungal (Hybrid Assembly) | ecosystem: Environmental > Terrestrial > Soil > Vadose...
CTAGAACAGATTGCCCTGCTGATCTCGCGTGAAACCGGCAAGCCTGTCTCAGAAGCGATCGCAATGGAACTGGCCCCGACGCTCGACCTGATGCAGTACTTCGCACGGAAGACCGCAAGCCTGCTCAGTCCGCGGCGAATCAGCGTTGGTCAGTACGCTTTGATGGGTCGATCGTCGTACGAAATTCACAAACCTTTGGGAGTGGTAGGCATCATCTCGCCGTGGAACTTTCCCTGGGCCACGCCCCTCGATGAAGTCGTAATGGCGCTAATGGCCGGCAATGCAGTCGTGCTGAAACCGAGCGAGCTGACGCCCTTGACTGGTTTGAAGATCAGGGAAGTGTTCGATCGTGCCGGGATGGGTGACGGAGCTTTGCAGGTAGTCACCGGAGACGGCTCGACAGGAGCCGCCCTGGTCGCCTCAGGCGTGGACAAGATTATGTTCACCGGCAGTGTTGCCACCGGTAAGCGCGTTGCCGAAGCAGCCGCGAAATATCTGACGCCGGTCGTGCTGGAGCTCGGCGGCAAAGATCCGATGATCGTTTTGGACGATGCGAACATTCAAAACGCCGCGCGCGGTGCAGTTTGGGGCGCGTTCGCAAACTCGGGTCAGTCATGTTCCTCAGTCGAGCGTTGTTATGTTCATGAAAGCATCGCTGAGCAGTTTGTTGCCGAAGCGGTGCGGGAAGCAAAACGTCTGCGGCAGAGCATCGGTACGGACAAGAATACCGACGTAGGATCGATGACCAGCGAACATCAACTGCGTCTGGTGGAAAGGCACGTCGACGAAGCGATCGATAAGGGCGCGACGGCGCTGACAGGCGGCCGACGAATGCCGGGTTCATCGGGGGCGTTCTTTGAACCGACAGTCCTCATCAATGTAAACCACGACATGGATGTGATGCGCGAGGAAACCTTCGGCCCGGTTCTACCTATCATGACCTTCAAGACCGATGACGAAGCGGTGCGGTTGGCCAACGATTCAGGTTACGGGCTAACCGCCAGTGTCTGGTCCGGGAGTATCGCGCGCGGCAAGCGCCTGGCGGAACGCATCGATGCCGGCACCATCATGGTTAACGAAGTGCTCTATACGCATGGCATCGCTCAAACACCATGGGGTGGTCTAAAGCAAAGCGGCCTTGGCCGCACACATGGCCGGGCCGGGTTGCTGGAATTGGTTAGCACGCGGCACATTCACGTCAATCGCTTTGGTTTCATTCCCGATCTGTGGTGGTTCAATAATTCGCCTGAGGCTGGCCGACTATTTCGCGGCTTTGCCCGCCGATTTGCTTCCGGATCCGTGTTTCAGACCATGCTCTTGTTGCCGCAAATGATAAGGCGATGGCGGGAGCGGCGATAGTTTAGAGTGATACGAAATCTTCCGAATTAATGACCGTTCGCCTTTGGAGTTCCATCTTGCCTTGCTGTTCCCTCTAAGAGTACTATTGGCCGCACCCTTGCACCATCAACGGTTACCGGCAAGGGCTCATCTAGAAGTTAAGCGAGAAAAATCAACCGGAGGGAAATATGCAGAAAGTTTTTGCGTTACTCATTACGATGGCGCTGTGCGCTGCCGCGCTCTTGCCCGTACTTGTGCATGGTCGGAGCCAGTCACAGGAACAATCCAGTAAGCCGGAAATACAACGATCGATTCATCACGACGTCTCGCCGCCTTTGCGAGACATTCCCAGCGCACCCCGAAGCACGGAGAAGAAGATCGAAAAACGGCTGCTGTTACCGACTGTGGCTAGCCAAAATCAGCAAGACCCGGCTGTGCAAGGAAACGTCGGACCACTTGTTGGCACAACATCAGGACTGAATTTTGCCGGCGTGGGTGACGGCGATTATGGTTTCGTACCCAACGCCGCGCCGCCCGACACCAACGCTTCCGTGGGGGCGACCCAGGTCGTCCAATGGGTCAACGAGTCGTACGCAGTGTTTAATAAGTCAACGGGAGCAATCGTGGCTGGTTTTCCGAAGGCTGGAAACACGGTCTGGGCCGGCTTTGGCGGCGGCTGCGAAACGAACAACGACGGCGATCCGATTGTTCAGTATGATAAGGCGAACAACCGCTGGATCTTGACGCAATTCTCTGTCACTACTACTCCCTATTTGCAATGCGTCGCAGTTTCGACCACCCCTGATGCCACCGGGACTTACAATCGGTATTCGTTCAACTACGGGAACCAATTTCCCGACTACCCCAAGGTTGGTGTCTGGCCTGATGCCTACTACATTTCGTTCAACATCTTCACTAACGGAACCACCTTCGCGGGCTCGAAAGCGTGTGCTTACGATGGCGCGGCGATGCGCAGCGGCGCAGCCGCGACGCAGGTGTGTTTTCAACTGAGCACCAGCTTCGGTGGTCTGCTGCCATCAGATCGGGACGGATCAACAGCTCCGCCGGCGGGCTCACCAAACTTCTTCCTTAACTTTGGCACGAACTCGCTCAACCTATGGAAATTCCACGTGGATTTTGCGACACCAGCCAACTCGACTTTCACGGGGCCGACCAATATCCCGGTCGCGGCCTTCACTGTACCGTGTAGGGGAGGAGGAGCCTGCATTCCGCAGCCTGGTACGACGCAGAACCTTGATTCCCTCGGTGACCGGTTGATGTATCGCCTGGCTTATCGCAATCTCGGCGGTGTTGAATCGCTGGTAGTCAATCATTCCGTAGCGGTTGGCACGAACAAAAGGAACCGGATTACTTCCGTCCGTTGGTATGAACTGCGCTCACCAAACGGAACGCCTACGGTGTTTCAGCAAGGAACGCTTTCAACCGTCGATGGGATTCACCGCTGGATGGGCAGCATTGCGATGGATAAGGTCGGCGACATTGCGGTCGGCTATAGCGCTTCAAGCGGCAGCATTTTGCCTTCGATTCGATATACAGGCCGCGTGCCTGGAGATCCGCTTGGTCAAATGCAGACTGAAAACATTATCCAGAACGGCGGCGGCTCGCAAACCGGAGGACTTAACCGCTGGGGTGATTACAGCAGCATCAGCCTTGACCCGGTCGATGACTGCACCTTCTGGTACACGACCGAATATTTGAAGAGCAGCGGCTCCTTCAACTGGAGCACGCGCATCGCTTCGTTTAAGTTTCCCGGTTGCATCTAAGCCCAGGACTTAAGCAGGTACGGATCAGCATAAGGCCGTTCGAGTTTTAGTTCGAACGGCCTTATGTGGACGGGATAGTTCTTTGTCGCTGCTTGATCTCATCGCCGTCTCTACTATTGCTCTTCGTAGAAAACTATTATACTGCTGCCGCTCAACCTCTGGAGATAGTTAGTTCTCTTAGCAACCATCTCCTAAAAGTTCGTCCCGACTCTTACAGTGCCGCTGTAGGTATCTGTGATTTTCGTTCGCACCTCCCGACTTAGCACCTCCCTCCCAGGAGGTTTTTGTTGACCAGCCCTTCTACTATGAAAGGAAGATAGCGATGCGGACCAGATCGATCATTCTGATTACGGCAGCCTTGCTGCTCACCGCGATGACAGCGCTTCCCCGAATCATTAAGGCCAAGCGCGCCACAAGTCTTGAAAGTGCTCCGGCGATGAACCCGGAGTTCAATGTCCCTCAGGATCAAAAGGGCGACGTCACAGTTGTCGAGTCATATCACAACGACACGTCGCCACCGCTCCGCAAAATGAAGCCTCAGCCGATATATTCAAAAGGCCAGCATGAGGCTAACGAAAATCCAAAGATCCCACATGTGCATAAGGACGGTGCTGACCCGGTAGTCCAGGGCCAATTCGGTGACATGAAAGCTCTCATAGCCGTCACCATGCCCGCCCCCATTCTCAACTTTGACGGCATTCCATTCCCGGGTGTTGCGTGCAACTGCGCGCCGCCCGACACCAATGGTGAGGTGGGCGCAACGCAGTACGTACAAATTGTCAACGAAGGCTTCCAGGTTTTTAACAAGACGACTGGCGCCTCGATGTTAGGGCCTGTCGGTATTGCTACAGTCTGGAGCGGCTTTACTGGCCCGTGCGAGACGGCCGGCCATGGTGATCCCGTCGCGCTCTACGATCAGCTTGCCGGCCGTTGGCTGATTAGCCAGTTCGCGGGCGCAGGTGTGCCAACTGACGAATGCATCGCAGTATCTACGACCAGCGATGCCACCGGCAGTTGGAACCGCTACGCGTTTCACCTTGGGTCAAACTTTTTCGACTACCCACACCTGGGTGTTTGGCCTGATGGCTATTACATGAGCATGAACGTATTCAACTCGGCCGGCACGGCCTTCCTTGGGCCACAGCCATTCGCGTTTGACCGCGCCAAGATGCTCGCCGGCCAACCGGCGACTTTCATCACTACCGGGATCACAGGGGGATCGGCTGAGGATGTCTATTTGCCCGCTGACCTCGACGGCTCGACTCTACCGTCGGCGGGCGCGCCAGCCACCTTCGTGGAATTTCCCGGCGGCGGCAGCTATCGGCTTTTCCACTTCCACGTCGACTTTGTTACGCCGGTGAATTCGACGTTCACACTGTTTGCCAGCCCAGCAGCAGCCGGGTTTACGCAGCTCTGTCCGACAACCCGGGCTTGCGTGCCGCAGTCGGGCTCGCCTAACAACCTGGACGCCATTGCCGACCGGTTAATGTTCAGACTGGCATATCGTAAGTTTGGTGATCACGAATCAGTGGTAGGAAATTACACGGTGAGCTCGGCTGCAGTGGCTGGAATACGCTGGTTTGAATTGCGTAACGTGACGGCCGGACCGGTGTCGGTTTTTCAGGAGAGCACCTATCAACCGGATACCACCTGGCGCTGGATGGGAAGTGCGGCGATGGACCAGCAGGGGAATATCGCGCTCGGCTACAGCGCTTCGAGCGCCTCCATCTTCCCGCAACTCCGTTATGCCGGGCGTCTGGCCACGGATCCACTAAACACTCTCTCGCAAGGTGAGGCCACTCTGTTTTCAGGCACCGGCAGTCAAACCGGCACTAGCAACCGTTGGGGCGACTACAGCGATCTGACCATCGATCCTGTAGATGACTGCACCTTCTGGTACACGAACGAATACTACGCCACGACGACCAGTTTCAACTGGCGTACGCGCATCGGCTCGTTCAAGTTCCCGGGCTGTGGTGGCGTGCCGACTCCCGATTACAGTTTGTCGGCGAGCCCGGCTTCACAAACAGTCGCGCCTGGAGCATCCACCAGTTACACGGTGACAGTGACGCCATCCGGAGGATTCAGCGGAACTGTGACCTTCAGTGTCAGCGGATTGCCGGCAGGGGCCGGCGCAAGTTTCAGCCCGCCTTCGGTGAACACCTCCGGGTCGTCAACGATGAACGTCACCACCAGCGCCAGCACACCGGTGGGAAGCTATCCCCTGACCATCACCGGCGCCAGCGGCACTCTCAGTCACACGACTTCAGTGACCCTGGTTGTCGCTAATCCAACCGCCGACTTCGCGCTTTCAGCCACGCCGTCATCGCAAACCGTGCCACGTAGCGGAACCACGACGTACACGGTGACGGTGACGCCTTCAAATGGCTTCAACGGCACTGTCAGCTTTGCGGTAAGTGGCCTGCCAAACGGCGCCACCGCCAGCTTCAACCCGACTACGGTCGCTGGTTCAGGTTCGACGACCATGACCGTTACAGCAGGCCATACGCGGGGCACGTTCCCGTTAACCATCACCGGAACCAGCGGTGCTTTGAGTCATACTGCTTCGGTGTCGTTGACGGTTACCAAGTAAACGTGAAAGGCCATTGAGGCGATGCGAGGGGTGAGCCATAAACTCACCCCTCATTTTTTAGCCGCGCCTCTTTAAGGGCTCTTCAGTTCTTCTGAAGTAAACTCCCAGCCAGGCTTTTTACTTTTACGCCTGATCTACCTTACGATTCCCAACTCGTATCGCGGATATTAACGGAAGGAAGTTAAGTGGTTTTCTGGAAGAAATACATGCACGCGCGCGAACGCGCACATCACGAGCGAGATAATAATCGCCTGGTGCGGCCGTTTCAGTGGGGATTGGAGTTCGTCACGGACCATGTGAATGGCGATGACCCGCGCGAAGTGCTGCGTCAATACAGCGAGCGGGCAATGGCCCATAGCGACGACTTCTATGCGTTGCCTGAAATTGCTGACTTTCAACTCGAGCGTGATCAATTGACCTGGACCAGCGCCATTCATACGCTTGATGCGGAAAATAATCTGGCGCGCGCTCGCTATTTTCCGGCGAGTGAAAAACGCGCACGCCATCCGCGAGCTGCCGTCGTAGTTTTGCCGCAGTGGAACGCCCAACCGGAAAGCCATGTAGAAGCTTGCCGCATTTTTAACTTCATCGGGATGTCTGCGCTGCGTTTGACGCTGCCTTATCATCAGGAACGCCGACCGGCAGATCTCGAACGCGCCGATCATTTGGTCAGCACGAATGTGGGCCGCACGATCCAGTCCATGCGTCAGGCAGTGCTGGATACGCGGGCGGCGGTGCGATGGCTCAAGGAGCAGGGCTATGAACGCATTGGCATTCTCGGCACTAGTGTAGGGTCGTGCATAGCGTTTCTCGCCTTCGCTCATGAACCGGACATCGATGCCGGGACTTTCAACCACGTTTCCGGTTATGTGGCTGACGTGGCATGGCGGGGATTGTCCACTCGTCATTTGCGCAAAGGCTTTGCCGATCATCTGAGCCTCGATGAATTGCGCGAGTATTGGGCGCCGATTAGTCCAGTTCCATTTATTGCTCGTTTGCCAACAATGCGGCAGCGGCCCATGCGTTTTATTGCCGCGCGCTACGACCTAACGTTTCCACTGGATTTAACAAAGCGAACGATCGCCGAGGCGAAGCGCTACAATTTGCCGCTCGACGTCGTCTGGCTTTCATGTGGCCACTACACCATGGCGGCGATGCCCTGGAAAGCAATCGATGCCTGGAAGATTGCAACGTTCATGCGGAAGCACCTGAGATGACATTTTGGAGTGCGGCGGGCTTGACGCCGCTTTTCAGCACCGCGGCTTGACGCCGATGTTAATGTTCGGAATCAGTCGACTGTTTTCTTTTACGAAGTCACTGGGGTAACACCAAAGCGGCGTCAAGCCGCCGCATACCAAAGCGGCGTCAACGCCGCACTCCAAACCAACCCGTGCCCTCTACCAAAACCAAATCCCTGCTTGATCGCCTTGACGATGCCAGGCGTTCCTTCGGTAGTGGAACTCAGAAGGCTACAGAACAAATACTAGCCCGTATCGCTCGACATCAAATTGGCTATGCAGAAGACATCATTCATTTTCATGAGTTGCTTCTCTTCGTTTGTGCCTACCCACAAAGCGCGCGCGTCAAACAACTCGCAGAGTCGCTGTTGAAGAGTTTCCATAAAAGAGTCGAGTCCTGGCGCGAGGCTGAAGTCGATCTCTCTGCGCTCGAACATCCGGAAGTCTCGGGCATTGCCGGCCTTTCTGTCACCGACACGTTCAGTTTCTTCATCGTTCGCTGGTTGTTACAAAGCCGCCCGAACCAGGCGAGCCTCTATTGGGATTGGTTTGAGGATGAGAACCGGCTGGCCCAGACCTGGCCTCAGTTCATGCCATTGCTCGAAGAAGACGCGGCAGTTGAGGCGAACGTTCCCTATCAAGCCTGGCTGCGCGCCGCGCGTCCGGCCGGAATGAAGGACTTGCGCTGGTTGCTGCAGCAGTTTGAAGCGCTCCCGAAAACTGAAAAAGAGAAAGCAGAACTCTATGACTCGCAAAAGCTTTATGTGCGCTGGACGCCGGCGGTTAGCGCGTCGCGCACCGGCATGCGCCTTCCGGTAAGAAAAGTTTTTTATCATCGCGAACCGCTGATTCGCCGCAAAGAAGTATCGCTGCGAGCAGAGTTGGAAAAACCGTCGCCACCGTTGCAACTCCTTTCGCAGAAGCAAGGCGACGCGATTCTTGAAATGGCGCGCGAGGCTTCGACCGTTCGTTATCGCGAGCTTTATGGATTTACGCATGGCGACGCGAAAAGAGTTTTCAAAACGAATATTGGACGTGGCGTTGATATTTTTGTGATGGGACTGCCGGCAGAGTGGCGCCTGCCTTTGCGTGCTTACCACGCGGCCATGATTTTTAAGAATGGGGTGCCTATCGGCTATTTCGAGGGACTTTCACTTTTCGAACGCATGGAAAGTGGCTTCAATCTTTACTACACCTTTCGCGATGGAGAGACGGCGTGGCTTTACGCTCGCACGCTCAACCTGTTTCGCCATCTGCTCGGCGTCACCGCGTTTTCTCTTGACCCCTATCAGATTGGTCACGAAAACGAAGAAGGAATCGAATCGGGCGCTTTCTGGTTCTATCGCAAACTCGGTTTTCGTCCGACAAAATCAGAGATTCGTAAACTCGTCGCCAGGGAAGAAGAAAAACTGGCGGCGCGATCAACCTACCGAACGTCCGCGCGCACTCTGCGCAAGCTTGCCGCCGGTCCGATGATTTTCGAAATGGACCAGTCTCGCGTGGGTGATTGGGATCGGTTCCAGGTGCGAAAAATTGGTTTGGCTGTGCAGCGACAAATGGCTGCGAAATTTGGCGGAGGGGCTGAACGAATGTGGAGTGAATCGGTGAAAACAACTGCCCGCTCGTTGAAAACTGATACCGCGCGTTGGGATGGCGACCAGCTTGCCGCGCTGCGCGATTTCGCGGTGGTGTTGAGCCTGGTTCCGAATCTTGGCCGGTGGAGCACTGTTGAGAAACAGCAGCTTGTCCAAATCATTCAGGCCAAGGCCGGCAAAGATGAAGCAAAATATTTGCGACTTATGCAGAAGCATGAGCGCCTGCGCAAAGAAATGATTCGACTGGGTTCTTGAGATCAAATCAAGGCAGGCGGGGCAAGCCTACCTTCCCGACCTGAGAGACCAGGAAACTGGCACGTATTCCTATTTGCTTTTAGCTCACAACCTCGAAGATTTTCTCAAGGTATTTCAGCTCGGGGTCAGGAAGGTGGGCTTGCCCCCGCTCTTACAGGTGAGCAAGCGATGTTCGAATATTTTGTCTTCGGAAAAGGTCTCAAGTTTGTCGAAATATTCAGCCTCGCGGTCGAGTGCCTTTTCCGGAACCAAACCAACTATTTCCGTGCTGGCGATCGCCACACCCAGCCGCTTAGCTTCGTCACGCACCGCATTGTAGGCGGCCGTCATGCCCGAAGTTTCATAGTTCACCAAATTCATAGAAACCTGGACCAGCCCGCGTGTTGAGAGCGTGAATCCAAGTGCCTTCACAAACGGCAATCCGCCATGACGCGCCCGAACAGTGCGGGCAATCTGCCGAGCTATGGCAACATCATGCGTTTTGAGGTTCACGTTGAAAGCAATAAGAAAAGGCCGGGCACCAACCGCAATCGCGCCCGCTGTTTCGTGGACCATAAGTGGTCCAAAATCGGGAGCGCGCGCCGGCTCTACAGCGATCTGTTCGCGCAACAACTCCAGAGCGCCGCGTCGAACATCTTCGAGATTTACGCGCTCCGGCTTAAGTGCCGCGCGTTCATAAAAGAACACGGGAATCGCTAGCTCCTTCGCGATGCGCTCGCCCGCCCGATGCGCAAGCTGTACACAATCTTCCATCGTCACGCCGCTGATCGGAACAAAAGGCAACACATCCGTGGCACCCAGTCGTGGGTGCTCGCCCTTATGTTCCCGCATGTCGATCAACTCCGCGGCGCGCGCGACCACAGCGACCGCGGCGCCTACAATCTTTTCCGGCGAAGCGACAAAAGTAATAACCGAACGATTGTGGTCAGGGTCGATATGCTTATCCAGCACGCAGGCCGTTGCCACTGCTTCAATCGTGCGCCACAACGCCTCGACAGTTGTAGTCTTGCGACCTTCGCTGAAGTTTGGTACACACTCCACCAAGGCATTGCCGATTGCCGATTGCCGATTTTCGATTGGAGTGGTTTGCATTGGCCGTTAGCTTAACATTTGGCCCAACCATCCGATGAGCGGCGCGACGAATCGGCAATCGGCAATCGGCAATGACAGACCATTTCATCGACCAACGCAAAAACGCCTGGCAGCGTTTAGAGGAGTTGCTGAAGCTACTCGACACGAGTTCGCTTCGTCACCTCCGTCGCGACGAGGTTCGCGAGTTGGGCCGCATCTACCGGCGCACCGCCTCTGATCTCGCAATCGCGCGCGCGGAGTCGCGCGATCCGCGTCTGATCAATTATCTAAACAATCTGGTCATCCGCGCGCACGGTCGCATCTACCAGGCCGACGCGCAAGCCTCGTCGCGCATCGGCAAGTTTTTCGCGCGCGATTTTCCCGAGACGTTTCGCCGCACCTGGCGCTACACACTCGTTTCCTTCAGCGTCTTTTTGATTTTTTCTGTCATCGGCTTCGTAGGCACGAAACACGATCCGGAATTTTCGGAACTGGTGGGTGTGCCGCCAGCGTTTCGCGAACTCTACATCGAAACCAAAACGCACTGGTGGGAAGACCTAAACGAAGCCAACCAGGTAGGCGCGAGTTCCATTTTTACTCACAACATCCAGGTGACGATCTACACGTTCGCATTCGGCGCGCTGTTTGGTGTCGGCACGCTGTTCTATCTTGCTTATAACGGCGCCACGATTGCCGCGGTGCTGGCGCTGACCTATCGCGCCGGTTTTGGTAACGACTTGCTGACGTTTATGGTGGGCCACGGCGTGATTGAGTTGACCTGCATCTTCATTGCGGGCGGCGCCGGGCTATTGATTGGCAGCGCGCTCGTAATTCCCGGCGACCTGTCGCGCGCAGATGCGCTAAAGAGTCGTGGCAAAGAGGCGGGTCGCTTGATGATGGGCGTGGCCGCGTTGCTGGTGGTCGCCGGGATTATTGAAGGCTTTATCTCGCCCGCGCCAATTCCGGCGGCCATCAAATTCACCGTTGCCGCCGTCACCGGCATAGCTCTGTACTCTTACTTACTACTGGCAGGCAGCGAAGCTCCTGATTAAAGCAAAACTGTTAGTTTGCGTCGGCTCATTGCCGCTCAACTTGAAGTCTCGGCAACCGACGCAAACTAACAGTTTGCTTTACAAAAAAAAAGGAATCTGCAAATTAGCAGCGCGCCGAGCGCCGCCTAATTTCTACAGATTCCCCGTTACCGTTCACGCCTAATCTTTTCTACTTTGGCGAAGGTGAAGTCATCGCGTGCTTCATTGGCGAAGACGAGTTCATTGGCATGGCGGGCGAAGTTGAACTCATCGAGGGGGTGACTGGCGTGCCTTGATGAAAGACCGCCAACCATTTTCCACCACGCATCGCCCAGATTGTTGTGTGGCGCTCGTGCTCGGGCTCGGTCCCCGGCGTTGTCAGCAGATAAGTCACCAGCGCGGCGTCGCTATCAATGCTCAACGACTTGAACTCGCTGACAGTGCTCTTTGAGAAATCGAAGCCTTGAACACCCTTCAGCGTGCCTGCCTTGTCGAAAACTCCATTCGCCTCAACCTCAATTGAATCGGGGGCTAGCATCGCGGCAAACGAATCATATTGTCCAGCCTTGAGAAAATCCCAAATCGTTTTTTCGTCAGCGATAACGTCTGAAGTTGCCATCGCTTGCGCAGGCGTCGATGCCGGCGTTGCGCCAGGCTTAGCTTTCGCAGCAGGAGGTGGCGGAGGCGTCTTCGCGACATCAGTTTCCTGATGATAGACAGCTAACCATTTGCCGTCCCGATAGGCCCATGCCGAACTGGCCCGTGATGTAGCAGGCGGAAAAACTTTCCCTCTATATTTTCCTTTTACGTTCACGGTGTAGGTCACGACCCATGCGTCTTTATCGATTGACATGAACTTCCAATCGCTGAACGCAATTTCGCTGGGCTCAAAATCTTTAACCATGGAAACCGAGCCCGCTTTTTCAAGCACCCCGTCGCCGCCAGTAACTTCCATTTCATCGCTGGCCAACATACTGGCAAAGCCATCGTAGTTTTTGTTCTTGACCGTGTCCCAGACTGCTTTCTCTTTAGCAATCGCATCGGCTTCGGTCATTGCCGGCGCCGATGGTTTCTCGGCAACGGTACTGCTGTTTACAGTTTCGCGGTTCGCCGGCGGCGCGGTGCATGCAGCCACGACTATCAACGCCGCAATCAATACGAACAACTTCTTCATAAGTCTACTCCTTGCGTTTTATTAATCGAGCGCCGTGGTTTCTATTCCAAAGCGCGTGATTAGTCAAGGATTTCGCAGGCGACCACTAAAGGTCCCGGCTTCGGTTTGCGGCAAATCGAAATCGGCGCTCGGCGACGAAACTAAATTTTCGCGTAGTGCGTAGTATGCGAATAGCGCCCCGTCAGTTCTTGATCGTATACTGTTGAAACTCGATTTGACGCATGTAGCGCACGTTTTGGCTAGTCTCCCTTTGGCTCAAGCAACATCATCAATTTTTCTTTACACTCAAACGTACTTTCGTACGAATTATTGGAGCACAGCATGACTAACTCGCAAAAATCTTTCACTGCCTTCGCATTACTGATCGCGTTGGGCGTGATGTCCGTGTTCGGACAAAACGGACACAACTTTGACGTGTCAGGCATCGATAAGAACGCCTCGGCCTGCACCGATTTTTATCAATACGCCAACGGTAACTGGCTCGCGAAAAATCCTATCCCGGGCGCCTTCCCGAGCTGGGGGGTAGCGAATGTTTTGAACGAAAAGAACCGCGATGCGCTTCACGAAATTCTCGATGCCGCGGCGAAGAATACTAAAGCGCCGAAAGGCAGCAGCGAACAGAAGGTAGGCGACTACTTCGCGACCTGTATGGATGAAGCGAAGATCGAAGCGGAAGGACTGACGCCGCTCAACCCGGAATTTGCGCGCATCGCAAAAATCAACGACCAAAAAACGCTGCAGGAAGAGATCGCCCATCTGCATTCGCTTAGCATCAATGCACTGTTCGCATCAGACTCCACTCAGGACTTCAAAAACAGCGCAGAAGTGACGTTCGAAGTTTATCAGGGCGGCCTCGGGCTTCCCGATCGCGATTACTACCGCAATACGGGTGCGAAAGACATCGAGATCCAGGCCAAGTACCGCGCACACATTCTGGCCATGCTCAAGCTCGCGCACATCTCGGGAGCGAGCGCAAAAACGGAACGAATCTACGGCCTC
>Ga0137418_10004304_pt1 | contig 13076 bp, 9 predicted proteins | sample CZODoug3_1_2_16f_FD_122242 | JGI IMG/M metagenome (GOLD analysis project Ga0137418, IMG submission 122242) | Vadose zone soil fungal communities from Angelo Coast Range Reserve, California, USA - CZODoug3_1_2_16fungal (Hybrid Assembly) | ecosystem: Environmental > Terrestrial > Soil > Vadose...
AAAAGCTATCCTCGCCCGAAAACCAATCCGAGAGCCCGCTGGAAGATCCGGAAGACGCCATGGTCTGCCATGCCAGCAGCGGGCCAGCGGCGCCGGAAGTGGGTGCGCGCATGTATATCCGCTCTGGCCTCACGGCCGAGAGCATCCGCACGCGGCAGACTCTGCGTTGTGACCGGGCATCCACGGATCCGCGGGTGAATCAGGAAAGCTGCAAGGCTCTCGGGATTGAGTCGGTGATGGTACTGCCCCTGATTCTGGACCGGAACGTTGTGGGGATGTTTGAGCTGTTTGGCTCCAAGCCTTCGGCTTTTGCTGAGCGCGATGCCACGACGTTGCGCGCTTCGACGCCCCAGGTCGAGTCGGCTTTGCGCGAGGCGGTAGCCGCAGGAATGCCCTTGGGCCTGATTGCTTGGGGTGAGGAAGCGCCCGCCGTACACAATATCCCGCCGAGTGCAGGCGAGGCGCTCACCGACACATCCGTTACGCTCAAGGTTCCCGTCGCCTTCCCGATTGACTCCTTTCGCAAGCCTGAATCCCCGCCCAGTCTGCAACCGGGAGAACCAGAGGTACCTGCCTTTCTGGCTCGCCTAGCCGACGAAGCCCGTCCGGCCGGTAGCCGCGCCTGGAGTCAGTGGTTTCGGCCGCAGTGGTGAATCGCGAATGCGCCCAATTGCTTTTGCGGGCTTGACAAACGTCCGCTAACTGCTTACATTCCGAATGACTTGTACGGTGACTCAGATTCGGAGTGCCCAGGATGCAAGACATGAAAAACGTCTATGAAGTGTTGAGACAAAAGGAAATGGAATTGGCGCGTCTCGAGAAGGAAGTCGAGGCCTTGCGTCTGGTGGCGCCCTTACTCTCGGAAGAGAAAGAGGCGGCCGACCCGGCCAAAACCAGCTTCGGCATGGGCACGGCGCAGCAGCCCATTCGGATTCCGCAGGCGGCGGTTGGAGCCTCGGCATCGCCAACCCAAGCGGTTAGGGCGGCGGGCTGGGAAGAAACAGCCAAGCGGTGGCCCTAGGCCAACGGGATTCTTGGGCTCAGGGTCCAGGTAATTAACGCTTTCGATACTAACGGGTTTCGTAATAGCATAGTTCTGTCGGCAAGACAACCCAAGCCACGGCTTGGGTTTTTTGTTAAATCTGCACCGGCTCGATTGACACAATCGGTTTTCGGGCAGTAGGCTGCACCATGCTCGGCTGCACCAAGCTCGCGGGCTGTAGAGCAAAATGCTGTGGAGCAGAATAAGGGCTTTTGATGGCGGCGACCTCTCGGCCAGCTCCTCTGCGCCGTAAACACTCGCGCTACGAATTGACCGCGCCTGTCGAAGTGACGGTGCTGCGCTCCGGTATTCCGCAAAGCCTGCCGGGACGGCTGGTGGATGCCAGCCTAGGCGGGGTGAGCGTGGTATTGCCGGGGGAGCTGTTCCCCGGGGAGTCGGTAGGGGTGGAGTTTCGGCTAGCGGACGCTCCCGCCATGGTGCAGGCGCGTGCGCGGGTACGCTACCAGGACCGCATTCGCTGTGGTCTCGAGTTCTCCACCGTCAGCGCAGACAAGCTGGAACTGGTGCGCATGTGGAGCGATCAGAGGTATCGGGTGATGGTCTCGGCGGCCGATACGGTTAAGATGGTGGAAGCGCCGGAACGGCAGTTCCTCCAAAGCACCCCTTCCGCTGCTCCGTCCAATAGCATTCAGCGCACGCGCGCCGTGGACCGAGAAAATGCCGAGCGGCGAAGCACGAGTCGGACGGCCAAGATTTTGGTCCTGCTCGCCGTCATAGCCGTGCTTGCGGTCGGCGTTTGGACTTACGAGCGTTTTGGCGCGGTCAAGCTGCCCGTGCCGGCAGCGGAAGCCTCGAACCTCCCCCTGCGCAGGGTGATGGTTTCGACTGACGTGATGCAGTCGCTGATTACGTATCGGACCATGCCGGTATATCCGCAGACGGCCGAACGACAAGGCATTCAGGGCACAGTGCAGCTGGATACGGTGGTTGGCAAGGACGGTCGCGTGCTGGAGGTCCGTCCCGCCAGTGGTCCTCCTGAGCTGGCTGCCGCCGCCATGGATGCGGTCAAGAACTGGCGCTTCTCGCCATTTACTCTGGACGGCGATGCCGTTGAGATCGAAACCACGATTGGCGTCGAGTTCCGCATCAACGACCCTGGCCTGGGCGCTCCCCGGTCCAAGCCTCCCTCTTCACAAGCTACGGCTTCACGCTAATCATCACCACCGAATGGGGTGGAACCTGGGCGGAAAAGCTGTCTTTGAATTGGCCGAGGTCTCGGTGCCGCCACAGGTCGCGAACACTTGCCGTCATGCGATTGGGGTAGTCCAGATCCCCCCACTTCACGGTGATGGTTTTCTCGCTCATGCCGCGGTTCAGTAAAACTGCGGCGCGGGTGCCGCCTTCGAGCGGCCGAGCCCAAACCTCGAGATCGCCGTCCTTGTGGACGCGGCGTCCCTGGCGGCCCAGCTTGTCCTGATCGACCGTGATCACTTCCTTGTTTGTCAGAATCTCCTGAATTTCCGGCTTCATGTCGCGTAGGTCATTTCCGGAAATTAGCGGTGCCGCGAGAATGGACCAGAGACTGAAGTGCGCCTGGTACTCGGGGACAGTCATGCCGCCGTTGCCGACCTCAAGCATGTCGGGATCGTTCCAGTGCCCCGGCCCAGAGAAGCTCTCAAGACCGTCCTCGAAGTCCAGGATGTTCAGCACTCCGAGCTGTGACTTGTCCTTGCTATCCCACTGGTCCGTGATGTCGCCGGTCGTACGCCACAGATTGCCGATATCCTTGGCCCAGAGCCAGGGCTTGGCCGTCCCCCACTCGCACATGCCAAATATAATGGGCCGGCCCGAGGCGTCCAAGGCCTCCCGCATGAGCGCGTAGGAAGCCCGCGCATCCTGGGTTGTCGCATAACACCAGTCGTATTTCAGGTAGTCGACGCCCCACGCGGCGTACTGGAGGGCATCTTGGAACTCATGGCCGCGGCTCCCGGGACGGCCTGCGCAAGTCTTCGCACCGGCGTCGGAATAAATGCCAAACTTCAGACCCTTGCCATGAATATAGTCGGCCAGCGCCTTGATGCCTGCGGGGAAATGTTCCGCATCCGCAACGATGTTGCCGTTCTTATCGCGCGATACTTGCCAACAGTCGTCGATGATGACGTACTGGTAGCCAGCATCCTTCATACCCGACTGCACCATGGCATCGGCAATCTGGCGAAGCAGGCTTTCGTCGACGTGGCATTGGAACTTGTTCCAGCTGTTCCAGCCCATCGGCGGAGTCCCGGCCAGGGTCTGCCCTGAAAGCTGGTGCGAACCGAGTAGGACGGCTGTTCCCATTACAAGAATATGCGCTGCAGTCTTCAAACGATTCCCTCCTTTTCACCGCCTCATCGCGGGCAAAGACTAACCCAGCCGTTCGGTCGATTGCCGCACCACCAGTTTTGGAACGATAAGGACGTTCTTGGTCGGCACGGGCCGTTGGCTGGTGATTTGCTGCATGAGGAGTTCGGCGGCCTGGGTGCCGATCTGGCTGGTGCCTTGATCCACGGTGGACAGGGGGACCGATAACAGGTCCGAATAGTGAACATTGCCGGCGCCAATCACGGCGATGTCGCGGGGGACGTTGAGCCCGGCCTTCGCGGCGGCCTTCATGGCGCCGATGGCCACAGGGTCGTTGTAGCAGAAGACACCGTCGGGAGCGGGTTGGGCCTGCAACAATCTCTGCATGGCCTTGAAGCCCATGTCGTCGTCGTAACTGGCTTGGACGACGTACTCCGGCGGCATGACGAGTTTGTGCGCCTTCAGGGACTGCCGATAGCCCTGGTGCCGGGCCTCGGCGATGCCCATGCCGGGTCCACGCAGATGCGCGATGCGACGGCAACCTTGCGCGATGAGGTGGTCGGTCGCGAGCTTGCCGATCGCTTCGTTGTCCACACCCACGAAGCTGGCGGAAACACCGGCCATGGGACGGTCGATCAGAACGAATGGGACTTTGCGATCTCGAAAGTGTTCAAATAGCGCCAGTTCCCCCGGCGCTTGCGCGGAGGCGAGAATTAGGCCATCCACCTGCCGGGCCACCAGAGACTTGGCTTCGGTGGTTTCGAGCGCTGAGTCTTCTTCGAAGTACGAAATGATGACGTGGTAGTCCTGCGGGCGGACGATCTCGGCGACGGCTTTGGCAATCTCGGCGAAAAATGGATGGCGAATATCGGGGAGCAGCAAGCCAATGGTGAAGGTGCGCCTCGTGACCAGCGAACGCGCCACCCAGTTGGCTTCATAGTTGAGTTCCTTGGCACGCTGCAGGACACGCTTGCGTGTGGCGACGCTAATACTGCCTTTGTTGCGCAAAGCCTTGGAGACGGTGACCACCGAAACGTCCAAGTCCTTGGCTATGTCGGACATTGTTACAGCCATACGGAGGGAGCATACCACGGGGTGGCCTGTGGGCGGTTTTAGGGCAAAGTGGAGAGAGCGGCCCCGCCGGCAATCCCGGAGTCCTCACCGTAGCAGGCCGGGACGAGCGGAATTTCGCGCGAACGAGGATTGACGCTCAGCCTGGGGAGCCGTTCCCGGATTTCGCCAAAGAACGGTTGCAGCATCGTGGCCACGCCGCCACCGACAATGAGGACATCCGGATCGAGCAGATCGACAATGTTGCTGAGCCAAAAGGTCAGCAGTTCGACCGTTTCCACCAGGATTTCCTTGGCGGTAGCGTCGCCAGCGGCATAGGCCTGGCCTACGATCGAGGTGGTTACGGCCTCGACGTGGCCTCCCGCGAGCTCTAGCATGGCCGACTTCGAGCCGGGTTCGGCACTCAGCCTGGCACGGGCGCGGCGGGCGATGGACGGGCCCGACGCGTACACCTCAATGCAGCCTGGCTTGCCGCAAGCGCAGCGGGGACCGCGATAGTCGATGCTGCAATGGCCACCCTCGGCGGCGGCACCGGTATGGCCGTGGTAAATCTGGCCATCCAATACAATCCCCGTGCCGATTCCGGTGCCGATGCCGGTATAAAAGACGTTCTTGTAACCACGGCCGGCGCCCCAGAGAGTCTCGGCCAGCGCGGCGGCGTTGCCGTCATTATCGACGCGCACGGGGACGTTGTAAATATTGGCGACTTCCGCGGCCAGGGGGAAATTGCGCCAGCAGGGGAGATTGGGCGGGTTGATGACGACGCCGGTTGCGGGATCGAGCGGTCCCGGCGAGCAAATGCCGATGCCGAGGAGCTTGCCCGTACCGTTGCCGTTCATGGCAGTCAGCGAGTCAATCGCAGAAGTGACAGAGGCAAGCCCGGCGGCGGCCGCACCGTTGGCCACCATGGGCTTGCGAGACTGGGTCTGAATTTCCCCGGCGGCGTCGACGACACCAGCAGCAACCTTGGTGCCGCCGACATCCACACCGATCGAGAATCCGGCGCGTGCGAGAACGTTCGTCATCGGCGGTGACGTTGTCATGTGGTTACAGTCGGCTCAGACCCCTTAAAAGCATAGTAGACGATATAGAGGTAGCAGATTGCCGGCAGAATGAAGGCGTGTTGAAGCCCAAAATGATCTGCGAGAAATCCATAGGTCGGAGGAATAATTGCGCCTCCCACGATGGCCATCACAAGAAGACCAGAACCATCTCCAGTGAGCGGCCCAAGCCCGGCGATCCCCAGCGTGAAGATGCTGGGAAACATGATGGAATTGAAGAAACCTACAAGAATGATGCTCCACATCGCGAAATGGCCTGTGCTGAGAATGGAAGTGCTGACCAGCACGGTGGAGCAAAGGGCCGCGATGCCGAGCAGGCGTCCCGTGGGCACACTCACGCGCCCATTCTTGAGCAGCGAGACCAAGAACAGGACCACAAACACTGCCGTACAGAGGATCAGGAGAGGTCGTGTTTGCTCGAGGAAAGAGGCGATGCCCGTGAGCACGAAAGAAACCCTGGGGTGAGTGCTGACAACCACGGAATTGCCCACAAGAAACGAGATGATCAAGAGCAGAGAAAAAACCGCAGCTGAAATTACCGTGGAAATCGTCTTCAGCCCATTTAAGAGCGCCGAACCGATAAATCGGCCCACCATCGCGCCCCCCCAGTAGAGTGAGACCAGTCTGGAACCCTCCAGTTCGGTGAGATTTCCAATATTGGGCAGCTTAAAGTAGTTGATGAGATAACTTCCGATCGCGACTTCCGCGCCGACGTAAGTAAAAATCGCAACCGTTCCTAGTGCCAGGTTGCGGTGTCTCCAGACACTATCGCTGACGGCTCCGTGGCGCTCCGCAGCTGGAACCGGGGGCAGCTTAAACATGGCAATCGCTGCCGCCAGAGCGAATAACGCCAAACCGATGACCAAATAGGGCATCTTGACCGAGGAGGCTTCCTGGACTCGGTAGGTCTGCTGAGCCTCGACCGACATCAGGCGGACGACCTCCATCGCCTTGGGAGCGGCGGAGAGAATCAAAAGTCCACCGACCCAGGGTCCAATGGTGGTGCCGAGAGAATTGAACGCCTGCGCCAGATTCAAACGGCTGGACGCCGTAGCGGCCGGCCCCAGAACGGCCACATACGGGTTGGCCGCTACCTGGAGCGCTGTGATGCCAGCGGCAACGACCATGAGAGCACCAAGAAACAGCGGGTACGACGGAACCAGAGCGGCCGGAATGAACAGCAGAGCTCCGAGGCCCATCGTCGACAGCCCCACAACCATGGTTCTCTTGTAGCCGAGTGCATCCACGATCTTGGCGGAAGGCAGCGAGAAAATGAAATATGCGGCGAAAAACGCAAACTGGATGAGCCCGGCCTTGGTATAGCTCAGATCAAAAATGGACTTAAGGTGGGGGACCAGAACATCGTTCAGGACGGTGATGAAGCCCCACATGAAAAACAGCGTGGTAACGACGGTGAGGGCTACGCGCTGGGTAGCAGAATTGTCCGCGGCGACGGGGCCGGGGGGGTTGGCGCTGGGAATTGCCATATGTATTGTTGCCTCCGTGATGGCTCGGAAACGCGTGGGCCGAACGGAGGCTCGACGTTTCCGAGGATAATCGATTAACTATGGTCGGACAAGCGTTTACTTTCGGCTTGACAAGCATCCTGGCCGTGACTCAGACTGTCGTCCCGTTCGGAACCGATGCAATGCATCCGCGCCGAGGACGGTTGAGCTAGAGTCGATAAAGTCTACTCTGCTTGGCGCGCCGGTGCGCGTTCTTCGAAGCTGGGCAGGCCTGATGGCTGCGAAAGGCAAAGTTGCCAATGAAAGAAATCAACGTTCTGCTAGCGTGCCTGCTTGCCTTGCTCGCCGGCGTGGATTCGGTGCGAGGGCAGTCCTCCGCGGCAAACCTCCCATCTACGGTTGTCTTCAGCGAGCCGGGATTTCCAGCGGCGGATTCGGTGGCGCCATCGCCCGGGGCACTCGAGGCGGCGCTGCCGGGGGCGCGGTTCGCTTCGGCGGAACAGCTTGGCGCGGCGCTCGAGGCCAGTTCGACGCGACTGCTGGTGCTGCCCTATGGCTCCGCGTTTCCTGAAGTCGCCTGGGAACCGATCTACCAATTCTTGCAGCGCGGCGGCAATTTGCTGGTGTTGGGCGGACGGCCGTTTGCGCGGGCGGGCTACCGGGGTGCAGGCGGATGGAAGCTGCGGGAATACGGCGTGCGCTTCACGAGGCCGCTGATGATTGACCAGTATCAGGAAACGCCGGGATCGGCCGCGCTGGAGTTTCAAGCCAATCCTGAGACGAGGTTCGAACTGCCGAAGTTTGCGTGGGGACGGGCGTTTAGCCCGGTGATTCGACTGAGCGCCGTGGACCTTTACCACCGAGATGGCGCGGCCGGGTCGATTGACGCGCGGCTGGACGCGTTAGCGTGGGGCGTTCAGGGTGGCCACAAGATGGCAGCACCTGCGATTGAGGTGGACCATCTACGGAATGGGTTTGGGGGCGGGCGGTGGGTCTTTCTGACTGCGGAACTTTCGGCGGAGTTCTTCAGTAACACCGCCCTGGTGAAAGCGCTTAGGGATCGAGCCCTCGAGGGAAGCCTCGAATTCACGGTGCGCCCGACGTTGCCGCTCTACCTGGCCGGAGAGCCTCCCCAACTTGAGATTCTTTGGCACGCCGCGATTCCTCCCCGGGCGGCGCTGACGGTAAGGATCAAGACCTTTCCCGAGGGGCAGCCGTCGGACGCCGCTGGAACGACCGTCACCCTTCCGTTTACCGGTCTGGTGAACTTGAGCGCACCGGCGACGACGGGCTTGCATATCGTCGAGGCGGAATTGCTCGAAGGTGATCGAGTCCGCGCGACCTATCACTCTGGCTTCTGGATTCGCGACGAACAGTACCTGCGCTCGGGTCCGCGCATGGCCGTGAACAAAGACTATTTCGAGATGGATGGACAGCCGCTTGCGGTGGTCGGCACGACGTACATGTCGAGCGAAGTACAGCGGCTGTATTTCGAACATCCGAATGTGTACGTGTGGAATCAGGACTTGGCGCAGATTCACGCGGCGGGCTTGAACATGATTCGCACGGGCTGGTGGACAGGCTGGGACAAGTTCTACGACGAGAACGGACAGCCCTATGAGCGCACATTGCGGACGATGGAAGCCTATCTGATGACGGCGCGCAGGAACGGGCTGCCGGTGCAGTTCAATATTTTTGCATTTCTGCCGGACGTACTTGGCGGGGTGAATGCGTTTCTTGATCCGGAGGCTGTGCGAAGGCAGCAAACCCTGGTGTCTGCGGTCGTGGCGCGTTTTCGCGACGTGCCCTGGCTGGCTTGGGATTTCATCAATGAGCCCAGCATCTCGCTGCATCTGTGGACCATGCGCGCCAACAACGATGGCGTGGAATTGCAGAAGTGGAATGAGTGGCTTGACCAACGTTATCCCGACCGCGCCGCTCTCGCCGCGGCCTGGAACCTGCCCGCCAGTGCGGTCAGCGGCGCGGTTTCTCTCCCGGAGGACCTCGACTTTGCGCCTCGGGGAGTGTACGTGGGCCATAACTCGCTCAAGACCTACGACTACTACCTGTTTGCGCAGGACGTTTTCTCGCAGTGGGTGCACGGCATGCGGGAGACGGTTCGCGCCGCGGGGTCCGAGCAGTTGGTAACGGTGGGACAGGACGAAGGAGGCCTCGAGGACCGGCTCTCGCCCTGGTATTGGGGAGAACAGGTGAGCTTCACCACGAATCACTCGTGGTGGCAGGTGGATTACTCGCTGTGGGATTCGGTGATGGCGAAGCTGCCAGGGAAGACTTTGTTGATTCAGGAGACCGGATTGCAGCGGGAATTGAACCTGGACGAAACCGCGCGCCGCACGCCAGAGAATGAAGCGGCGCTGCTGGAGCGGAAGATTGCGTCCTCGTTCATTCAAGGCTCGGGCGCGATTGAGTGGCTCTGGAACACGAATTCCTACATGACGCAATACAATGAAACACCCATCGGCGCCGTGCGCACCGATGCGACGGAAAAGCCTGAGGCGACGCTGCTCGGCAACTATGCGACGTTCTCCAAGGCTTGCAGTCCGCATTTGCGGAATCCGCAGCAGCCCTCCATCGCGATGGTGACCTCACAAGCGGCGCAATTTTCCGTCATCCAGGATTTGCAGCTCGAAGCCCAGCGCAAAGCCCTGCGGGCGCTCGCTTACAACGACCATCTCACCGCCTATGCCATCGCCGAGAACCAGATTGAAAAGCTCGGCGCACCGAAGCTTGCGATCCTGCCTTCACCGCAAACCCTCACCGACAAGGCCTGGCGGGCGCTGCTCGAGTACGCCCATGGCGGCGGCAACTTGCTGGTGACCGGTCCGGTCGAGCACGACGAGCACTGGCACACCGCGGCCCGTGCAGCGGAGCTGAAGCTCGGTGGGACCGCCGAGCCGCTCGTCGTGCACAACGCCACCCTGCGCCTAGGCGAGCGCATGGTGCAACTTTCTTTCGACCAGCAAAAACAGACCTGGCTCGAGGCGCTGCATTTCGAAGACGGGTCGACGTTTCAGGAAATCAGCCACGGAAAGGGGCACATTTTCTGGGCGGCTTATCCCGTCGAGCTGGCGGAGGGATCGGAAGCCGTGGCCACTCTTTACGCGTATGTCGCCGGGAAAGCTGGTGTGGCTCCCTTGTATGATTCGACGGCAGCGCTTTCACCCGGCGTGCTGGTGTTCCCGATCGTGCTCGAGGACTCGGTGCTCTATGTGATGGAGTCGGATAGCGCCGAGGACGCGAAGATAGATCTGCGGGACAAGCTTACGGGGACGCGCGTAACATTGACGCTGCCCGCGCAACATGCCGCCTTGGCGGTGGTTGGGAAGCAGACAAAATCGGTGGTGGCGAAGTATGGCTACTAGCCCTCAAATCCTTTGCGAACGGTGAGGAGTTGCTCGAAAATGAACAAGCGCGCGACAAAAAAGATGACCTGGGCCCTCGTTTTACTTGCATCCGCGGGAATCCTGTCCGCGCAGGCGCAGGCCCAGGCGCCGGATCAGGCTACCGGGAAGCCGCTCTCCACGGATGTGATGGACGCGGCCATCAAGGCTCGCGAAGCCTGGCGTGCCACCCGCGCGGCGACGCTCCGCGATGATTTCGGAGAACTAGCCCGTTATCGCGATGCCAATGCCCAACTGAACCCCCCCGCCGCGGGAGAGAAGCGGGTAGTGTTTCTGGGAGATTCCATCACCGACAGCTGGGCTCTGGAGAAATACTTCCCCGGCAAAGCCTACGTCAACCGCGGCATCGGCGGGCAAACCACGCCGCAGATGCTGATTCGCTTCCGTGAAGACGTCATCAACCTTCGGCCCGCCGTTGTCGTGATCCTGGCAGGCACCAATGATGTCGCCGGCAATACCGGCCCCATGTCGCTCGAGGAGATTGAAGCCAATTACACGTCCCTGGCGGAGCTCGCGCGGGTTCACGGCATCCGAGTCGTTTTCTCGTCCATCCTGCCCGTGCACAATTACACCGAAAAGTCGACGAACATGTACGCGCAGCGCCCGATGTCGAAAATCCGCGAGCTCAACCGCTGGCTGCAGGAGTATTCGAAGGCCAACGGGCTCGTCTATCTCGACTACTTCAGCGCCACCGTCGATGACGCGGGCTTCCTCAAGAAAGAATTGGCGGAAGACGGGCTGCACCCGAACGCGGCTGGCTACAGCATCCTGGCGCCCCTAGCCGAAGCGGCCATCGCGAAGGCCTTGGGCCAGTAGGGCTGAACCGCAAGCACCGAGAAAACCCAGTGACAATTCCGCGGCAAGATCGTTCCAACCGCGGTGAGATCCGGCCATGGTCTTGATCGGCATGGCGCCGACCCGGAGGTCTCTCGGCGATTCCACGTGTTGTTTTTGGGTTCCTCACGACCGGCCTGCTTTGGGGCCGGTCGAGCTGTCGGCCCGGGACTCCGACCGACCTGGCCGTTGCGGCGGCGAAAGGCTTGCTCGCGGCCGCATGGATGCCGCTTTGGCCGCCGCTTCCATCTTCAGAATCCGTCGCGCCTTTAGAATCCGTCCGGCCTTTCCCCAGCCACTGCGAAAGCCTTTTCCATTGCTAGCCCAGCCCGGCCCATCGTCCCCTCGTCGAACAACCTCCCGATCAAGGTAACGCCGTGCGGCACGCGGCGCGGCGGAGAGAACTTCGGCAACGGATGGCTCGGGTCCGGAGCCCAGTCGCTGCGGGCTTGGGAAACGTGCACGAATCCGGCACGCAGGGTGAGCGACGGGTGGCCGGTGAAGTTGGTGAGGGTCAGCATTTCATCGCGCAGGGACGGCACCAGCAGCAGATCGACTTCGGTGAAGACGCGGGCCATTTCCTGCGCCACCTTGCGGCGGAAGCGGTCGGCTTGCACGAAGTCCACGGCGGAGAGAAAGCGCGACTGGCGGAAGATATTGGGCCAGGCGTCCGGCACTTGCGCCTTGAGCTGGTCGACACCGTGGCTGAGCGTAAGCTCCTCGAAGGCGGCGGCGGCTTCCGCGAATAGGATCAGGTCGAGCGAGTCGTAGGGCCAATCGGGGATGCTGACCTCGACCGGAGTCATGCCGACCTTCTTCACCGTTTCGAGCGCCGCGCGGTCGACATCCGTGGCGGGCGCCTCCTTCATCCACTTGGGGAAATAGCCCACGCGGAGGCCCTGCACAGAGGCGGCCGCGTCAAAATCCAGCATAGGTAAGAGAAGAGTTGCGCGGTGTGCCGTCGCAGCGCATAACCCGCCGTACCTGGGAATGAACGTACTTTCCTCCCGGAATTCGAGACGACGAACGTCGCCGGTACACACGATGCGTTTGTCGACCCTTCGGCCAATATCACCGCTGGAATAAAATTCGACACTCCTGACTTGGAGTTCAGCGCGCCTACCTCTCGCAACTCTGAATGCTGTATGTGCGGCGACGATGGACAAAAGAGTCCACCAGCATCCCCCCACTCATAATGCCCACCCAGGTTCCCGCAAAACCTGTCCCGCAAAACCTGCCACGAGCAGCCTCTGCCAACGCTCCAAATCACGGTGCACTTCTACCGCAAGACCGCCGGTCGGCTCCCGGATGGGGAAGTGAGACGCCCTGGTTTTAGCTATTGGCTCCAACTGGTCGGGTTGCGGTCCCAGCGGTGTTTGCGCAATTGCGCGTGGAGCGGCGCGGGCAGAGGGCCTTTGTCGCTGGCAGCAAGATTGGATTCGACGTTGCGGAGCTTGCGCATGCCGGGAATGATGGTGCTGACGTCGGGATTGTTGAGAATAAAGCGCAAGGCCATTTCCGGCATGGTCATTCCGGCCTGCAAAAGCGGCTTGAGGGCTTCGGCGCGAGCGACGCTGGCTTTGAGATTTTCCGGGACAAAATACGTGCTGCGCCAATCGTTCGCGGGCCATTTGCTATCGAGCGTCAATGTGCCGGTGAGGGAGCCTTCGTCAAACGGAACGCGAGCGATGATGGCGACGTTTTTTTCGCGGCAAGCGGGGAAAAGCTCGTCTTCGGGATTCTGATCGAAAATGTTGTAGATGACTTGCACGGCGTCCACGAGGCCGGAGCGGACGGCACGAATACCATTTTCCGGTTCCCAGCGATTCAGGCTGATGCCAACGGCGCGAACTTTGCCAGAGCTGCGCAGGGTTTCGAT
>Ga0137418_10004305_pt1 | contig 13076 bp, 13 predicted proteins | sample CZODoug3_1_2_16f_FD_122242 | JGI IMG/M metagenome (GOLD analysis project Ga0137418, IMG submission 122242) | Vadose zone soil fungal communities from Angelo Coast Range Reserve, California, USA - CZODoug3_1_2_16fungal (Hybrid Assembly) | ecosystem: Environmental > Terrestrial > Soil > Vadose...
TCCGACGGCGCGTGGGTCCAGCCCAATCTTATTCTCGCGCTCGTCTACGATTACCTCGTCGAATCCCGCGGATGGAACATGCCCGCCGCACGCAGCGTTGCCACTTCTGAACTCGTCGACGCCGCCGCAAAGTTCTACGGTCAAACCACCTATCAAACTCCCGTCGGCTTCAAATACATCGGCCAACTCATTCGCGAGGACAAAATCGCCCTCGGCGGAGAAGAAAGCGCCGGCCTCACCATTCGCGGCCACGTCCCGGAAAAAGACGGCATCCTCGCCTGCCTGCTGGTCGCCGAAATGATCGCCGCCCGCGGCGCTTCGATCAGCGAACAGGTTCAGCAGCTCTTCAAAAAAGTCGGCCGCTCCTTCGCCCCAACTCGCGAAAACCTCCATCTCACCGACGAACAAAAAACCGTAGCCATCCAGAAATCCAAGACCGAAGCGTCAACTCTTCTCGGCCGCAAAGTAAGATCCATCGACCGCACCGACGGCGCAAAATTCGCCTTCGACGACGGCTCCTGGATCCTCCTCCGCCTCTCCGGCACCGAACCCCTTCTCCGCCTCTACGTCGAAACCGAATCTTCCGCCGCGTCCGCCAACCTCGTCCGCGAAGCCACCGACTGGATTCTCTCTTCGTAGTATCTGTCTGTAGCAGCGGCTTTACGCCGCTGCTCTTTCTTCAGTGGCACAGACTTCAGTCGGTGTCCGCCTGTAGCCACGCTTAGCCTTAATCCGCACGTGCAGCATGGCGTGCGGTGCGCGTCCGAATCTGTTATCCCGGTTTCCCATCCCATCCGAAACACCTTCCCAGAACCTTCTTGACTCACTCGCCGTATTTCTTTAACTTCAATTTATTAATCGCATGCCGCAACAAACCAAACTCGTCTCTCTCTGGTCCCAATACGGACGTGCCATCTTGGCCTTCTGCGTCTTCGCCCTATTCCTCCACGACATCTTCGGCACTCACGGGTTTCTCGCCATGCGCCGCACCAAACTGGAAATCGAACGGGTGCAGTCCGACATCACTCGACTCAATACGGAGAACAGCGAGCTTTCTCAGGAAGTAAGGGAACTCAAGTCCGACCCCCACAAAATCGAATCAATCGCCCGCGAGGAACTCGGCCTCGCCAAAGTCGGCGAAGTCATCATCAAAATTCCGCAATCGCAACAAATCAAACCCAACTCCTCTAAACCATAGTGCTTTGTAGCGGCCGAGCGGAATTTATCCCGACCGATCGCGAGGTTGCTACTTCTCTCATATTCCCTGCGTCACCACCTCTGCGCGCGAAATATTCTTGCTCTTCCACCGCGTCCGCGCCACCGACAACCCCAGCATCCCCACAAAAATCACCGCCAGTCCCGCCGTCGCCAATCCAATCCCGCACTTCCCCTTGGGCAAAATCGATAATTTCCCATACACAAACTCGATGTGCACCCAATACACCAGCAATGACGTCTTCCCCAATTGCACCAGTGGACTGAATCCCACCATCCCCGGACCCCACCGGCACCACGCATACGCGCCAAACAAAACCATCAGCAAAATCCCGCAGCGCATCAGTAGAAAATTCGGACTGGTATGCCAGTAGTCGTACACCGCATAAAGCTTCACGCGCGATTCATCCAGCAGCACCGAAATCCCGCACGCCACCGATCCCGCCACTCCCAAGACCGCCGCGCCCCATCCTTCCGCTTGCCGCGAAAAATCCGTGCACAACCAAAATCCTACCGCCAGCCCCACGAACGCGAACGCCACCCACGGGAAAATCGGAAACAGCCACGGCTGCGGCACTCCAAGCACGTGTACACCATTCATATACGACTCCATCGCCCACGGCAAAAATCGCGGGCGCCACGTCGTCCAAAACATCGGCGTCAACATTGCCACCACCGCGGCCGCAAAAACTCCCGCCGTCAGACTCCGCGCTCGCATCCAGTTGACCGAACCGCCTCCCGCCGCCCAGCAAACCACTCCCAGCAGAATCATCGATATCCCAAGAATATTCAGCACATCCACCCGCGCCAGATCGGTCCACGGCACAAACCGAATCCCCAAAATATATTCCTGAATACGAAATAGAATTCCCAGGCCAAACACTTCCGCTCCGCGCCAGATCACCTGCTTCGCAATCGCTCCGCGCTCCACGCCCTTCCCGCGCAGCTTCTCCGTCACCAGCGCCACCGAAACACCGGCCAGGAAAATAAACAGCGGTGCCGGCAGCGTGCCGCCCATCTGCGACCACCGAAACAACTCCGATTTTTTCGCGTCTGCGCTCAGCCACGAGTCATAGCAGTGCGTCTGAAACATCAAGACGCACGCCAACCCGCGCATCCAATCAATGTAATCAAGTCTCTGGGGAGCAGAAGTCATTTCAAGTCGTTACGATACAATAATCCGCTTGCCCACCGCGCGCCAACTCGCCTTTTTCCCCATGCTCAACCTGTGGGCAGCGCTCATCGCCGTCTTCATCGTCGCCGCGCACTTCTCCGGATACGGCTTTTCCAACGGCGGTCGCGCCTTTATCGCCATTTTGCTTTCGTTCGCTCTTCTTCTCGCCTTCATGCTCCTTTTCGCTGCGCGCGGCGGCACCGAAAAATTCTCATCCATCGCGGGACCTGGCTCCGCCTGGCTTCTCGCCCTCATTTTATTTTTTGCCTTCTTGGTTTACGCCCTGGGCACTGGCGTCGCATCCTTGACGCGGCTCGCGGCCGCCGCTGCTTTCATTTTTCTCCCGCTCCTTCTCCTGGCGTCCGCGAGATCTTCATCGCCTGGCTCCTGGCAAGACCTCTTCACCATCGTCGCCATATGGACCGCGGTAAAGTTCGGTCCATCGCACTGGCTCTGGCCTTATCCGGGCGGACGCCTCGCCTACATATTCACCGTGCTCCTCGCCGTCAATATCGCTGTCGCTGGCTTTCTTCTGCTGCGTCGCACCAAGAATGTCGGCTACAACATCGGCTGGGGCCGCGGCTGGACCCTTTACATTCTCGGAACACTCGCCGTCTTCGCCTGCGTCGCCATTCCGCTCGGCCTCAAACTTCACTTCATCTCCTACTCACCTGGAATCGCCGAATGGAAATCCTTCCTTCCGCTTTCCGTGGCCATTCTGGTCTTCACCGCATGGCCGGAAGAACTCCTCTTCCGCGGCCTGCTGCAAAATCTTCTTTGGCAATCTACCAAAAGCGAAACCGTCGGCTGGATCGCTGCTTCCGTCATCTTCGGCTTCTCGCACATCACCAACCTGCACTTCCCGAACTGGCGTTACGTTTTCCTCGCATCCGTCGCCGGCCTCTGCTATGGCTGGGTCTGGCGCAAAACCGGTTCCATCTTCGCTTCCGCCCTGGTCCACGCTGCCGTCGACATCCTCTGGCACTTTCTCTTCATCACTCCATAAGATCTCTCCGAGTCTGGTCTTAACTGTGACCAGCCGCGCATTGATCTCGCCTTTGTAGTGGCCGACCTTCAGGTCGGCGCCTTTTCCTTCCCTCTTTTCCTTCCCTCTTCTCATTCCCCTTCTCATTCCCTCTTTTCATCCTTGCAAACTTATGGCACTCTTCTTGTCATGGGAAACCGAGACGCACGCGGCCGCGAAAAGAAAAAACCAAAAAAAGAAACACCCAAAGTGATCCAGGCACCGCCTCGCCGCGACACCCACCAAATCACCACGCCTGTTCCGGCCAAAAACCCCGCCGAGAGTCAGTAGCCGCTCGCCACTGGCAGCACGAACAAACTCGCCGCATCCGTCCCATACCGGCCATGAAGCATTAGTTTTTAAATGGATTTACTACAGACCCGCCGACTACCCGTTCCGAGCTCACTACGAACCGCTCACCGCCTCAATCCCATTTTGTAAAGCCGGCATCTTGCCGGCGCTTCTTGCGGGGTCAACAAAACCGCGGCCTAACATGCCAATTAGCGAACCCAGCGCTCCACCCGTACCGGACCCGTAAACCAAGTATCGTTCGTTCTGCTAACCAATGACTTTACGCTGACTTCCGCCACTCCGCCTTGAATCGGATCGGAATCGATGCACTGCCCTTCACCTAGGTAAGCAACCACATGTACACCGTTTACCGCCAGCACATCGCCACCGTTCACCTTGCTCCAGTCAACTTCCGCCAGGCTCGCCGCGCTCGTTACTTCTTCCAGCTTCCCGCCACAGCCATTCCAGATGTCCTTCGCCGTGCAATCCGCCTTCGACTTCGAAATCTGCTCGTGCGCCTGGCAAATCAGTTTTGAGCAGGTCACTTCCAGATACGATTTCCCGTCATAGGAGCGGAGCGCATCCACATAGCTCTTTGGCTGGGCGAACATTACGCCGGCGAAGGAGAGAGTAATTGCGAAGAGCAGCTTCATGACGCTTGGGCCTCTGGTTAAAGATTCGGATGGTCACTGTTGCCTCTTCGCCATGGCTCGGCCGGCTGGCCTCGCTCAAGTGCAACCTGTCCGTGTGAACAGTTTCTCGTCCCCTGTCCACCTGTACCATAGGCCACCAGTTCATTTCGGAACGCTACTAGTCCTACCCCCTTTCTGCTCCGTAAGTACTAGAACTAAATCAGTTAAGCGCTTTAGTTTCAGTATTTTATAGAACCGGCGATCACCTGTACCTGCCACCTTCCAGTTGTTCCAGTTTGGAATGGCCACCTGTACTTCCTCATGAGAGCCCTCTTATAGGCCTCTCGCCCACACCCCTATTCCCACCGAAACACCTTCGCCGAAAGTCCCGTGCACACCACAAATACCAACGCTAACGCCGCCACATCACCGAGATGCGCCGACCACGGCTCCCCATTCCACGCTCCCTGCAACAACCCCACCGCATAGGTCAGCGGCAGCGCTCTCGCCACCCCATTCAGCACTGGCGGCAGCGCGTCGATCGGCACAAACAACCCGGAAAACCCGATCATCGGATACAAAATCACCGCACCAATCGGCTGCGCAAATCGCGCTGTAGGAACGATACTCGCGATCAGGAATCCAATCGACAATATGCTCCACGTGCTGATCAGCAAAGCAAACGTAAATGACACCACCGGCACATGCACTCCAACCGGGTAATATCTTTTCCCTGCCAACACCATCAGCACCATCGTGGCCGCCGTCAGGATCAGCTTCACCAGCACGTGCGCCGTCAAAATCGTTTGCGGACGCAGCGGCGCGGCCCGCAAACGCTTCAGGATTGCGCCCTCGCGGTAAATCGAAATGATCGTCACCAGCGAAAGCACTGCGCTAATCACAATCAGGATCGAGGCCAACACCGGCAGTCCCACATGAATAAAATTATTCGCGGCTAAAGCGCCTGGCGTCAGTCTCCCTCCGACCAAACGGCCCAGCACCACAAAAATCAAAACCGGAATCACAATCGTGCCGATCGCCCCCAGAGGCTCGCGCATGAAGATCTTGATCTCAATCCACGTCAATTTAAAAAGTCCGCGTAGCATCATTTTCGTCTCTACTCGCGAATCGAGTGACCCGTCAGTTTCAAAAACACATCTTCAAGATTTGGCAAAATGGTCTTAAAGTCCGTCACCCGTATCCGGTTTTCAGATAGACACTGAATCACCGCGGTGATCAAGTCGTCGCCTTTGCCGCGAATCGTATGTCGCAATCCCGCGCGATCTACTTCCTCCACTCCGGCAATCGCGCGAAATCGTTCTTCCGCGCTCGCATCATCCGTCGAAAGCACCACCGTTCGCTCCGGACAGTGCCGATCCACCAATCGCTCCGGCCGGTCCATATCAATAATTTTTCCGTGTTCGATGATCGCCACCCGGTCGCATAACCGTTCGGCCTCTTCCATCAAATGCGTCGTCAAAAAAACGGTCTTGCCGCGCTCCCGGATCCCGCGCACCAACTCCCAGATCGCCCGCCGCGACTGTGGATCCAATCCAGTGGTCAACTCATCCAGAAACACCACCTCCGGATCATTAATCAGCGCCAACGCAATAAACAGCCGCTGCTTCTGCCCTCCAGACAGATTCATAAACCATGCGTCCCGCTTGTCCGCCAGTCCGAGCAGCGCCAATAAGTGTTCACCAGCTGCCTTTTTCTTCTGATACAGCGAAGCCCACAAGTCCACCGCTTCCCACACTTTGATTCGCTTCTGCAATTGCGCTTGTTGCAGTTGCACGCCGATCCGTTCCTGCAGCTGATAAACGTCTCGAAACGGATCCAGTCCTAGCACCGCAATCTTCCCGCGATCCGGCGTCCGCAACCCCTCGATACACTCCATCGTCGTGGTTTTTCCTGCGCCGTTCGGCCCGATTAATCCAAAGATTTCCCCCTCGTTCACTTCGAACGACACTTCGTCCACCGCCACCGTTCGGCCGTAGCACTTGCGCACTCCGGAAACTTGTATGACTGGATGCATTCTCGTTTGGGACTCAATCACTTTACGAATTCGGTCCAGCGTTTATATCACACACTGTGTGAACCTGTGATTTTCAACTTCTGGCCGCCCACGAATTGCCGCGTTCAAACTTTCTCTCTCCATTGGTGTAGACTCTCCGGTGCGCAATTGCACTTCACCGAACCTGCAAAGTTTGCATGGTGCGATTCGCGCCGGAGGACTGTCCATGAAACGTCGCGAATTACTTCGAGCAGGTGCGGTCGCCGGTGCCGTCGCCGCGCTCCGTCCTTCGCTCGCCTCGTCCCAAGCCACACCCGCAACGAAATCGCCCGAGCTCACCCCGGCGCAAAGCGGCGTCGACGCCTCGCAAGATCTCTCCGCCACAAACTGGAAGCCGCTCTTCTTCGACGATCATCAAAACGAAACCCTCATCCTCCTCAGCGGCCTCATCATCCCCGCCACCGACACTCCAGGCGCCAAGGAAGCTCTGGTCAATCGTTTCATCGACCTCATCCTCGCCGCCGAAACTCACGACCGCCAGCGCTCTTTCCTTGACAGCCTTGGCTATCTCGACGGCGAAAGCATGCGCCGCTACAAATCCGCCTTCCGCTACCTCAAACGCGACGAGCAGGACGATCTCCTCCACTCGCTCGCCTACCCCCGCGCCGGCAGCGGCTGGACCGGCGAAGCCGCTTCATCCGACATCGGCCACGGTCATTTCGAAAAGCTTAAGCAAAGCATCGCTGGCGCCTACTACAGCTCGCAAATCGGCGCACGCGATCTCGGCTGGGACGGCGCCTTTTCTCACGGCGTCTATCAGGGCTGTGAACATCCCGAAGGAAAACACTAATGACCAGCCTCTACTCTCCGTCGTTTAATCTGTCCCCCAATCGCGCGTCTCAAGATCCGCTCCAACAAACCTACGACGCCATCGTTGTCGGCTCCGGCGCCACCGGAGGCTGGGCCGCAAAACAACTCGCTGAAGCCGGCCTCAAAGTCGCTCTCCTCGAGGCTGGCCGCGCCGTCACTCCCGCCGAATTCACCGAGCACACGCCCAGCTACAAGCTCAAGTACCGCAACCATTCGCCTGAAGTCGCCCGCACTCGCCCTATCCAAAAACAGTGTTACGCCTGCATGGAGTACAACTACGAATGGTTCGTCAACGATCTCGAAAATCCCTACAGCACGCCCGCGGGAAAACCCTTTACCTGGCAACGCCTGCGCATTCTCGGCGGTCGTTCGCTCGTTTGGGGGCGCCAAAGCTATCGCCTAAGTGACACCGACTTCAAAGCCGCCAGCCGCGACGGCTACGGCGATGACTGGCCCATCTCCTACGCCGATCTCTCGCCCTTCTACGACATCGTCGAAAAATATGTCGGCATCACCGGAGCCGCCGAAGGCAATCCCATGCTCCCCGACGGCCAATTTCTCCCGCCGATGAAAATGAGTTGCGGCGAAATTCTGATGCGCGAACGCGTCAAAGCTCAATTCGGCCACACCGTCACCATCGGCCGCGCCGCCGTCCTCACTCAAGTTCACAATGGCCGCGCCGCTTGTCACTACTGCGGCCCGTGTGAACGCGGCTGCCAGACCTTTTCCTATTTCAGCAGCCCTTTCACCACCGTCAAAGACGCTCTCAAGTCCGGCAATTGCACCCTGATCACCAACGCCGTCGTCAGCCACATCGACATGGACAACTCCACCAACAAGGCTCGCGGCGTTACCTACATCGATCGCCTCACTCGCCAAACCAAAGAAGTTCGTGCCAAGTCCGTCATCGTCTGTGCCCAAGCTCTCGAGTCCACTCGCATCCTGCTCAATTCGTCCACCCGCGAATATCCTACCGGACTCGCCAACTCCAGCGGCGCCCTCGGCCGCTATCTAATGGACCACGTCGTCGGCGGCGGCGCTTCCGGCCGTCTGCCCGAACTTAAAACTCCGCCCAACGCCAACGAACCGCAGCGCCCCAACGGCATCTACGTTCCGCGCTTCCGCAACACTCCATCCAGCGCCAAGCATCCCCGCTTCATTCGCGGCTACGGTTTTCAGGGTGGCGCCGATTCCGACTTCAATCTCAACGCTGAAGGCTATGGCACCACTTTCAAAAAAGCTGTCAAGGAAGGTGTCTACGGAATTAATCTTGGCGGGTTCGGAGAATCCCTCGCCCGCTGGGACAACTTCATCGAAATCGATCCCAGCCTCAAAGACGCCTGGGGCATTCCCGCTCTGCGTATCAACATGACCCACGGCGAAAACGAAGCCGCGCTCATGGAAGACGCCGCCGCAACCGCTGCCGAAATGCTCGAAGCCACCGGCGCAAAAGACATCCACGTTCAAGCCAACGTCGAAATGCCCGGCATGGCCATCCACGAACTCGGCACCGCACGCATGGGCAACGATCCCAAAAAATCCGTGCTCACTCCATTCAACCAAACCCACGACGTCAAAAACGTTTTCGTCATGGACGGCGCCAGCTTCGTCTCTTCCGCCTGCCAAAATCCCACGCTAACGATGATGGCCATCACCGTCCGTGCCTGCGCCAACCTCATCGACCGTTTCCACAAAAACGAGGTCTAACTAACTAAAGTTATGTTTTTGATTTTTCGGGTTATCCAACGCCGAGGTACTCAGCCCGCCCTCAGCTGCAGTACGCGGCCAGCATCGATCTTTCCCTCATCGGGAAGTATTCATAACAGTTGCAGATTCGCGAGAATTTCAGCACTACCGCTGGATCCAGCCAACCTTTTTCCGTTTCCTCGAAAAGTGTCTCCAGCGCCTCGCTGTGTGAAAGCGCTCCCCGGTAAGGTCGGTCGGTGGTCAGCGCATCGTAAATGTCTGCAACCTGCAAAATCCTGGCCTTCAACGGAATCGCCTCTCCTCGCAGACCGTCCGGGTAACCGCTGCCGTCCATTTTTTCGTGATGATGCCGAATCACCGGTAGAATGCTGCGGAACGATTTGATCGGAGTGCAGATTTTTTCTCCGATCGCCGGATGCTCCTGCATTATTTTCGTTTCTGTTGCACTCAGCGGTCCGGGCTTAAGCAGGATGCTTTCTGGAATCGATATTTTCCCTACGTCGTGCAGCCAACATGCCATGCGCAGCTCTTGCAAATCCTCCGCGCCAAATCCAAACCCCTTTCCCAGTTGCTCCGCGTAGTCCGCCATTCGCTGCGAGTGGCCGTTTCGCAGGTTCTGGCTTGAGTCAATGCTCCTCGCCAGCGCAATCACCACCGATTTCGCCTGCTCGTCCATGTGCATCTTCAGCCGAAACAATGTCTCGATTCGGCGTAGCGCATCCCACATCGTCGGTGGGTTTGTCCAAATATCCGTTGCGCCAGCCTCTTGTCCACTGTGGATATCCCATTGACTCAGGTCGGATTTGAGCAGAACAATCGGCACCAACTGGTTCGCGGGATCCTTCTTAAGCTGCCGGCAAAGTTCCAATCCGCAAATATCCGCCAACCGATCGTAAATCAGGATCAAATCCGGCCGCACTCGCTGACAGCATTTCACGGCCGATTCGCCGTCCGCCGCCGTTTCGACGTCGAATTTTTTTCCACGTAGAAAAACTTTCAGCTCTTCGCGATTCGCCGAAGCAACATCCACTAACAAGATGGCCGGATTCATCCTCGCCTCGCTGTTTGCGTGCACGCTGTGAGTAGCCACACAAATACCGCTCACACGGCGAGCACTTTAGTTTTTTGTGGATTGGACTTGCGAGCGATCTCCAATCCCTTTACTCGGAGGCCCATGCCTCCGCTTTCTGGGGACGAGAAGGGATGTGAGGTGCTTGGGCAGGATTAACAATTGCGTTTAGCGTGCCAAAGCTACACGCCGCAACTTGTTAATAAAGCGGCTTTTGCAAACTGCCATGGCACAAAGACCCTCCGGTGCTAGGAATTAATTTCATAGAACCTGTGCTAATTACCGCTCTCCCGGGTCACCTCTCGCTTCTTTCGATTCCTCTTCGCCATCCAGCACGGTTCACCTCACTTTTCCCCGGGAAGTAGGAAATGGAACATGCGGGCTAGTCCAAATTGAACGGTGGTTGGGCACGGGTTCTATACAAAAAAATCTTTGGCGCAAATATCCTTTCGTCTGCCAATCCAGCGCCGGAGGCGCGGCACAACTTAGCCCAGCGCGCCTGCCCTGAGCGGAGTCGAAGGGTAAGCGCTGGGTACGCTCCCAACACATCCAGTTCCCCAGCACCATGGGTGCGCCGCTCCGCGTTCCCCTTTTCGGCCAAATTGCTTCGCCGCCAAAATCACCTTCAAATCCGCCGCCTGCCCCCTCCCAGCTCCCGGACTCTTTCGGTCACATATTCTCGTTGTCTTCCTGGTAACAGAATGCTACATAACCACCGCGAGGTTTCTTCCTATGAACAGCGGCAGCTGGTATTGGCCCGATGTCTCCGATCTGGACGGAGCCAAAGACGCTACAAAATACGGCATGTGGTGCGCCATTTTGGTGGCAACCGTTACTGCGCTCCTCTCGGTGCTTTCACTTTTGGGGTTCAGCATCATGCATATCTCTTGGAGTGCGCTCCTCGATGCCGCCATATTTGGCGTCATCGCTTTTGGCCTCTCCAGGCACTCGCGCATTGCCGCCGTCGCCGGATTTGCGCTCTTTCTAGGTGAAAAAATCTACACCGCCTATGTCGTCGGCAGCATTCTGGGCATCGGAGTCTTGGGCATCATCATCCTCTTCGGCTTTTTCAACGGCATGCGCGGCGCCTTCGCCTATCAAAAATTGCTCGCCGCCATGCCTCCTCAAGCCGCGCCACCTTCGACCGTCTCCGGCCCAGTCTGACGCTCGCCATTAACCTTCATTCTGATCACAATTCAGCCTTGCGCGCCAGAGAGTCCATGAGCGGTATTTGCGCATCGGTCCGGCGATTCGCCGCCAGAATTTTCCGTCAGTATTAGGCCTTGACAGCTACTTACTTCGGTGATACTCTTCCTTTGTGGTTAGCACGCCGCTTCCTGTTGGCCTCCCGGCATCCCACCAGCTTCTCGCGCCATCGAAACTATCCGCTAAGGCCTTTACAATCAACACTTGCAAAGCTGTGTCAAAACAAAGCACTTTAACCTCCTTTAGAATCAACACTTACAAAAAACACCCCGGGGTACCCCCTGCCAAAAATCGCGATTCCCAAATTGGAACTCCGGCCGCCTCGCCTCTTTTCTCTCTATACTGTTCTACTCCCTACTCCCCATTCACTCCCCACTACTCCCCATTCTTGCTTCCACCGCCCCACGGGAGTACCCTTCCCCTGCTTAAGGAGGACTTAGCCATGGCTACCGCATCCGCAGTCTTTGAACCAACCGTAAAAATCTCCGCAACCAAGCTGCTCATCAACAACAAATGGGTCGACTCCGCTTCCGGCAAAACCTTCCCCACCCTCAACCCGTCCACCGGAGACGTCATCACCAAAGTCGCTGAAGCCGACGCCGCCGATGTCGACAAAGCCGTCGCCGCCGCACGCGCCGCATTCGATCACGGCCCCTGGCGCAAAAAGATCACCGCCGCTGGCCGCGGCGTCATGATGAACAAGCTCGCCGACCTGATCGAAAAGCACGCCGACGAACTTGCGCAACTGGAATCGCTCGATAACGGCAAGCCTTACTCCGTCGCGCGCGCCGCGGATCTTCCGCTGACCATCGCCTGCTATCGCTACTACGCCGGATGGGCCGACAAGGTCCAGGGCAAAACCATTCCCGTGCAGGGCAAATATTTCTGCTACACCAAGCACGAACCAGTCGGCGTCGTCGGCCAGATTATTCCGTGGAATTTTCCGCTGCTGATGCAAGCGTGGAAACTTGGTCCCGCTCTCGCCACCGGTTGCACAGTAGTGATGAAGCCCGCTGAACAAACTCCTCTCTCCGCGCTGCGCGTCGGCGAACTGATCCGCCACGCGCTTCTGAATGTCGCGGGCCTGCTCATAGTTGTTCTCAGCCTGCTCGTACTCGACCCGCGCTTCTTCACGGCGGCCTGTGGCCCATAGTCCGCCGGCGACGTGCTGGTGGGCGGTGGCCAGTTCCACTTCGCCGGGGTCGATAGCTTCGTTCGTCACGGCCAACTCTTTCTGATAGTAGTCAAGCGCTTCCGTATATTTTTTTTGCAAAAAAAATACGTGCCCCATTTGCTGGAAGGCATCCATGCGTTCCATCAGATGGTGCTGGTCGAGGGCCGCGGCCTGATCGACGGCCTTTTTGCACAAAGCTTCGGCGTCGGCGAGATTGTTTTCCCGGGTCTCGTCGCGACAGGCTTCGAGGCTGGTGTTGAATTGGGCGACCGTATCCGGGGCCTGCGGGAACTCGCCGGGCGCATCGCCCGGAGGAAATTGGACTGTGAGCAGTGCCTGCACCGGTTCCGGTTTGCCATCCTCGATGAAAGGACGGAAGTGCCAGCGGAGCACGGCCTCCATGGCCGCGGGAGCGAGCAGAGGATGACCGGACTTAACTTTCAGATCGCCGACTACTCCGGATTTGGAGATGACTGCGAGGACCACGACTTCGCCCTGCAGGCGGGTCGCACGCGCCAGCGAAGGTGTCCAGTCCTTGCTGGCTGAAGACCAACGCGTACCTTCCATCTTCGCTCAGTTCGATCATCACGCTTCCAACGTGTTGATCAGAACCATCGGGGTCCGCAAGCCAGCCATCGTAGAACTGAAATTCGCCTTGCTCGCAATGCATTCCGCCGCCCGTAAAGTCCCTGGTCCTGGT
>Ga0137418_10004309_pt1 | contig 13068 bp, 10 predicted proteins | sample CZODoug3_1_2_16f_FD_122242 | JGI IMG/M metagenome (GOLD analysis project Ga0137418, IMG submission 122242) | Vadose zone soil fungal communities from Angelo Coast Range Reserve, California, USA - CZODoug3_1_2_16fungal (Hybrid Assembly) | ecosystem: Environmental > Terrestrial > Soil > Vadose...
CTTCCACTTCCGCCTGGCCTCCCAGCCGGCCTTCGGTTCCCACCTCGCGCGCCACGCGTGTCACTTCCGATGCGAACGAGTTGAGCTGGTCCACCATCGTGTTGATCGTGTTCTTCAGCTCGAGGATTTCACCTTTCACATCGACGGTAATCTTCTTGGACAGGTCGCCGTTCGCGATTGCAGTGGAAACCTCCGCGATGTTTCGCACCTGAGCCGTCAGATTGCCGGCCATGGAGTTGACGCTGTCGGTCAGGTCCTTCCAGGTTCCTGCAACGCCTTTCACATCGGCCTGGCCTCCCAGCCGGCCTTCCGTTCCCACTTCGCGCGCCACACGCGTTACTTCCGATGCAAACGAATTCAGCTGGTCCACCATCGTGTTGATCGTGTTCTTCAGCTCGAGAATTTCACCTTTCACATCGACGGTAATCTTTTTGGACAGGTCGCCCTTCGCAATGGCGGTTGAGACCTCCGCGATGTTTCGCACCTGAGCCGTCAGATTGCCGGCCATGAAATTCACGCTGTCGGTCAGGTCCTTCCACGTTCCTGCAACGCCTTTCACATCGGCCTGGCCTCCCAGCCGGCCTTCCGTTCCCACTTCGCGCGCCACGCGCGTCACTTCCGATGCGAACGAATTCAGCTGGTCCACCATGATGTTGATGGTGTTCTTCAGCTCGAGAATTTCGCCGCGGACGTCCACCGTAATCTTCTTCGACAGGTCGCCGCGCGCGACAGCCGTCGTCACTTCTGCGATGTTTCTCACCTGTTTCGTGAGGTTGTTAGCCATGAAGTTCACGCTGTCGGTGAGATCCTTCCAGGTTCCGCCGACGCCCTTCACCACGGCCTGGCCGCCCAGTTTCCCTTCCGTTCCGACTTCGCGCGCCACGCGCGTCACTTCCGATGCGAACGAATTCAGCTGGTCCACCATTGTATTGATAGTGTTTTTCAGCTCGAGGATTTCGCCGCGGACGTCCACCGTGATCTTCTTGGACAGATCGCCCTTCGCGACGGCCGTTGTCACTTCCGCGATGTTTCGCACCTGGTTGGTGAGGTTGGCCGCCATGAAGTTCACGTTGTCTGTGAGATCTTTCCATGCTCCGCTGACGCCCTTCACCTTCGCCTGGCCTCCCAGCTTTCCTTCCGTTCCTACTTCACGCGCCACGCGGATCACTTCCGAAGTGAACGTGCTGAGCTGAGAGACCATGGTGTTCACGGTCTTGGCCGTTCTGGAGAACTCTCCCGTTAGAGATCGCCCTTCCACTTCCTGATCCATGGTTTGCGAAAGATCGCCTTTCGCAACTGCTCCGATGACGCGGGATACGTCCGTGATCGGTTGAATCAGATCCCCGACAAGGCCATTCACGGAATCGATACAGTCCGCCCAGCCGCCGGTGGCGCCGGAAAGCGCGGCGCGATGTTTGATCTTTCCTTCCTTGCCGACGACAGTGCTGACTCGTTCGAGTTCCTTGGTCAAGCCGGCATTAAGGGCAATGATCTCGTTGATGGTGTCGTATATCTTCCCGGCAACCCCGGTGCTATCCACCGGCAACCGCGCGCTGAAATCGCCTTTTCTGAAGTCGGTCAAAACGCGCAGAAGCAGGCGGCTATCCAACGTCTCCACGACGGAGAGCGTCTCGTTCTTCAAGAATTTTTCACGCATCTATTAATCATAGCGAGAGGGCAAGAATTGCTACAAGAGGCAGGTACTGTAGCGGCGGTCTATGACCGCCGACAGACCGGTCATAGACCGCCGCTACAGTCTATTTGGCGCGGATACGGTCGAGCTCGGGCTTGACAACGGCCTGGTAACACTCGGGGCAAACGCCGTGGCTGAAGGAAGCTTCTGTGCGCTGTGTGATGTACTGTTCGATCCCGACCCAAACGGCGTGATCATCTCGGATTTTCTTGCAATACATGCAGGTTGGCAAAACACCTTCGAGCCTCCTGACATGTTCCTGGAGTCGAACGATCCGCTCGGCGACCATCAAGCGGGCTCTCAGTTCCTCAGGATCGTAAGGTTTTGTAACAAAATCATCGGCGCCGGCGTTCATCGCTTCGAGGTAGCGGTCTTTGCCCCTAAGGGCAGTAAGAAGAATGATGTAGCAATAGTTCGGCATATCCGCCGCCCTAACGGTGCGGCAGAGTTCGATGCCGTCCAGTTCCGGCATGAGCCAATCTGAAATGATCACCGAAAACTTGCTGTCGCTGAGAGAATCCAGCCCTTCACGGCCATTTGTCGCACATGTGACCTCATGGCCGTCCTGCTGGAGCAGGATTCTCAGCATTTCACGTGAATCGGTGTCGTCCTCGACGATTAGAACTCGCATAGTGCGGTGTTTAGAATCTATAGCAGGGACGGAACGACCCGCAATACGTGCTTTTCGGTCCCTCGCAAAATCGTAAGTGTTGTATTTACGTCGGGTTGGGAGTCGGTGAGCATACGATGGAGGGCGTCGATGTCGGCTACCGGGCGGTCGCCGAAGCCTACAATGATGTCGCCTTCATGCAATCCGGCGCGTTGGGCAGGGCTGTTCTGCTCGATGCCGACAACGAAAATGCCGCTTCCGGCGTCCAAATGGTGACCACGCACCAGGGCCCGGTGAACCGGCACGTTCTGTCCGGCGACGCCAATATATCCACGCTGGATCTTTCCATCCTTGATCAGGCGGCCTGCAACGAACTTTGCAGTATTGATGGCGATCGCGAAGCAAATTCCCTGCGCGGGCAAAATCACGGCCGTGTTCACACCAATGACTTCGCCATGGGACGTAATCAGCGGCCCGCCCGAATTACCGGGATTTAGTGCCGCGTCCGTTTGAAAGACATTATCAATCAGACGGCCCGACTGCGATCGCAGGGAGCGCCCAAGTGCGCTGATCACGCCGGACGTTACGGTGCACTGGAAACCGTACGGATTTCCGATCGCGATGACAAGCTGGCCCACTCGAACCGCTTGCGAATCGCCGAGTGCGGCAGGAACAAGATTGGGCGCCGTGATCCGCACGACTGCGAGATCCGTATCCGGATCATCCCCGATCTTATCCGCCTGGTACTTCTGTCCCTCCGACAGCGTGACTTCGATTCTACTCGCACTGTGAACAACATGACTGTTGGTGAGAATGAATCCGTCCGGCGTGAAGATGAAGCCGGAACCCGAACCTGCACGCTTATCCTCTTGATGAACCTCGATATTCACCACCGACGGACTCACGCGCTCCGCAGCCGCAATGACCGCTTCCGAATAGGCATCGAGAATACTGGTGCTGGTGCTCATGCTCTGAACGTTATGCCCGGAGGGAAATTTTTCAAGGGCAAGGGGAATAGCCGCCAATGACGCGAATGGGCGCATAAGAAATCGTTGATGCGCCCATTCGCGTCATTCGCGTCATTGGCGGCTAATTCCCCTTTCTTTTAGGCCTCTCTCTTGTTCTCGAGGTAGAACTGCATCGCGGGGGTGATGATCAATGACAGAACCATTGAGATCAGAATGCCGCCAATGACTGCGATCGCCAAAGGCTGAAGCATTTGCGAACCGGCGCCGAGAGCGAGAGCCAGGGGCAGCATCCCCGCAACCGCCGCAAGGGCTGTCATCACGATGGGTCGCAGCCGCCGGCGTCCCGCCTGAATGATGGCTTCGTCGGCAGGCATCCCTGCGGCACGGAATTTCTGATTGGCGTCCAGCAGGAGAATACCGTTCTTCGCCACGATGCCGATCACCATGATCAGCCCCATGAAGGAAGAAACGTTGAACTCCGTTCGAGTGATCAGGAGAGCCAGGAAGACTCCTGAAGTTGAAAGGAGCGCCGATGACAGAATTGCAACGGGCGCCGTGAACGATCGGAATTCGAACAGCAGCACGAGGAAAATGAGCACGACGGCGAGCAGGAGAACAACGACGAGATCCCTGAACGATTTCTGCTGCTCCTTGTAGGTTCCGCCGTAGTCGACCCGAATCGCCGGAGGCAGCTTCAAATCGGCGACGGTCTTTTGCACTGCGGCAACACCGGTACCCAGATCCACGCCTTCGAGGCGTGCTGTGACTTGAACGTCGCGTTGGAGATTCTCGCGGATGACTTCGGTCTGGCCGGGTAGTTCGGTAATCGAAGCAATAGAGCCAAGCGTGGATGTCCCTCCATTGGAATTCACCAGCATGGTATTGCTCATCGCTTCCAGTGACGCCCGATTAGCAGCGGGGAAACGGACGCGAAGGGTATAAGGACGCTCATTGATGATCACCGGCGCGGTGGCAGGTTCGCCGTCCATGATGGCCGTGGTCGCAATGCCAAGATCGTCAGCCGCAAAACCGGCGCGGGCCGCGGCCTGCGGGTTGATGGTGAAAACAATGGCGGGCCCGCTGGTTGTGTTTTCGATTCCGTCTGCGACGTCCACCACGGGCGTCTTGCCGTCAATCATGACTTTGCCAAGCGCATCCCCCACCTGCGGCGCCCACGTGGAGAGAAGTTCGGCATTGTCCGAAAAGAGCTTCACGACGATGGGCTCCGGGGCGCCCGTCAAGTCCCCGATCATGTCCTGCAAGACCTGAATGAATTCCACGTCCAGCGCCGGTTCCGCAGTTTTTACTTTGTCCCGGATTTCACTGATGACTTGTTCAATGTCCCGTTTGCGGTCGTCCTTGAGCTTGACGGCAAAATCGCCCGTGTTAGGTTCGGTCACCGGAAAGATGCCGAGTTGCAGTCCGGTGCGCCGCGAGGTGCTTTCGACCTCGGGCACGGAGTGAATGAGCTCCTCGACGTGGTTGAGAACATGATTGGTTTCCTGCAACGAGCTGCCGGGCGGCATCACATAGTCGAGAATGAATCCACCTTCGTCGAACGCCGGAAGCAGGCCGCTGCCGAGCTGTCCGTAGCACAAATACGAAGCAACAATCAGAAGCACGCACAGCACGCCGATCATCGAAGGATGGCGCAGACTGCGACGCATCCAGCGCTCGTAGAACCGGATAATGCGGCCGAAGAATCCTGTTGTGTGCGCCTCCTCCTGTGACACTCCCCCGTGTCGGCGTATGAGACGCGTACTCAGATTGCTCGTCCAGACCAGTGCAAGAACCAGCGAAGTCAGCAGTGCAACGCTCATCGCAATAGCAAGGGCACTGAAGAAGGTTCCGATTACTCCCGTTATGGTGATCAGCGGCAGAAATACTACGATCGGCGTCAGCGTGGAGCCGATCAAGGGAGCCGTCAGTTCTTTGAGAGCGCTGGCCGTTGCCTGAAGAGGCCCTTCACCGTTGTCGCGATGCAGGACGATGTTCTCGACGACCACAATTTTGTCATCAATCACCAGTCCGACGGCGGCCGCAAGCCCGCCGAGCGTCATCAGGTTGAAGCTTTGACCGAGGAGCTTCATCGCGATGAAGGTCACGACTATCGTCACCGGAACCACGAGCCCGGTCATCAGCGCCGTGCCCCAGTCGCGCAGGAACAGCCAGATGATGAAACCGGCGAGCAGAAGTCCGATGATGATTGAGTCGCGCACGCTGGCAATGGATTCCTTGACGATGTTGGACTGGTCGTAGAAAGGACGCACAGCGACGCCGGCGGGAAGCCCCTTGCCGATAATGGCCATCTCCTGGTGGACTTCGTCGGCAACCTGGACCGTGTTGCTGTCCGGCTGCCGGTTCACGCTCAGCAGCACAGCAGGTTTCTGATTCGCGCTCACAACCGTGTAGACCGGCGCCACCGCAGGCGCGACGCTTCCAATGTCGCGAACTCGAATCGGCACGTCGTTCACGTTCTTGATGACGATGTCGCCGATTTGTTCCGGAGTTTGGACCTGCGCGGTGACCAGGCCCAGAAAGAGCTGGTGGTTCCGGCTCATCAAACCCGGGGAATCGATGACGTTCGTGCGATTGATGGCCGTCACGATATCCGTCACCGAAACCCTGGCACGCAGCATCGATGCGGGGTCGAGTGTGACGTGAAACTCCGGCTGCTCGCCGCCCTGGACAACGACGCTGGCGACTCCCGTAAGACGGTTCAGCCGTGGCTTGATGTCGTACGTCGCCATCTCCCAAAGCTGCGTTTGCGGAACGGTATCCGATGTCAGGCTGTAACCGATGATCGGAAAACTCGCAAAATCGAGGCGATTGGTCTCGATTTTGGCGGTGGGAGGAAGACTGCTTTGAACACGCGAGACCGCTGCGTTCACGAGTTGCAGCGTGTCCACCATGTTTACGGTCCAGTTGAAGAACAGGCCGATCTCCGCCGAACCGCGACTCGTTTTAGAGCGAACCTCGTCGAGACCGGGAACGATGTTGACGGCTTCCTCAATTGGCCGCGTGATGGTGACCTGCATCTGCTCGATCGGCATCACGCCGTTATCCACACCGATAATGATGCGTGGAAAGTTGGTCGTGGGGAACACTGCAACCGGAATGCTGAGCGCTTCGTAGATTCCGACGACCGTCAAAACGAGAATCAAAAAGATGATCGAACTCGAATGGCGGGCAAACCAGTATCGATCCGAATTCTCCAGTTCGCGATCTTGCAGGTCCAGACGCTCTAATTCTGGGTGTTCAAGTTTCATGCTTGTCCAATCCGCTGTGCCGGATTACGGCCGCTCCGCGGCTGTAATTGCTACTTCTCGTCCTCTTCCTCTTCTTCCTTCGGAGGCTGGATCTGAAGCTTCGTCTTCGCCAGGACTTCCGGATCCAGTTTATTCAGCTCGAATGCTCCCGTTGTTACGACACGCTCGCCGCTGACAAGGCCTTCGGTAACCTGCACGTTACCGTTGTCGTGGATACCTAACGTGACGCTTTTCTTTTGAGGCTTATTGTCCGCGGTCGCCACCATCACGGACGTGCTGCCGGATGTGCTGGTCAGCACGGCGGCCTCCGGGATGATGAGCGCGTTCGGCACCGATTGAGCAATCGTTTCCACGCGGAGGCTGGAGCCGGGCTTCAGGCGACTACCAACGTTCGCGGCCTGCACCCACACTTCAACAGTGGTGCTGGTGGGATCGAGGGCCGGACTGACGATCGTGACTTTACCGGGAATGGGAGCGCCACCGTCGGCAGGAATGAAACGGGCGGAATTGCCGACCTTCAGAGATTTCGCTTCGTCCTGAGAAACATGAGCCCGGGCCACGATCTGGGAGAGATCCATCACCGTAATGATGGCGCCGCCGCCCGCCGGCATCTCACCGGCAAAGAGCGGGCGGTCGGTAACGACACCACTGATCGGGCTCGTGATCCTCGAATAGGCGAGCTGCGCCTGCGCGGATTCGTATCGTGCTTTTGCGGCGTCGCGCTGGGCCGCCGCGCCTTTAAGCGTCTGGTCCTGGCTGATCGCCTGCAAAGCCTGAAGGTGCGTGCGCGCGAGCTCGTACTGGTTCCGTGCCTGCGTGAATGCGACCAGGGCGTCGTTCACATCCTTTTGCGCTATCGCGCCTTCCTTGAACAAGGTCTGACGGCCCTGATAAACCTTTTGCTGCGCGTCCATTGTTTCTTTCGTTGTCTGAACGTCCAGCTCCGATTTGCGGAGATCTTCGGGCACTGTGGCTCTGGCCGTTGTCTGATACGCCGCTTCCGCCTGATCGTACGCGGCTTTCGCCTCTGCAACAGTGCCGGCCAGGTCCTGGTTCTCGAGTTCCGCCAGCAGCTGGCCTGCACGAACAGTCGAGCCTTTCTCCACGTAAAACTTTTTGATGGGAGCTGTGATCTTCGGAACGATGGCCGCTTGCTGAAGCGGATAAAGCGTCGCATCAGCTTTGACTTTGAGTTGGATAGCCGAGCTCAGTACGGGCGCGACATCGACAGTAACCACGGGTTCGGGCTCTGCCTCCGGTTTAGCCTTGCAGTTCGACAGCAGGAGCAGGCCCATAGACAGGACAATTGGTTTAAGTTTCAACATGGCTAGAAGTTTCCAGTAACAGTCTGCAGGTTCGCAAGCGCAACGCGATATCGGGTCTCGGCGTCATCGAAAGCATTCCGCGACAGCACGAGAGTGTTCTGCGCATCGATCACTTCCAGAGCCGTGGACTCACCCGCCTGATAGCGCAGGTTGATCAACCGCAGGCTCTCGGTTGCGAGATCCGCCGCGCGCCGAAGGCGGTCCACCGCCGAACGGGCGACCAGGGCCTCATTATAAAAAGCATAGAGATTGCTCAGCAATTGGCGCTGAGCCTGCGTTAGCTGCACCTTCGCCTGTTGCTCGCGAAGCTGGGCCTGGCGCACTTTGCTGCGTTGAGTTCCCCAATCCCAGACCGGCACGGTCAGGTGACCCACGATGTAGTAACCGAGGGTCGGCAGCGCGCCGAATTGAGGTTGGGCGGCCTGGATGGCGTGAAGCGCGAAAGCGTTGGCCTCGAGACCGTAATTAGCGTCAATCGTAAATGATGGAAGCCGGGCATAGCGGGCGCTGCTGACATCCACACCTGCCTGGCGCAGGATCTCCTCGGCCACGCGGAGATCCGGATTCTGACGTTCCGCCATTACGCGAATATCAGGAAATGGTGGCAGCATCTGGGCCGAAGCGAGATCATCCACGACCGTGAAGTTCTCGTTCAAGATTGGAAACAGAAGCACCGCGAGATTCAAACGCGCGGTCTGCATGGCAAGCGACGCTTCCTCGAAGGTCTGGTTCTGCTGTTCGAACTGGATCTGGGCCTTCACGACGTCGGCATGCGCCACCTGGCCGACATTTTCCTGCTGCTGGGCGATCTCGAGAAAACGCGCGGCGTTCTGAGCCGACTGCTGGGCGGTGGCGTACTTCCGCTGAGTCGTAACAAGAGCGTAGTAATTCCTCGTTACAGTAACGATCAGGCCGCGTTGTGCGATTTGGATTCTGGCGTTTGCCAAAGCTTCCGCCGCCTGCGCCCTGCGATACGGGGTTCTGAAAACATTATTTGGAGAGAGGTCCTCGTGCGCGACCCCCCACGCACGGTAAACGTGGACGCCGTCTTGCGTAACAAAACGGCCGTTTGGCGTAAGCCCGTCGCCCTGTGTGCCAAAGTAATTCGACACGGCGTTTACTGTTGGGCGCAACGAGTTTTTTGTCTGAAGCACATCCTCACGGGCGATCAGCGCATCGCTGACGGCGGTTAGATACTGGGTATCGTTCTGCTTCGCGCGGTCCAGCGCATCCTGCAGGGTGATGACCGGAGGGGGCGCCGCCTGCCCTTCGGGCACCACCAGCTGAATGGGCGGCGGCACAGTTGGCGGATTTTGTGCGAAAGCAGACGGCAACACCGAAAGCGCAAAGCTGAAAATACCCAGTCGAAGTCTCATCGGGCTTCCTTTCCGGATCTATTTACCGACGACCAGGACTTTGAAACTATCCGGGACATACCCCCGTCCACGTCCTCCACCGGCAGGAGCGGGAGCAGGCTCCGCGACCGGAACATACACATTATGAGTTTTCTCGTCGAGCGTGATCGTGCGGGCACCGCGTGCGGTCGCGACGTTCTCGAGGACTTCCCACTTACCTCCCATCTCATGCACGATGGTCAGCGTGCCGTCCCCATTGGAACTGATGGCATATCCAGTCGATGGATCGAAGGCAACACCATCGGACCCCTGGCCGATAGCGGGAGTGGCCAGAACTTTTCCTGAATCCGGGTCGGAGACAATCATCAGCCTGTTGCCGCAAACCGAAAACAACTTGCGGTTCTTCACGTCGATGGCAAGTCCCGAGGGGCCGTCGCAGGGCTTCAGTGAATAACGTTTCGTAACGGAAGCTTTCGCCGCGTCGATCTCGACAACTTCACTCGTGTCTTCAATATTGACATAAACCTTGCCCTTGCCGTCGGCTACGGAGAACTCGGGTTTGCCCCCCAATGGAATCGTGCCGACGACGTTGCCGGTCTTCGCGTCGATAGCGGTCGAGTCTTTGGACCTGCCGTTAAACGTAAAGACGCGGCCGGAGTTGGGCTCAAACCTGATGGAATCCGGATTTTCACCCGTCTTGACGGGCGTGCCGATAGGCTTCAAAGTCTTCAAATCGAAGATCGTGACGTTATTGCCCCGGCCATTGCTCGTGAAACCCCGATTCAATGCGGAAGCGATAGCGATCCCATGGACGCCTTGCGTGTCGGGAATCTCGCCAACGACTTTGCCGGCGTCCGGATCTATAACGTTGACCTTGTTCGTGTGGGACACATATAACCGGCGTGCGGCACTGTCCATCGTAAGGTAATCCCAGCCGCCCTCGCCTCCAACCTTGATTTCCTTGAGAATGTGGTAGCCGGTTCCAGCGGCAATCGCCGACACGGTAACCAACAACACAGCCAGCAGGAATAGTTTGCGCATCGATCCGCCTCCTTTTAATCTTCCGGGAGTCTATACAGTACTGGACGACAAGACCTTAAAACAGGATTAATTCTTATTTATAATCTGGACTTATGCGAATTCTGGTTGTTGAAGACGAGCGCCGCGTTGCAAGCTTTGTTTGCCGGGCATTGCGGGAGAACGCTTATGCAGTAGACCACGCGGACACCGGCGAGAAAGCGCTGGAGATGGCGACCGGGACGTCCTACGACAGTATTCTTCTCGACGTCCGTTTGCCCGGCTTGAGCGGCATTCAGGTATGCCGCGAACTTCGCGACGCCAATGTCGATACCCCGATACTCATGCTCACGGCACGTGGTCTCGTCTAACAGCGCGTCGAAGGCCTCGATGCGGGAGCCGATGACTAGCTGACGAAACATTTCGCGGTCGGTGAACTCCTCGCCCGGGTTGGCGCACTGGTTCGTCGAGGCCTCAACAAAGGCGGACCGATGCTCCGGTATGCAGACATCGAACTGGATCGCCAGCAGCGGCGGGTCCGGCGTTGCGGACAGACGATCGCTCTGACTGCCAAGGAATTTGCGCTCCTCGAATTTCTCATGGGCCGGGCGCCCGATGTGGCATCCCGCACCGAGATCGTCGAGCATGTCTGGGACGCGCACTTCGACAGTGAAACGAACCTTGTGGAGGTTTACATCAACCGGCTGCGCCAGAAGATTTCCGTTCAGGGATCTCCGAAGATCATTCACACGGTGCACGGTGTCGGCTACTGCCTGAAGGTTGCAGAATGATACGGGGACTGTCCATACGCTTACGCATGATGTTGTTGTTCGGCGCCGTTGCGGGAACCTTGCTCGCGCTGACCTTCACCGGATTCTATTTCGCGTTCGAGAAGGTCATGCGCAGTCAACTCGATCGCACGCTGACGGAGACCGCCGCACCGATCATCGCGGATCTGAGTGCGGACCCGGACGAAAAGGACGTCGATCAACTCGACCTCGTGGATCAATACTTTGAGGTGCTCAGTACGTCAGGCCAGGTTCTGCAGCGGTCAAAGAACCTTTCGTCCGACTTGCCATTGGCCGGCGAGGCTGGTTTTCAGACTGTTCAAACACGGAACACAGGAAGGATCAGGGCGGCGATAATCCCGTTTACGGCGGGAGACCAGTCGTTGTTCCTGGTCGTCGGGGCGCCCACGCGAAATGTCGAATCTGCCCTCCAAACCTTGCGTAATTTCGCTTTTGTTCTCTTCCCGACAAGCCTTCTGCTCACGGCCGCAATTTTCGGCTTCTACGCCGGGAACCTGTTTGGCCGGATCGACTCGGTTGTTGGACAGCTTCGGCAGTTCGTGTCCGACGCATCGCATGAATTGCGGACGCCGCTTTCGGTCCTCCGCGGAGAGACCGAATTGCTCCTCACACGGCCGAGGAGTACCGCCGAGTACGAGAGTGCGGCGCGAATCATGGATTCCGAACTGAAAAAACTGAGCCGTATCGTGGATGGCCTCTTCACACTGTCGATGGCAGATGCCGGCCAGCTCAGACTTGCGCCCGAACCGCTATATCTCGAGGAAGTCCTGGAAGAATCCTGCGGGTTGGCAGCGCCACTGGCAAATCACAAGCAGATCCACATCGAGCGGGAACTGCAGCGCGATGTTCTCTTTCGGGGCGACTGTGCATTCCTGCGCCAGCTCTTCCTGATCTTCATCGATAATGCGATCAAGTATTCGCCATCGGGCACACGGCTGCACATCACTCTGACTGCCGATAATGAGGTTCGCATTCGGTTCCAGGATCAGGGAATCGGCATCGCGAAAGAACACGTTCCACGAATCTTCGAACGGTTTTTCCGAGTCGCTCAAACCGGCTCCATCGAAACCCAAAGCGGCGGCCTGGGATTGTCGATCGCGCAAGCCATCGTCCAGGCTCACAACGGCTCGATCGAATGCGAAAGCGAACCGGGCGTTGGGTCGGTATTCATCATCCGGCTCCCGCTCACTTCAGCTGCCACCACATAAGAATTGATTGCGCTTAAGGGAATGATTGCGCCGGCTTTAGCCGGCACGATCGTCACTGCCGGTCGAAGACTTCGTTTTCAGGCACTCGGAAGAGGTACCGGACGGGTTTTGGCAACCACCGCATTCGGGATGAACTCAGAGGCTTCCGGGCGTGAGGCCGGGTCGCGTGAAACAGCCGGGTGATGAAAACTCCGCTGACTGCGGACAGATAAAGAATCAGCGACACTCCAAGAGCAAGAATGAACACGAGCGTCACCACAATTATGTAGATCTCGAACAGATACAGCATCGCGCACCCTCAGATTTCCTGGCTATTGGACAATTTTTTTGAGTATTTGACAATCGGGGCTTTGAAAAACGAGCACGCCGGTTACCGCTTTCTTTTTCCGCCGCTGGAAGCAAAATCCTTCCCCTGAAAAATTCGGACTCATAGGCTAAGTATAAAGAACGGAAACGTTTGCATCTCCGTTTCGCAGGGGCCAATCCTGATTCGCCTGAATTGACGCTTAATCGACCAATCCAGAAAACCATAGATTCCCTACAGTTTTGGTTGAACTCTATCCCCGAAGATTGATGGTTGACACGTTTTACTGTCGGCGGTCATAGACCGCCGCTACAGTGCGGCCGACAAGAGCAAACTACTGCGGGACTTTAACCGCGTAGGTGTAAAGCTTGTCGGGAGGAGCAATGCGGTGATCGGCGACGAGGGCGTCGATCACCGCGTTTGCGATGGACACGTAATACCAAGAATTCCGCGAAGGCCGAGTACCTCCCTGCTGAAATCATGCGCCCGTTTTCAGCAGCTCATCGCGGC
>Ga0137418_10004310_pt1 | contig 13067 bp, 17 predicted proteins | sample CZODoug3_1_2_16f_FD_122242 | JGI IMG/M metagenome (GOLD analysis project Ga0137418, IMG submission 122242) | Vadose zone soil fungal communities from Angelo Coast Range Reserve, California, USA - CZODoug3_1_2_16fungal (Hybrid Assembly) | ecosystem: Environmental > Terrestrial > Soil > Vadose...
CATGGATACGCCGCCGTGCTTCGACTCTTCCGCCACTACGTTCCCGCCACACTCGTCGGTGCGATTGCCGCCGATTCGGCTGTCGTCGGTTTCGCCGTCTGGGCGGCCGTCAACCTCGGATTCTGGCCCGGCGTCGGTCAGATCTGGCTGAAAGCGCTCGTCATGGCCGGCGGGTCGGTGTTCATCCTCCACCTGGCCGACCTCTATCGGGTCTGGCCGCACGTCGGCCGGCGCGAGCTCGTCGCGCGCCTCGTCCCGGCCGTCCTTGCGGCCGCGGTGCTCACGGCGGCGCTTGGCTTCGCGGTGCCGGCCTTTCGGTTCGGCCGCGCCGCGTTCGCCGTGATCTTTGGCCTGACCATCGTCGGAGTGCTCGGCTGGCGACTGGCGTGGAGCGCGGTGAGGCAGACGCAACGCCTTCGCCGCCGCGTGCTGGTTCTCGGGCTTGGCGCGGCCAAGCAGCTGGCTGACCTGCAGGACACCGGCTCCCAGCCCTTCTCGGTGCTCGGCTTCCTCGACGATGCGCCGGATGCGGCCGATCACATCCCGGCCAGCTTCCTGCTGCTCGGCAAGTCACGCGATCTCCTGAGCCTGGTCGACGAGCTGCAACCGGACCTGGTCCTCGTCGCCCTCACCGACATGCGCCGGGCGTTTCCGGCCGAAGATCTGCTCGAATGCCGCCTGCGCGGGCTGACCGTCGAGGACTGGCCGACGTTCTACGAAAAGCAGACGGGGAAGGTCCTGGTGACCAATCTCCGTCCGAGCTGGCTGATCTTCTCCGACGGCTTCGTGAAGACGCATTTCACCGAGGCCGTGAAGCGATTCGCCGACCTCGTCCTGGCGACGATTGGCCTGGCGCTGATGCTGCCCCTCATGGCGCTCATCGCGATCGCGATCACGCTCGACTCGCGAGGCCCTGTGCTCTTCCGCCAGCGCCGCGTGGGTCAGAATGGCCGGATCTTCGTGCTCAACAAGTTCCGCTCGATGACGCTCGATGCCGAGCCATAGCTGCCGAGCAGAACGCGCGCCGGACCGTCTTGTGGGACATCCTCACGTGCCTGGTAGATGCTTAGGGTCGGACCCAATTCAAGTTCCGGAGGCAACGCGATCCAGAGCTGGAAACCGCGTGTTCTGCCTGCCTTGTCGAGCCCGCCGCCGTGCCACATGCCGCGTCCAGCCTGCATCCATTCGACGCCGCCGGCCGGCAGTGTGCCTCTGACGTTGTCCGGGTCGATGAAGCTGACCGCGCCTTCTATGACGTAGGACAGGGTGGCGATTCCGGAGTGCGGGTGGAGGCCTCCATTGAAAGGGGCACCTTGATGATCGAAAAGGTCGAGAAACACGAATGGCTTCAGGATCTCGCCGAAGTCAGATGGGCTCATCAAACGCGTGACGAGGCCATGGTTCTGACCGTGAGTACGACGCGCAAGGCGGCGCTCGAAGGTCCGTGCAGCAAGAGTTTCTTTAACCAGGTTCATACATGCTCCAATTCAATTCTGAATCTAATCGCTCCCGTCGAGGTCCGTGCTGGGCGCGCAGTCATTAAGACTGTTTGCTCGCAGTCCGCTTCATGTCGGCGAAGCGTTGGCCGTAACAATTCCGCGAAAGTAACTGCGGTAAGCGTAAATAAGAAAGATCTCCAAGACTGAAAACACCAAGCCTGGTCCAATTCCTTGACCGCCTTGTAGAAAGATATGGAAGGCTAGAATGTTAACGAGAATGGGTCCAAGCACAACCAGGCCTAATGGCGCGGTTCGACCGATTATCAACAGAAGTCCACCAAATGGCTGCAGAACTCCCACGAGTTCTATCCAATGACTTGGAACCATGACGGCGACAAATTGTGCAGCTAGTGACCCTTCCGGCGGTGGCGGAGAGGTCATAAAGGGATGAAGAATATTTAGTCCAAAAATGATGAAACCCATACCTAGAAGGAACCGACTAATCAAAATAGCAATTTTCATATAATCTCCCCTGGGGTGTGAGTTAGCCTTCGTCCCTACAAGGGACGCCAATGCCAGCAGCACAGTCAGAACCATCAGGCTGTATTCGCCCTCTCAAACAGCAACTACTTGCTGATTTTGCTCAATGACGACTCCGCCGATACGTTCTGCCGCGGCTGCGAAAAAGACAGCAGCTTCTTCGCGAGCCTGGTTCTCGGCGTGAATAAACGTCATCCGTTACTCCGATAAAAGCCAAAATGTGACGTAGGTAGGGTTCCTGAAAGTCGAAAGCTTCCCTCGCCGTGCCCTTTCGATAGGCGCTCCCGCGGGAAGTGATGACGACAACCTTCTTTCTTCCGAGAAGGCCTTGCGGGCCGTTTGGCCCGTAGCCGACCGTCTTTCCCAGCCGCACCACCTGATCGATCCATGCTTTAAGTGACGAAGGGATCGTGAAGTTGTACATCGGAGCGCCAATGACGACCGTGTCCGCCACCGCGAGTTCGTGGATTAACTGATCGGAGGTGGAAAGATACGACCGCTGCGCCAGCGTCAGCTGCGAATCTTCGAGATAGGTCGCGCCCCAGGCATCCGTAATCAGCGGAATCGCTGTTGCGGAAAGGTCTCGCTGGATGACTTCGCCATCCGGATGGTTCTTTCTCCATTCTTCGGCGAATTTGGCGGTGAGTCGCCGGGTCACGGAACTGGTCCGCGCACTGGAATCGATTTGAAGTAGCTTCATCTGAACCTCCTCGTCCAGGGAATTCATCTAATCTCCCCGAATAGATGTCCGTGCATCTGGACTCGAACTGTCATTTCGTCCATCTAACTTGCTCAGGAGTCCAGATTGGAGGTCTAGTTGGATCCGATTACCGATTTCTTCCAAACCATGCAAATCGTGGGCGTGGTTCACGCTCGGCTGGAAGCCACTGCGCCCTGGGGACTGAAGAGCGATGCCGATGCCGCGGAGGGAACCGCAAAAGACAAACATTCGGCTGAGTCCGCAAGCTCGCCTTTCCACTTCGCTCACTTCGGAATGCTTTCCCGCGGCAACTGCTGGCTCAGCGTCGAGGGCATTCCGGACGCGATACCACTCGCCGGAGGGGATTGCTTCTTGCTCGCGCCCGGAACCGCATACTCGCTGCGGGACAATCCGCGCACGCGTGTCCGCAGCTTCTGTGAGGTCGCACCGAGAAATGGGAGCCAGGTGATCTCATACGGTGGCGGAGGAGTGCCGACCACGATCATTTCGGGATGGTTCAGAATCTGTGCGCCGAGCGTGAAGCCGCTTGCGCGCTTGCTTCCTCCCCTCATACTTGTCAAGGCTGATCAGGCGCAGAGCCTGGCGCTGCACACGACTCTGAATATGCTCGCCTCGGAGCTGGCGGAGATGGCCCCGGGGTCGGATCTGGTGGTCAACCGCTTGGCAGATCTATTGTTCATACACTCCATCCGCGCCCACATCGGTTCGCGGTCGGAAGCCTGCAAGAGCGGCTTGCTGCGGGCGATTTTCGATCGGCAAATTGGTGTCGCTCTCAAATCCATGCACCAGAAAGTGGATCATCCCTGGACCGTCGAATCGCTGGCTGTGGCATGCGGTATGTCGCGTTCGGCTTTTGCGGTTCGCTTCAAAGACCTGGTGGGGGAAACACCGCTGGAATATTTGACAGGTTGGAGAATGCAGAAGGCAACAGGATTGCTGCAGAAAGGTGATAAGAAGCTCGTCGAAGTGGCAAAATCCGTTGGCTACGATTCCGACGCCGCCTTCAGTAAAGCGTTCAAGCGAGTATTCGGTGTCGCACCCAGGGAGTATCGACGAAATACCACCAGGCTATCTTGAACTTCACTGACGAACTTTAGTGGCGCCTTCGTTTCCACTTGCGCAGGTCGAAAGTTCCGGATTGTTGAATGCTAAGTCAGCGAGGAGCAGGTGGTGTACAAAAAGATGAACGTAACGGGAACGTTGATTCAGAGAACAACCACGGAGGCTCCTCAAGGACATATGTATTACATCGGACTGGATGTTCACAAGAAGACGATCAATTGTCCACGCATCGACAGCGAATGCTGAAGGTTCAAGTCCGAGCGGCCTTTCGCGCCGCCTCCATCACGGTTTTCTTCATGCGGTTTTCGCCTGCCCAATACAAGCTGATCTCGTGGCCATCGGGATCATTGAGATAAGCGTGCCGCCAGCCCCAAGGCATCATACGTGGCAGTTGAGTGATGTAGAAGCCTCTTTTCTGCAGCTTCCGGCAAAAGTTGTCGAGATCGCGGACTTCGAAGTACAGGCGCACACCTTCGCTCGAAACGGAAACCGCCGGACCAGCCTGATGCAGCGCGATGGTTCCATCGCCACCCGGGGCGCGCAGGCGCGCATACACCTGCGTACCTTCATAGCGAAAGTCTTCAATGAGCTTGAATCCGAGCAAATCACGGTAGAAACGAAGTCCGCGATCCACGTCTTTCGCGTAGATCATGGCGTGGTTGAAGGTAAGCCTTCCTTCAGTGTCCATGGGGGCGGAAACCTTGTTCCGTCGCGCTCTGGCTTGCCTGGCAGAAGAGCTCTTCGCAGCGCGCCGATTCTGAGTCTTTTTTGCGGAGGCTTTCTTTGCTATTGGTTTCTTCATCGAGTCGTCAGCTGATATCGCTCAGGTTGAGCGACGCAAGTATCGGCGGGGGCACAGCTACTGTCAAGTCTGCCATCTGGTCGAGCCCACCCACAGGAAGTCTACGATTTCAGCAACTCGCGGGCGGGGAAAAAAACGCGAATCTAACAGTGACGCCGTAAAGCGGCATCTGCGCTACCGCTTAAGCCGAAAGGTCCCCCTCCGCCCGCCAGACTTCGCCCCGGTTGGCTACCTTCCCACCAGCTCAAACTCCACCCGAACCTCATCTTTCACTTTGACTGTTCCCCCAGCGGCGGTCACGGGGGTGATCCCGAATTCAGTCTGCCGCAACCGAGCTGACCCACGGTATCGCCCGTCCTGGCGTTCTACGTCGACCTTCACAGGGTTGCTTTGGCCGTGGAGCGTCAGTTCGCCCTGCACTGTCCATTTGCTCTCACCACTCCGATGAACCTCTGTGGAATGAAAACGAATCTCGTGGAACTGTGAGCTGTCCAAGACTTTTGATCCCAGCATCGTACTCTGAATCTCCGCCCGTTCCTTGTCGGAAACATCGGAGTCAAGAACTCGCAATGCGCGTGCATCAACGACAAAGTCCACGGTCCCCTTGTCCTCATCGAAGGTACCGTTCTGGATGGGGGCGCGGATTGCGTGCTCGTGCCCGAAAGCTGAGAACATTCCAGCTTTGTAAACGCGAACCGTGAGGACCGAACGTTGCGTATCAATAACTGTAACTGTCTGCGCGCTGGCATCCACACCCAACAAAAGCACCGATAGCAAGCCGAACAGCGTCATTGCGCCCGCTCGCATACGGAGTCTCGAGAGGGTTAAGTACCAGCGATTCAGGGAAGAGCGTACTGCTCCGCCCTCCCCCAGGCTCACGCCGATGAACCCTGGCATCGTCATCGCTGCTCCCCCGTTGTTGCTGTGCATTGACCAAGGTCCTTGGTCATTCTGTGGACCTCGAACCTTGGCTCGCCTAAGTCGTTCTTGACCTTCTTGCCTTGCAGTTTCACACGTTCTCCTATTTTAGAGTCTCATTTTCCTTGCTTGTGAGGCTGTAGGTTTGATTGTCCTTCTCATTGACCAGCCTGTCTCCATCGCCGGCCACCGAGCCTTGCAGCTTGGCTCAATTGTGGAGTTTCCAGGAGAGCAAACCGGCGCCTGCGGCTGCACCACCGACGATTCCGCCCATAATGGCACCTTTTGAGCTGTAGGCAACGTGAGGCGTGTACATCGGGCTTCCAGGCTAGCACCGCCACCCATTCCCGCTCTACCTCCGTATTGCGCAACAGCGAGGGTTGAAACCCCAAACATCAGTGCTGTCGCGAGAGTTGGTCTGAGGACGTATCTCCCGGAGGCAATATACTGATCGCCTGAAGACCAAGTGAACTGGGATTGACTTCGAGGTCTCCGATGCAAAAAGGACGGTGTGGTCTGGGGCATGTTGGACCATTAGCAATATTGCTTTTGATACTCGGCTGCACAAAAAGCGCGGTTCCCTCCGAGAACCCAAAGTCGGCACCATTGAAGAAGGTGGCGGACGTGCCGTTGCCCGGCCCCGCGGTTCGCTTCGACTATCAGAGTCTCGACGCTTCTCACGGTCGTCTCTACATCGCCCACATGAACGCTGATCAACTCGTTGTTTTCGACACGAAGAGACGGGAAGTTGTGGCGACTCTCGACGGATTCCCCAACGTTCATGGTGTTTGGGCGGTTCCGGATTTGGGCAGAGTGTACGCGTCGGCCACCGGAGAGCACAAAGTTGCCGTTGTCGAGATGCAAACGCTGAAGACCATCGCGAAGACCGGACCAGTCAAATATCCGGACGGCATCGCCTACGCTCCCGGTGCCAAGCGAGTCTTCGTCTCCGACGAGCAGGGAGACGCGGATGCCGTGATCGATGCGACGACCAACTCTCTGGTCACCACAATCCCGCTCGGCGGCGGTGCGGGCAACACCGTCTATGATCCTGGCTCCGGCCACATCCTCGTTGCCGTCCACGAAAAGAACGAACTTGTGGCGATTGACCCGGCAACCTCCAAGATTATCGGGCGCTATGCCGTCACTGGAATAGAGAGCCCGCACGGGATTGCCCTCGACGTGATCGCCAGACTGGCCTTTATAGCGGGAGAGAGCAACAACAAGGTTGCAGTGGTCGACCTCACGAACATGCAGATACTGGCCACGTACCCAGTCGGAAAAGACCCGGACGTACTCGCGTTCGACCCGGGACTCCATCGACTGTATATCTCGGCAGAATCCGGGAATGTGACCGTCTTTCGCGAGAATGGAAAAGCCCTGGTTGTGGAGGGAGCATTTTCCATGCCTCACGCGCACACGGTTTGCGTTGACCCGGAGACCCATTTGGTCTATTTCCCCCTGCAAAACATCGATGGCCATGCTGTTTTGCGGATCATGGAGCCAAGCGAAGTCCATTGACCTGTGAGTGGTCACGTGTGGCGTAAAAGTAAGCCCGCAAGGGCAGCACAGCCTATAAGAACCGGTTCAGGTACTTTCCAGCGAAATAGCACAGCGAGGCTCACAGCACAGATCAGAATCGTGGGCACATCGTAGACAGAACGTCGGGCGAGAACCACCACCGCGCCCGCAATTGCACCCGTCGCCGCCGCGGTCACACCTCGGACGAACGCATTCAACTGTGGGTTCTTTGCCCACCGCTTGTACGAAGGGGCCAGCAAAACAACGACAAGATAGACGGGCAAAAATATTCCGAGGGCCGCTGCCGTCGCTCCTGCGACACCCGCGACCAGATAGCCGATAAAGGCGACTGTGATGACCACAGGTCCGGGTGTGATCATTGCCACTGCGACCGCGTCCACGAACTGGTGGTCAGTCAGCCAATGATGTCCTTCGACCACACCACCATAGAGAAAGGGCACAACAGCGAGCCCGCTTCCGAACACAAACATCCCAGCCTTGGCAAAGTACACAAAGATCTGCAACAGAGTGCCGCTTCCTCCAAATGTCGCGAATGTTCCTGGGGCGAACAGCAACGACACCGTGCTTCTGGCCGGCGGGCGGTTGGCAAAAGGCTTGGCAAACAAGTTCACTACTCCGCCCAGCAGAAAGAGCCAAATGACCTCCCGTGACGTCCATGCAGTTGAGAGTGCCAGAACCGCAAATATTCCCCACAGCAACTTGTCTTTGCCGAGCGTGAGCTTGGTGAGTTTGAAGGCGGAACGGGCAAGAATGCCGATCACGGCGGCGCCGATGCCGTAGAACATTCCCTGCATCCAGGGTAACCCACCAAAGCGAACATAGGCCATCGAGAGTCCCAGCACCATCAGGAACGATGGCAAGACGAACGCCACCCCGACGGCTGTAGCTCCGAGCATGCCCGCACGAATGTATCCGAGGTAAATCGCGAGCTGAGCAGCCAGGGGACCCGGAGCGAGCTGCGCCAGCGCGAGTCCTTCCAGGTAGTCTTCTTTGCGGACCCAGCCACGCTCGTCAACGAGATCCTGCTGCATGTGACCCGCGAGCGCAATGGGTCCGCCGAATCCCACGGTTCCCAGCCACAAGAAGTAGCCAACGAACTGAGGGAAGGACACTCTGGTCACCGGATGCGCCTCCAGATTGTTTTGGTGGCTCATTTTGCTGAGTTTGTATTGTCCAGCGCTGCTCGCAGGCCTTTCGCGAGCTTCAGCGAATCTTCATTTGCCCAAAATGCCGGACCGCCCAAGAGACTGCTCGACCGCTTTCCAATCCTGCGCAGCCGGAGCCGCTTGCGCCACCACCACGCAGCTCAGGACAAAAAGTTGAAACAGCGCCAACCCACCAATTTTCCTGGCCATGGTTCCGCCTTGATTTACCGGATTCCGTTGTAAAGCCCTTCGATCATTTCGATGCCTCTGCGCAAAACCTCTTCATTTGCCACCCCTTGTTTGTTCCATCCGTCCAATATTCGATCGATCCCAAGCGCTTCGGTTCTTCCAAAGTGTTCATCCGCCAGGTCCGCGTCATGAACCGCCTGCGCGATGAGGCTCAACCTGGAATCCCTGATACTGAAGCTCTTTACGAGTGTTTCAAAGGTGCAGTCGTTGCCCACGTGACCGAAGCCGCCGGCGGTGAACATATCAAAAGGAATTGCGTCAGGATGCAGCCGTGGGTCTTGGTCGAAAGCGAACTTGGCGTGAGAGTCGATGTAGCGCAAGATCAGCCACGCAGAAGAAACGCGGTCGATCCCAGGCTGGGGGCGAGTAATCCAAGTTCGCCCGACGTAGTCTTTTGGATTCTTCTTTCCTTCTCTTGCTTTTTCTTTGACCTCATCGCTTTCGAGTCGTTGCACGGCTTCTTCTATTCGGGCACGTATCGGAGCGCCGAAGAAGTCAATTTCAAGGATTTGCTGTAGGCGCTTCTTTAGACGCGAAATGCCAGGTTCCGATTTGTCACGGTTAGGCGGTTTCGCGAGCTTTTTCAACTCCTTTTCGAGAACTTGATATTCGCGGGTTCGGGCCTCGTTGAACATGTGCTCGATCTGCTCGTTTCGTAGCTCGTCGAAGGAGCACACGTGCGCAACCGCTGCCTGTCCTTTCGAGCTACGAATGGAGGCGGCCAGCCACTCGAAGCGCTCCTGGTTCATGGAATTATTGGGAAGCACATATCCCGAAGCGGGAAGGGAGACTGCGCCATATCTCTGAAGCTTTCTCCACACGCCGACACGCTCGCTCGCCTTTGCCGTCGGCAAGGTGAAGACAAGCAAGAGCCAAGCGGATTTCTGCTTAACGGATATGCTCATACCGCTATTTGATACAGTTATAACATATTCGAGTGTTCATCCGGAGCCACGCGCGACCTGTTAACAAAAGTCCCAAAACCCATGATTTCCGATCCTCCCTTTAAATAGAGAGTAGACATTTCTCCTTTAAGTTCTTGATTTGGCGTCACCGGCAGGATTTGACCCCGCGTTTGCGCCGTGAAAGGGCGACAACAGATTGGATCAGGTTGTAATTACAAGGCACCGGTCGCACCGTAATGCCCTGTAAATAGCCGTAGGGAATACAAAGGAACCGGCGCTCTGTGTATCGTCTGTGTATCGCGAGTTTTGACCCAAAACTCTCGAAGGGTGGGGGAGAAATGGAGTGATTGGGTTCTCGAACTGCCGTTTTAGGGCAGGCTCTATGTAGAATTCCTGTTTGCCGACCACACGGGAGCGACCGGGCGAGCCGGGGCCGGTCTCAACCTGACATTCGGCTCACCGCACTCAGGTTCTGCCCGCGGTGGACGCAGACGCAGCTGCGGGAATCATCCATGGGCAATGAATGTAGTCTGCGATTCGTTCAATCTTGTGGTCGATCACATTCATACGAATTGCTGAGTAAGCGGTCCAGGTGTCCGCTCCGCGTTGAAGAATGATCACAACCGGTTCACCATCCAGTTCGCCCACAGCCAACTTCCAGGGCCAAGGCCAGCGGTCGTAATTGAAGAAATAAGGAGCCTCCCCAAATTCTCCGGCAAACCGGTCGGCAACGGTGAGCCGGGCGTCGGCACTGATCAACTCACGCACTCCATCCCAGTCGCGTCGATTAAAGTGATCCACATAAAGCTGCATAATCCGTTGCAACTCAGGGTTCGCACTGCGAGCCGGCTGCGATGGGGCAGGTGATGAAGCCAATTTCATCCGACCGCGGCTGAGAGCCGCCTTGACTCCTCCGACCGTGGTATCGACCAGTTCCGCAATCTCCTCCAGTGAGTAATCAAATACGTCCTTTAGAAGTACGCAGGCACGCTCCTTCGGAGGAAGGCTGATCACCAGACGTTCAACTGCAGTGCCAAGGCCAAGCACAGCAGGCTCCGCCGGCAAGACTGCCTCCGGCACCGCTGCGGCAGCCTCGGCTTCGTCTCGAACTCCTTTGCGGCGCAGAAAGTCGATGCAGCGGTTGTGGGCAATCCGAAACAACCACGGCTTCAAAGGCCGGCTGTCATCAAATTGATCCATCTTCCGATAAGCCTCGATCAAGGCTTCCTGTACGACGTCTTCGCCGTCCATGACTGAGCCTGTCATGCGGGCACAGTAGCGATGCATGCTAGGCCGAAGCGTTGAGATTGTCTCCAGGAACGCCAAGTAGCGGGCGTCAACAGGGCCGGAGGCTGCCACGAACTGATTCGAGTCCATCATTATCAAGAAACTTTCTTGTTCCCTTTTTCCTATTCGAACGGGTCTGACTGAACTCTACCCATGGTGATCAGCTTGCGCAGATTTTCGTTAACGAGCGTGCCCCATGCGCCCGAACAGTCACCGTAGCATTGAAAGCGGGGGACCAGGCCTACACGCGTGAAACGGACTTCCGTTTTGCCGTCTTTTTTGGAAATCTCAAACACAATGTCTGTGCCGGTCCACTCACTTTTCTCTTTCACAAAGTTAAGATTGCTGTCTAACACGCGCCAAACAACTCTCTTGCCCGGACTGAGTTCCGTGATTTTTTGTTTAGTGCGGTGAAAGTCTTTGTAACGGTATGTGAACTCGGCGCCGAGTTTGCCGGTGTCACCGTCAATTTCTCCTGACCACCAGCCGCGAACGTTGTTGATGGCCTTGAAAACTTCTTCTGGCGTCTGGGCTACCGAAAAGCTAGTGGTGAAACCTTGATCGTTCATGATTCGCCTCTATGTCCTTTCCGTTCCAGGTCGCGCATACGGGCCCAACCAAATTTAGCCGAATTAACGTTTCGCGGCCACAATGCCAGTCATATTTGGCGTTTTAATGTGGCAAACACCACGCTTCTTTGATCTTGCAGAGCTGTGCAAGCATCCCTTCATATTGTTTAGTGATCGCGTCTCTTTCCTCTGCGCCGCGAAACTGGACCATATATCCATGCGGACCATGAAGGATGAGAAACGGATACGGGGTGTCCGGCCAGCGCCCATGCTGCATGTAGTAAGCGAATTGCTCGGGAGTTGGCATCGCTCCCCCCATCTCGTCATTCGAGACGTTCGGGGCGTAGTACATCACGTGGGGGATGTTAGAGGTAGCTACGCTATCATTTGCATCCGGATTCACATAGGTCCTGAGGATGGGCGAGAGCATGTACGAGACGCCGGCTCGTTCCGGCGGTTTGTAATAGCCCGTGCTGTAACGTTCCTGGATGATCTTCTTCACTTCTTCGGACTGAGTCCCCTTAGCCTGCATCTCTGCCGCATCAAAGAAGACCCGCATCTGTGCCTTGGCCCCCGCTTCATCAAAGGAGATCGGGTAAAGAATATCGTCTCGATACACCTTCAAAGGCCAGGTCCCCCTGAACGAGTCATCGCCGGATCGAGCAACAAGAGTATGGAACCCGTTTGTACCTTTGCGCGCAGCCTCGAAGCCCTTGTCGGGATTTAAGACATAAACAGTCGCGTTATCTCTGAGGTGCGGTGGGAGCGCGCTGAGTGCCAGCTGAATTTCCAAATCTCGCGGCAACGGCTCGAGTTTCCTGGTTTTCTCGGCACTTTGCGGGCTCGCAGTGAGCGATACCAGTAGGGCTAGAACCACCACAAGAAGAATCTTTGTCATTTGAGCTCCTTTAGTTGCAATGCGGTATTGAACGCCATTCTTGTGTCACGCTGAGCAACGCACTATGCAACCTTCGCCACACTTTGCGGCACGTAAGCGGTGAACTGGCGCTCCAGCGCCTTGGTTGCGCCGGTGCGCCAACCCTCGGCGATAGACTCCGACATGGGATCGGGGAAGATGTCCTCGTCGCCTTTTTCCAGGCTGTCGAGGATGCCTCGCGCGACGGACTCGGGAGAAAACTTTGGTATGTCAAGGTACCGCGTCATGTCGGTGTCCACGGGGCCGGCGAAGACGGCATGAACCTTCACGCCCCGTCCAGCCCAGAGTGCGCGCAGCGATTGCGTCAGCGAGAACGCAGCTGCCTTCGAGACCGAATAGGCCGGAGTGAATGGCACACTCGCCAAGGCCGCCAACGATAGGACATTGACCATCGCTCCGTGAGAACGAGCCATCAGCGGCAGGAAGGCTTGCGACACGCCGTACGTACCGAAAAGGTTGACCGCGAGGTGCCGTTCAAGATTGGCACGATCGCTCAGGTCATTGTGAAGGTCCACTCCGGCGTTGTTGATCAAGATATCGAGCGCTTCGACTTTCTCGACAGCGTCCTGAATCTGCCCGGCGTTGGTCACGTCCAAAGTCAGGGGCGTGACGCGGCCATCGAAATGAGTAAAGGGCTGGCGCGTAGCCGCATACACCCGCTTGGCGCCTCTCTTCAAGGCTTCCTCAACCAATGCACGGCCGATGCCTCGGTTCGCGCCGGTGATCAAGATTGTTTTGTTTTCGATGTTCATAACGTTCTCCTTCCGAATTATTGTCCTTTCTATTGGTTATTACGCATCGCTCGGCGGGGAGGATACGTCCCAGGCGAAAGATTTTGGTATTGGTGGTGTGACCTCTTGGCTCGACGGTGGTCTTGACAGTTTTGCTCCTGGACCACGACCTGAAGTTATCCATTCTCAGTTTCTTGTTTGCCGACTATCCAGGAGTTAA
>Ga0137418_10004312_pt1 | contig 13065 bp, 8 predicted proteins | sample CZODoug3_1_2_16f_FD_122242 | JGI IMG/M metagenome (GOLD analysis project Ga0137418, IMG submission 122242) | Vadose zone soil fungal communities from Angelo Coast Range Reserve, California, USA - CZODoug3_1_2_16fungal (Hybrid Assembly) | ecosystem: Environmental > Terrestrial > Soil > Vadose...
AAGAGGCTCAATGGGTCGGTCGTGAGAATATCTGCAATGATGGGTAGGAAGAGCATCTCCACGGGCGATCCATCTGATAAGAGCGACCGCGATATCTTGGAGGCGGTGATCGGCTTGGAGGACAACACTCGATCATTGCCAATAGGTCTTAGAGTTACAGTGCAGTTTTTGACTGCCAGCCCGTTGAAAAAATAAGAAGAACTGAGGCGAATGAACCTCGTAGCAGCTGGAGAAAAAACGGGTGTTGCCGAGGCGCAGCCGAGTAAGCTCTCTTTGCCCCCACTGAGCCCAGAGTGGCTAACATTCTCCAAGTCGCGTACTATCGAGGCCCGCTCGTAACCCGCGCGCGAATGCTTGAATCCCGCGGTCACCACGTCACATCCGTGCTGGGCAACGATGAAGCGTTCAGATTGGATGCTGCGGTGATTGCAGCTGCTGATTCGATTGTAATCGGCTTTTCCGCTCCATATCCGGTTCGAGCGGCGATGATTCACTGGTTCAAGCAACTTTATCCTAATATTCCGGTCGTCGCCCTGCAATTCCACAGCGCCGAGAGCTTTCCCGAGGCCGATGGCGGCACGGTGTCCGACGACCCCGAGGTTTGGCTGGCGGTGGTCGCGAGTACCCTCAAAAAATCAGGGTAAGCCTCTGTGAGATTTGGTTAGCAAGGCTCGTGGTGACAATGCGGACGAATTTGAGATCGGTAGCGACAATGTAGAATTCCTGAAAAAACTCGAGTCTGGGTCGATATTTGGAACTACAATCAACATCCCAAACGGAAGCAGCCATGCAAGCAAGAGACCTACAGCCAGGATCTGTGGTCATTCTTGAGGCTGAGGAATGGAAGATTCTTCCTCCACTTGACCTAGAGAACGTATATCTAGAATCCCCGGCTGGAATATGGAAGTTTCTGAGTTTTACGGATTTCATCCGACTTCAACACCGCAGCGCTCAACACGTTGAGGACCTCACTCAAATCCCTGAGGTCAGATTTCAGGAGGCCGCCAAAGGCCTAGACGGGATTAGGCCCCTGATCCAAGGCGAGTGTCCGGCTGAAAGAGGGACCTGGCCACAGCCGCCGGCGCGACAAACTCGTTGACGGAGGACAACTTCGGTGCGGACCGCCATCCTCGCCCAAAGGCGGGACTGGACAACGGCGACCGATCATGGCAGGTTGAGACCATCGTTGATGGTGGCTACCTGATGAAGGTCTGCCATGCGGGGAACCCGACCGGTTCGACGGTCGGGATGCGCTTTGAGGAGGCGCCGGAAGACGGTTACAGCCTCACTGGGCTTCAGGCGGTCCCGCAAGGGACCCAGCGTGGCTTCTCGTGGTGCGCGGTTTTCGGTCTTATCCTTTGACGTCATTTCGGTCGCTCCATTTAGCCGTTGAGTTCGCTCCCGCGCAGTTTGAGTTTGTTCTCACCAGGGGTACCCCTCAGTTCCATTGCTTTGCCGCAAAGGTGCCCACATCAGTTTCCCCTGAACGGAGAAAATCCAAAAAGTCCAACCCGGAGTATTTGCACGTCTGGCACACACTCAACAGGATGAGGTATTCTTCAATGCCATTCGGGGTGGAAAGACCTTCGATGGCACGGCGGAGCCTAGCAAACGCTTTGATCGCATGCTCGGCGTTGTTGTTGTTCCAAGGGACTGGCAAGCAGCGTACCAATCTTGTCGGTCAATTTGCGCACCTCACTCGCCAGAGCCGAGGTCTTCACTTTCAGGGTCGCATAGTTCTCCCCATACACGATCTTGCCGAGGCCGACCTCTCGCCTAAGCACTTCCGACAATACTCGCGCATCAAATGCCAGTAGAGGCTTGTCGTCCCGGTTGAGCTTGTTTCTGAGCACAAATCGAGTCGGGACAAACTGCGCGGTTCGACCCCGGCCGGTCGAGGGAATTTGTTCCACTGCGTGACAGGAACATTGCAAGTTCTGACTCTATACGGCGAAATCCATGCACAAGTGCCATTGAGCCGCCTTAAGGGTTCCCATCGCCTGCGTGCCGGTGGCACATTTATCGGGCGCGACCTCTGCCACCAAGCGTTTGTTTCCTTCGACGCGGAAGACTTCGTCGTTAGTTCGAACCCAGGCGGCATAAGCGTTTCCCGCCCCAGCCTCCCCCCGTGACCGAAGGAAGCATTTGGTGGGGCATTTAAGGAAGGCTTCCACGAGATCGTCAGTAATAGTCATATTCATTAGCTTAAAGGTGGCCGATTCCCTCGGCCGCAGCCGGGATTTGTACCCAGGCGCGTGGTACAATCATATGGTGGAAATCATAATCAAAAATCGAGATATTCTTGGCGGAACTCCTGTGTTTCGCGGAACGCGAGTGCCGATCCAGACGCTGTTCGACTACCTGGAAGGGGGAGAAACACTCGAAGACTTTCTGGAGGGTTTTCCTACCGTCTCTCGTGATTCGGCCGTCGCTGCACTCGAAGAAGCAAAGCACCTTTTGCTCGCACGTCCCTAAATGCGCATTCTGATCGACGAATGTATCGATGAGCGATTCCGGAACTCTTTGCCCGGTCACGATTGCCAAACAGCCCGCTACGCTGGCTTAGCTGGACTGACGAACGGTGAGCTTCTTACAGCAGCGGAAACAGCCAAATTTGACGTTTTCCTCACCGTGGATCGAGGTATCGAATACCAACAAAATTTAACCGGCCGAAACATCGCAATTATCATTTTCCGCACAAAATCGAACCGGCTAAAGGACCTGTTACCATACGTGCCCGTCTGCCTCGCGCACATTGAATCCATCCAACCTGGTCAGATCGTTAGAATCGAGGGTTAGGTCAAGCGGAACGCATTACTGGTAGAAGATTCAAGTGAACACAATTCCTTCAAATTTCCCGACAATCGGACGCACAGTTGTTAGACGATCATTTCGTTGAACCTCGGAAAATTGGACGTGAGCTGCTGAATCTGCGTAACAGCTTGATAGTGGGCCAATCGTTCCATAATCTCGAAATCCAAACCAACAGAGACACAGCATATGATCGCGGTTGGAACGCTCGAAGCTCGAGAACTGATGACGGGGGCAAGAACCTTCGCTTGCAGAATGGACTAGCCCGGAAACAATCTCGCGGAGAGTGATAGCAAGGTGAAGAGGGTTTGGCAAAGCTACGGGTCGCGACTCCCTAAATGCAACGGTTTCAAGGTGTACGGACTTTTCGGGAGGGACAGGTTCGTGGCACTAGTATGGTCCAGATAAAACCAACAAGTTTGCCGCAACTCGTTATTTGAGTTGCCACGTACGACTCCGACCATGCGTCATCTCGCATCAGTCACACCTTAGCTCAATATGTATCAGCTGGTTTTGGCCTCTTGGATTTGGCAAATGCCTCGACGTCTCGCTCGCCCGAACGCAGAAAATCTAGAAAATCGATGCCTCTGAACCTGCAGGTTTCGCAGATGCTAAGAAGAACGAGATATTCGGACATAGACTTCGCGCTAGGAGCACCTTGGAACATTACTCGTGACCTTGCATACGCTTTGATCGCGTGTTCAGCGTTGTTATTATTCCAAGGCACGCCGTTGTGTCTGAGGAATGTGAAAAGCTTATCGCGGTTCTTTTCGAAGCGCCGTTTCAACTGGAGTGCGCATTCGCTGCAATTTTCTCTGAGCGACAGATCTTTGTAAAAGCGATCAACGGATTTTAAATGCTTGTTCAGAAAGCGCCTTTTGAGGCCGTATCGATCAATCGTCTCAATCATCGGATTGAGAAGTGACGCGAAATCGTGGACAAGCAGCTTGAGTTCTTGATCATAAGGGTGTGCCAGGACATCGTTATTCATATCACGCAGCAGGTGTATCAAACACTTTTGCTGCGGGCATTCAAATGAATCATATGCAGCATAAAAGTCGGAGATCAGCACGCCTCGGAATCCCTTCAACACCCGCGAAGCGGTGTCCGCCTCGCGCGATTCAGAATATAAGTAGACCACTTCACGTGAGTTGGTGAATACCCACACATAGCCTGCTGACCCTCTCTTTCGTGCTTTGGTCTCATCAGCCTGGACGAGATGGCCTGCAGTAATCCTGGCCAGTATCTTCTGTACCGTTTGATCGTAGTATCGGGCGATTCTTGTTTTGAGGCATGACCCACCCCCGGTCGAGATCGACACGTCGAAGAGCCGCTCGAACATTCTGGCGACTCGTCGCTCTTGAATGCCAACGTCAAATACCAAGTAGAAGTAAAGGGAGACGAAATTCCAGCCGAACTTTGTGTTTGCATGGAAACGCTCGTCCAAGCCGAACGTGTCCTTACAGGTCTTACACCAGAATTCTTGGAAGTCCTGTTTGACTGTCCTTCTCTTAACACTGCTTCTCCCGAATACCAACTCCTGCAGTTGGTATGACACTTTTCTCGTTTTCTTTCGAGATGCGCCTAGGCACTTGGGGCAAACCGGGCATTCTGGCGAGTTAATCACCTTGTCGACGCGTTCGATCGAACTTCCTCCGGTTTGACGTTTCTTCACTCTTCTTCTCGAGTATTCCTTCGTTCGTAGGTATATTCTGTCCCGTTGGTAGTCCCACTGGGCTGCTTCGTTTATCCGGTCCAACTCAGGCAATGCGCCCTCGAATTTTCGCCAGTCTGGGTGCGAAAACCCGCTGGACAGACTAGCTGTAACAAAGACAGGATTTCCATTCTGTGGTTTTCCTGGGGACTCTTCCGGACAAGACAATCCCCACAACACTTTGGCCAAGAGCTCTAATGCTTCGCAATCAGCCAGGTTGTAAGCGCGGAGCTTTTGTTGGGTTTCAGATTCCATCGATTCTTCCCACTCGTGCCGCCAGATGATTGAACGAACACCCGTCGCGTCCCGTTCCGGCCAACTGAATCCCAAGAACCCTGCGATATCCTTCAAACTGTTCGAATGCGTAGGGAAATAAACCTGCCCGTAGATGAAGGCGAGAACATTCACCGACTCTTTTATTAATTTCTCCAGCAGCGTAGGGTTGTCCGTGGGGTACCGCTCACGCATCCGCTTTAGGAAGGCTGCTTCATAGCCGCCGTAGTGGATCAAAACGGGATCCTTTATCTCGGCGCAAACTTGGAGAAACTCCCTCCAAATCTTCCCCTCTTCTTGTTGGGTATCGGCCCAGAAACTATGTTGGACGCAGCAGTCGTTCTTCACAATCCGCATTCCGATCAAATAGTGAAAGTTTCGATCCGGTACACTTTCCACGTCGAAGAAAATCGGTGTCCCCGTGATTGTCAGTTCCGGCCTGCCCACAATGTGGATTCTGTTTTCCCGGATCGCGAGTGCCTTTAAAGAGTGATGGTACTTCTCTCGTTTTTCTCTTAAATGTTTGGGCCTTCTGCGGGGGCGGAACGCAAAGGAAAGCTGCCTAACCGTCAAAATGCCTTTGCTGTTGTATTGTTTCCGTTCTTGCTTTGACATATTAGCTAGAAGGCTGAGGTCGTCTGTCTCAATAGCCTTCTGTCTGCAGCGTGATTGAAACTCACATATCGCACAATGACGGTTAAGAATGAGCTCTGGCGGTGAGTCCGCGGAGACTAATGCTCTGATCTTCCCAATCTGTTTTCGGACTTCGCTCGACAGACTACCCGCCTTCAACTTGAGTGTCGCGTTCTCGTCCCCGTGGATGATCTTGGCAAATTTGCTGGCGCATCCCAGCATCTCAGATAATACGAACGCATCGAATGCTACGAGCATTCTGTCATCTCTGGTGAGTGTGTTCGTGCGGATGAATCGAATCGGGATGAGTTGTCCCTGTTTGCCTTGTGATTCGGCTGGCACCTGTTCTATCGCTTCAATGGTAGATTCCAAGTCCCCGGCCCGCGCGACGGGTCCTATGGCCACGCGCCATTTAGCGCTCTTGCCAGTTAAGGCGATTGAGTCGCCAGCCACACATGCATTTGTCGCCAGTGTTTGCGTCAAGCGTTTGATTCCTTCAGTCTCGTAGGATGCCTGTTGATCTCGATCAAAATCCGCGCATTCGTTGCCGGCTGATGTTTCGCCGAGCCAACGGAGAAAGCACTTGGTTGGACACTTAAGGTAGGCTTCGAAGAGAGAAGGAGTAATAGTCATACAGGCTCCTTTCCTACGGAACGGATTCCGTGCCTAGCGAAAACTTAGTCTGGCCGTCAAGCTGTGCCTTTCGTTCGCATTTTGCCGCCGTTCACACCATTAGTATTACGTTTATATGACGGCAACACTATTACCGTTGCCTCATCGGCACGGATATAGCAAAAAAGGTGAACGGACTGAAGAGATCAAGATATTTTCTTAACCTTGGTCACGTGAATCAATTTGCGTAGGGCCGTATTGACGGATAGCTCGTCAGGGAAAATACTCAGCCACGTCCGGTGACAAGAGCACGAGATTGGTCCCCGCTTGATAGCGCGTGGCGTAGTTGCGGCGGACGCCCTTCAACTTGTACAGGTCGTACTCTCGACGTAGTTCATCAGTCAGTTTCCGTCTCTCAGTTCTCTTCTTCATGATGTTTTCGCTCGCGCAGGTAAGCAGATCAGGTCTAACAGTCCCGTCGAGCAAAGTGCGTGCTCGGCAGCATTCGAAATGGTTTGTTTTTGCCCCAGCGGTAGATTGCGAAATCCTGATCCAGCGTTAGAATATCCGCGGTCCCAAACTCGTCCGCCAGACGAATCAGGCAGGCATCCGCAAGATCAATTTCCCGGTCCTTGTATTTTCGCAGTACTTGCTTGACACCAGCAGTTTCTCGAGAAAGCTGAAAAGGAACCTGGAAAATCCCCGCGGCGATGTTCTCGATCACCGCCTCCGACGCGCCCGACAAGTTCCGCAACAAATAGCAGCTCTCTGTAATGACGGCCTCGCAAGTGACTAGCGGCACCTCCACCTCTCGAATCGTCCGAGCGCACACCTTGTGAGAACTCTCGCTGCGGTCCAACAGCGCAACGATGAAACCTGTATCGAGCAGGACCGGCTTCATCGCCCAAAATTCCGTAGATGTTTTTTGTTCGATCCCAGGTCTGGCACACCGGATTTGAACTTACCCAGGCCTATGATGCCTCGCTTCTTGCGCCGCAAATAACTCGCTTCCAAAACACGCAACCCCTCGCGTACAACCCGCGAAGGAGTCCAGCCCAATTCTCGTACGAGAACTGCGAGCCTCTTCCGCGATCGATCATCCAGCCTGGCTTGAATTGCCAATCGCATGTACAAATTGTACTACAAGGAACCCTTTGTATGACATTGAAATTCACATGTTCGTACGGGCCACTAGTCGGCCCTAACTTCGAACTTGGAGTGGGACGTGCGAAGTCGGTGCGGAGATCTTTTGCCCTTGCGGCGGGCTAACAAAATGCGGCGTAAAATACGAAGGATAGTGAATTCCTTGCTTTCAGGTCTTTCGCAACGAAAGCCCGAGTGTTCGGCAATTTACGTATTCCAGAAATAAGAATTTGGCTCCCCGGGCTAGATTCGAACTAGCAACCCTTCGGTTAACAGCCTTGAGACCAACTTAATCATGATTTGCCGGAGCCGAGACAAATCGAGGGAATCAGCAGGTTCTGATCAAATGGGGTTAACTAAGATTCGCCTTCTCTTTTCAGTTTTTGCCGTCATTTGCTGCCATTCGTCACAATTCGCATGACACCTACATGACACCGCTCTGCCACCTGCGAAATCGCTGTGACGTGGGCTTCTTCACACCGGTCGACCGCTTGGTGCTCCGGAGTGTCCTTGACCAACGCTAACTCTGTGCGACTGCCAAGATTGCCAATCGTTTCCTAGTCACATTGGGGGACAGATCAGTTCCGATACTATCGGCAGCTGGGGCGCTCGATGCTGTTCTGCGAATCAGGATCTTGCAAATGCAAGAAGCGACTTGACTTCGTTCTCGTCCGTATCAAGCGCTCGCAGTGCAGCCAGATAGGCGGCGCGCGCGCCCCTCCGCAACAAGGTTTGCTCCCGCGCCCCAGGAAAACTCGTCCTGCCCATGTTTTACGGCAACCACGTCCGTAATCATGCGCGCGTGCCGGCCGTTTCCGTTTGCGAATGGATGGATTTTCACAAGCTGGTGATGGAATCGAACCAGGCATTCGTCGATGGGGAATGTCTTGTGCTCCAGCCAATGCTTCGCGTTGGCGAGAAGCTGGGGAATACGCTGTACGATTTCTGCGGGATCACACCCGATACTCACTTCATGCGTGCGATAGGTGCCAGCCCATTTCCAAACGTGGTCGAACATTTTGCTGTGAAGCGTGCGGACGTAGGACTCCTCCAGCGGGTTGGTCGATGTCATGGTTCTGCTGTTGAACGCCCACGCTTGAGCCTCCAAAATATTCAACGCTTCGTATTCGTTCAATTCTCCCATCGTGCTGATTCGAGGAATCAATTGCTCCGCGTCCTCTTGTCGAATGGGGGTGTTCCCATCTGCCCATTTGTGATTGAGGACGAAGTTCATCGTGGTTTATTTCGATTCAGCCGCCGCCGAGCCTCATCCTCGATCAGTTGGTCTGCGTTTCGAGGCTTTTGATCTTCGAGCATCATTGTATGCACGACGCTCTTGACGTCCCGCGCAGCGCGGTCGCGGACCGGGCGCTCTGCAAGCTCGACGAAAGTGCCCGCACAACGTCATAAGTAATTGCGTCCAATCCTGCACCCAAAACTGACCGCCCAGTATTCCCTGACGCATATCGGACTCCCTAACTCGATTTCTTGGTCAATTCAAACAGGCTCTTCGCTTCTTGGTAGAAAGGAGCTAGCGAGGCCCTAAACTAAGGGCCGGCGAAATTGAAATATGCTGCGGACCAGTCGATTTACGAGGAGTGCTGCGGTTGATCAAATTCGAACTGACCGCTCGCGGTATTCCGGATATGCTTTTGGTGGTCCACTCTGCCATACGAAGCAGGCTGGATCCCGGAGTCGCAGCCGCTGGCGAGGCTATGCTCTCAGGCAGTGAAGTGAGGTCGATCACCGCGATTCCGTCGCCAGTCTGTCCCGTGATTGCGATTAGAACGTTGTCCCTGCCATCATCGACGAGAGCGTCGTAGTTCGCACTCAGCATGAAAGGCAGGGCGATACGGGTGCGCAAAGTCCCTAACCTTCCGTCGATCACGTCGATCGCGTTTATCAGGGAGGCAAACAGAAGGTTGCCGTCCGCACTTATCTTTTCTCCGTAAACTGCGGACTGATTCCAAACATCACGATCCACGTAGACTACATAGGATTCCGGATTCAAGTTGGTGTCCATCAAGTATTCGGCAGCGGACATCCACGTTTGATTGCTGGAGAGCGTGAGTTCGTAATCCGCGCCAAATTGAAGGGTCGGATTGAAGAAGAACGTGTCCGTGGCAGTATCGATTGAGAAGATTAAGCCAGCCATGTTGCCGAATACGCGGGCGCTGTCAGTCGTGCGCAACATCCTTGTGAACGCGTCCCCACTGAATGATCCGTCCTGCAACGTCTGAAAATCCGTCACCGTCCCCGTGCTGGTATCCAGCTTGTGAATCGCCCAAGTTCCAGTGAAGCCGGAAGAAAAACTTGCGTAATACACGATGCCCGAATCCATGATGGCCAGCCCGCACGGATCTTCCCCATTGTCATTTAGAGTGTTTGGTAGAGCGAAGGAGTGCACCGCTGCGGGTGTGTCCGGATTAAACGTGTAGATGTGACTGGAACCGGCGTCAGATACGGCGAGCTGGTTTCCATTGGGTGAAAGCGAGATACTCCAGAGGCGCTGGGCACCTGCAGGCATGGCAATTGGCGCGAGCCATTGTGCTTTCGTCTTTGAAAAGACGCGGATTTGTGTTTGATCCGTGAAGTAGTACACATCACGGAGAGGATCGTAAATGCCTTGCACCAAAACTGCCCCGGCAAGCGGGTACTGTTGTATTGAGGGCAGGTACTGAATCGCTTTCGCCGCAGTGCTGGAACCAGCCCCGTTTGAAATCGTGACGTCGGCGGTTGATCCTGCTGTGCTCGCGGGCAGCGTGTATTGGAAGGCTTCAAGGGGAAACGGGTAGTATGGCGTTGCTTGCGAATACGGTTGAGGGAAATACTGAGTGATCGTGGCTGGCTTGCCACCAACAGAGACCTCAAGTCCCGTGTCTTGTCCACCGGGCGCTGGGGATCCGAAACCGTATCCAAAGATCGTCCCCGTGGCACCGCCGTCGGGAGTGGTCGCCTCCGGCCGGATTTCCACGATGGAAGGACCGTAGCTGTAATCTTGTGGAAAGAGCCAGTAACCCCCATCGGTTAGACTTACGGAAACATCTACAGGCCCCGGTGCACTGGCTGGAGTTGTAACAGTGATTCCCAAAGAACCCGTAGAAACGACGTGAGCGGTATTCGCTCCGAAGGAAATATTCTGGACATTGCTGACCTGAAAGCCGGTAAGAACCGCTTGGGTTCCGCCCTGGACCGGGCCGAACGAAGGTTGCACAACATTATTGTATGCGAAGCCAAAATCGGTCCCAGGCGGTTGAGACTCCAAAGCCGACCCATCCAGTAAGGCAACACCATGGCCAATCGCACAGGCAAGCAGCCCTGTTTCATCCACGGCCATAGGCAGAGGCGCCATGGCCCCGGGCGTGTCATACAAGCTAAAAGCAGGAATCCATCCTATCTGCGAGTGTGTCCGCCAGTTGTACGCCACGCCGAATCCGGCACCCTCGTTCATTGCAAACAGCGTGTTGCCGTCGCTGCTCAACAAGAATCGGTAGAAATTCAAGCCGGTTCCCACGGAAAACTGGTCGATCTGCAGCAGGCTTGTTGCATCGTAGACAGTCACATTTGATCCGCCCGCAACGAGGATTTCTTTTCCGTCCGATGGCACAAGAGTCTGCCCGATTCCAATCCCCGAAGGATTTGTTTCAGCCACGAGTTGCTTTCCAGTGGCGGGATCATAAGAGCAAAGTGTCCCACCGCTAACGCCAGATCCGAGAAGAATCCTGGATCGGTCCGCAGTCAGGCTGAACTCAACGATATGGTCCTGTAAAGCGCAACCCGACTGAACGCCCGCGCTACCTGCGATCGAGAGTGCATTGGTCGCAGGATTCCAAACCCCCACGGCCGAAAACCCGTCTACTGCAGGGATGCCTCCCTCTCCACTGAGTAAGGCGAGCCTTCCGTCAGCAAGTGCCCGTACTTCAAAGGTCGGAAATCCACTCGGTCCGATTTGCACTGCAGGAATGCGTGCTTTAACCGCCATTGCAACGGGATCAATTTCATAGAGATCGCCGACTTGCGTGCCTATGTAGATGGTCGACTGATCTGGACTGATGTCGCCGACAAATGCTCCTGGAACTGGTATTTGTCCAATTTTTGCTTCGCTTTTGGCATCAATGACGACGACTTGATTTAAGGAAGTGTCGCTAAGAAAAAAGCGGTGCGTGTTGGAATGATAGAGAATCAGGATTTGTGGAAAGAAATTAAAAAAGCTTGTATCCCACTGAGTGTCTGTTTGGACATAGCGGATTCGTGCAATTGCCGGCGGTGGTCCTTGAAGCAGACTGACTTTTAGCGCAACTTGGTCGGAATGTTGGAGCGCACCGGAGGTGCCTGTGACTGTGAGGGCTGAGTTGCCCGCCGCTGCAGTCAGTGAGGCTGCAATCACGACCGACTGCTGGCCCCCTGCGCTAAGTGTGAATTGAGACGGAGTTGCAGTCACGCCGGCGGGCATGCCGGAAACAGCCACGGTGACCTGGGAATTGAAACCGTTTAGCCCCGTCACGCCTACGGTGACGGTTGTAGAGGAACCCTGTTGCGCTGAAGCATTCCCAGGAACAGAAAGCGAGAAATCAACAGAGGGAGGCGGGTTGCCCCCGCCGCCCGAGGAGCCGCCGCATCCCCCCAGCAGAAACACACTGAGTACCAACACTGGTGTTGCTCTCATACGGGAATGAGGACCTCTGCAAAAGTACCGTCGCACAGAGACCGAATTAGTTGCCATCCGAGTCTAAATACAACTAAAGTATACCGCGAGAGTATGCAATCGAAGGTGTCTGGGTCAATTGTCTATCTCACCTGCACTTTGAAACTCCGGTACGTTTTACAAAGAAGATGAGCCAGAAACCGCACAACTCTTTCAGAGAGAACAACTCCTTCTCGTGTGTTCGTTACTGTCTACTGATCGTTGCGAGCTTGGTTGCAGCCCTTCCGCTATCTGCCCAGATTTTCAAGAACCCCACCGTAATCTCGACGGGTACGAACCCGAGCACCATCAGCACCGGGGATTTCAACGGAGATGGAAAACCTGACCTCGTATATTTGGATGGGAGTCCCTCGACCCTCCACGTTTTGCTTGGGAAGGGAGATGGAACCTTCCAGCACGCACAGGACACTCAGCTTCCCCTGGGCATCGGGGGAAAGATAACGATCGCAGATGTAAATAAGGACGGCAAGCTCGACTTGATTCTAGGGGGAGGAGGGCCGCAAGCGCAGATTGGGGTATTGCTCGGGAATGGAGACGGAACTTTCCAATCTGTCCAAGTGTCACAATTTCCGGCCGCAGGTACTTTGTATGCGAACATTGGCTCCCAGATTGGCGTGGCGGACTTCAATGGGGACGGAGCAGTCGACCTTGCTGCAGCGGACATTCAAAATGATGTTGTCTACATCCTCCTGGGAAACAACACCGGATCATTTACACTCAAGACCACCCTCTTCAACGGAAGCGGTCCCACGACAGTTTTAATTAGTGATTTCAATGGTGACGCTCACATAGATATCCTCGTACGAGGCCAGTTAGGGGCAGACGCGACCGTATATCTGGGAAATGGAGACGGCACATTTCAAGCTGGGGTCAGGTACACGGGTCCCCACTACATTACCTCTCTCTTGCTGCACGACATGGATCGAGACGGCCAGCTAGACCTGGTCGTGACGAACCAAAACCAAGGCATCGACATTCTCCATGGCAATCCAGACGGTACTTTCGCCTCGTCTTCCTCCGGCGGCACTTCTTCTGGCGGACCCGGCGTATCACTGCTTGCCATTTTTGACTTCAATTCCGACGGCACTCTTGACATTGCCACGGCGACTGCCAACGGCATCAGCATTCTCTTAGGCCAGGGCAATTTGAGCTACGCCCCGCCGGTTCCCTATTC
>Ga0137418_10004313_pt1 | contig 13064 bp, 7 predicted proteins | sample CZODoug3_1_2_16f_FD_122242 | JGI IMG/M metagenome (GOLD analysis project Ga0137418, IMG submission 122242) | Vadose zone soil fungal communities from Angelo Coast Range Reserve, California, USA - CZODoug3_1_2_16fungal (Hybrid Assembly) | ecosystem: Environmental > Terrestrial > Soil > Vadose...
GTTCGCGACGCTCACACCGCCCGGGACACGTCCGACCAACACCGACGCGTGGGACGGCTATCCGGCGCAGCGCGGCCGCGTGCTCGATTTCGTCGAGCGCGAGCGGATCCGCGATCTCGTCATCCTCACCGGCGACGCGCACAGCTCGTGGGGCTTCGACATCCCGCGCAACCCGTGGAACGGCTATCGCGCGGCCGGCGACGGCTCGCTTGCCGTCGAATTCGTCACGCCCGCCATCAGTTCGCCGCCGCCGTCGATGTTCGCGTCGCCGGACGGCAACGAGGCGGCCGCCGCCGTCCGCGTCGCGCTGCCGCACGTGAAGTACCTCGACGGCGTCCGGCGCGGCTACGTGGTGGTCGACGTCACGCGGACGGCGGTCAAGGCCAACTGGTACTTCTCGCCCGACGTTCGCGTCCATTCCGACGCCGAGGTCGCCGGCGGAGTGGTCGTCTGCGAGCGGGGCGCCGCGCACCTGCAGCCGGCATAAGTACGCTGCGCGACTCCGACTCCCCCTAGAACCGGATCGTTCGGACGATTTTGAGCGAGCCTTTGCGATCGAGGGTCTGCAGTGTGGTGCGATCCGTCCAGTTGTGCGTATAGACGAAGAAGATGTCGTTGCCCGGCCGCGTGATCCACCGGAAGCGCGACTGCCAGCCAAGCTGACGCGTGACGGTGTCGAACTGCAGCCGGTTGACGAGCGAGATGAACGGGTTGAACTGCGTGTTGACGTCGTTGAGCCAGAGCCGCGTCGTGAACCGGCCCTCGCGCAGCGACACCTCGTTGTAGTCGGCGCCGACGTTGATCAGCCATCCCCGCCTCGGCCTGACGCTCACCGTGCCCGTTATCTGGCGGCGCTGTCCTGAATAGAACTCGCCGTCTTCGTACGCCGCGTTGAGGGAAACGGGGCGGCTCGTCGTCGTCTGCGTCTGGTAATGGCGGCGCAGGAAGCGGTACTCACCGCCAGCGCGCAGGATGACGCCGGGCGAGATCTGGAAATCGCGCGGCAGCCGTTCGTAGAGCGGCAGCAGGTGGAACTCGACGAGATCGCTCGAATGCAGGTCGACGCGCATCAATTGCAGATCGTACCGCCGCGTTTCGACCTGCCCATCGAGATTGAAGAGGGTGCTGAGATTCCCCTCGAAGGAGAACCGACGGAGATAGCGGCTGTATCGTCCGCGTTCTGTGTGCACCGTGTAGCGGATACCGGGTTCGATCAGCCGGTATGCACGGCGGTCGACAAAACCAACGGCCGGATCATAGCCGTCCTGCACCTCGCGCACGGACATGTGCGCGATGATCGGATCGTTCGGCATGTTGATGCGCGCGCCAAACGCGGCGCCGCCGCGCGAACCCGGGAGTTTTGTCGTGTTCAGGTAAAAACCGCTGACCTCGAGCACCTGCTTGCGGAGAAATTGCGACGTCGCGAGCGCGACGTCGACGCCGGCCGTCTGCCGCGCGGGCGCGCCGGCATCGCTGCGACTGGTGAACAGCCCGCCGATGTACGACTGCCGCCAGAAACGGTGCTGCGACCGGAGCACCGTGAAGTCTTCTCCCGGAACCTTGCCTCGATCGCGCGTCCGGACCTGCAGCACGCCGATATCGAACGCCCCCGCATGCCCCGTCAGCTTCGCGCCGTAATCGATCGGCTGCGGCACGCCTGACTCGTCGAGGCCGATGCGGCGGCTGAAGAACGGCACGATGGAATTGCCCTGCTCGCGCGAAAAGGCAAAGACGCTCGCGCCCTCGAGGAAGAAGGCGCGCTTCTCGGGAAAGAACAGCGGGAAGCGCGTCAGGTTGACCTGCCGTTGATCGACTTCCGTCTCGGCGAAGTCGGTGTTGATCGACGCGTTCGCGCGAAGACCCGGCGTCAGGTTGTAGACGATGTCGCCGCCAAGCGCGCCGGTCTGAACCGACGAGGGCGAGCCGCGGCCCGGCGCGGCCGAGGAGTTGCCGACGGCGTACGGGAGCAGATCGAGGCCGAGTCCCTGGTGCAGCCCTTCGAGTCCCTGCAGCCGTCCGGCGGCGGGCATATAGGTGAGCCCCTCATTGCGCGCCCACCCGCTCCACAGTGTCTCTTCGACCTTGCGTCGGATCGTGCGCTGGAAGTTGATTCCCCAACTCGACGCATCACGGTTGAAATTGATCGTGTGAAGCGGAATCTCGATCTCGGCGGTCCATCCGGTCTCGTTTCGATCGACGCGCGCGTTCCAGATACCGTCCCACGATCGGTTGACGCCGCCCCCGCCGGTGCCGGTGGTGCCCCCTGTCCCGGTGCCTGGCTGGACGAGCCCGTCGCCCATCGCGCCCGACGGATTGATCTCGAAGTAATAGCCCGACCGCCCGTCCGAGTACGTGTCGATGGCAACCATGAACCTGTCGTCCGCGCCGATTGACTGGTCGCGCTGCATCTGGTTCCCCATGATGCGGCGCGGCTCCGAATCGAAACAGGTGACGCCGATGACGATGCGACGCTCGTCGTAGAGCACGCGCACCTCGGTCGCTTCGGTGGCGGGATCGCCGGTGTTCGGATCCTGCTGCCTGAAACCCGCGGCCGGCTCCGCCCGCCGCCACGCCTCTTCGGTGAGGCGCCCGTCGAGCACCAACCGTTCCGCTGGCTGCAGACGCACCGCGGTCATGGAGCGTTCAGGTGTGATAGAAGTCTGCGCGCGGACCGCTGTTGCCGGCACGCACAGCGCGCACGCCGCCAGTGGCACAACGGCTGCACGCGGGGAAAGCCATGTTCCGACAGCTCGCACTCGTCCTCCTGGCCACATCGCTCACCGCGCCGGCGCTGGCGCAAACGGCCGCGCCGGCGTCACCGCCCGCCGGCGGCGGCGACATCACGCGTGCCACGCTCGACAACGGGCTGCGCGTCGTGATTGTCCGCGATCCGCTTGCTCCCGTCGTCACCGTCGAGGAGAACTATCTCGTCGGCGCGAACGAAACCCCGCCCGGGTTTCCCGGCATGGCGCACGCGCAGGAGCACATGGCGTTCAGGGGATGCGCCGGCGTGACCGCGGACCAGATCGCCGCGATCTTTGCCCAGCTTGGCGGTTTCGACAACGCCGACACCCAGCAGACGATTACGCAGTATTTCACGACAGTGCCCGCCGCCGATCTCGAGGTCGCGCTGCGGGTGGATGCCGCGTGCATGCGCGACGTGATCGACTCCAACGCCGAATGGCAGCAGGAAAAGGGCGCCATCGAGCAGGAGGTGGCGCGCGACCTCTCGGAGCCGACCTACAAGTTCATCACGCGGCTCAACCAGGGGATGTTCGCCGGCACGCCGTACGCGCACGACGCGCTCGGCACGCGCGAGTCGTTCCAGAAGACGACGGGAGCGATGCTGAAGGCGTTCTACCGCCGCTGGTACACGCCGAACAACGCCATCCTCGTCATCGCCGGCGACGTGGATCCCGGCGCGACGCTCGCGGTCGTGAAGCGGCTGTACGGTCCGATCCCCCGCCGCCCGATTGGACGCCGGCCGGCGGTCGTTCTGCGGCCCGTGAAGCAGGAGAGCTTCACGCTCGACAGCAATCTCCCATATACGCTCGCATTCGTCGCGTACCGTCTGCCCGGAACCGACAGCCCCGATTACGCGGCGGCGCGTGTCATGGCGGACGTGCTCGCGAGCCAGCGCGGCGACATTTACGCGCTCGTGCCCGCGGGCAAGGCGCTCTATGCCGGCTTCCAGCTCGCCGAGAACTATCCGAAGGCGAGCGTCGGGTTCAGCATCGCCGCGCTTCCCGCATCGACGGCGCCGACCGGCGTCGTCGCCGACATGCGATCGATCGTCGCCAACTACGTGCGACAAGGTTTCCCCGCGGAGCTTGTCGAGGCCGCGAAGCGATCCGCGGTCGCGTCGGCGCTGTTCCGTCGAAATTCGATCTCGGAGCTGGCAGCGGTGTGGTCGCAGGCGCTTGCGGCCGACGGCCGGAATTCTCCCGATGACGACGTCGATGCCATCAGGCGCGTGACGGCGGCCGACGTCAATCGCGTCGCGATGCAGTTCCTGAAGGATGCCAACTCGATCACGGCAACGCTGTTGCCCAAGCCGACCGGCGAGGCGGCGTCGGGCAAGGGTTTCGGCGGCGGCGAATCGCTCACGGCGGCGCCCACGAAGCCGGTGAAGCTGCCCGACTGGGCGGAAGCCGCGCTGTCCGCGATTCGAGTGCCGGCCGTCAATCCGACATGGACGGACGCGACGCTGCCGAACAAGCTGCGGCTCATCGTCAAGAGCGACAAGACCAGTCCCACCGTCACGCTGCTCGGCAACATCCGCCACGAGACGACGCTGCAGGAGGCGCCGGGGAAAGACGGCGTCTCCGATGTGCTCGACGAGCTGTTCTCGTACGGCACCGACAAGCTCGATCGGCTCGCGTTCCAGAAGGCCCTGGACGACATTGCCGCCAAGGAGTCCGCGGGCTACGACTTCTCGCTGAAAGTGCCGAAGACCGACTTCGCGCGTGGCGTCGAGCTGCTCGCCGACAACCTGCTGCATCCCGCGCTGCCCGCGGACGCGTTCAACATCGTCAAGCAGCAGACCGCGGAGTATCTCGAAGGGCAGATCAAGAGTCCGGGCTACCAGGCGGATCGCGCGCTGAAGACGGGGTTGCTGCCGCCGGGCGATCCGGCGCTGCGCGACCCGATGCCGCAGACGGTGTCGTCGCTCACGCTCGAGGAGGTGCGGAAGCACTACGAGGCGACGTTCCGTCCCGACCTGACGGCCATCACGATCATCGGAGACATCGAGCCCGCCGACGCACGCAGCGCGATCGAGAAGTATTTCGGCGGCTGGATGGCGCAGGGACCGACGCCGGATCCGACGCTGCCGCCCGTGCCGAAGAACATGGCGAAGGATTTCGCGGTCGCGGATCCGGAGGCCGTCCAGGCGTCGGTGACGCTTGCCGAGGAAGTGGGCATGACCCGGTTCGATCCCGATTACTACGCGCTGCAGCTGGGCAACAGCGTGCTGGGGGGCGGCTTCTACGCGACGCGCCTCTATCACGACCTCCGCCAGGTCGCTGGCCTCGTCTACACGGTCGACGACGAGTTCGCAGCGGGGAAGACGCGCAGCGTCTACACGGTGACGTTCGGATCCGACCCGCCGAACGTGTCGAAGGCGCGCGATCTCATCGTCCGCGACCTGCGCGCGATGCAGACGGAGAACGTGACGCCGGAGGAACTGCATCAGGCGAAGGCGCTGATGCTGCGTCAGATGGCGCTGCAGCAGTCGAGCGAGGACGCGATTGCCGGCCTGCTCCTCGCGCGCGCGCAGATTGGCCTGCCGCTCGACGAATCGCGGCGGATGGGGCAGCGCTACTTCGACCTGACGGCCGACGAGGTGCGGGCCGCGTTCGCCAAGTGGATCCGTCCGCAGGACCTCGTGCAGGTTGTCAGAGGCCCGGAACCATAACGGAGCCCGGTGGTTCGTGTGTTCCCCGAACCACCTATACTCTCCAGATGCGGCGTCCTCTCCTCGCGATAGTCTGCGTGGCCGCGTCGGCGCTCATCATCGACGCGCAGGTACGCCCGATCTACGACATGGGCGCCGCGGGGATGACGCAGATCCTGCAACGCCTGCAGACGACGGCGAGCGTGCTCCACACGGGCGCGCACCCGGACGACGAGGACTCGGCGTTCATCGCCAGGGCGGCGCGCGGCGACCATGCCCGCGTGGCGTATGTCTCGCTCAATCGCGGCGAGGGCGGCCAGAACATCATCGGACCGGAACTGTTCGACGCGCTCGGCGTCATCCGCACCGAGGAATTGCTCCAGGCGCGACGGCTCGACGGCGCGGAACAGTACTTCGGCCACACCTTCGATTACGGCTTCTCGAAATCGCGCGCGGAAGCGGCGACGAAGTGGGGCGAGCGCGACACGCTCGGCGACTACGTGCGCGTCATCCGCCTGTTCAGGCCGCTCGTCGTCTACTCGCGCTTCAGCGGCACGCCGGCCGACGGACACGGTCACCATCAGGAGGCCGGCTATCTCACGCCGATCGCGTTCAAGGCGGCTGCGGATCCGAACGAGTTTCCCGAGCAGTTGCGCGAGGGCTTGCGTCCATGGCAGGCGAAGAAGCTCTATCGCGGCATCGGGTTCAACGCACGGCCCGATCCCGCTGCTCCGAACGTGCAGGTGCCGGAGGGCGTCATCGATCCCGTCATCGGGCGCAGCTACGCGGAGATCTCGTTCGAGGGCCGCAGCCAGCACAAGACGCAGGCGCAGGGCGGCATCGAGCCGCGCGGCTCGCTCGCGTCGACGCTGACGCTCGTCGACAGCCTGATCCAGGGTCCGCGTCCGGAGCAATCGATCTTCGGCGGCATCGACACGACGATACCGGGCCTGGCACGGCTTGCCGGCCTTCCCGACGGAACCATTCGCGCGGAGCTCGCCGCGATGGACGCGGCCGCGAAGAAAGCGCTCGCGGACTACCGGGCGCTGGAGCCGGCGCGCGTGATTCCGGCACTCGCCGAGGGCCTGCGCGCCACGCGCGCGGCGAGGACGGCCGTCAAGGCCGCGGCCGGCAGCGCCGGCGTTCGCGCGGAGGCCGACTTCCTGCTGGCCGTCAAGGAGACCGATTTCACCGAAGCGCTCGTGCGCGCCGCTGAAGTCGACGTCGATCCGCTCGCCGGCACGGAAATCGTCGTGCCCGGCGACCAGATGGATGTCGTCGTGCGAACGTTCGTGCCCGCCGGGTCGAGCAGCGTCGTGCTCGGAAAGACGTCGGTGAGCGCGCCTGCCGGCTGGATGGTCCAACTGCTGCCGCTCGAGGCGCTGTCGATCAGTGCCGGCGGATTCGGGAGACGCGAGACGCCAACCGATGTCCAGCCCTATCGGGTGTCCGTTCCCGCCGATGCGTCCCTGACGGAACCGTACTACCTGAGGCAACCGCGCACGGGCGACACCTACACGTGGGCCGACGCCGACCCGAAAGGTCTTCCGTTCCAGCCGCCGCTGCTGACGGCATCCCTCGTCGCGACGATTGGCGGCGCCGACGTGACGATCACGCGTCCCGTGCAGTTCCGCTACGCCGACTCGGTCCGCGGCGAGCTTCGCCGCGACGTCAACGTCGTGCCGCGCGTCGCGGTGGGGCTCGATACGCCGCTGCTCGTCGTGCCGCTCGGCAACACGGCCAACCAGCAGAAGCTCGTCGTGCGCGCGACGAGCTTTTCTGCCAAACCGGTCACGGGCACGCTTCGGCTCCGCCTCCCACAGGGCTGGACGTCCACGCCCGCGCAGGCCTCCTTCACGCTGAACGCCAGCGGCGAGAGGACCTCGACGCCGTTCGTCGTCACGGCGCCCGCGCGACGCACCGCCGGCCGCCTCGAAATCGGCGCCGAAGCCGTCGCGGACGGCGCAACCTTCATGCGCGACGTGCAGGTGATCGCGTACCCGCACATCCAGACGCATCGCCTCTACTGGCCGGCGACGGCAACCGCGCAGATCTTCGACCTGAAAGTCGCGCCCGTGAAGGTCGGCTACATCATGGGCAGCGGCGACCAGGTGGCCGAGGCCATCCGCCGCATGGGTGTCGAGGTGACGATGCTCGACGGCGACGTGCTCGCGACCGGCGACCTCTCTCGATTCGACACCATCGTCGTCGGCATCCGCGCGTCGGAAGCGAACCCGGATTTCGTGGCGAACAACGGGCGGCTGCTCGACTACCTGCAGCGCGGCGGCACGCTGATCGTCCAGTATCAGCAGCAGGAGTACGCCAACAGGAAGATGCCGCCGTTCCCGGCCGGCCCGCCGACCAACGCGAACCCGCGCGTGACCGTCGAGGACGCGCCGGTGAAGATCCTGGTGCCGGCGCACCCGGTGTTCAACTTCCCGAACAGGATCACCGACGCGGATTTCGCCGGGTGGGTGCAGGAGCGCAACGCGTACGCGTTCAGCATGTTCGACGCGCGCTACGTGCCGCTGCTCGAATGCGCCGACCCGGGCGAGCCGCCGGTGCGCGGCGCCGAGGTGTATGCCGAGGTCGGCAAGGGGCGTTATGTCTACACCGCGTACTCGTGGTTCCGGCAGCTGCCGGCGGGCGTGCCTGGCGCATACCGGCAGTTCGCGAATCTAATCAGTCTTTCGAAGGCGCCCCGTTGATCTGGCGGGTCCGAAAGGACCCGCCCTACATCGGCGAAGCGAAAGGACCCGCCCTACACGCCCTACCCGCTATCCCGCGAGCACCACGATAATCCCCACCACGCCGACGGCGAGCGCGAGCAGCACGCCGACGATGGCGAATGTAATCCAGCGCGGGAACGGGACGCCTGCCGCGAGCAGCACCGCCATCAGTCCGCCGTTGGTCGGCGTCAGCAGCTCCGTCAACCCCGCGCCGGTCTGATACGCGAGCACCGTCACCTGCCGCGAGATGCCGAGCAGGTCCGAGAGCGGCACGAGGATCGGCATCGTGAGCACCGCCTGGCCGCTGACGCTCGGCACCGCGACGTGCACGATGGAATGGAACGGGATCATCAACAGCGACGCGAGCGCCGCGGGCGCGCGCGACAGCGGTGTCGCGAGCCCGTTGAGAATCGTGTCGGTGACGTGGCCGTCGGTGAGGACGAGCGACAACGCACGCGCCGCGCCAATCAGGATCGCGGCCGGAAGCATCGCCTGCATCCCCTCGAGAAACGCGGCCGTCGTCCCCGCGACGCCGAGGCCGCCGAGCAGCCCCGCGATGCACCCGGCGACGAGAAATCCGCCCGAGAGCTCGTTGAAACCCCACCCGAGCGCAACGGAGCCGTAGACGTATGCAGCGATGGGCGCGACGGCGATGAGGAGGATGGCGAAGTCTTTCGCAGTAGGGATCCGGGATCGGGGATCGGGGATCAAGAGCTGTTCGGACTCGCTTTCTTGATCCCCGATCCCTGATCCCTGATCCCTGTTGCGGCTCCGCGCCGCATGCCACATCGTCCACGCCACCCACAACGAAAGCGCCGCGGCGAACGTCGTCCACCGCAATCCAGCGGCCGACATCGGCGGCAGCTGCGCCAGCTTCATCGCAATGCCCGCCTGGAACGGATTGGTCGGCCCGAACGCGCTGCCGATCGCGGCCGCCCCCGTGCTCATCGCGACCACCGACACCGCATCGACGCCGAGCCCCCGCCCGAGCAGCAGCAGCGCCGGGACGAGCGGGATGATCTCCTCCTGCATGTTCTCGAGCGCGCCCATCGTCGCGAAGAAGAGCGAGACGACGGGAATCGCGATCAGGCCGCGGCTGCCGAACGCGCCGACGAGCGCGGCGATCAGCCGGCCGAGCGTCCCGACGCGATCGACCACGATCCACGCGGCGCCGACAAACAGCACGACGCCGATCACATCGGCGGCTTCGACGAACCCGCGCGGGATTGCCACGGCGGCGCCAAATGGACCGACAGGCGCCGGATCGACGCGGTGATAGGTTCCGGCGACGACGACGCTGCGGCCGGTCGCGGCGTCGTCACGACGGTCGTATTCGCCGGCGGGCAGAATCCAGGTCAGCACGGCGCACACGGCGACGCCCGCGACGAGGAGGATCACGGGATGCGGCAGTTTCATGCGCGAAGAATTATGACGGCGAGAAGCGCGGATTCACCAGGTCGGGATGCCGCCCGCCGAATCGCTTCAGCGCGTCCCCCGGCAGCCGCCCGTGCGTATCGGTGCCGCTGAAGCTCCATGGCCACGCGCCCGCGTAGCCGCCGGCGAGCGCGCTCTCGAGCGACTCGTCGAGGGGGGCACTCGATCGGAACTCGCCGAGGACGACCTCGCGCCGCACGTCGAGCGCTCGAGCGGGCGTGCTGAAGACATCGACGTCCCCTGGATGCGGTGAATCCGGATACGCGTGCAGTTGCAGCAGGTCGAGGCCGAGCGCGTCGGCGTCCCACGCCCACAGGTTGTCCGCCCTCGCGCCTCCGAGCGTGACGATCGCCGCCGAGTCGCGATGGACGAGGTCGCTGAGCCGCGATATCGCCGCGGCCAGCGCCTCGAACGGCAGCGCGCGCCGGACGCGAGGGCTCCGGTCGCGGTCCCACTCGTCCACGACGAAATCGGGCTCGTTCATGAACTCGAACGCGAAGATCTGCTCGCAGAGGTCGGCACGGGTGCCTCCAGCGGCGTAGCGGCGAACGAACGGCTCGATCACCCGGCCGAACAGCGCGTCGTGTCCTTCCTGCGTCAACAGGATGCGCGCGCGCCCCTCCGGCAGGCGCGCTTCGAGCAAATCACCGCTGACGGGGTCCGCGAGCGTGTGACGGACGCCGCGAAACAGCCAGTGATGATCGAACAGCACGAAATCGACGCGGATGCCGGCGCCGCGCGCGATCTCGAGGCCGACGTCCACGTCGGCGAAGAACTCCTCGTCCAGGCCGGCCGGCAGGCTGCGGTCGTCGTAGACGATGCCCGCGCGGCCGTCGCAGAAGACGAACCAGCGCGCGACGACGAAGCCGAGGCGCGCCATCTCGTCGAAGTCGCGCTCGATCGCCGGGCGGCGAGTGGACACGCCCAGATGTGATCCCCAGACGTTGCTGCCGAAGTCCAGGCCGTAGAAGATCGTCTGCCCGTCCGTGGACCAGGGATAGTTCACACCGTGGACGAAGGATCCGGTGGTTCGAGGGTTCAGATGTAGCCCCTCTCCAGCGCCTTGAGCACCGCGCGCGTGCGGTCGCGGACGCCGAGCTTCGAGAGGATGCTGGACGCGTGGTTCTTGATCGTCCCCTCCGCGGTGCCGAGCGCGTCGGCGATTTCGCGGTTGCTGTAGCCGCCGGCCATCAGTCGAAGAATCTCGGTCTCGCGTTTCGTCAGCGGGTCGGGCGGATCGAGCGCGTCGAAGTCGCGCCGCACGTGCTCGAGGCCGCGGAGGACGCGTTCGGTGACCGCTGGACGGATCAGCGTCTCGCCCGCCGCCACCGCACGAATGGCGCCCGTCAGCTGCTCGAGCGAGACGTCCTTCAGCAGGTATCCGCGCGCGCCCGCCTTCACCCCTTCCAGCAGCGCGTCATCGTCGTCGAACGTCGTCAGGAGGATCGTCGGCGGCAGCTCGCCCGACGCGCGAAGGTCGCGCAGCAGGTCGAGGCCGCCCGCCTTCGGCATCCGCACGTCGAGCAGCACGACGTCCGGCCGCTCGCGGCGAATCATCGCCGCGCCCGCCACCCCGTCCTCCGCCTCGCCGACGATCGCGATGTCGCCCGCGAGCTCCAGCAGCGCGCGGACGCCGCGGCGCACCAGCGTCTGGTCGTCGACGAGCACGACACGGATCATTTCGGCACGAACGCCTGCACCTCGAAGCCGGCCCCCGGCCTGGACGAGAAGTCGACGCGTCCCGAGAGCTCCTCGAACCGCTCGCGCATGCCGCGCAGGCCGTTGCCCCACGTGACCGCGTCCACGCCGCGCCCATCGTCGCGCGCGGTCAAGGCGATGCCGTCGTCGCGGCGCTGCACGGAAATCCAGAGGTTCCTCGCCTGCGCATGACGCATGGCGTTGGTGATGACTTCCTGGACGCACCGCAGGATCGCGTGCGCCTGGAGCGGATCGTCGATGGTCACGTCAGCCGCGTCCACGTGCACCTGGAGCCCGGTCGTGGCATCCGCCAGGGATCGAATCGCGGCAGCCAGATCGAAACGGCTGCTCTCCCGGAGACGGCTGACGACGTCGCGCACGTCGCCGAGCAGCAGGCGCGTGATCGCGTGCGCCTCGGCGACGCGATCGGCCGCCGGGCCCGACGCCAGCCGCGATGCGACCTCGAGCTGAAGGCTGAGCGCGGTGAGATGGTGGCCGAGCGTGTCGTGCAGGTCGCGCGAGATGCGCAGCCGTTCGGCGACGCGGCTGTCTTCGGCCAGCAGCGCGCGAGTGCCGTGCAGCTCGGCGTTGGCGCGCGCCAGCTGCTCGCGCGCCATCCGCTCGCCCCGCTCGAGCGTCGAGGTCGCCATGGCAAACATCTGGAAGCCGAGATACGCGCCGCCCACGATCAGCGCGCTCACGGGGCCGTCGAGCCACCAGAACCTGGCCGCGATCACGGCCGTCTGCACCCCGATCCACACGCCCGCGACGCGTGACGGGACCAGTCCGGCGAACTGCGCCGCCGCGACGACCAGCGTCGCTCCCGCGATGCCGTCGCGCGAGACGACGACCATCACCGCGCCGGCAATCGACTGCGTCAGCACGAGCGCACGTTCGAACCGGACGCCGCGCGACCGTCGGAAGCAGATCAGGCTGAAGGCGATGCCGAAGGCCGCGAACGCGACGAGCCACGCGACGGCGTCGACGCCGGTGAGGCGTCCTCCGGCAATGGCCAGCGCCGACGGGATACCGCTGGCCAGCCACGTGACGAGCCCGGCCGCCGTCAGCCAGTCAGTCGGCTTCATGCGGGCATTGTATGGGGAGGCCGGCGCGCGCGGGTGTGCCGGAAGTCATGGATCGCGGCCGTGACCTGCGGCACATGCGCCGCCGCCTGGGAACGCGCAGAATCGGCGGCATGCTCAAGATGATTCTCTACCTGCACATCGCCGGCGGCTCTGCCGCGCTCCTCTCGATGTTCATCCCGCTCGTCACCCGGAAGGGCGGCCGCACCCATCGCCGAAGCGGCTGGGTGTTCGTCGGCGGGATGACCGTCGTCTCCGTCACCGCGCTCATGCTCTCTGCGGCGCGCTACTTCTTCGACCCGCGCCCCGAGGCAAAGGCCTTCGCGCTGTTTCTCTTTTACGTCGCAATCCTCACCGGCAACGCCGTGTCGGTCGGGATCCGCGCGCTTCGAATGAAGGACCGCACCGGTCCCCACGTGCACCCGTGGGACGTCGGCCTCGCGGCGCTCCTGACGGTGACGTCGGTCGCCATGGCCGTCTACGGCATCGCGACGTCGCGCGCGCTGTTCGTCGCCTTCTCGGGGATCGGCCTCGTGGCGGGTGTGCAGGGCCTCTGGTACTGGCTGCGCCCGCCGACCTGTCGCATGCACTGGTGGCTCCGGCATATGTCCGCGATGCTCGGCGCCTGCATCGCCGCCACCACCGCGTTTCTCGTGACCAACGCGGCGCTCGTCGGCGCGCCGCGCGGGTCGATGATCGTGTGGCTCGCGCCGTCGATCATCGGCA
>Ga0137418_10002519_pt1 | contig 13063 bp, 10 predicted proteins | sample CZODoug3_1_2_16f_FD_122242 | JGI IMG/M metagenome (GOLD analysis project Ga0137418, IMG submission 122242) | Vadose zone soil fungal communities from Angelo Coast Range Reserve, California, USA - CZODoug3_1_2_16fungal (Hybrid Assembly) | ecosystem: Environmental > Terrestrial > Soil > Vadose...
GTAAAAGGGAAATTGCAGCCGGTGATGATCTACGAACTGGTTGGGAAACTTTCGGAACTGAAGCAGGACCCCAAGTTCATGGAATTGCAGGAACGGTTGCGGAATTTCGCCTCAGCGCGAGAGCTTTATCGCAAGCGCGACTGGGAACAAGCGCAGCATGCGTTCCAGGATATTCTGGATCGCACGCCCGATGATGGACCATCCCGCATGTACTGGAAGCGCTGCCAAGAGTACCTGTTCGACGAGCCGCCTGTCGGATGGGACGGTGTCTTCACGATGACGCACAAGTAGCAACAGCACGGCGTCGGCTAGCTTTGCGTGAGACTTCCCTTCTTCTACTACCGGGTAATAACGCCGCAGGCGATCCGCGGCGGGGCACCGCTGCCGGTGCCGCCGGCAACCGCGTGAATCACAATCGCCGTGCCGCCATTGCTGAAGACGGAGTGATCGTCATCGCCGAGGGTCACATTCGGCGCAACCGTTGAAACGTGGGCCGTCCCATCTTTTCCGACGATCAGGGAAAAATCAGGAATGTCTCCTGCCGGGGCGGAGTCGTGCATGTGGCCCGTGGCGTTGAAATGCGGGCCCGCTGATTTAAAATCCGGTGGATCGCACTTTGCCATCTGGTGGATGTGGATGGAATGCTCACCCGGGGGAAGCTTCTTGATGTCCAGTACGATCTTGACGCCCGACGCGGCAGGAGAAAGCGTAGCCGTGCCGACTGCCTGGCTTTCGGCGTTCATGATGTTCACAACCACGGGTTTTGCGGAAGCGTTTGCGGGAGACTGCTGGGCCATGGCGGTCCCGGAAAGAGCAAATAGCGCTGCGGCGCAGGCGAGAATTTTCATGAGTGTCCTCTTCCGTTAGAAAGTTAATTGGAGCGGGCGGAAACGTAAAAACAAGCTCCCCTAATGTACCCCAAAGCTCGGGAGCCGGGGGCGAATTTGTGCGCGCAGCGACGTAAGACCGACTGGCGAAGCGGTCGCCGGGGTCGCGCGGGCGCAAATGTAAGTTGCTTGCCGGGTCAGCCCGCGAAGCAAGGACTTGAAGAATTATTTGGCAGAATCTCGGAAACCAAAGCAGCCATAATGGCCTGTTTCCGAACATCCGGGAATCCGATTTCTGCGAATAGTGCCGCGAAAAAGCAGTGGAAATGCGGCTTCCACTTGGAAAAGGACGGCGTTTCGTACATTGGGGCGAACCGCGTACCCAAACGGAGGGTTCTGATAGTCTAATAGAGGGGTAAGGCTCGAAGAAATTTGAGCGCTGGGGCGCAAGAGAAGGGTGTCCCCGCTCAACAGGTCAGGGTAACTAACACTAATTTATGTGGATTGTACGTTTAGCGCTGTCCCGGCCATACACATTTATCGTGATGGCGATTGTCCTGGTTTTATTGGGGGCGTTCGTCATCCCACGCACGCCCACGGACATTTTCCCGGAGATCAATATTCCGGTTATCGCGCAAGTGTGGACATACACCGGTCTGCAGCCGCAGGAGATGGAGCAGCGGATTACGTCGAACGTGGAGCGCGGCGTGATGGTGCTCGTCAACGATATCGAGCACGTGGAATCGCAATCGCTGAACGGGATTGCCATCGTCAAGATTTATTTTCACCCCGGGGCCAATATCCAAACGGCCCTGGCCCAGACGACCGCCATTTCGCAGACATTTTTGAGAACGTTGCCGCCCGGCACCACGCCGCCGCTGGTGATTATTTATTCCGCGTCCACGGTGCCCGTGCTTCAGGTGGGGCTAAACAGCGACAGCCTGAGCGAGCAGCAGATGTTCGACTACGGAAACAACTTCATTCGCACGCAGATTTCGACGGTGCCGGGCGCTTCGATGCCGTTCCCATACGGTGGAAAGTCGCGCGTGGTCTCCGTGGATATTGACTCGACGGCGCTGCAGTCGAAGGGGCTGTCGCCGATGGACATTGTAAATACGGTGAACGCGCAGAACCTGATTCTGCCGACGGGCACGGCGAAGCTGGGCACGCTGGAGTACAACGTCGAAATGAACGGCAGCCCGAAGACGATCGCGGAGCTGAACGATCTGCCGGTTAAAACCGTAAACGGCTCGACGATTTACCTGCGGGACGTCGCCCACGTGCGAGACGGCTTTACTCCACAGACCAACGTGGTGCTCACCAACGGGCAGCGCGGCGTGCTGATGAGCATCTACAAAACCGGCAACAATTCCACGCTATCCATCGTTGACCGCGTGAAAGAGGTGCTGAGGGATTACGCGCCTTCGCTTCCGAGCAGCCTGCAAGTGAGCAACTTTTTCGACCAATCGATCTACGTGCGTGCGGCGATTCAGGGAGTTTTGCGTGAGGCCATGATTGCGGCGTGCCTGACGGCGATCATGATCCTGCTGTTCCTGGGAAACTGGAAGAGCACACTGATTATTGCGGTTTCGATTCCGCTTTCGATCCTGGTGAGCCTGCTGTGCCTGAGCGCGCTGGGCGAAACAATCAACATCATGACGCTGGGCGGACTGGCCCTGGCCGTGGGCATCCTGGTGGACGACGCGACGGTGGAAATCGAAAACATCAACCGCAACCTGGCGATGGGCAAGGAGACGGTGCAGGCGATTTTGGACGGCGCGCAGCAGATTGCGGTACCGGCGTTCGTTTCGACGCTGTGCATCTGCATTGTGTTCCTGCCCATGTTCTTTCTTTCGGGCGTGGCGAAATATCTGTTCGTGCCGCTGGCCGAAGCGGTGATTTTCGCGATGCTGGCTTCCTACATGTGGTCGCGCACAATTGTGCCGACGATGGCGATGTATCTTTTGAGCGCGGAAGACGAGTATCAGGCCGACCTGCACGCGGGCGAGAAGATGGGATTCTTCCGCCGCTATCAACAGTCGTTTGAGCACTCCTTTGAGCGACTTCGCGGCGGATACCGCCACGCGCTGACATCGGCGTTGGACCACGCGTGGTCTTTCTCGGTGTTGTTCCTGGCATTTTGCTTGTTGTCGGGCGGGCTGGTGTTTTTCCTCGGCCGCGACTTTTTTCCCAGCGTGGACGCGGGCCAGATCCGGCTGCACATGCGGGCGCGAACGGGATTGCGCGTCGAGGAAACAACGCGGCTGGCCGACCAAGTCAATCAGTCGATCCACGAGGTGATTCCGAAACGAGACCTGCAGACGGTGATTGACAACGTGGGCTTGCCGTATTCGGGCATTAACCTGACTTACAGCAACTCCGGAACGATCGGCACTTCCGACGCGGAAATTCTGGTGCAATTGAAGCAGGAGCGCGGAAAGTCCACCGGCGCCTACATTAATGAGTTGCGGCGGCGCCTGGCAACCGAATTTCCCGGGGTGCAGTTTTTCTTCCAGCCGGCGGATATCGTGACGCAAATTCTGAATTTCGGAACGCCCGCGCCTGTGGACATCGAAATCATCGGCGCGAACCAACCGGCCAATTACGAAATCGCGCAACGTCTCGCGGGCAAGATGACGCACATTCCGGGTGCGGTTGACGTGCACGTGCAGCAGGCGTTCGACGCGCCGACCCTGTACATGGATTTGGACCGGACGAGGTCGCAGTACGTCGGCATGCAGGCGCGCGACGTGGCGCAAAATCTGCTCGTGTCGCTCTCCTCGAGCTTCCAGACTTCGCCGAGTTTCTGGCTGGACCCGAGGAACGGCGTCAGCTACAACGTGGCGGTGCAGACGCCGCAATACCGCAATGACACGTTTCAGGCGCTGCAAAATACTCCCATCACTGGAGCCGGCGCCGGCGTGACGCCGCAGATTCTGGGGAACCTGGTGCACACGAAGACGGTGGCGCGCCCTGCGTCCATCTCGCACTACAACGTGCAACCGATGATTAATGTGTACGCGTCTGTTTATCAGAGAGATTTGGGAAGCGTGGCGCAGGAAGTGCGGAGGCTGGTGCAAGAGGCCGAAAAGGATTTGCCGCGCGGAAGCCACATCGTGATTCGCGGCCAGATACAGACGATGGATTCCTCGTTTTTGGGATTGGGTGTCGGGCTGATCGGCGCAATTGTGCTGGCTTACCTGCTGATCGTGGTGAATTTTCAATCGTGGCTGGATCCCTTCATCATCATCACGGCGTTGCCGGGAGCGCTGGCGGGCATCTGCTGGATGCTTTTAATCACGCACACTACGCTGAACGTGCCTTCGCTGACAGGGGCCATCATGTGCATGGGCGTGGCGACGGCCAACAGCATTTTGATGATTTCCTTCGCAAGAGAGCAGATGATTGAGGGTAAGGCCCCCCGCGAAGCCGCGATGGAAGCCGGCTACGTGCGCATACGTCCCGTGATCATGACGGCGCTGGCGATGATGATCGGCATGGTGCCGATGGCGATTGGACTGGGCGAAGGCGGCGAGCAGAACGCGCCGCTGGGCCGCGCGGTGATCGGCGGATTGCTGTTTGCCACCATAGCGACATTGTTTTTCGTACCGTGCGTGTTTTCGATTATCCATGGATGGCTGGAGCGCCGCAGGCACAGGAGCATGGGAGCGGAGCCCGCAATCTCTTGAGAGATTACGAATTTGAGTTTGGAGCGATGGAATGACAACTGAAGGCATGGCAAGCAGTGGCAGCGGTGGGCCGGCGCGGAAAAGGAGCCCGCTCTTCACGGTTTTCTTTCTGGTCGTGGCCCTGCTGATCGTGGTGGGCGGCGTTCTGCTGTTCCAGCGGCGCGTGCAATACCAGGCGCTTGCGAATGAAACGGAAGCCGCCGCCATCCCCACGGTGGCGATCATTCACCCCAGCCTGGAGGCCGGCGATGAAAATCTGGTGTTGCCGGGAACGCTGCAGGCGTATGTGGAGTCCCCGATTTATGCGCGCACCAACGGGTACCTGAGAAAGTGGTATCGCGACATCGGCAGCCGCGTAAATAAGGGCGAATTGCTTGCCGATATTGATACGCCGGAAGTGGACCAGCAGTTGGGACAATCCCGGGCGGATTTGAACACGGCGCAGGCAAACGCGCATCTTTCCGAAATTACCGCGACGCGTTATACGGATCTATTGAAGACGGACGGCGTTTCGAAGCAGGAAGTGGACAACGCAATCGGGGATCAGGCTGCGAAGCGGGCGATCGTGCAATCCGCGGAAGCAAACGTGCGCCGGCTGGAAGAGCTGGAATCGTTCAAACATATTTATGCGCCATTCAGCGGCGTGCTGACGCAGCGGAGTATCGATATCGGGACTCTGATCAATGCGGGGAATGGCGGGACTTCGCAGCAACTGTTTTATCTGGCACAAACCGATCCAATCCGCGTTTACGTGAATGTGCCGGAGCCTTTTGCACCCTCCATTCATGCTGGAATCGGCGCTTACCTGGAGTTGACACAATATCCCGGCGAGAAATTCCGCGGAAAAGTTGTGCGCACGTCGAATGCGATTGATCTTTCCACGCGTACCTTGCTGACGGAAGTGGATGTGCCGAACTCTTCCGGGCTATTGCTGCCGGGTGGATACGCGCAGGTACACCTGGAAGTGAAAGTGAAAGGCGATCGCCTGCAGGTGCCGGTGAATTCCCTGCTCTTCCGCTCGGAAGGGTTGCGGGCCGTGGTAGTGGATGCGAACCACAAGGCGCGGCTGCAGTCGCTGACCATCGGCCGCGACTACGGCGTTACGCTGGAAGTGTTGAACGGGTTGAAGGCCGCGGACTGGATCGTGCTGAACCCGCCTGACTCGCTGAATGACGGGCAAGAGGTGCATGTGAAGGAAGTGGCGAATCCCATCGCTCCTGCCGCCGCACCGAAGGAAACTCCAAAGCCACCAAGCCCTGCTCCAGCTCCCACGGGGAAAAAGCCCTGATGCCGTTGGACAAAAGAGCCGCAAGAAAAAGAGCGTGCAATCTGGGGGCGATGCTCCTCATTGGTTGGGTTGCGGGTTGCACGGTTGGACCAAATTACAAGAAACCTGCTGCTCCGGTTCCCGCGAAATGGGATGTGGAAGAACCGTTTCGGGAAGCCGCGCCGAAAGACGCAGTTCCGAAAACGGCGTGGTGGAATGTGTTTCACGACGACGAATTGAATGGGCTGGAGACGGACCTGCTTGCTGCAAATCAAACCCTGAAAGTCTCCGTGGCACACTATCAGCAGGCGCGGGCTTCCGCGGCAGTGCAGAACGCTACGCTTTTCCCGACGCTTGGCGTGGCGCCGACGGCGAGCCGCCAGCGCTATTCGGGCGATCGGGCGACCGGGGCGGCCTTCCGACTGCCTGGCCCAGTTACGCAAAGCAGTTGGACGATTCCCTTCACCGTCAGCTATGAAGTGGACCTGGTGGGACAGCGGCGGCGAACGATTGAGGCGGCGCAAGCCTCCCTGCAGGCAAATGCGGCGGACCTTGAAAATGTCCGCCTGATTCTGACCGCGGAGCTTGCGGCGGATTATTTCAGCCTGCGGCAACTGGACACGCAAATTGCGTTGCTGCTGCGCACGGTGGATGCGCTGCAGAAGGGGCTGGATCTGGTGAATTCGCGGCATCAGGGCGGAGTGGCGTCTGGCCTGGACGTGGCGCAGGAAGAAACGCTGCTGAATGCCACACGCACGCAAGCCACGCTGCTGAAGCAACAGCGAAAGCAATTTGAGGATGCGATTGCCGTCTTGACAGGACGGCCCGCTCCGGATTTCCATGTAGTGGCGCGCGAGCTTTTCGCGCAGCCGCCGAATCTCGATACGTCGCTGCCCTCGGATCTCTTGGAGCGGCGGCCGGATATCGCCGAGGCAGAGCGGGCGATGGCGGTGGCCAACGCGCAAATCGGAATTGCCAAGGCGGCTTACTATCCGTCGCTGCAGCTCTACGGCCAGGCCGGCTGGAACGCGGCAAAGATCACGCAACTCCTGAACGCGGAAAGCGGCGTGTGGGCCATTGGCGCGAATCTGGCGCAGAGTATTTTCACCGGCGGCGCGCGGCGGGCTCAGGTGCAATTTTCGCAGGCGGGATATGAGGCCACGGTAGCGAGCTATCGCGGCACGGTGCTGAGCGCGTTCCAGGAAGTGCAGGACAACATCACCGGGCTGGAAGTGCTGCACAATGCGCAAGAATCGCAAGCGCAAGCGGTGGACGCCTCACGCCGGCAACTGGACATTGCAACCTCGCGCTATGTAGGCGGCCTGGTGAATTATCTGGATGTTGTGAACGCGCAACAAAACTTACTGAGCAACGAACAGGAAGCCGCCATCATCCATGGCCAGCGGCTCGTCACCGCCGTGCTCCTTGTAAAAGCGCTAGGGGGCGGTTGGGATGCCGCAAGCATCGCCGCAGTGCAGGAAAAGCCCCACCTGAAGGACATCGTCGCGCCCTGACCAGTGAGTTTCAATCTCAGCATGGCCAGGTGAGAACTCTGTTCCATCCGAATTCTAGATTTCATCCACTGCCTTCAAACTTGCCGGTGATGGTTTAACTTCCGATTAGCGCGCCTTTTTATATTGCGCTAATCAGGCGCTAGACCCGAGGGTGAACGAGCTACCCCTTTCCCGGCGGCATCATTCCAATCCGCACACCGCTCGAGCATTCGCGATGAGTGTCGTCAAATCATCTAGTTTGGAAAAGACGGCAGTTATTCCAAAGGCCAGGGCTTCCTTCTCGATATTCACATCGTTGTCTGCTGTCAGCATGAAAATCGGCAATGCAGGCTCTCGCGCTTTAAGCTGATGAGCCAATTGCAATCCATTCATGTCGGGTATTGAGAAGGCCACGACGGCTAAGTCCGGCGTTAACTGTTTGGTCTTATTGAGGGCCTCGAAAGCATTTGCAGCCTCCACACAATTGTCGAAGCCGCTGCCTTCTTCAAAAAGAGTACGAAGGATTGTTCGGAAAGCATGATCGTCATCCACGATAAGCACCGCATGCATGATTCGCTCCGTTACAGAACAATCCGCCAAGAACAGTTCACCGAGCAAAATTCTTTCTGCTTACTTGAATGCTGGGATCACTGGGATGCGCCAGCTTATTCTCGACGCCGGTCAGTTCAGAGAGTGGGTGATCGAAGGTGCATTCATACGCCTCCAGGTTGCTGGGTATGCGGCCTTTGGCCAGTGCGTCGTGAATGCGGAGCGACAAAATCTTCGTTTGGGACATGCTTTTCATCGATTCCCGAGGCGCTTCAAAAAGATTGAGGATTGCGAGTTTGTGTCCCTATCCATGGCGCGACCCCGCGGGAAGGATTGCAGGCGAGGTCCTAGTCCACTTGCGTCCCCGGTTTCAACGGTTTGCTGCAATGAGCACAGTGGGGGATTTCAAATCGCCATTCTACTTCCAGAATCCGGATGCAGAATGGACAGCGGCCCGACCATTTGTGATTGCATTCCGGACATACGCTGAGAATAACGTCCGAGCGGCGCAAAAGTTTGCCGCCCTCCCGAAGAGAGACCAGGAATCGGCAATTCCAGTTTGTGCAGATCAAGAATTCTTCCAAGTCCGAATCCCCTTTGTGGTCGGACAGTTTTAGAACGGCGAGAGAAGCAGGGGGCAGCGCAGAATCTGGGAGCCGGCCTCGAATTCTTGGATTGTTTCCACCGCTCAAGTTCACACCAATCAAACACGTTCCACCGGGCAGTTGAAGCAACAGCTCACGTCGGAAAATTGAACGGATTGACCACGCATGAAGATCCCCGCACGGGCACTCCTTTATGGGACGCAAAGTTGCATGGGGCAATGCCGAGAACTACGTACTGTCAGCTACGTATCGGCTTGCGGCTGTCACTCGTTCCGAAACGGGCGCCAGCTTATGCTTATCCGGGGTCTCCTTTCCAACCTTAAATCCGAAGAATGCAACCCGGGTCGGCTGGACGCGACTGCGAGCCATTTCCCCGGTATTGGAGTATTATCAGCGCAGTCAACAGTCGCAACGTAACTAGTCGACTCCAATTGAGAGATACAGGGCTGGCAGCCACTAAGAGGAGCAAACGCCCTGACAACTGCTAGGTCGGGTCTGGTGGAGGGCACCCTGAGTCGAACCGGAACCAACACGCACAACAGCGACGCTGACGAAGTGTCGAATGTTGTCGAAGAGCGCCTGCGGCTCATCATTGACACAATCCCCACAATAGTCTGGCGCAAATTACCTGATGGCTCGGCTGATTTCCTCAACCGAAATTTTCGGGAATATACAGGCCTTTCCTTGGAGCACGGTCTGGGCTGGGGCTGGATGAATGCGTTCCATCCCGACGATCGTCTGAAGGAGGAATGGCGCGCGGCTTTGGCGGCCGGGGAACCCTTTGAGAAAGAGGCGCGTCTCCGCCGGGCTGATGGGCAGTATCGCTGGTTCCTAATTCGCGCCGTGCCGCTGCGCGACAGGCAGAGAAATGTCGTCAGATGGTATGGAACGAGCACCGACATCGAAGACCTGAAAAGGGCCGAAGATCGCGTTCGGCTCATCATCAACACAATGCCAATGATGGCTTGGACGCTCCGGCCCGACGGCGTGGTTGATTTCGTCAATCAGCGTAGCCTGGACTATGCGGGCCTTTCCTTGGCGGAGCAAATTGAAAACCCGACGCGCACAATTCATCCCGAAGATCTTCCCAGAGTCATGAAAAAGTGGCTTGCGGACATGGCTGCTGGAGAATCATCCGAGGATGAAATGCGCATGCGGCGGGCTGACGGGCAGTATCGCTGGTTCCTGGTTCGCACCGCGCCTTTGCGCGACGAGCAGGGAAACCTCGTTAAGTGGTATGGCGTCTGCATCGATATTGAGGACCGCAAAAGGGCGGAGGAAGCCCTCAGATCGACCGAGAGTGAACAGCGCCATATAGCCGCGCAATTGGAAAGAGAGCGCGGTCGCTTGGTCGAGGCTCAGGAGGTGGCGAAAATGGGAAGTTGGGAAGCGGAGTTGCCGAGCTTGAACGTGATTTGGTCAGAGCAAACACACCGCATCTTTGAGACTGATCCGTCTCGTTTCCACCCCACGCGCGCAGAGTTCCGCGAATTCATTCATCCGGAGGAACGCGCGAAAGTGGATGCAGCCCTTGTCGCGTCCCTCGGCAAGCGCTCGCCTAGCACGGTCGAGTATCGGATCGTTATGCCGGATGGCCGCGTCAAAGTTCTCGAGGAGCGCTGGCAAGCTTTTCATGATGAAGAAGGAAAGCCCATTCGTGTTGCGGGCACTTGCCGCGACGTCACCGAAGCTGTGCGAGCGGAAGAGGAGTTGCGGCGACTTTCAGGTCAGCTCTTGCGTTTGCAGGACGAGGAGCGGCGTAGAATTGCCAGGGACTTGCACGACTCCACCGGCCAAGACCTCGTCGCTTTGGCAACCACTCTCAGCCAACTGCATGCTTTAATCCCTTCGTCCAGCAGGAAATCACGCAAGCTCGCCTCGCAATGCCAAGCGTTAGCGGATCAGTGCATCCGGGATGTCCGGACCCTTTCCTATCTATTGCACCCGCCGATGTTGGATGAAGCCGGACTTGAGGATGCGATTCGTCACTACGCCGGCGGCTTCACGGAACGGACTGGAATCGAAGTTGAACTGGAGATTGCGCCGCGTCTTGGACGGATGAAGCCACATGCCGAGTTGGCTCTTTTCCGGGTCGTTCAAGAAAGTCTCACGAACATCCAGCGGCATTCGGGAAGTCTCAAGGCCAAGATACGAACCGAGCGTGGCCCCGGAAAGTTCACGCTGGAGATAAGCGACAAAGGCAGCGGAATTTCCGGGAGCCTGCGGAGACGGAATGGGAAAACGCCCTTTGGATTCGGGGTCGGCATCCCGAGCATGCACGAGAGAGTGGCGCTCATCGGCGGGCAGCTTGATATTGAATCCAGCGGCGGCGGCACCACGGTGCGCGTGACGATACCGGCAGATGACTAAAGGCACGAAACCACTTCGTATCCTGGTGGCGGACGACCACGAACTCGTCCGGCGCGGCATACGGGGACTCCTTCGCGCTCGACGCGGCTGGACCGTTGTCGGCGAGGCCATGAACGGCCGGGAAGCAGTGGAAAAAGCGAACAGGCTGAAACCGGACGTAGCCATCCTTGATATCAGCATGCCCGATTTAGACGGGCTTCAGGCGACGCGGCGGATTCGAGAGGCAGTCCCAACTACCGAAGTGGTTGTCCTCACGATGCACGAGTCCGACCAGATGGTGCGCCGGGTGCTCGATGCAGGAGCCCGTGGCTACGTCTTAAAATCCGATCTTGCAACGCACCTTGTAAAAGCGGTGAAAGACGTTTGTGCGGGTAAGATGTTTCTGACCCCCAGAGTATCTGACATCGTAGTGAGGGGATTTCTCACGACCGGGGAGGGATCGGACCCAACAGAGCATTCTCAAGCCCGGCCAACGCCCCGCGAGGTTGAAATAATTCGGCTTTTGGCGGAGGGAAAAGCAAATAAGGAGATTGCTGCCAAGTTGGGAATTACCATCAGAACGGTCGAAACGCACCGGGCGAAAATCATGCTCAAGCTTGGCCTGCATTCCCTCGCCGAACTTATTCACTATGCTATCCGCCACAAGATCTTCACTTCGCCAAGCTCCGCGGAATAAATTCCTAACCAGAGGTGAGCAGAAGTTTCAGCTGTGCACGAAACTCTCTTCGAAAAAAGCGGAACTTATTGCAAACGAAGAACAGATTTGCCCCACAGTGAATTGCACCGAAAAGCAAGCGCGCCGGAAAGTAGTAGTTCCCACCGAGCCACCAATAAAGCAACGTTCTTGCGGGTTGGCCGCCAGTGTTACACTTCTTTCCCGCACCAAGCAACGAAGGAGAATGCAGCTTGGCCGAACACTCCTATGTTTTTCGAGACATTGCGATGGTCTTTGCGGCCGCACTGGTTTGCGGATTCCTGGCTTGGCGGCTGAAGCAGCCGATTTTGCTTGGTTATGTGCTTGCCGGATTGCTGCTTAGCCCGCTGACGCCGGGGCCGCGCGTGCATGACACACAGAATTTCGAAGTTATGGCGGAAATCGGCGTAGTGCTGCTGATGTTTTCCGTAGGGATCGAATTTTCGGTGCCGGAACTTTTGAAGGTGAAGTGGGCGGCGCTGGGCGGCGCGCCACTGGGGATTTTGCTGTGCGTCGGACTTGGCATGGCGGTGGGCGCGGTACTGGGATGGCCGCTGATCCAGGGGGTCGCGGTTGGTTGCATTATTTCCGTGGCCAGCACAATGGTGCTGCTGCGTTTGCTGATGGACCGCGGAGAAATGGCGGCGGAGCACGGGCGCCTGATGGTGACGCTATCACTGGTGGAGGATTTGGCGGTGGTGGTACTGACCGTGGTGTTGCCAAGTTTTTCGCCCAGCGGGGGAGCGACGTTGGGAGAGGCAGGGTGGAAAGTGGCCAAAGCGATTCTGCTGTTGGTGCCAATCGCTGTGGCAGCCTGGAAGCTGTTTCCTCCCTTGCTGGTGCGCGTGGAGAGAACCTGCAACGACGAAATCTCGCTCCTGCTGGCGCTGACCATTTGCCTGGGGATCGCGGGGTTGACGGAGGCAGTGGGGCTTTCGCTGGCGCTGGGCGCATTCCTGGCCGGATTGTTCCTTGGAAATTCGCCGTTCACGCACAAGCTGGCGCACCAGACGCAATCCTTGCGCGATGTCTTCGTGGCGTTTTTCTTCGTGTCGGTGGGGATGCTCATGGACCCGAGCACATGGAAGGTAAGCTGGCCGCTGATTCTGCTGCTGGTGGGGCTGGTGCTCTTCGGAAAATTTGTTGTGTGGACGGGGGTAGTCTGGTTGTTCCGCTATCGCTTCCGGACAGCGTTTCGCGTGGGCCTGGGTTTGACGCAGATCGGAGAGTTTTCGTTCATCCTTGCACAGGTTTCCATGAAAGCCGGGTTGATTTCGCCGAACTTATACCACGCGACGCTGGCGGCTTCGCTGATTACGATTCTGGCCAACGCTACGATTTTTCGCTTCCTGAAACCGCTAGCCGGAAGCCAACCAGTCGCTTGTGACCCTGCCGAAGCGCCTGCCTCGGCGTGAACTTGCTTACGGGGATGTGCCCGCACATGGCCGGCTCCGATCGAACGCGAACTAGCCCGGCAAAATCGTTTCCTGGCCAGCCACGACTTTCCAGCCACCCAGGCTATTGTTCAAATAAACATGGATGACGCGATACTGCCGCGAGAAATTGCGG
>Ga0137418_10004314_pt1 | contig 13063 bp, 8 predicted proteins | sample CZODoug3_1_2_16f_FD_122242 | JGI IMG/M metagenome (GOLD analysis project Ga0137418, IMG submission 122242) | Vadose zone soil fungal communities from Angelo Coast Range Reserve, California, USA - CZODoug3_1_2_16fungal (Hybrid Assembly) | ecosystem: Environmental > Terrestrial > Soil > Vadose...
GCTTCATCACGTCGCCGCACTCCGGCGCCCCGACGAGTCCCGTCCCCAACCCCGGCGTGTCCTTGGCGAAGGATCCGACGTTGCGCGGGTTGTTGTAGTGATCGACAACTTTCTCGCTATAGGCCATGGCCCGCCCCCCTTACTCGGCCTTCCAGTGGATGGACTTCAAATCCACACCCTCTTTCGCCAGCTCGTAGAGCGGCGACATCTCCCGCAGCCGCTTGATCACCTCGATCGTCCGCGCGCCGACGTGCTCGATTTCCTCCTCGGTGGTGAACCGGTGCAGGCTGAACCGGATCGAGGAGTGCGCGAGCTCGGCGCTCGCCCCGAGCGCGCCGATGACGTAGGACGGCTCCAGCGTCGACGACGTGCAGGCCGAGCCCGACGAGAGCGCGCTCTCCTTGTTGAGCCCCATCAGCACCGATTCGCCCTCGACATACGCGAACGAGATGTTCAGGTTGTGCGGCAGCCGCCGCTCCGGGTGTCCGTTCAGGTACGCCTCGTCGACCTTCGAGAGGATCATGTCCTGAAGCCGGTCGCGGAGCTTGGCGAGCCGCGCACCCTCCTCGCCCATGACCTCGCCGCAGATCTCGGCCGCGCGCCCGAACCCGACGATGAGCGGCACCGGCAGGGTTCCCGAGCGCATCCCCCGCTCGTGGCCGCCGCCGTCGATCTGCGGCGCGATGCGCACCCGCGGCGCCTTGCGCCGGACGTAGAGCGCGCCGACACCCTTCGGGCCGTACATCAGGTGGGCCGTGCACGACAAGAGATCGATCCCCGCCGTCTCCACGTTCACCGGAATCTTGCCGACGGCCTGCGTGGCATCGGAGTGGAAGATGATCCCCTTTTCCTTGGCCAGGCGGCCGATCGCCGCCACATCCTGAATCGTGCCGATCTCGTTGTTCGCGTACATCACCGAGATGAGGATCGTCTTGTCGGTGAGCGCCCGGCGAATCGCGTCGATCTCGACCAGGCCGTCGGGCCGCACCGGTACATACGTCACCTCGAACCCTTGCCGCTCCAACCGCTTGACGACGTCCAGGCTCGCCCGCTGCTCGATGGCGGTCGTGACGATGTGGTTGCCCTTCTCCCGGTACATCTCGGCGACGCCCTTGACCGCGAGATTGATCGACTCGGTCCCCCCGGAAGTGAAGATGACTTCCTTGGGATCCCGGGCTCCAATGATCTTCGCGATCTGATCGCGGGCGCGGTCGACGGCGTTCTCGGCCTCCCAGCCGAACGAATGGTTCCGGCTCGCCGGATGGCCGAACTTCTCGGTGAAGTAGGGAATCATCGCCTCGACGACTCGCGGATCGGCGGGCGTCGTCGACTGCGCGTCCATGAAGATGGGGAACTTCAGCATCTGGCTCTCTCCGTCTCGCACCGGCGTGGGCCCTGCATCACTTGATTGTGAGTACGTTCGGGACATCCTGGTTGCTCAGCTCGGCCAGGCTCATCGTGTCGAGCAACTGACTGATCGCCGTCTGGAGCTTCTGCACGGGCCGCTTGAGGTTGCAGCGCATCTCCTGCGGACACCCTCCCCCGTCCAGGCAGCTCACGATACTGATCGGCCCCTCGAGTGCGCGGACTACCTCGCCGACCGTGATATCCGCGGGATGAGGCGTCAGCACGTAGCCGCCCTTGGGGCCGTTCTGGCTGACGATCAGCTTCCGCTTCGCGAGGCGCTGCAGGATCTTCGCGAGCAGTTCGGGCGGAATCCCGAACTCCTCGGCGATCCGCTTCGTGCTGACGGCGCCGAGGTCGTCGTGTGTGGCGATGTAGTGGATCGCCATCAGCCCGTAATCTGCGCGCTTCGTAAAGCGGAGCATCGTTTCTGGCCCTCGCGTCCTTCCCAGTACCTTGTGGTAGCAAGGCCCTATCGCCGACTCTTTCTATCGGCGACCCTTTCTATCGGCGACTCTTTCAGTCGTATTCTCACACCCAGATGGCCTCGCGTCAACTCGAAAGGGCTGGAATGACTGAGAATCCAGTGCAGGGAGGTAGTACGCTGACCGTGGTCATGACGCGAGGCGCCACGACGGAGACCGAGATGGTTTGTAGTAGTTTTTCCGGATATATAGGACTCGCTTCGGCATACGCCACTTTGGGCGTGGAAGCCGCCCTTCGAGACCCGGGGCTACGACCGACCTGCGCAATGGAGTGGGCGCCGCCCTCCGGGACGGAGAGGCCCCGGGGCCGCCTAGCTCTGACCGGCCCAGGCCTGGCGTAGCTCAGCCGCGGAAACCTCGGGGCGCGTCTCGTTGACGAAGATGCCGCCGATCCGGTTGGCGTGCTCGGGCTCGGGAATGATCTCGATGTGCCAGTGGTAGTCGTCGCGGATCGTGGCCCAGTCCCCTTGCAGGATGCGCGACCGGAGATTGGGCGCGGTGTGCAGCACCATCTCGTATCCGGGGTCGCCGAACCCTCGCGCGAGCGTGCGGAAATACTCGGAGAGGAGCCGCGCGAGGTCGCCGAGATTCTCCGTCTTGATCGCCTCCTCGAAGGAGCACCCGTGCTGCCGCGGGAGGATCCACGTCTCGAGCGGCACGCGCGGCGCATACGGCACGATCGCGGCGAACGCGGGTGTCAGCCGCACGACCCGCTCGTCGGCACCGATCTCCTGACGCAGGATGTCGCAATAGAGGCAGCGCCGCTTGTACTGGTAGTACTCGCGCGCCTCGCGCAGCTCGCGCCGCGTCTCGTCGAAGACGATCGGGATCGCCGTGACACGCGAGTACGGATGGTGACCGGCCACTCCCGGCTTCTTGTGGCGTCGCGACACGAGGATGTCGCGGATCTGGCCGTCGCGCTTGAGGTCGAGCAGGCGATCGCGGTACATCCACAGCACGGCCTCGAGCGCGGTGGGGCTCATCGACGCGAGCGTATCGTCGTGACGAGGCGACTCGACCACGAGCTCGCTCGCGCCGCGCGGATTGATCATGTCGAACATCCCGACGCCCTCGCGGACCAGCTCCCACTCGATCCGGAAGTACGCGTCAGGCTCGGGGACGACGCGGACGGTCCACCCTGGACTGTTCGGAGCCGAGCCCTCCGGGCGAAACGCGGTGATCTCCGGTCCGGTGAGGTGCTCGGCGCCTGGACAGTAGGGACAATCCGTCTGCCGCGCGGGCTTGGCCTTGGGCCTGATGAGGATCCAGTGCCCTCGCGTCGGGTCCTTCCTCAGCTCATCCACGGGATCCCCCAAGAACAGCTGACCACCCGGCTATCATAGCTTTCGGCGCGGCACCGCTCCGCATACATTCGCGGACGCGGCGACGGGCGCCTCACGGCGAACGAACGGCGACGTAGCCGGCCGCGGACGTCCGGCCGGCTAGTCCTTGACCTGATTCTTGAGTTTCCTCAAGTGCTGGCGAGCGACGTCGACCCAGTCTTTCTCCGTCGCCAGAGGTGCGGCGAGCTCGATGTAGCGCTCCCACTGGACGATCGCCGCCTTGGGATCGACCTTCTCGTACACGAGCGCGAGGTTGTACATGGCCCCCGTGTGCTTGCCATCGATCTCGATCACTTTTCGATATTCCTCGGTGGCCTCCTTGTAGAGGCCCTTCTCCTCGTAGACCTCGCCGAGACCCATGCGCGCGTCGACCGAGTGAGGATCGAGATCGATCGCTTTCTTGTAGGCGGTGACCGCCTCGTAGTAGAGGGCCTTCTCGCCGTAGTAGATCTTTCCGAGGCTCATGTGCACGCGCGGATTGACCGGGTTGTACACGAGCGCCTTCTGGTAGGCGGCGATGGCGCCGTCGACGTCGCTCTTGGCAGCCTTGGCGTCACCGAGGCCCACGTAGGCGTCGGCGTAGAAGGGGCGGAGCTCGATGGCCTTGCTGTACGCCTCGACCGCCTGATCGAAGAGCCGTCGCGGCTGAGAGAGATAGAGATCGCCGAGCGCCTTGGCCGGCTCCGGGTAGGACGCGTCGAGCTGTGTCGAGGCGCGGAATTGCGCGGCGGCCTTCCAACGGTTGCCGAGCGACGAGTGCACGACGCCCAGCATGTAGGTCGCCACGACGAAGCTCGGGTCGACCTCGATCGCTCGCGACAGGAGATCGACGGCGGCTTCGTTGCCTTCCTGGTCGCCGCGTTGCGCCGCGATCTGGCCGCGCGCGAACAGCTCGAATGCCCGCGGCAGCCGCGTCGGCCGCCCGGCCTTTTCGATCCGAACGGCGTCGGCCTCGGTCGTGGACACGTGGAGCGCGCGGGCGTACCCGACCGGCAATGTTGCGAGCCGACCGAACAGCTCACCCGACGGCGCCACCACGGCCTCGAGGCTCGTGACTTCCGGCCCGCTCTGCTTGATCTCCATCAGTTGAGGCACCACGGCCAGGTCGGTGCCGCGACGCTCGATCCGACCGAAGAGCGCGGCATCCGCGCGGACGGCGCGCGTCGCCTGGGCGAGGGCCGCTTCGGTCACGGTGTCCGCTCGGCTCGCCGCCCGCAACCGCGCGCGCTCGATCTGGACGATCGACGGCTGCTGCGCGAGCCCCAGGGCGAGGATCTGCGCGACACCCTCGCCCATCCATTGCTCTTCACGTTCGAGCGCCGTCGCGTCGAAGGGCACGATCACTATGACGCGGAGCTTCGAGTCGGCGGCACCCGCCTCGCCCACCACGGCCAGGGCGAGCAGGCTCACGACCGCCGCGACGATCCACGACCGCGACCCGGGTCGACACATCACGGAACCTCCTTCTTACGGAGACCCCGACGGATGCGCATGGCGAACCGCTCGAACGCCCCGGGACCGATGCGTCGAAGCGCGATCTCCGGGACCAGCATCAGCGCGACCAGGCCGACGAGCCAGGGCCATATCTCCACGCCGATGCGCGACTGGCGCCGCGCCGTCAGGAACGCGTCCTGAGGCTTCGCCAGGGCTCCCCCGCCCGTCAGCTCCGCGAGCTCGCGCAGGAGGTTCTCGTCGACACCCAGGTCCCGCAGCTCCTGAGCGTACGGTACCACCAATCCCGCGAGCTGCGAGCCGATCACGCGATCGTTCCGCCGCTGAGCCATGCCGACGAGGTAGACCCCCTCCTGAGCGGCGGGAAATTGACCGCGATAGCGTCCGGGCCCGACCTGCTCGAGGTCGATCACCGATCGTTCCCGGTTCGGCGCGACCACGGCCACTTGAGAGTCGAGGAAGTTGATGAACTCGCCCTTGGGATCGACGGCGTCGACGACGATCTCGCCCATGTTCTCGCGTCGATCCACGATCGCGACCGTGTCGCTCCGGGTCCCGCTGCGCAGGGTCCAGCGGATCAGCTGCGACCAGAACTTGTTGAACTCGCGCCAGCGGAGCCAGAGCACCGCCCACTTGGCCTTGGCGTCGGACGTGAACGCGACGGAGCGGCCGAGACCGTACCGCCAGGTGGCGAGCACGGGATCCTCCTGGTGGCTCATCAGGACGAGATCCGCGGTCGATTTCAGCGTGCTCGCGACGTAGCCGCCGAGCGGGGGCACACTCTTCCAGTCGATCTCCTGGATCGCCTCGTGGCCCGGCGACGTCAGCTGCGGCTTGAACGGCTGCTCCACGAGCGAGGCCTTGGAGGCCAGCTGGGTCTCGAGCGTGAAGATGCGTGGGATCGTCTGCGAGTCCTCGGTGTAGTAGAAGCGGCCCTTGCCCCACTTGGCGACGTCGACCATCAGTTGGACGTCGGCGTCCTTGCCGATGGCGACCGTCGACACGGTGATCTTGTCCTTCGACATCCGGCGGAGCAGTCCCTGGAAGTCGCCGCGCGTCATCTGTCCGTCGGAGAGGAAGATCACGTGCTTGAGCAGCGCGGGCCGCTCGAAGAGCACCTGATACGACTCCTTCAGCGCCGGATAGCCGTCGGTCCCGCCACCGGCCTTGATCGTCGCGATCGCGTGGTGGATCGCCGCCTTGTCCTTGGCCGGACGCACGGGCGCGTCCCAGATGAACTCGGTGTCCCAGCTCATCACGCCGACTTCGTTGCGCTCGTCGAGCAGGTCCACCACCAGATGTGACGCTTCCTTGGCGAGGTCGAGCTTCGTCACTTTCTCGTCGGTGGACATCGCCATGGAGCCCGACCGGTCGATCGAGAGCACGACGGCGAGGCTCGGGATCTCGACCTTCTGCTTGACCTCCATCGTGACCGGCAGCGCTTCCTCGATCGGGGTGCGGTAGTAGCCGCCGAGCCCGAAGCTTTCCTCGCCGCCGATCATGACGAGCCCGCCGCCGTAATCACGGACGTAGTCGCGGATGTAACCCATCTGCTGTCGGGTCAGCTTGAGCGACGAGACGTTCGAGAGCACGAGCCCGTCGTACTTCTGCAGGCCGGCCAGGTCGGTGGGAATCTGCGGCGGCTCCACCACCGTCACGTCGATGTTCTGCGACCGGAGCGCGCCCGCCAGGGATTGCGCGTGGTTGCGGTCGCGTTCGGCCAGCAGCACCTGCGGCCGGCCACGGACGACGACGGCGCCCACCGCCCGGTTGTTGTCTTCGATCGTGTCGCCCTCGACTTCCATCGCCGCCTGGTAGACGTGGATTCCGCTCGCGTCGAGCGACTGGCGATAGCTGAAAACGTTCTTGCCGGCGCTCAGGCGCACGACCTGCGAGCCCAGGAACTCGCTGTTCCGGAAGAGCGAGAGCCGCCCCTCGGTATCCTTGTGGCTCCACACGACCACCTTCGCCTGGAACGGCTCGCCGAACTTGACCTCGTGCGGGAGCACGAGCGCCTCGGCGACGACCTCCTGCGTGAAGGTGAGCGGTGACGCGACGTAGTGGATGTCCGCGGCGGCATCCTTGGCGGCCTGCGCTCCGGCGAGCGCGTTGCCGGCGTTCTGGCGGCCGTCGGTCAGCATGACGATGCGGTTGGCCTGGCCCGGCGGCAGCATCGCGAGGGCCAGCTGGATCGCCTGGAAGATGTTCGTGCCGTGCCCGTCGACCTGGGCCTTCGGCCGCTCGACGGCCGGGCGCGCGGCGAGCGGCTGATCGACGACCGCCTGCTCGCCGAACGCGATCACGCTGTTGCGGTCGCCGCTCTTCATCGACTTGGCGGCTTCGGCGACGAAGCGGTACGCGCGCTCGCGGGATGCGAGGCTCACGCTGTCCGACAGGTCCAGCAGGAACACCACGTTCATGCGATCGACCCATCGCGGGAGCGTGGGCCGCAGCATGGTGAGACAGAGCATGACGACCAGCACGCTGCGCAGCGCCAGGGCCCACCGATCCCCCGGGCTCGCCGGCAGCCGCAGCCGGCCCGCGCTCTGACGCCGCCAGTAGAGCAGGCCCTCGACGACGAGCAGAATGACCGCCACCGTGACGAAGAGCGGCCAGAGCTCCCGCTGGACCGGCACCGGCGGCGCGGCCGGCCCGTCCGCGACCGGCGCGGGCAGCTGATGCGGCGCGAGATTCGACTCCTCGGCGTTCATCAGATTCACGGCCACGCGGGTCTCGCCTCGCGCCGTCGCCAGGGTGTAGATCCCGGTCTCGTCCGTCTCCGTGAAGCTGATGGCGCCGCGAGTGACGCGGCCCTGCACGGTCCGACCGCTGGGCGTGGTCACCGTGACGGTGCCGACCCCGTGCGGCGCGGGCAAAAGAATCGGCTGGCCCGTCGCGAACTGGAAGCTCGACTGGTCGAGCCCCGCCGGATGCAGCCAGCGTAGCGTGTTCGACAGAACGAGCGGGAAGGCGATCCGCAGCGGGAAGTCCGTCTTGAACAGGTCGAACCCGATGAACAGCGCCTTGCGATCGCGCTCCTCGAGCGCGTACACGAGCGGCCCGCCCACCGCCTCGACCACGGGACGCCCCGCCGCGAGCGGCCGGATGCGCATCGCGTCCTCGATGGTCACCTTCGCGAACTCGACGTGCCGCATCACCGGGTGCGTGCGGTCCCAATCCATGATCGTCGGGCGCTCGATCCGGCCGAGAACCTCGAGCGGCACGTCCGGCGGAACCGCGTTGACGAAGATGAACCGGCCCGGTCCCGCGCGCGGCGGCGTGACCGAGTCGAGGATGACGACGTCGGCCTCGCCCATACCGCCCTGGTATTGATCGGGCGTGCGGACGTCCAGTGACACCTGAGGATCGGTTCTCAGAACTTTCTCGAGGAACAGATTGCCCGGGCTCACCAGGAGCACGGCGATCTTGCGCGGCGGCGGCAGGACCGCGTAGGCCACGTTGTCGACGGCGAGATCGTCGTCGACGCGGATCCGCGCCGTGATGGTGCCGCTCCCACCGTGGCTGAACGGCATCACCACCGAGCGGCGCACGTTGGGCTCGAGCGACACGTCCTTCTCGGCGATCGACTTGCCGTCGAGCTCGAGCCGGAACGCGAACGTCTGAGGCTCGTTGGAGTAATTCACGAGCGAGACGAACGCCTGATAGTCGAAGGCGCCGTAGTAGTTCTTCCGGATCGAGAGGCTGGTGATCGCGACGTTCTTGCCCTGTTGTCCGACGCCGATCCACCGGACCCGTGGATCGGTCGTGTCCTCGCTCTGGGGCAGGACGAACGCGCCGTCGGTGAAGACGTGGATCTCGGCGCGCGGGTCGGCGGCGACGAGCGCGCGCGCGGTCCGCACCGCCTCGACGAGCCGGGTCGGGAGGTCGCGGGCCTGGGCGGAGCGGATCGCGCCGAGCGCCCGCTCGCGATCGCGAGCCAGCGCCGCCGTCACCTTCGGCTGCACGCCGGCCTCGATCACCATCACCTCAGCGCCCTCGCCGAGCCCGCGCACGAGCGAGAGCGCCCCGGCCCGCGCCGCCTCGAACCGCGAGGGCGACACGTCCTGCGCCTTCATCGACGCCGAGGTGTCGAGAACGACGACCACCTTGCGCGCGCCCTGGCCCATGATGGTCGCGACGGGTCGCGCCAGCGCCAGCGCCAGCACGAGGAGCGCGAGCAGCTGGAGCAGCATCAGCGGATCGCGATGAAGCCGCTGGAAGAACGTCGAGGCTTCGCGATCGCGCAGGGACGTGCTCCACAGGAGCAGGCTCGACACCGTCCGCTCGCGGCGGCGGACCTTCAGGAAGTAGAGGAGTACCAGCGGCACGGACAGGGCGAAGAGCGACAGGGCGAGCGGAGAGAGGAAGCTCATGCGACGACGCGGCCCCGGAGCTGGGCGAGCACGAACGCCTCGATGGGAGAATCAGACGTCATACGGTGGTACCCGATCTCCTTGGTGCGGCAAAATGTCTCGACGCGGTCGAGATATTGCCGCAGGCGCTCACGGTACGCGCGGACGGCGTCGCCGTCCATCGAGAGCTCCCGCATCTCACCCGTCTCGCTGTCGATCAGACGCAAGTCACCGGCGAGCTCCGGGTTCATCTCCTCCGGCGACAGCACGTGCACGAGATGCACGTCGAAGCGTCGCTCGAGGAGCGCCCGCACGCCGGCCTCGAATCCGGCCGGGTCGAGGAGGTCCGAGATCACGACGGCGAGGCCCGTCTGCCGCGACCGCGCCGCGTAGTTGGCGAGCGCTTCGTTGAGGCTCGTGCCGCCGGCCGGGCGCACCGCGGCCAGGAAATCGACGAGCCCGGTCACCTGGTTCCGGCCGCGCGTCGGCGGCCAGCCCTCGGCGATCCGCTCGCGGAGCACCCCCACGCCGACCCGCTCCAGGTTCACGAGCCCGACGAAGCCGAGCGCCGCGGCGATCCGCACCGCGCACGCGAGCTTGCTGGGCGTGCCGAAGTTCATCGAGGCCGACGCGTCGACGATCAGGTGCAGGCACAGGTCTTCTTCGTCGACGAAGAGCTTGACGTGCAGCCGGTCCAGCCGGCCGTAGATGTTCCAGTCGACGTAGCGGAGGTCGTCGCCCACACCATAGGCCCGGTAGTCGCAGAACTCGACGCTGTGCCCGCGCCGCAGACTCCGGCGCTCGCCCTTCACGCGGCCGCGGAAGATCCGCCGTGAGAGGAGCGACAGGCGCTCGAGCTGCGCCAGGAACTCGGACGTGAAGAACGCTGGGCGCGTCGCCGGCATGGCCCGCTTCCGCTCAGCGCTCGTCGAGCGACTGGAAGTAGTTTCGGATCTGATCGTGGAAGTCGCGGGGCACCTGCTCCCGCGTGATCGCGTCCTCCATCGCCTTGCGGTACTGTCCGATGACTCCGAGGTACTGGAGCCTCGAGGCCATGCTGCCGCCGCGCCCGGTCAGATTCGTGTCGTAACCTTCCTTGCGGCCTTGTCGCGACTCGCCCTCGACGCCCACGTCGAAGGGGTTGGCGCGCAAGCGCTGGGTCGCCTCGCCCTTCGGGTTGCCGCTCCGGCCTTTACCCGGCATCAGCCCCTCGCCCTCGCCGAAATCCTGGTCGTCCGGGCCCATCCCGTCGCCCCGAGAGCGATCCTTCCCCCGACCACCGCGCTCGGATTCGCGCCCGCCGCGCAGGCCCTTGCCCGAGCGCTGCGCCTCGTCCATCGCCCGCATCTTGTCGAGTGCCTTCTGCATCGCCTCGAGGGCCCGATCGCTCTGGCCGCCCTCGAGCGCCTCCATCCCTTCCATCGCGTCACCGCTCCAGTTGCCGCCGCCTTTGCGGCCGAGCCGCTCCATCTCCTCGAGCAGTTCGCGGAGCTTCTGCGGCGAGATCTGATCGGGGCGCAGGCCACCCGTGAGCGCCTTCGACTTGCGATAGACCATCTTGTACTGGCTGTTCGTGAAGTCCGACTGGAGATCCGGGATGCGATCCGTCTGGTCCAACATCCGGAGCCGCTCGTCGCCCTTCTTCATGAAGCTGTTGAAGTCGGGCCGCTGGTTCGCGAGCGAGGTGTCCTTGAAGATGGCCGACAGGTCGCCGGTCGTGCTGGCGCCGCTCCCGCCGGCCCGCTGCGCGAAGTCGCGCTCCTCGAACGCCGGGCGCTTGAGCGGATCCTTGGCGAGCTGACGCGTCGTCTCCTCGAGCATCGACGAGCTCGCCCGCTCCTCGCGCTCTTCCTCGGTCGACGACAAATCACCGGACCGGTTTCGCTCGGCCAGCCGATTCATCAGGGTGATGGCGTGTCGTTCGGCGCCACCCCAGGCCAGGGAGCTGGTGCAAAAAAGCAGTCGTTCCATGACGCACTCACTCGACAGCGCCGGGTGTACCGGGGCCGACACCGCGGGCAGCCAACCCCCTGCCCCGCCCGCGCCATGAGCTCCTGAGCGTCTGCATGTGCAGGGCCGCGCAGGCGCATGCCAACAGCGTCGCGCCAAGAGCCACGCGCGGCAGCGGCGCGGTCACCACCAGCCAATGGTCGACGACGACCCACGCGCACGCCCCGGCCAGCGCGGAGAACAGCACTTGCAGGCCGAGTGCCCGCCAATCCTGCAGACGGCGCAGCGGGATTCCGGTCACGTGCGCGATCCGCCGCAGGGTCACGATGCGGTCGATCCAGATCGCGATGACGCTGCCCCAGGCCGCAGCGGTCGCGCCGAACCCCATCGCGGCCCACGCGCTGACCACGACGCACAGGACGAGCGCGAAGAGGTTCAACTGCATCACGAACCGGCCCTGCCGCAGCAGCATGGTGATGGTGGCCAGCTCGACCACCAGTGCCGCGAAGCCGAGCACGTAGATTCGCATCACCGGCGCGGCAGCGAGATAGACCTCCGTGTAGATGATCGCCACGACGTCTTCCGCGAAGAAGAAGATGAGCGCGAACAGCGGGCAGACGAGCGTGGCGACCATCACGTTGGCGCGGCTGTTGAGCTCCAGCATGCCCGCGTAGTCGCCCTGCGCCTGGAAGCGGCTCATGCTCGGCAGGAAGATGTTGTTGACCGACTGGCGAAACACCTGCAGCATGGGCCCGAACACCGCGGCGATCGAGAACGACGCAAAGGTGGCGACGGAGAAGAGCGCGGCCACCACCCATTGATCCGCCTGCACTCGCAGGTTGTACAGCGCGCCCGATGCGCCGAACGGTGCGGCGTAGCGCACCTGTTCGCTGAACGTGCTCCCGCGCAGCAGCGGGGCGCCCAGGCCGTGATACCGGGCCACGTAGCCCAGCAGCAAAGCGACCTTGAGCGTGACGAACACCAGCAGGGCCAGCAGCACGGGCCAGAGCTCATGCGTCAGCATCGCGGCAGCAGCCAGGAATGCCGTGCGCACCAGCGCCAGGCTGATGGTGGCCCGGCCCTGCCAGCTCACGCGCTCGTCGACCGTGGGCAGCAGGTCGAGCAATGAGGCCACCACCCACAGCAGCACGAACACGGGCACGATCATGGCGTTGGGCGCGATGCCGTGTATGTTCTGCGGCAGCCACGGGTTCCACGGCCCCACCGCCCAGGCGGACAGCAGGCCCGCCACGACGAGAAACACGAGCGTCTGGTTGATGTAGAGCCGCTTGGTGGCGGCGTCCGCGGTCGGCCAGTAGTAGTACAGGCTCGCCGGCATGGCCAGGGGTGCGAAGGCCATCACCGTGCCCACCACCAGCCACAGCAGCCGGTAGTGACCGAATGCCGCAGCGTCCAGCCAGCGCGCCAGCACCATCGACAACAGGAACTGGGCGGCATAGTCCAGCGAGTTCACGCAGCCCAGGAAGAGCGCGCGCCGCTTCAGGGTACCCGTGCTCGGCGACGGCGCGATGGCATCGGCGCCCCCGGGCCGCACCTCGGCTCGCGCCACAGCGATCGGCGACTGCAGGTGGGGTGTCGGCGCCATGGCTGCGCCGCCGCTGCGGTTGCCGTGTTCGTCGCGCTTCATCGAGGTGCCGCTTTCCTGGCGAGCTGGCCGTACATCACCCCGATGGCCAGCCACAGCAGCGCGTATTCCGGCTTCGGCACCAGGCTGCTGTCGACGGTGCTCATGATCAGCAAGCACAACAGGCCGGCCGACGCGCCCTCGAAGAAGCCACGCAGCACAGGGCTCACGCTGCGGTCGATGCTGAGCCTGCGCAAGCTCACCCAGACATGGGAGAAGTAGGCGCAGACCAGGAGCAGCCCGACCAGGCCCATGTCGAGCAGGGCCTCCAGGTAGGCGTTGTGCGGATGCGTCACCGCCAGCACCGTGCCGCCGGCGCTGCGGCGCATGGCCTCGGACCAGAGGATCGACCCCAACCCGTGGCCGTAGACCGGGCTGTGCAAGGCCTCGGGCAGCAGCGGCAGCCACAGCCCCTCGATGCGCCCTGCGCTG
>Ga0137418_10004319_pt1 | contig 13052 bp, 19 predicted proteins | sample CZODoug3_1_2_16f_FD_122242 | JGI IMG/M metagenome (GOLD analysis project Ga0137418, IMG submission 122242) | Vadose zone soil fungal communities from Angelo Coast Range Reserve, California, USA - CZODoug3_1_2_16fungal (Hybrid Assembly) | ecosystem: Environmental > Terrestrial > Soil > Vadose...
AGCACCGGGCGGGGGTAACTCAACGGTAGAGTCTCACTCTTCCAAGGTGATGGTTGCGGGTTCAAATCCCGTCCCCCGCTCCAAAAAATTTCGTGGCTGGCGCTGGCTAATGCGCTGCCTGGGTTGCAGTCACATTCAGATGATGCTCCGCCTCTGGCGGGCGATGAGGGTGAAAGAAAATGGCCAAGGAGAAATTCGAGCGCAGTAAGCCGCACGTGAACATTGGGACCATCGGTCACATTGACCATGGCAAGACCACGTTGACGGCGGCGATCACCAAGGTGTTGAGCAAGCACAACCCCAAGGTGCAGTTCCGTGCATTCGATACCATTGACAACGCTCCGGAAGAGCGCGAGCGCGGCATTACCATTGCCGTGTCGCACGTGGAATATGAAACGCCGAACCGGCACTACGCGCACATGGATTGCCCGGGCCACGCGGACTACATCAAGAACATGATCACTGGAGCAGCGCAGATGGATGGCGCGATTCTGGTGGTGGCGGCAACCGACGGACCAATGCCGCAAACCCGGGAACACATTTTGCTGGCGCGGCAGGTGGGCGTACCGGCGATCGTGGTTTTCCTGAACAAGTGCGACATGGTGGAAGACCCGGAATTGCTGGAACTGGTGGAACTGGAAGTACGCGAACTGCTGAAGAGCTACGGTTTTCCGGGCGACACCATTGCCATCGTACGCGGCAGTGCGCTACAGGCGTTGAACGGCGATGCCAAATGGGAAGGCAAGATTGACGAATTGATGGACGCGGTGGACAAGAATGTACCGCTGCCGGTGCGCGATGTGGATAAACCGTTTGCCATGCCGATCGAAGATATTTTTTCGATTTCCGGACGCGGCACGGTGGTCACCGGAAGAGTGGAACGCGGCAAAGTGAAGGTAGGCGAAGAAGTGGAAATCGTGGGTTTCCGCGACACCCAGAAGAAGATTGTGACCGGCATCGAAATGTTCCGGAAGCTGTTGGATGAAGGGTTGGCGGGCGACAACGTAGGATTGCTGCTGCGCGGCACGGAAAAAGAAGATGTGGAGCGCGGGCAGGTGATCTGCAAACCGGGATCGATTACTCCGCACACCAAGTTCAAGGCCGAAGCGTATGTGTTGACCAAGGAAGAAGGCGGGCGGCACACCCCGTTTTTCTCCGGGTACCGGCCACAGTTTTATTTCCGCACCACGGACGTCACCGGAGACATGCATTTGGCGGCGGGCGTGGAAATGGTGATGCCGGGCGACAACGTAAGCTGCGAAGTGACGTTGATTACCCCGGTGGCGCTGGAAAAGGGTTTGCGGTTCGCCATTCGCGAAGGCGGCCACACCGTCGGAGCAGGCGCAGTCACGGAGATCATTGAGTAGTTTGGCGCCGAAGGCCAAGCTTCTTCAGAAGAAAAAATATGAGACAAGGCGACAAAATTAGAATTCGTTTGAAGGCATTTGATCACCGCATCCTGGACCAGTCCACGCGGGAGATTGTGGAAACAGCGAAGCGTACCGGCGCGGAAGTTGCCGGGCCGATTCCTCTGCCCACTTCCATCAACCGCTGGACGGTGCTGCGCTCGCCGCATGTGGACAAAAAGTCCCGCGAGCAGTTTGAGATGCGCACCCACAAGCGTTTGATCGACATTCTGGAGCCGACACCGGACACCGTGGACGCTTTGATGAAGCTCGATCTGCCGCCGGGTGTGGATGTGGAGATTAAAGCGTTCGGCCACGCAGTAAAGTGACGACCCGATAAGGGTCGTCATCCTGAGGGAAGCGTAGCGACGAAGGATCTCTCAGAGTAGCAAGTTCTAGAAATCTTGAGCAGGACGCAGCCAATATCCGCCAGAGGCAGACAAGCTGCGAGAGAGAGACAGGGGAAAATGGCAGTCGAGGGAATTATCGGAATCAAATTGGGCATGACCCAGATCTTTGCTGAAGACGGCAATCTGGTGGGTTGCACCGTGCTGCAGGCCGGTCCGTGCGTGGTGGTGCAGATGCGCACCAAGCAGAAGGACGGCTATGAAGCAGCGCAATTGGGGTTGGTGGAATTCGTCAAGCCACAGCGCGTGAACAAAGCGATGACCGGGCACTTCAAAAAGGCAAATGTTGCTCCGATGAAGGTGCTGCAAGAAGTCCGGGTCTTCGAATCCGAAAAAGGGGACTCGAAGGACGAAACCAAAGTTGGCGACCGCGTGCTGGTGGAAAATTTCAAGGCCGGCGAATTGGTGGACGTCAGCGGAGTCAGTAAGGGCAAAGGATTTGCCGGCGGCGTGAAGCGCTGGCACTACGCGGGCGGCGATGCCACCCACGGTTCGATGTTTCACCGCGCCCCAGGCGGCATCGGCGGCAGTTCGTTTCCGTCACGCGTCTGGAAGAACCAGCATTTTCCAGGTCACATGGGCAATGCCAATGTGACCGCAAAGAATTTAAAGGTGATCAAGGTGGACTCCGACGAAAACCTGCTGCTGGTGCGGGGATCGGTTCCAGGGCCGGCGGGACAGTACATTTTCATCAAGAAGGCGCGCAAGGCAAAGTAAGCGCCGGCAACATCGGATTCGAGATTTACGAAACGAACGAGAAGGAAACGAGATTATGCCAGTCGTGGATGTAGTCAATCTGGACGGAAAGAAAGTCGGCGAAGTCGAGCTGGCGGACGCGGTGTTTGGCGCGAAGGTCAATCCGCATCTGCTGCACGAAGCTTCGCGTTGGTACCTGAATGGGCTGCGTCGCGGCACCCACAAGGTCAAGGAAAAGAGCGAAGTGTCCGGCGCAGGCCGCAAACTGTGGAAGCAGAAGGGCACTGGCCGCGCGCGTGTCGGCTCGATCCGGTCGCCTTTGTGGCGCCATGGCGGCACGGTTCACGGACCGCGTCCGCGCAGCTACAGCTACGATATGCCCAAGAAAATGTTGTTGGGGGCATTGCGTTCCGCGCTTTCCGCCAAGTTGGCAGACTCGAAATTAACGATCGTAGATGGTTGGCAGCTGGAATCGCACAAGACTCAGTCACTGTTGACGACACTGGGAAAGCTGAGTTTCAAGAAATCGGCTTTGCTGGTGGCATACGGCGAAAACCGCAACCTGGAATTGGCTAGCCGCAATCTGGAAGGCGTGAAGTTATCGGCGCCCAATGCGTTGCAGCCGTACGAAGTGCTGAAACACGATCGCCTGGTTCTTTCCAAGGACGCGGCAGCGCGGTTGGTCCGTACTCTGGATCCAGATAAGACGCCGATCGCTGTTCCGGACGTCGAGACCATCGCGGCAGCGCCAGCAAAGAAGCAAGCCGCCACTGTGAAAAAGCCCGCCGCCAAAAAGGCGGCCAAGCCGGCAGCCAAAAAGGGGAAAGGATAATTTATGTCAACCCCTCACTATCAGATTATTCGCCGCCCGATCATCACCGAAAAGGGTTTGGGCGTAAAAGAGATTTACGGCACGGTGGTCTTTGAAGTTTCCGCCAAAGCGACCAAGACCCAGATCAAGGAAGCGGTGCAGCAGATTTTCAAGGTGAAAGTTTCCGGCGTTCGTACTGCCAATTTTCCAGGCAAGATGCGCCGCCGCGGACAGACCGAAGGGTATCGCCGCGATTGGAAAAAAGCCTACGTGAAGCTGGCGGATGGCGAAAAGATGATCGAGTTCGCGGAGAATTTGTAGCCGGGTTTCAGGGTTGGTACCTGCGTGCGGTAGGCAGGCTTACAAACTCTGAAATGAAAAAGTTTGTAGTTGGGGCTCGCAAGACAGAAACAAGCAGTACGGCGCGGCTGGTGCAGGCCGCCGAGAGATGAGCAGGGCAAGAGGCAGAGATGGGACTGAAGAGCTTTAATCCATATACGGCGTCGCGGCGGTTTATGACCGTCCTCGACAAGAGCCACATCACCAAGCAGACTCCAGAAAAGAATCTTCTGGAACCGAAAAAGCGCTCTGGCGGCCGCAACAACCAGGGCGAAATTTCGATCTGGCATCGCGGTGGCGGCCACAAAAAGCAGTACCGCAAGATCGATTTCCGGCGCGACAAAGCCGGCGTTCCGGCCAAGGTCGAGTCCATTGAATACGACCCAAACCGCAGCGCCAACATCGCGCTGTTGCACTACGCCGACGGCGACAAGCGCTACATCCTGCATCCCGTGGGATTGGAAGTTGGCGCGACGGTGACCACCGGCGAATCGGCGGACATTCTTCCTGGCAACGCCATGAAGTTCCGCCACATTCCTCCGGGCACCATGGTGCACAACATTGAGCTGTATCCCGGCCGTGGCGGTCAGTTGGTACGGACGGCTGGAGCTTCCGCGCAGTTGTTGAGCAAGGAAGGCGATTTGGCGCTGATCAAGCTGCCATCGGGCGAAGTTCGCAAGTTCCCGATCGAGTGCATGGCGACGGTTGGCCAGGTCGGCAACCTGGATCACGAGAACGAGACTTACGGCAAGGCCGGACGCACCCGCTGGAAGGGCGTTCGTCCGACCGTTCGAGGCGTGGCCATGAATCCTGTGGATCACCCGCACGGAGGTGGTGAAGGCCGCGTCAAAGGCAATCACCCGCAAACGCCGTGGGCCTTCCCGACGTTGGGCAAGAAGACCCGTAACAACAAGCGGACCGACAAGCACATTGTCGAACGCCGCAAGTAGGCCGGGTTTCAGGGTTTGTACCTGCCTGCGGTAGACAGGCTTACAACCCTGACGTACAGAAGTCAGAGAACGACGGATTTTGTACCTGAGGGAGAGCATTCGCGGGGCAAGCACACTGCGAATGACGAGCAGAAGCGATGCGAGCGACACGGACAAGTCGTACAGCAGGACGCCGGTCAGCGGTTCGGAGCGGCGCGAAGCGTTCGAGCAAGCGTGTGGCAAAGCGAGCAGCTCCAAAGCAGCTTGCCAAGCCGGCAGCCAAGGTTGCTCTGGTGGTCAAGAAACCGGTTGCGGTTCCGCTGGAGCCGATGTTGTACAAGCTGTGCAAGGCCGGATGGTCGGTGGTAGTGGACCGTACACCGAATGCGATGGGAACGCGGTTTGTTTGCCCGTTCTGCCCGAAATCGCATCGCGTTCCGGGGCCGGTGCGTGGTTTTAAAAAGATGCGGCATGCCCAATGGGGCCGTTTGCGCCGCGTCGGGGAATAGGAGAACGATGGCACGCTCACTGAAAAAGGGTCCGTTCGTGGACGGACATCTGCGCGACAAGGTCGAAGGGCTGAACACGCGCAATGAAAAGAAAGTGGTCAAGACCTGGTCGCGGCGCTCGACGATTGTGCCGGACTTCATTGGCCACACCATCGCCGTGCACAACGGCAAAAAGTTTATTCCGGTCTATGTGACCGAACAGATGATTGGACACAAGCTGGGCGAGTTTGCTCCGACCCGCACCTTCAAAGGCCACGCCGTGAAGGTGGCTTTGGAGAAGGCTGCGGCGCCCGCTCCCGCTGGAGGCGGCGCTGCTCCGGCAGCACCGAAGGCATAAAACATGGCTGACGTACAGACCGCAACACCGTTGATTGAAGCGCACGCGCTGGCCCGGCATGTCCGCATGTCGCCGCAAAAAGCGCGCCTGGTGATCGATTTGATCCGTGGGCAGCGAGTGCAGGAAGCGCTGCAAACTCTGCGCTTCACGCTGAAGCGTGCGGCCAACCCGATTGAAAAGGTTTTGCGGAGCGCCGTGGCTAACGCCGAACGCAAAGCCGAAGATGCCGGCGCGCCGCTGGATGTCGACCAGCTTTTTGTTTCCACCTGTTTTGTGAATGAAGGCACTCGCTGGAAGCGGTTGCGTCCAGCGCCGATGGGCCGGGCATTCCGCTACCAGAAGCGTACCGCGCATGTTTCGGTCACGGTTTCCGAGCATCATGTGGCCGCTGCGGAACGGGTTGCCAGCAATGTTGCCGAGCAGCAAGCCAACAAAGGTGTTCGTGGCACCGCGCGGCGGGTTCGCAAAGCTTTGACCGGAAAACAGCAGGCTGCAAAGAAGGGCAAGAAGGGGTAACCCAACTTAAGGAAAACCATGGGACAAAAAACACATCCATACGGATTCCGCCTCGGCTACAACAAGCCCTGGAAATCGCGCTGGTACGCTGGCCGCGATTATGCCGAACTGCTTCATGAAGACGTGAAGCTGCGCAAGGAATTGAAAGACAAGCTGAAGTCCGCGGGCATCAGCTCCATCGAAATCGAACGCGCCGCCAACAAACTGGTGGTGCGGATCTTCACCGCCCGGCCCGGCATCATCATCGGCCGCAAGGGCGCGGAAATCGACAAACTCAAGCAGGACGTGCAAAAGCGTACCAAGCGCGAAGTGCACATCGACATCCAGGAAGTGCATCGCCCGGAGCTGGATGCCACCTTGGTCGCGGAATCGATTGCGCTGCAACTGGAAAAGCGCGTGGCGTTTCGCCGCGCCATGCGTAAATCGGTGGACTCCGCGCTGCGCTTTGGCTGCAAAGGAATCAAAGTACGGGTTGCCGGCCGTTTGAACGGCGCGGAAATCGCCCGCAAAGAATGGTATCTGCAAGGCCGTTTGCCGCTGCAAACCCTTCGCGCGGACATCGATTATGGCACTGCGGAAGCGCAGACCACCTACGGCGTCATCGGCGTGAAGTGTTGGATCTATCAGGGCGAAAACGTTCCGAAGCGCAACACCCGCGTGCAGGAAAAGCCCGCGGTAGTCGCAGCAGACTGAAGAATTTAACGGAATCTGTCGACCGCTTTGCGGTCGCGCATAACACGGAAGCGAGAATACAGCGATGTTGATGCCCAAGAAGGTGAAGTATAGAAAGCAGATGCGCGGACGCCGCCGGGGCAAAGCCTGGCGCGGCGGTTCGTTGGCATTCGGCGAATACGGTTTGAAGGCCATGGAAAATGCCTGGATCACCGACCGCCAGATTGAAGCTTCCCGCGTGGCCATTTCGCGGTTTATCAAGCGCGGCGGCAAACTGTGGATCCGGATTTTCCCGGATAAGCCGTTCACCAAGAAGCCCGCGGAAACCCGCATGGGCAAAGGCAAAGGCGCTCCGGAAAAGTGGGTTTCGGTGGTCAAGCCGGGAAGAATCATGTTTGAAATGGCGGGAGTGGACGAAGCGACAGCGCGGGAAGCGATGCGCATCGCCTCCAACAAGCTGCCGATTCCCACCAAATTTGTTACTCGCGCAGGAGAACTCTAGTATGCCGCGGCGTATTGAAAAGATTCGTGAAGCGGGTGTCAACGAACTCGAAGCCCAGCACAAGGAATTGTCGGAAACGATTTTCCGGCTGCGCTTTCAGCTTTCCACCGGACAAGCGGAAGCGCTAAAGCGGCTCCGCGAAGCCAAAAAAGATCTGGCGCGGGTGAACACTCTTCTTCGCGCCCGGGAATTGCAGACGGCGGCAAAGGCAGGTAAAGCGTAATGACAGCAGAAACACAAATCGCAACTCCAGCGGTGCGCGGCGAGCGCAGCGAACTGACCGGCAAAGTGACCAGCGCCAAGATGGAAAAGACCATCGTGGTGGAAGTGGTTCGCCTGGTGCAGCATGCCAAGTACCGCCGGGTTATTCGCATCACCAAAAAGTTTTATGCGCACGATGAAAAGCGCGAAGCCAAGCAGGGCGACACGGTGACCATCTCTTCGTCCCGTCCGCTCTCCAAACTCAAGCGCTGGACGTTGAAGACCGTGCTGACGCGGAACGCGTCAGCGCAGTAAGCGGAATAGGGAGAATTTGCCATGATTCAAATGCGAACCTGGCTGACGGTGGCCGACAATTCTGGCGCGCGCAAGCTGATGTGCATTATGCCCATCGGTGGCGACGTCGGATTGAAGGCTGGACTGGGCGACATTGTTACCGCTTCGGTGAAAGAAGCCACACCGGAAAGCGCGGTAAAGGCGGGCACGGTAGTGAAGTGCGTGGTGGTCAGAATGCGCAAAGAAGCGCGCCGCAAGGATGGCACTTACATCCGTTTTGACGACAATGCCGCGGTTTTGATTAACGATGCCAATGAGCCAGTCGGTACCCGCGTTTTCGGGCCGGTGGCCAGAGAGCTGCGCGACAAGAAATTCACCAAAATTGTCTCGCTGGCTCCGGAAGTCTGGTAAGGAAAATGAGCGCACAGCAAACCAAACGATTCACCATACTGCTTCGCAAAGGCGATCAGGTAAAAGTCATGGCTGGCCGCGACGCCGGAAAAAGCGGCAGAGTGCTGGCGGTCAATCGCCGCAAGAATACCGTGGTTGTGGAGCATGCCAACATCATCAAGCGCCACACCAAGCCCAATCCCGGGAAAAACATCAAGGGCGGCATTGTGGAAAAGGAAGCGGGCATCAACGCTTCCAACGTGATGATTGTTTGCAGCAGCTGCGGCAAAAGCACCCGCATCGGGCACAACACTTTGGCTGATGGCAGCAGGGCCCGCGCGTGCAAACGTTGCGGAACCAGTTTGGACAAGTAACATCGAGAATCGGAATACAGGAAAAAGAGAAGAATCGAAATGAAGAGCAGAATGCAGGAAAAATACCGGAACGAAACCACCCCAACGCTGATGAAGCGTTTCGGGTTGAAGAACATTATGGCGGTGCCCAAGGTTTCCAAGATCACCGTCAACATCGGTCTGGGCGAAGCCAGCCAGAACGTCAAGCTGCTGGACACCGCGGCGCAGGAGCTGGGCCAGATCACCGGCCAGAAGCCGATCATCACCCGCGCCAAGAAGTCCATCGCCAACTTTAAAATCCGCAAGGGCATGCCCATCGGCTGCGCGGTAACGCTGCGCGGCGACAAGATGTACGAATTTCTGGACCGTTTGTGCAACGTGGTGCTGCCCCGTGTGCGCGATTTTCGCGGGCTGCCACCGAACGCTTTTGATGGCCGTGGCAATTACACCCTGGGCCTCAAAGACCAGTTGGTGTTTCCCGAAATTGATTACACCCGCGTGGACAAGATCAAGGGCATGAACATTACCTTGACCACCACCGCAAAGAATGACGAAGAAGGCCGCGAGCTGCTGCTGGCTATGGGCTTTCCTCTGCGCAAGCCAGGAGGAGCGAACTAATGGCACGTACCGCGAAAATCGTAAAGGAACTGAAGAAGCCCAAGTTCAAGGTTCGTTTGCGCAACCGTTGCCGCTGCTGCGGCCGCGCGCGTGGCTATATCCGCAAGTTTCAGATGTGCCGCATCTGTTTCCGCGGCATGGCGCTCAAGGGAGAAATTCCCGGCGTCACCAAAGCTAGCTGGTAGGCCTTTTAGGAGAATATCAGGAGAATTATGCAGACCGATCCAATCGCCGATTTTTTGACTTGCCTTCGCAACGCTACCGCCGCCAAGCATCAGCGCGTGGATGTGCCGGCTTCGCGCTTGAAGAGCGAGATTGCCCGCATCCTCAAGGATGAAGGTTACATTTCCACTTTCAAGCTGGTGGATGAAAACAAGAGCCACAAGATGCTGCGGGTGTTCCTCAAATACACTCCGGATCGCCGCAGTGTCATCTCTGGCATCAAGCGCATCTCCCGTCCCGGAGCTCGCTGCTACGTCGGTGCATTTGACGTCAAGCCAGTGGTCGGCGGATTGGGCATCAGCATTCTGACTACTCCGCGCGGATTGATGAGCGGACGCGCAGCGCGCAAAGCCAATATCGGCGGCGAGCTGCTGTGCGAAGTTTGGTAAGTTTTGGTTTCTCGAACAAAATTTTGTGAGGGTTGAAAGAAAACAATGTCACGCATCGGAAACAAACCAATTCCACTGCCCTCCGGCGTAAAAATCGCGGTAGCCGGGGACAAGATCGACGTTCAGGGCCCTAAGGGCAAATTGAGCTTTGCCGTTCCACAAGGCATCTCCTTTGAACAAAAGGACGGCGTGCTGAACGTGAAACGCGCGACTGAAGAGCATCGGGCGCTGCACGGCTTGGCTCGGGCGCTGGTGGCCAATGCGGTTCATGGCGTCACTACCGGATTCAAAAAGGATATGGACATCGTCGGCGTCGGCTACCGCGCGGAGCTCAAGGGCAAAATCGTCAACTTCGCGCTCGGTAAGTCGCACCCCATCGAGTTTCCGGTTCCTGAAGGCATCCAGATCGTGGTGGAAAAGCAGACCCATCTGGTTGTCAGTGGCGCGGATAAGGGTCAAGTCGGCCAAGTGGCGGCGGACATTCGTTCGTTGCGTCCGCCTGACCCGTACAAGCAGAAGGGCATCCGCATTACCGGTGAGCGTTTGAAGAAGAAAGCTGGCAAGGCTGGCGCAAAGGCTGGCGCGGCATAATTTTTCCGCGATTGCCGTTTAAAGAATTTACGTAGGGAATTGAAGGAGAAGAACAGTGGCTTCTGTACCGGTTCGCAGACTATCAAGAGATTTAAAGCGCCAGCGCGTTCACGACCGCGTGCGCATGAAAGTTTCCGGCACTTCCGAGCGTCCGCGTTTGTGCGTGTATCGCTCGCTCGACCATATTTACGCGCAGATTATCGACGATCGCGCCGGCAAAACCCTGGTGGCCGCGAGTTCCGCGGACAAAGGCACCAAACAGAATTTGAAGGGCGGCGGCAACGTCGCGGCAGCCAAAGTGGTCGGCAAAGAAGTTGCCGTACGCGCCAAGGCCGCTGGAGTGGTGAAAGTGGTGTTCGACCGCGGCGGGTACAAGTACCACGGGCGCGTCAGGGCGCTCGCCGACGGGGCCCGCGAGGGCGGGCTGGCGTTCTAGGATCGCTACCCTGGATCTGCTCATGGCCTTACGCGATCTGCGTTATTTACTTCATTTGTATTGATTAACTTTAGTAATTTTCAGTGGAGCATCCGGGCGAAGCCCCATTAATCCAGTCGTGACAACGGTGTCACCCACCTTCACGCCGGATAAAATTTCTACGTAAGTGGAATCTCGCACTCCTGTTTCCACTGTCGAAAACTTCGCCACGCCATTTTTACTAATCACCAGTTGTTTCGTTCGCGCTTGCGAGATGATTGCCTGAGTCGGTACTAGCATGGCATGGTCATTTTTTCCCAATTGCAGGTTCACTTTAGCAAAAATCCCGGGCACGAGTTCCTGATGGATTTCATTGACCAGCGCCCTCACTTTTAAGGTACGGGTGGTTTGTTCAACGCTGCTCTCGGTAGCAATCACCGTAGCGCGATGATACCCGGTTCCCCCATCTACTCTAAACTGGACCTTGTAACCCTTGCTGAGGTTCTTGGCGAGCTCGACCGTGCGCTCGTCGTCGAGGTCGGCGATCTCGGCCTTGTAGCCCTTCTCGCCATAGACCTCGCGCAGCTGCTTGCGGAGCTGGGCGATCGACGCGTCGCGCGAGCCGTTGACCATGTCGCCGATCTTCTTGCCGAGACCCGCCGCGGCCCATCCGAGATGGGTCTCGAGGATCTGCCCGACGTTCATGCGCGAGGGCACGCCCAGTGGATTCAGCACGATGTCGACCGGCGTGCCGTCCTCGAGGTACGGCATGTCCTCGAGCGGCATGATGCGCGAGATCACGCCCTTGTTGCCGTGACGGCCGGCCATCTTGTCGCCCGGCTGCAGCTTGCGCTTGGTGGCGACGAAGACCTTGACCATCTTCATCACGCCCGGCGGCAGCTCGTCGCCGCGCTGCAGCTTGTCGACCTTGCTGTCGAAGCGGTCCTGCAGGCGCTTCATCGACTCGTCGAACTGCTTGTTCGACGCCTCGAGCTCGCCCTGCTTCTTGTCGGTCTTGACGGCGATCTGGCGCCACTGGCCAGGCGTGTACTCGCCCAGCACCTTGTCGGTGATGCGCGTGCCCGGCTTCAGGCCCTTCAGCCCGCCGGCCACCGTCTGGTTCATCAGCATTTCCTGGATCTGGCTGTAGAAGCTGCGCTCCAGGATGGCCTTTTCGTCATCGCGGTCCTTGGCGAGCCGCTCGATCTCGTCGCGTTCGATGGCGAGCGCACGCTCGTCCTTGTCGACGCCGCGGCGGTTGAACACGCGGACCTCGACGACCGTGCCCTCGACGCCCGGCGGCACTTTCAGCGAGGTGTCGCGCACGTCGGCGGCCTTCTCGCCGAAGATGGCGCGCAGCAGCTTCTCTTCCGGGGTCATCGGGCTCTCGCCCTTGGGCGTCACCTTGCCGACCAGGATGTCGCCCGCCTTCACCTCGGCGCCGATATAGACGATGCCCGCCTCGTCGAGGTTCTTGAGCGCTTCCTCGCCGACGTTCGGGATGTCGCGGCTGATCTCCTCCTGGCCGAGCTTGGTGTCGCGGGCCATGACCTCGAACTCCTCGATGTGGATCGAGGTGAAGACGTCATCGCGCACGATGCGCTCGGAGAGCAGGATCGAGTCCTCGAAGTTGTAGCCGTTCCACGGCATGAACGCGACGAGCACGTTGCGGCCAAGCGCCAGCTCGCCATCGCGGGTCGACGGACCGTCGGCCACGATGTCGCCCTTCTTCACCTGGTCGCCGACCTTCACGAGCGGCTTCTGGGTGATGCAGGTGCTCTGGTTGGAGCGCTGGAACTTCAAGAGGTTGTAGATGTCGACCGCCGGCCGGTTGGGGCCGACGTCGTCGGTCGCGCGCACGACGATGCGCATGGCGTCGACCTGGTCGACCACGCCGGTGCGGCGCGCGGCGATGGCGACGCCCGAGTCACGCGCCACCACTTCTTCCATGCCGGTGCCGACCAGCGGCGATTCGGCCTGGATCAGCGGCACCGCCTGGCGCTGCATGTTGGAGCCCATCAGCGCGCGGTTGGCGTCGTCGTTCTCGAGGAACGGGATCAGCGCCGCGGCGACCGACACGATCTGCTTGGGCGAGACGTCGACGAAGTCGATCGTCTCGGGCCGGCCGAGGATGTACTCGCCGCCCTTGCGGCACTGCACCAGATCGGCGGTGAAGCGGCCGCGGGCGTCGATCTCGGCGTTGGCCTGGGCCACGGTGTAGCGGCCCTCCTCCATCGCCGAGAGGTAGACGACCTCGTCGGTGACGCGGCTGCCCACGACCTTGCGGTACGGGCTCTCGATGAAGCCGTACTGGTTGACCCGCGCGTAGGTCGCGAGCGAGTTGATCAGGCCGATGTTGGGGCCTTCCGGAGTCTCGATCGGGCAGATGCGGCCGTAATGCGTCGGATGCACGTCGCGCACCTCGAAGCCGGCACGCTCGCGCGTGAGACCGCCT
>Ga0137418_10004320_pt1 | contig 13050 bp, 12 predicted proteins | sample CZODoug3_1_2_16f_FD_122242 | JGI IMG/M metagenome (GOLD analysis project Ga0137418, IMG submission 122242) | Vadose zone soil fungal communities from Angelo Coast Range Reserve, California, USA - CZODoug3_1_2_16fungal (Hybrid Assembly) | ecosystem: Environmental > Terrestrial > Soil > Vadose...
CTCGCAACCAAAATCAGATCTCTTTCTGCCTCAAATAATCATTACAACATTCAGAATCCAGAATTAACTCTGTTATCAGTCCAAAAGTGGGTGTATATTCTAATTATATTTTGTTACCCTATTCTAGTTTTCTCTGGCAGAAATAACTTGATATGTCTCAGGTGTTATGTCGTTCAAATAAATATTAATTACATAACTGAAGTATCCAGATCACAAACAATCTGCTTACCATGTCATCAAATCAATCTGATCCATGTATATCCCGAAAGTGTATGATTTCTAAATTGTACATAGATCCTAACATGAGTATTGAGAATCCTCATAATCAGTCCATATACTCCATAGCTCATCCCTCCATCATCTATCTTCATACAGGCCATTTACAATCATGTATATATATATTTCTCTCAATTTATTATTATCCTCTCACTCTCATTCATTTCCCAGCTCCGTTCAATAGTTATCCTGTCCAACATTATAACTCTCATTATCATATTTCATCTTTTCCATACATTCATATGTCAAAACAAACAACTTTCATTTTAATATTATCATTTCAATCCATTACAATTGTTCCCTTGACAAGCATTGTCCAATAAATCCTTCCTATTTTTTTTAATAACAATCTCAACCTTATTATCAATTTATTATACATCCAACATCCTATCTTTATCCATTCAATCTTTCCATCCATATTTATTTTTCATTCCAACTTTATTTCTTGCTCATTTTATAAATAAATCAGCCAACCATCCAATACAATCATCCAAAATCTTTCTCCAAGCATCTCAAGTATATCATCAATTTATTTTATTGCACATGCTGCCATCTATTTTTATCGGTTGGATCTTTGCATTTTTTAAATTTGTGTTATGTATCCTTGAATTTTGGCCGAACGGTTGGGCCAGTTACATTCATCTTGTTATGAACAGATAATTAAAACGTCAGAATGTCATTCATATCGAAATATCATGTAATATGGCCAAACCATTTTTGTATTAGATGATGGTTAGTCCATATTTGTATCGTCATCACTAAGTAACTCATCCACCTCCATATCATTGTTATTCGAGTCATTCCCATCAAGCTCATCTTCATCTTCACTCTCTTCATCTTCAGCTTCCTCAAGTTCTTCCTCATCTTCGTCATCGATTTCCCCCTCATCTTCCGTTGTTTCAGTGTCATTCCCGCTCTCTTCACTAACCACCTCCTCAATCTTCTTCCCCCTCCCCCTAGCTGGTGGTTTTCGCTTATTTTTCGTCTTCACAGACAATCTGCGCATCCTTTGTCTTGCCATTCTTCTCACCCTCCTTACATCAACTCCAGAAGTGATATCACCGCCACTCATAGCGATGAAACGTTTGTTAATGATGGTGTTGCTCTCTTTAACTCTTTTCAGGCGGTTTGAAGCAGCTTTAGCTGATGCCTTGCCTGCATTGCCTACACGCCTGATCTTGTAGAAAATTGGATTAGTCAGAAAGTTAACACCTTCTTCTGATGCTGTCCAGACTTTTCCTTTTGACCGCTGTGATGGAGCAACTGCGACTGGTAAGCACTGAAGTCGCCCGAATATGTTGGAGATATTCTGTTTCAGCAGATCTCCGTCCTCATCGGTTAGTTGTTCTAGAATGTTATGATACTCTCTGATATAGCCATAGTCAAGAAATGGCGTCCATGTCGAGCCTCCAAGATGATCCGCATTGGAAGGGAAAAATGTTTCAGTGTGCTGTCGAAAGCTGTTATGGCGTGCACCTGAAAACTTGCCATCCAATCCATGATTTGAAGCTATGAACCAACAGCTTGTCATGGTCAACTGTAACTCCTCTATGGACCAGGCCTTCATTGCGTCTTCCATAGTAATAGGGCTTGGTGAATCCGAACGCAACACATCGAGTTTGAGAGTGGCAAAGTATTCTCTTGTGAACCTCGCAAAGAGTCGGCCTGCAGTATCATCTTCATCATTTCATGCCGGATCCCAAACCCACTGCTTCATCAATGTTGGTGCACCTCATCCAATGAAGGCCTTGATATCTGACCATGCTGGACTGTCACCAAGTGCGAAAAGGCCTGTAGGGGTCAAGTTAGGTGGTTGTGCAGGCGCTAATGGCCTGGGCAGCTTGCCACCCAGACTCATTGCTACTCCACATGCTTGTGGGTCCTCGGCTGGAATTTCATGGATGCAATGACTTTCCAGGTCCAGATCGTGCAGAAAGAACATGCCGTGATTAATCATGGTCTCCTCAAAACGTACATCTCTCAGAGCATCATGAAGATACCCATTCTTCACAATGGGTGTGTGACAGACATGGCGTATCATATGCATTAGGATGGCCGTGGATATACCGAAATTGGTCGGTCGGTATCTTGCAAGATCAAGCAATACATTTTGAGTCTCCTTCAGGCGTCTCCTGGTGAATGTGAAAAAGACTTCCGATTTGACAACAAGAAATGGTGACCGTTCTAGAAACCTTCTCATCTGTTTATTCAGTGGCAGGTCAGATATTTCAATTTGTGGTTAACTCTTGATGAACATACCAAGGAAGGCAAATTGTTTAATACCTTGCATATTGCAGCTCCACTTCCGCGAATCTCATCACGAACACCATATGTCTTTTTTCTGCCTCCATTTAACATCTTCATATAATCATCAATGGACTTCATGAAAGATGAATTGGTGTTGTACGCATCAACATCATTGCAGAAGCTTATTTCCCCACCACGCACTCGTCTGACCGCCTCGTAATGCAGGCAATATGACGAACGAAAGCAAATTTGCACAAGAGACCTCCGACGCTGATCCATCTCTGCCTGGATTCCTCCGTAATTGGCCATTGTGTTTGTGTGATGGGTTGTTCCTTTGTTCATCCCTGCTGCATCATATGATTCACACAGCTTCTCAAGGTCCCACAGACACACTAGTGGCTCGCCATTGTCATCGGTAGGGTGGAATCCAATGCCGAGATCCATCAATAGTTGACCATTTTCTCGTTTTTTGAAATGCTCAAAATCAATGTAGGGTATCTTCTGGCACAAGGTCTCATATGGGTCCATTTCGCCCTCGCCAATAATGCAGTTAGTGCGTAGTTTTATACCTTTGCCTTCCAGTAGAAGATAGAATGATGCGAAAATCCCTAGCTCATCTGGATCCGCTGCAATGATTTCCCGCATTGCCAACTGTATTGCATCAAACTGCTCTGCACTGACTACCACTGTTCGGCTTGCTCCTGAGAACCGGGTGTTATTGGATGCCTTCCACTTCCATTCGTCCAAAGTAAAGTTCTTGTATGGCATTGTGGATGGGTTCTCCCCTGCCATAATGGCAGGGTATAGAACTTCCACCAAGAACAGCGATTGAACTTCCCAAGGGATCAGGGTTGCCGATCTATCATTAATAGGATCACGGTGCTTCATACGTGGAAAGTGTATGGTGATTTTGAACGGACCAATCTTGGCGAAATGCGTGTGGGGGATTGAGGATACAGAATAGGAAATAGAGTACCACTCTGATCTTCCACCTGCTTCAATGTCTGCTTCTGATTGTGGCATGAGCAATTCGACATAACTGTGGTTGCTTTTCGGTATGGGTGGTGTTCGGCCAGAGTATGGTAGAACCTCAATTTCAACATCGCCAGACAAATTCAGTTCGTCAGAAGTGAGAATGATGCTATCGATGTCGTAGGAGAGAGTGTAGTTGCTTGGTGGCACATTGTGTGCATCTCGCCTGGGGTTGAATTTTACCCAGCGCCCATCTGCGGTTAGCCCCTTGACGAATAATTCCATGCTACAAATACTCCCTTCAGCACCAGCACCATCAATCATATCCTGCATTCCCATCTCGCAGATATCGTCACACTCCATTGTTTCTGATTTCTTCAATGTGATAGAGGCGCTTGGAGGAGGTAAGATATGCTCAATCACCTTTTGAGGCTCCTGGCAGGCAAACATGTGTGCGAATTCCGGTTCTAAGCGGTAACCCCAATCTCTGAAAAGCTCCCAGCATGATCGTATTGTTGGCTTTGAGTACCAATCAAGAGGTTGGCTTTCCAAACCCCCCATACTCGCAAACATTCGCATATCTTCCAACGAAGGTCCATTGAAATAATCATCATAGTCCCTTTGCCTGTTGCGTGGAAGGAGTTGAAACCGTCTTGGTTCCAACGTGATTAAACAGACAGATGTTTTCGGAGCTTTGGGCTTTCTCGACGGCCTACAGCGAGAGCGTGCCATTATTTTGTGCTGTTTCTTCAAGGATGTCGGCACCGCTGGAGGATATTGATCAGGAAGGGTGACCCCAGATGACTGCACAATCCCAGCTGAGGACTCGCAACTGTCCGATGTGTTCCCGCTGCCTTCTGCAGATACCTGTTCTCTATCGGATTCATCTTCCTCGACCCCGTCGTGCACAGGTGCAGTTCGTGTGGATCTGCATGAGATGCAATTGTCTGCCTCTCTAGCCAGACGTCTCTCTATGTGAGCGGTTCCAAAATATACCTCAGGTCTGTTGTCCAGAATTTCCAAAATGTTGTCAGCTGGAAATGTATCGAAAAACTCGCCACCATGGCAAAGGATGAGCCACAGTTGATAGCTTGTCTGCAAGCCATCTGACAATTCTTGCAGCATTCGGCTTCGTGTTATGTGTCCGCACTCAAGACGTGGCAATTTTACTTGAGAATTTGGACCATACTCTGGACCTTTGGCAAACAGTATGGTGACAATACCACTCGCAATGGCGCCGCAGTCTGTACCATTCTAAAAGATATGCCTATGTCAGTAATTCTTTCCACCCACGGAAACTTCAATCACCTGTTTCCAATCGATAGCCCACCATGTAGGGTGTGGAACGGGAATGTTCCAACCGAATAATAAACACGTATTCCTCCATAATCTCGGACCACCCCATGCTGCTGGATTATGGTCAATATGGCGACGATCCACGCGGTGATCTCTACCATATTCTGCAACATGAAGGCGCCTATGATTGAGTACCACCACAAAGTAATGATCCCTATCATGTTCGTGTACAACGCAGGCAATTGGACGCATTGGGATTGAACCATCTATTGGTAGAAGTAGCCGCCGTCTGATGGCTGAGCATTGCTCAGGCAATGGTGCCTCCTGTCTAGAACACGTCGTGACAGCTTCTATCCACAGATACAAGACTGGGCTAATATCTTTTTCTTTGACCCAATGCTGCAGCAGATATAAGTCTATACTATTGTTGCCCAAGTATTCGCCTGGATTGAGGTACTTCATCTCTTCGACAACCAATGGCCAATATGCAGGGTCTGCCAACACGCGATCTTGGAAAAGAAGACAGAAGGTTGAGAGTTAGTACTGCGACGTGTTACTATGCTAACCTGCCAGATATATTGGATCATCTCTGTCTGGCTCCTCGCCATTGAATTCAACCACTGGTAAATCAAGGACAAACTCATCCTCAGTGCGACTGTCCCCCCCATCTGATATTGCAGATGGCTGGGAATCTGAATTGGATTCTTCGCTTGATACAACCGGTGGCCTTTGTGGATGTGCGTGCCGAGGTGAAGAGGCGACCTCACTTAGAGTGCGCAAGACCGCATCATTGTTTCGCCTGTGGCCTCCTGGCTGCCCAATTAGTGACAATATTCTGGGGTTCGAGCTGAGAAAACCATCGTCATCAGAAGTATCTGAATCTTCAGAAAGCTGTTCACGAGCCGCAAGCAGCCTTTGCAAACGGTTGGAGATTTCATCTGGTTCGGGTGCACTACTTGGCACAGATCGACTACCGTCAGACGAGGTATCGGATTCTGAGGAAGAACTTGAATCAATATAAGAGGCTAAGGCATGGTTGATGCGTTCAGAAAAGTCAGACATTGTACACCAAGAATGCGTAAGCCACTCTGCTGTTTGCATTTATAACAGGACTAAAATTTGTGCATATTTATCCATGTTGGAAAGGCGTGTACCACGGGTTAGATCGGCATCATCATATGACCCTCTCACATGTCAGGCACCCAAAGTACACGCACTCCATGCTCTCAACCCTAGCTAGATATTCTGCATCTACTTCTTTGAACCAGTCCTTCGGAACGGACTTGCCGTCCCTCAATATACTTCTCGCCCATATATGTGCCCTCCCATTTCCCACAATGCCGAAGAGACCACCACGCTCTATGGGGACACAAATGAAGTGACCGAATCGACGAGTAATTTTGCCCAAGATGTCATGCTGATACCCAAGTATCCTTTCTGCCGTAACCAACCGGTTTGGGATTCGAGTGAGACAGCCAAGGTGGAACCACTGAAAGCATCCCCAACAATATCGCTGGCAATGGCTGGTAGGACTGTAAATGCCATTGTGTCGGCACTGATCTCCTATACAACCTTTTTGAAGGTCCTATGTCACATAGTTAGAGTGTCACAGAACAGAATTTAGGCCGATTGTCTGACATTCACAGAACCACCTTCAGTAGAAAATGACCAACGATAGTACTGGTCTGCGCGACTGATCAAATGTAGATCAGCTTCTTTGTCGTCAAAGTGCAGCAGTTGTGATTGTTCTAAGGTCAGTCAGTATGTGTACGTGTGACCTCGCGATATATATATGTCACCTTGGATAGTCGTTACATCAATAATGGCTGTGTGATCAGACAGCATCAATTCATTTGTTCCCATAAAGTCCAAGCACCTTGTGGTAAGTGTTAGCATCTCGATGGCGCATCACAGTGGCAAATAACTTGCCATTTTTTCCTTTGAGAGGGTTTCTTTTGACAAAGTCCATTGATATCTTCCAAGATGTAGTACCAGTGTATCAGAGCGAAGACCTGCTAAGAGTTCAATATTGGAAGTCAAGGAGTTAGGTCACCAATGTATAACCTGAGTAATCGACGATGATTGCTCATTATAGTCCTCATCAGCATTTCGTCGTCTGTGGCGCAATTCAATTATCTTAGCATGCCAATAGGTAGAACCCTCTGGAGGCACAACGGTAACTCTTGGTAGAATATTAATTTGGATAACAGCTTCACCGGTTAATTGACAGAAAGTATATCGACGTACGAGTCACCAACTCTGAACGTGTCAGTATTGTTTGGATCTTCATTGTTTCCATTTTGACCTGTTTGAATAGCCAGCCTCAGCATCAGTAAGGGACTTATTTGCTAAGGTAATCGCTCACGGTCAGTGAGAGACACATTCTCGAGCTTTTTGAACTCCTTGAAAGAAGGGATATCGTCAATATCCGCTTGAGTTTTCTTGGTACACTGAGAGGCCGTTTCCTTTATCTTGGAAGAACTCGAAGGCAACGAAGGAATAACCTTTTTATCTCCCTTTTGTCTAGGCATCGACTTGGCTGTGGGCGAGAGATGTTGAAATGGTAGGACGGTTAGCTACGTGGGATGCTATTTTAAATGAATGGAATGCATTAAAATCATGCAACCGGAGTCCTCATAATATGCATCGGACAAATTCTTATTGGCTAGTCAAATGAACCATGAGGTGATCCGGAGGCAAGCTTGGGGTGTGTTTACCATGAGGTTTTGAACTTAAATACACCAGACTTCTCCTTTCGTCAACATTCCAACATGCCTCCCAGAATCCGGACCGAAAGTCGAATAATGAAGGGTTATTTCATCTGTTCCCCTTTATATTTACTCACAATTAGGAATACTTGGCATTATTTCTATTTAGAGTATTATCTCGAGTTTATTACTATTATTCCGAGTCTCAGTCACACTACTCCAATCCGGTTATTCCCCGGCTATACCAGATTTGGTGGTCACGATCATGGCTGTGTTGATTTCGGAAAGCGCTTGTGGCTGTGTCTCAAAGCGCACACGAGTGTTATTTCATTCATTTCTTTATCGTTTCCCTACCAAATATTACCTACAAAATACGGAACTCTAGATACATAGTTGAATACTTTGTTGTTAATTTTGCTAAAGGATAACTTGAGAATTAGAGAAATGCGAAGCCGTGAACATTCAGAAATCTGAGGTTCGCTGAGTTTCAAACTCGTTGCCTTAAACGGAAGTTGGTCGAACCTCGGCTCGGGGTGGCTCTAGGAATTCCATAGGACGCCGAATACCTTCGGAAGGTCTTCCCCAAAGGTACTTTGACCCTCTGAAAAAACTTAGTGTAATAACTAAGTGTAGGAATTTGTGTAGAGTCCAGTTAACAGGATTTAGACTCATTCTCACTTCAGGTTCCAATATATATTCTGATTCTCCCTTGAGCTCTAGAAATACTTCCTCTAGACGTCTCTGTATACTCAAAGAGTACACCAATATTATTCTCACTCCTAAATTACCCATAGAACAGTCCTATCATGCTATACACATTTTACTTCCATTTATATTATAATTTCGGACCGTTTCATAACATGTACCCATACTTGCAATGAATTGATGTAAATAACTCAAGTACAACTGGCGTAACACTACAAGGATTTCTACCTAATATTGATCCGTCGAGGCGAGTTGTCCTGAGTCCTTCGCGACGAAGGTGGATATCGAAATGTAAACGATGTAAACAAGATGGGCTATCGACCATTATGAACTACTGCCCGACTTCCAAACGATCCCTTTAGCCACCAAATCAACCTTGGATTCGAAGGGGAAATCGTAGAAAAAGTAATTCAGGGTGCGTGGAACCTCTTGGACCCACTCCGGCTTCTCAAATGGAGCCGATGTCCTACCACAGCGTTTGCAGGCCCAGGATGCCCTGGTATGAGCCAATACCTTCTTCACCTTGTGGGTTTTCGAGTATACATCGCCAGCCTGAGTTGGGCAGTCTCGATTCGGGCAGGTGGGCATAATCCCCCAGACACCGTCTTTCGGCTGGGAGTGGATTAGGGTCCTTGAAATGATGGTGGAACCGTTGCGATATACGATGACCAGTGGGGAATGCTCGAGCACAAGCGGATTGGTAGTGAAGGCCATTATGCAGGCGTCCCAAATGTCTGCACGATTCACCAAGACGCTACGTAAAAACTCCACCATGGCGCCCATTACATGTCTAGGGAGAACTGAGAATGCACGGAACCCAAAGACAATCGAAAATGGGCCACTTAGTTTGCCCAATAAATATTTATGTCATTTATATGTGTGAAGGACTCACGATTCGACCATTCCCCTCACCGCAGCGAAATGCGCTTCGTTCGTGAAGGCGGTACCGCAGGCCATCAGGAACAGGACTTTGACGGACTCCGAGGTCATTAGCATGTCTCCAACGCCTGACCCAGTGTACTTTTGGAAGATCTAAGGAGCATATCGATGAGTTGAATTATAGTTAGGGAAATATGTGCGAAATATCACAGACATCATTGATCGGTGCAATCCATTGTGCACCAGTTGGACCCTTACCATGATAAAGGCCACCAGTCTTGTAACAACTGTGAGTGTCTACGACGCATAGAAAATTCGAGTCCTTTCGAGCGCCAAGGAACTGTTGCAATTGGTCCATCTTCGCGCCATTATTAGCAATGGTCGCCTGACCTTTTGCTAGCTGCGTTGATGCAAGATGGTACTGTAGTTAACAAATTCAGTTATTATCGATAGTTGAATAGGATGAAACCGACTTACGTTATTCTCCTGGCCTCTAAACTCTTCCTGAAATTGATTGACTACAACGTTTGCGACGTACGACTCTTCAGACTTATCCATTGTGAGCGTATAAATGGCCAGTGGCACATTCATCTGGTATGCTGCAATAAACCTCGAGTGAACCTGCATAACATACTGTATTTAATTATTGGTTAGCTGGTCCGTATTGATATGGTTAGAAGGGGTTACTCGCTGGTGTAGGCTTGCGAGCCTGCAGATAGCATCCTGGACATATGAACCCGCCGTCCTCTTGCGGCAATGTCGATGCCACAATGCAGGGTAACTGCCCACCGATCTTTGCAATGCAAATGGCGGCATTGCAATCGTCATTCTCGCATTTGAGGAGTTTGGCGTTGTCCCCGCAGAATGAGCAAACAACCTATTAATGGTCAATAAAAACGTTTGTTAATGTGTTTTAATTTATGGACATTATCTGGGGGTGCCTCCATGTCCATGTTGGACTTCTTCCTTGGCAAAATAACGGACGCAGTGTCGGTTCGGCCTCTTTTATTAGTGCTTGAAGTGTGATCATCGTAGTCCTCGTCTGAATCGATGGCGTGAGCGACACCAATAATCGCTTGGGCTTCTGCAACTGGTATGGACCAATCTTTAAATTGGCCCCCAGCAAAGAGGGAAGTTAAGCTGCCATAGACGCGTTGCTGGTGCGAATCCATCAGTTTAATTGGAGGAAGTCATTTGAACAGCTAATATAACCCTTATATACCCCTGGAATTTGCCTCGTGGTAAGCGCATGTTCCGGAACTTACTAAGTGCCATTATATTGAAAGGGGTTACTTATATCTGAAAGTGGCATGACAATAAATTCCCTGTTAGTGTAGTGGTTGCGCGCGTGTTCGTTGATCTCATTCCCACGAGTTCTTTAGTTCGAACCCCGCTGTTGTTTACTTTTACATTTGCATTGTTCATGGTCTTGCCCAGCAGGGCGGATTTATAGTGTGCCCAGCAGGGCCACGCCATCTTGGATACAAACATCTAGCCCAGTAGGGCGGATTCAATAGTGTGCCCAGTAGGGCCACGCCCTTCGGTTAAGGAAACTTAGAAAGTCCCATATTATGCCGCATTACACCGAACCGCAGTTCGGTCAATGGAAACAAAGTAAGCAACTTACCCTCTGCATTGCACCGAACCATTGTTCGGTCAAAATAAGCAATAATTCCATTAAATGTTGCTGAACCACTGTTCGGTCAAAATAAGTAATAACTCCACTGAATTGCGCCAAACCACTTTTTGGTCAAAAAGCACCAAACAATAACTCCGCCAGGCCACACTAGTTTTACGAAATGTGCCCAGGAATGGAAAATTTCCGTCCAACTGGGTCCAATGAACCATTATATTTAAAGGGGTTACTTATATCTGAAAGTGGCATGACAATAAATTCCCTGTTAGTGTAGTGGTCGCGCGTGTGTTCGTTGATCTCGTTCCCACGAGTTCTTTAGTTCGAACCCCGCTGTTGTTTACTTTTACATTTGCATTGTTCATGGTCTTGCCCAGCAGGGCGGATTTATAGTGTGCCCAGCAGGGCCACGCCACCTTGGATATAAACATCTAGCCCAGTAGGGCCGTGAAAACAAGTAATAAATAAGCGAATAATAATTGCACCGGTTCCGCCACGTGTTAAACCCTCATGTTAGTTCCATGCCTCATGTTGTAATGTATTTAAGGAGGTGATTAATTGCTAACGCTGCATTATTCCCCTTGACATAGTGATGGCACCTCGTTACAAAGCTGGCGGTCTTTTTGCAACTCACTGGCCAAGATGGGACATTCACTCAAAGGCACCCGAAGTTGTTGACCAGTGGGAATGGATACAGAGTGTCCATTTCAAGACTGGGGATTACAATGACATGTTGGACGCCTTTCCTGTGATGGTCACCGAGCACGCAAACACCAGCATGGCGACTACGACCACTCATATATATATTCCTACACAATATTGTCCTATCCTCCGCCTTCTCAATTGTAAAATGGCGTGGCACCAGGTCGCACTCACTATGCCTCAGCCGATGCTCAAGCATAACGCTGATGAAGAACAACGCCTCACCCACAAAATCCACCTTACACACTACGAAGTATGGACCGATGGCGCCATGCGAAATATAATCTACCTGAACTCAATCCGCGAGTCATTTTTTGCATGGGTCGAGAAGCAGTTCTATCGCAATAAAAATGCGACAGGTAAGCTGCCGAACGTGAAAAAGATGAGTAGAGATAAACGCTGCGTGATGCTCGAAAACTGGATGATGCACGAGCTGGTGATCCAAGCGCATGTCCCAAATCAGATCAATCCTTTCATGGCAGATAAGTCGAATCGTAGAAAATGGAGGGCTATGACTGACGTCTTCGAGCTCGGTGAGTATATATTGAAGTCAGCCCAAGCATTTATTTATTGACATCTCGTAGATTGGGATGCTTTAGGAAAAAATCTTGCCTGGTATGGCCGCAAATTAGACGAGGAGAATGCGGACGATGCATGCATCATATTTGCGCAAAGGGCAGCTGGCCTCAAACCGTTTCCGATCGAGGAGGAGTATGATCATATTCGCCGTGCATCCACGAAGCTCATCAAGACCTTCTTCAATGAACAAATGGATCTTACAACAAGCAGTACCATACCAGTATGTTCATTTGATCTATTTTATATATTTATATATAACAATGTTTCAACTGTCTAGGTCAAACTGGTAACAGAGGCATATGATGCAGGCGATGATGCCGATGATAAGTCCTTTGTATGTCAATACTTGATCTTAAGCCATACACATGCGAATCACTATCTATCACAGATCGGTAGTGACAATAGTGTCGATGTAACCTCTGTACGTCGATACTTGATCTTAAGCCACACACATGTGAATGTATATCTATCACAGGTCGTTTCTAGCAATGCAAGTTCAAACGAGGAACCAAGTAATTATGTGCTGGAGCCACAGTTACCGCTTTTGAATGCTGAGGTGGAAGAGGTTGAGGGGTTGCCACAACCGCCAGGGTTTGGGGCTGCGGGGAAGAAGGGAAAGAAGGGGAAAGCCGTTAGGAAAGGAAAGAAGGCGGGTGAAGATGATGGTGGGCTTGGAGAGTCCCAGCAACCCATGGAGGTAACTGGACTGAAGGGAAAGGCGAGGGAGGTCGAGGTGCCTGAGGAACAAGTTGCGGGTCAGCTCGTCGTAAGATTGCCACTTTATTTTAACACCAAACCATCTGACCATCTATATACCAGGATAGCGATATGGTGTGTCAATAAATTCCACTGTATTTAGTTCAATCTACTGACTGTCGTGTTTAGGACATCGATGGCGATCAAGGTGCAGATAATGAGCTCGATGAGCTCGATGGGGAACCACCCATTGATGCCCTGGTCAGTCAATTTGCCTCACATATATAACCGGATTCCACTAACGGTCACTTCTAGGCTGTTCCCCAGGTCAGTATTTCATTTCATTTTTATTTTATC
>Ga0137418_10004321_pt1 | contig 13049 bp, 13 predicted proteins | sample CZODoug3_1_2_16f_FD_122242 | JGI IMG/M metagenome (GOLD analysis project Ga0137418, IMG submission 122242) | Vadose zone soil fungal communities from Angelo Coast Range Reserve, California, USA - CZODoug3_1_2_16fungal (Hybrid Assembly) | ecosystem: Environmental > Terrestrial > Soil > Vadose...
GATCAGCTGCGTCTGGCTGGCCGAGCGCGCGAACGTCGAGACGAAGGTGCCGAGGCCGATGCCGGACAGCACGCAGCACGCGCAGGCGGCGAGCAGCAGCGCCGGGCTGCCGCGGAACGGGATGCCGAACACCAGCCGGGCCACCGCGATCACCAGCACGACCATCGTCATCAACAGGACGAAGAGCGGGACCATCTTGGCCGTGATCACCTGCAGGGAGCTGGCCGGCGTCATCAGCAGCTGCTCGACCGTTCCCCGCTCCTTCTCGCGGATCATCGTGGCCGCCGACACGAGCGAGCCGTTCAGGATGATCAGCGTTCCGAACACGCCCGTCACGATGAACCAGGCGTTCACCAGGCCGGGATTGTAGAGCAGCGCCGTCCGCAGCTCGACGGGCCCCGCGCGCGCCCCGCCGAGGTCGCGGTTGAGGAAGGCGACGGCGCCCTCGACGTAGCCCTGCGCGATCTGCGCGGTATTCGCGTTCGCCGCGTTGAGCAGGACCTGCACGGTCGCCGGGCGCCCGCGCGCGCGCCGGCGCGCGAAGTCGTAGGGCACCACCACGGCGACGTCGAGCCGGCCGATGCCGAGCTCTCGTCCGACCATCTCCGGGGTCGCGTAGGAGCCGGCCAGCCGGAACGCCGGGTTCTGCGTGAGCACAGAGATCAGCTCGCGGCTCTCGGCCGTGCGGCTCTCGTCCACGACGCCGAGACTGAGGTCCCTGACCTTGGAATCGAGCGCGAAGCCGAACAAGAGGATTTGCAGCGTGGGCGGCACGATCAGCGAGATCGCGAGCCGGCGGTCGCGCCGGATCTGCCGCAGCTCCTTCAGCGCCAGCGCCCAGAAGCGGCCGCCGAAGAGACGGCCGAGGGCCTGTCTCACGCCTTCACCTGCATGCGGCGCATCACGCGCCAGGCGAGTACGTAGAAGACGAGCCCGATGGCGCCGATCGCCAGCACCGCCCACCACACGGCGGGCCAGCCGCCCCCCTGCAAGAAGGCGTCGCGCACGATGACGACGTAGTAGCGCGCCTGGACGAAATTCGAGAGCCACCGGAGCGCACCGGGGATGTTCTCGATCGGGAAGATGAGCCCGGAGAGCAGGAACGCGAGCAGGAAGCCGCCGAGCGCGACGGCCTGCACGGCGGCGGCCTGGTTGGGAATGGCGGCGCCGACGAGCGAGCCGAAGCTCACCACGCAGAACACGTACAGCGCGCTGCCGATGATCACCGGCGTGGGATCGCCGGCAACGTGCAGGCCGAAGAGCGTGAACATGAGCCCGGCCAGCAGCACGCACTGCGCGAAGCCGATGACCATGCCGGCCAGGATCTTGCCGAGCAGGAACTCGTGCGCCGAGATGCTCGAGACATAGACCTGTAAGATTGTTTTCTGCTCACCCTCGCGCGACATCGCGAGCGCGGCGAGCACGGTCGGAAAGATCGACAGGCCGAGCACGAGGAATCCGGGTCCGTAGAACTTTCGCGGCTCGCGGCCGGGATTGAACCAGAGCCGCGTCGCCGTCTGGATGGCCGGGACCGCCGCGCCGCCGAGCGGTTGCGCGAAGGCGCGCGTGATCTGGCCGGCGCTGCCGCGAATCAGCTGGGCGGTGTTGCCGTCGGTGGCATCCACGAGCACCTGCGCCACGACCGGCCGATGGCGGCGGATCTCGCGCTCGAAGTGCTCGGGGATGATGACGGCCGCGCGCGCCCGTCCGCCGGCCAGCATCGTTTCCGCCGACGTGGCGGGCGGCAGGGTCACCACGCGGTAGGTCAGCGACGTGCGAAACGCGTCCGCGTACCGTCGGGACATCTGGGTCTGATCGAAGTCCTGGATGACGATCGGGATGTCGGTCACCGTCAGCGAGACCGACGTGCCCATCAGCGCCGTGAGGCCCACGGGCAGCACGAGCGCCAGCCCCAGCGCGAGACGGTCGCGCAGCAGCTGGGTGAGCTCCTTGCGGGCCTGGGCGATGATGCGCCGCATGGGCCAGCCGTCAGGCGGCGACGACGCCCTTCTCGGCGATGACGAGGAAGACGTCCTCCAGCGAGTAGTCCTCTTCTCTCGCCTCCCGCACCCGGATGCCCTCGCGCGCCAACCGGGCCGTGAGGTCGCGCGCGGCCGCCTGCGCATCGCCATCGACGATGACGTGGAACCGATCGCCGAAGAGCGAGACACGCCACGGCTCCAGCTCGGTCTTCAGCACGGCTACCGCGCGCTGCGGGTCGTCGGCGAGCACCTCGAGCACGCGGCCGCCCTGCGCGGCCTTCACGCCGCTCGGCGTGCCCTCGGTCACCAGCTCGCCGGCGACCATGAATCCCAGCCGGTTGCACTGCTCGGCTTCTTCGAGATAGTGCGTGGTGACGAGGATCGCGGTGCCCTGGTCGGCCAGCTGGTTGATCATGGCCCAGAACGCGCGGCGGGCGATCGGATCCACGCCCGACGTCGGCTCGTCGAGGAACAGCACGCGCGGCTCGTGCATGATCGCCGCACCGAAGGCCACGCGCTGCTTCCAGCCGCCGGGCAGGCTGCCCGTGAGCTGGCCGCCCTTGCCGGGAAGGCCGGCGAACTCGAGCACCCACCGCTTGCGCGCCTCGCGCCGCTCGCGCGGCACCTGGTAGACGCCCGCGAAGAAGTCGAGGTTCTCGTCGATCGTGAGGTCGTCGTAGAGCGAGAACTTCTGCGACATGTAGCCGACCTGCTGCCGGACATTCTCGGAGCGCAGCTCCCCGATCTCGCCCGCCAGCCGCACCTCGCCCCCGCTCGGCTCCAGCAGGCCGCAGAGCATCTTGATGGTGGTCGTTTTCCCCGCGCCGTTGGCGCCGAGCAGGCCGTAGACCTCGCCGTAGCGGACTTCCAGATCGATGCCCTTGACCGCCACGAACTCCCCGAACGTCCTGCGCACGCCGCGTGCGCCGATGGCCACCGGGTCGCCGGCTGGCTCGTGGTCGCGGCGGTCCGGGAACGGCGGCACCCGCGTCTCGCCCGCGAGACCGCGCAGGATCGCGACGAAGGTGTTCTCGAGCGTCGGCGACGCGGCGCGCACGCTCTCCACGGCGTCGCCGAGCGCCTCACGAACGGCGCGTTCTCCGGACTGCGCCTCGCGCACCAGCACGTCGAGGCGGTCGCCGAAGCGCTGGACATCGGCGATCCCGTCGCGTCGGGCCAGCGTCGCCTCCGCCTGGCGCAGATCGGTCGCGCGCACCTCCAGGCGCTGCAGCCCGAGACTCTGCCGCAGCTCGGCCGGTGTGCCGGTCCGGTGCAGACGCCCGTCGTGCATGAGCGCCACGCGGTGACAGCGCTCCGCCTCGTCGAGATACGGCGTCGCGAGGAGAATCGTCATCCCCTGCGTCGAGAGCTGCGCGAGCGCGTCCCAGAACTCTCGACGCGACACCGGGTCGACGCCCGTCGTCGGCTCGTCCAACAATAATATTCGCGGCTCGGCCACCAGCGCGCAGGCCAGCGCGAGCTTCTGCTTCATGCCGCCGCTGAGCCGGCCGGCGAGCCGGTCCATGAAGCGCTCCATGCCGAACATCGTGAGATAGCGCTGCCCGCGCCGCTCGATCTCCCGCACGGGCACGCGTCGCAGCTCGCCGACGTAGCGCAGGTTCTCCGCCACGCTGAGGTCCTGATAGAGGCTGAACGCCTGCGTGAGGTAGCCGACGTACGCGCGCGCCTCTCGCGCCGGCTGGCCGAGCAGATCGGCGGTGCCGGCCGTCGCCTGCATCACGCCGCCCAGGATCTGGAACGTCGAGGTCTTTCCCGCGCCATCAGGCCCGATGAGCCCGAAGATCTCGCCCGCGCGCACGTCCAGGTCGACGCCACGGACCGCCTCGACATCGCCATACCGTTTGGTCAGCGCCCGCGTGCGGATGGCGACGTCTTCGATCATCGTCGGGCCTGGCGCGTCGGCCAGTCGCCGCCGTCGACGAGGATCTCGCCGTCCGCCGGCATGCCCGGCTTGGCGAAGCCGACGGCGCTCTTGAGCCGCAGCTTCACGCCGACCACCTGCTTCACGCGATCCTCACGGAAGTACGTGTTCTCCGGCGTGAACGACGCCTGGGGATCGACCCGCAACACGTACGCGTCGATGGGCTTCGCCGGCGCCGAGTCGAGGTAGACGCGCGCCACCTGGCCCACGCGGACGCGCCCGATCTGGCCCTCGGGCACGAACGCCCGGAGGTACACCTCGGCCAGGTTCACGAGCGTGATGATGGCCGTGCCCGCCATCACGACCTCGCCGGGCTCGGCCGTTCGCGTGGCGACCGTGCCGTTGAACGGCGCGATCACGCGGAGGTCCGCTCGGTTGGCGCGCGCCTCGTCGAGCTGGGCCCGCGAGCGCTCGGCTTCGGCCTGGGCGGCGGCGACGTCGGCCTGCGCCTGGAGGATCTGCCCCTGCACGGCCACCACCTGCGAGGAACGAATGGCCGGGTTGACGAGATTCGCCTTCGCGGCCGTGAGCGCGCCGCGCGCGGCTTCGACCTGACGCCGCTGCGCCGCAACGATGGCCGCCTGCGCTTCTTCGTTTCTCTGGGCTCGCTGCGCCTCCTGCTCGGCGACCAGCTCCTTCTGAAACAGGCGCGTCATGGCCTCCCGGTCCCACTTCGCCTGCGCGTACGCGGCCTCGGCCTGCGCAAGCTGGGCGTCCGCCGCGGCGAGCTTGCCCTCCGCCTCATTCACGCGGCCCTCGGCATCACTGCGCGCCTGCCCGACACCGAGCCGACTCTGCTGCAATTGCTCGTCGAGCACGGCGATCTGATGCTGGGCCAGCCGCACCCGCGCCTCGGCCTGACGAACCGCGGCCATCGCCTGCTGCTCGCGCGCGCGAATCTGCTCGTCGTCGAGCACCGCGATCACCTGCCCCGCCTCGACGCGATCGCCTTCCCGCACGCTGATCTCCCGAATTCGCCCCGACGTCTTCGCGGCGACGGCGGAGTCGTCGCCCTCGATGCGTCCGCTCACCGCGAGCACGCCCGGCGGCAGCGCGGGCGGCGCGAGCACGAAGCGCCAGACGGCGAACCCGCCGAGACCGAGGACGACCACCACCGCGGCGATCGCCAGCCGACGCCGTCGCGCGCTCATCCGCGCCGTCTCCCGCGCGTCGAGTCGGCGGCCAGCCCGTACGTGAGCAGGTCCTGGATGTGCTTGACGTACGCCGCGGCGTCCGGCGGCTTGATGGCGGGACGCCGCATGGCGAGCACCCGCTCGCGAAAGCGCGCCGTGGCGAAGAAGAACACGAGACTGCCGACGAGGCTCAGATGCGTCAGCAGCGGATCGACGGGCCGGAAGTCGCCGTCGCCCACGCCGCGCGCCACGATGCGCTGCACGGCGCCCAGGATCCGCGCGGGCTTGTCGATGAGCTCCGGGTCGAGGTGCGTGCCGCCCGCCACGACCTCGCGCAGCATCATCGAGCAGAAGTGGGGATGGCGCCGCGTGGCCATCTCCCCCACCATGGCGATCAGCTCGCGCAGCACCTCCGGCGCCGGCCGGCGCGACTCGGCGAGCTTCTCCACGCCGGCGACGATCTCCGTGAAGGTCGCGCTCACGATGGCCAGGTAGAGCTTCCGCTTGCCCCCGAAGTGGTAGTTGATCATCGCCTTGTTGATGCCGGCCTTCTGGGCGATCACCGTCACCGGTACCCCGTCGTACCCGCGCTCGGCAAACAGCTCGGCGCCGGCGGCCAGCAGCGCGTCGCGCGTGGCCGGGGCGTCCCGGCGGCGCGCGCGGGCGCCGGTGATCGGCGCGGCGGACGTCCTCGCGCGGGTGCGTCCGGGTGCGGTGGTTATCAACTAAACGTATGGTTGATAACTTTCCGCGCGTCGTCAAGTGGTGTTTCAGACCGTCCAACCTTTCACAGCGAGGCGAGGATCGCGCGGTACTCCGGCTCCGGGAACGCCCGCATGGTCAGGGTGCGGACGTTTCCGACGGCGCCCAGCGAGAGCGCCAGCTTCGCCATCGTCGCATCGTCCGGCACGGTCACGATGGCCACCGTATCGTAGGGTCCCATGGTCAGGTAGAATGCTTGCACGTCTCCGCCGAGGTCCCTGAGCGTCCGCTTCAGGCCGTCCAGGCGCGGGCCGGCCTCCCGCACCGTCCGGATGCCCTGCTCCGTATAGTTGAAGAGGATCACGTAGGTGTTCATCGGCTCACACCATCACGTAGCCGCCGTTGACGTCGATCGTCGCGCCGGTGATGTGGCGCGCACCCTCGCCGGCCAGGAACAGCACCACGGCGGAGATGTCTTCGGGCGCAGCGTAGCGACCCAGCGGGATCCCGCGGCGCAGCTGCTCGCGCGCCTCGGGGCTCAGGATCTCGGTGTTGCGCTCCACGTCGGCGGGTCCCGGCGCCACGGTGTTCACGAGGATCTGGTGCGGCGCGTACTCCTTGGCCAGATGCCGCGGAGCTCATCCGCCGCCTGCCGTCGATGCACGGCCGCGAGATTCAGTCAGTCACGGCCCAGCGCGTCGGTGAGCCCTTCCAGCCCTACCGCATCCTCGACGATCGGCTGGTGGCCGTATGAAGCGCCGCCGCCGCCGGATGTACGCGACGCTCGTCCACGATTACAAGCGCGACTCATCCGCATCGCGGTCCGCATCGAAGCCGACACCAAGAAGGCCGCCAAGCCCCTGGGCATCTCCAGGTCGACGCTCTATCGCCTCCGTGGAGACTACGCATGAAAACGCGCGAGCGCGGCTCGCTCTACAAAGCAGCAGCGGTCGTCGTAACTGGTGGGTGAGGATCGGCTTCCGCGGCCGGCTCATCTGCCAATCGACCAAGACCGCCGACAAGCGGCAAGCGCTGGAGATGCTGAAGGCCAAGCGTCGGGAGCTCGAGATTCATCTCGATGCCGGTCTGCGGCGCGCAACATGGACCGCGCCGGGGCGAGCCGCCACGTGGCGATGCAGATCACCGGGCACAAGACCGAGGCGATGTACCGGCGCTACAACATCGTGAATGACGCTGATGTGAAGGCGGCGCTGGAGAAGACCGCCGACTACCTCGACTCGCTGCCTACGAAGACTCGGTAGGAGTATTCCCGACACTCGCCCGGTGCCCGTGGCCGGGGGGTGACTCTGCTACATCTGCACCCGCCACTTCGACGTGGCGATGAAGCGGAGGTTCTCTGCGGTTATCGGGATAGCCGCGCTGTCGTAGAAGAGCGAGATGACGCCACGGGCTCCGTCGAAGTTAACGCCAGCCGCACGCAAGACCCGGTTCGCTTCAGAGCCTTCATAGGCCAGCAGGCCGAACAGAAGGTTCTCGGTGCCGATTACATGGTTGGGTTGCAGGCGCGCTTCGAGGGCTGCCTGGAAAACGGCCCTCAGTTGGGGAGAGAACGCAGGTTCGCAGGGTGTGGACGAGCCGGGCGCTTCGCTCAGGAAGCGTTCGACCTCGGCACGCAGCATCTCGGGTGGCGCCTGAAGCCGCTCAAGCACCTTGACGGCCATGCCCTCGCCGTCGCGCAGGATGCCCATGAGCAGATGTTCGGGGCCGATGGTCTCGTGCCCGTGGCTGCGCGCCTCCTCGGTCGCCAGGACGACGCTGCGTCGCGCCCGGCTAGTGAATCGCTCCAGCATGGCAACCTCCCGAGCGCCAGCCATCACTCGCTGGCGCTCGACACGGATTCTACAGCCCGAAGACCACCGAGCCGGTCTAAGAGACAGGCTCTGACTTCTTCGGTGATGAACTCCGGGACGCCCGGGTGTTCTACGAAGCTCATCCGCGGAGGGTCTCGGATTCGCGGTCATGCAGCGCCGCCGGGAAGCGGGTCCCTCAGGCACAGATGGCTCACGCTCGATCGGATGCTGGCGAAGAAGCGGCGTTGGATGCACGTGGCTTTCGGCTGAGGCGGCGCCCGACCGAATGAAGGTCCGCGCAGCAACATTCAATCCCGACCGAGCCGTGGGGCATTCGTCGGTATCACCGACCTGACTGCCTCGTACATCACGAAGAGCAGCCACGTCGAAGGCTATTGGGACGACTACGAGAGTGCCGCCAAGGCGCAGGCCAACGGGCGGCCTCCCTGCCGGCGCTGCAAACCGTGACCTTGCCCTGCGCTCAGTGCCCACAGTGACATAGTCGGCATCTTCGTTCGGTACGCATCCAGAGGAATCGCTCAAATTGATACGCTGGGTAATGCTTCCCCATTGCATGCCCACACTCGTCGCAGCGAAGCGTGCGCTTCCACAGGATCGTGGCTATTGCTGCAGCAAATCCGACAGCGGGGAAGACGACGTGTCGCGTTGCTGTGGCCAGGCAGGCGAAGACGGCCACGACCGCGAAGGCAGAGAGATACCGAGGACCTTGCTGAGTTGGCGTTGAGACCTCGGCATCAGCGGCGGTAGGTGAGGACGCGCCACAGCAAACGCGCCCACGAACGGGTCCACCTCACTGGCGGCGGCCCCATGAGGACCGCTCTGATGTACCAGATGCCGATGCCCGCGAGAAGGGCAAGCGCAACGATGTCACCCGTCTCCATGCTCATTCGCTACGGTGGTGGCTCTCTGCGACCATCCCGGCGAAGTCGGCGCTTCGCGTCAAGGCGATTGCGGAGCAAATTCGTCGTCCACCAGATACGTAGCCAGCCGCCCAGGAGGAGTACCAGGATGGTCAGTCCAACGAGGACTAATATCGCCGTCTTCGTCCAGATCCTGGTCTCCCATGGAACGCCGTAGAAGATGTCTGGCCACCACATGAAGCGAGTATGAGGGATTAGGACGCCGCTAGGTCGCGCTATTGGCCGATTTGCGGCGCTATACAACCGCCGGGAGGGCGGGGAGGCCGGGATCGGTGCTCGGGCGCCTTCTAGCGCCGTCTTGTATCTTCGCGAACTAGCCAGGCGTCCCAAGGAGCAACATCCCCCGTCGCTCCGACCGACGCAATGGGCTGGTGCAATGAATCTTCCTGTAGGCGCCGCAGCCCCAACGAGGAGGGACCATGGCAGATTCGACGACTGATAGGTATCTGGACAACAACAAGCAGTACGCGAGCGGGCAGGCGATGCACAAGCCTGCCTATCCGGGAAAGCAGCCGATCCAGCCGGCCAAGCGCGTGGCGGTCGTGGCCTGCATGGACGCGCGGCTCGACGTGGAGGATCTGCTCGGCCTGCAGACGGGCGACGCGCACGTCATCCGCAACGCCGGGGGCGTGGTGAGCGATGATGCGATCCGTTGCCTCGTAATCTCGCATCACCTCCTCAACACCAACGAGATCATCCTGATCCATCACACGCGCTGCGGCATGCTCGCCTTCACCGATGACCTGCTCAAGGCCGGGCTCGAGGGCGACTCGGCTGCCGAGAAACTGCTTGGCCAAGCAACGGGGCGCGCGTTCATGAGCTGCAAGAAGTGCGCGGCGACGCCATCGTCTTTCCACGCCTTCCGCGGCCAAATCGAGCCGCTCGACGCCCCGCGCGACGCGAAGCAAACAGAACGCCTCGCATGGGACGTGCGGCGGGGGATGTCCTCGATTCTGAACCACCCCTGGATGCCGACCAACGGGCCCGACGCGGTCACGGTGCGCGGATTCATCTACGACGTGGACACCGCGAGGCTCGAGGAAGTGAGCTATCCCGGACCCATGGGATCGATCGGTTGACGCGCCGAGCCCGAGTGATGCCCGAGTACCGTGCGTCGTGGCGCGGGTATTCGACCTCACGATTCGGGCTTCCGACCGACTGATCTCGGCCCCGCTCGTGGCCGTGTGCGGTGTCGCCGGGTAGTGCGGTACGAGTGTATGCGCCACCGAACGACGGCTTGCAGGGTGACGCTCCGCGAGCGGTGCGCGCCTGAAGCCGGACGTTCGGCGTCAAGTGGCCGCTCAGCGGATCGGCAACGGACCATGCCGGGCGTCTGGCGCTGGCTGAAGCAAGTCCGTGTTCATGGTGGACGCGGGATGTGCCTGAAAAGGTGTCAGCCTTCCCGACGGACCCTGCCTTGGCAGCTACACGCCGGTTCGTCCACTCGCGCGTGATGGTCTTGGCCATATCCGACCCCCTTGCCTACAACGCTTCGCGCTCTCTTTTCGCTGCTTGGTCTCTTACGGCCACATGCTCCGGGCCTGCGCTTCTATCTGTCGAACGATTTCAGCACTGGGATGCTCGACGGCCGTAACGCCTGCCGGCCTGCCAGCAGCACTCAGCGCAATGAAGTGGATAGTCGCGGGGGCTTCCTTGACTAGTAACGCCCCCAGGCGCGCCCACGCCTTCTGCGCCAGCGTTCCGTTCAGTGCCCGAAAAAATGCGCTCCCTATCACGTCAACGAGTTGCACACCAAGGTTATTTTGGGAGTTGGCAAAGGCTCTGTGCTCCTCCAAGAGCTTTCGGAGATCGACACCGTTGAAGGTCTCGCGCGGCCCCACTAGCTGTCTAAGCCATTCCACGTGTTGTCGCGCCTCGGGATCGGCCGTCGCCTCATCGTAGAAGAATCGGCGGAAGTGTGAATAGTCTGCCCCCGTGGAGAACACCAGCGGTGTTGTTACGCTCTGACTTTCCAAGACCGGGAGAATGACCGTCGTCCACAGCTTCTCGAAGTCGGTGATCTTTCGATCCTTCGCGTCCATTACCCAACGAAACTCAGCCAGTTCCTGGGGGAGCCGTTGACAATAATAGAGAGTGCCCGTCTGGATCGCGTCCTTAACGAGGATGATGGCCGTCAGCGATTGCACGAACAATTGATTCGGCAGCGCGCGCCATCGGTCCCGAAGCTCTTCCATTTGCTTTACGAGTCCCGGCTTGTGTTCCAGCGTCAGATTCTTCGTCACGGCCGCCGCTTGGGCCTCTTTGAACTGCGTGACAGCCGCCTCCGTATGCTCTGCCATGTCGATCGCAACAACACGCACGATCACGTCGAACTTGAGTAGCAATTCGACCACTGCGGCAATCTGTGCCTCGTCCAGCGAGCTTCCCTTCAGTTCGATTTGTGTCCGGCCCCACAAGTCCCGCAGCCGAAGAAATTCGTATAGAACGAGCTCCGCCTGTGACGAGGGGATCAACAGGGCGACATGACAACAAACGTAGCGTTCTCGTTTCTCCGGGACGACAAAGACCCCGGCCTCGTCGATGTAGACGTGCACTGCTCACTCCAAGAGCGACGTGACTTTCACGGCAAGCACCTTCGCCAGTCGGCGGAGCGCGGGCAGGGACGGCTGCTTGCGCTCGCCCGTCTCGAGCATCGAGACGTACGGCTTCGTCAGCTTCGCCCGGCGGGCCAGGTCATCCTGGCTCCAGCCCTTGGCCTCCCGCAGCGCCCTGATCCGTCGGCCGATCACGGCTGAAAGTTAACCTGATCCGGAGTTCACGCGGGTGGGCTTATGCTGCCGGCCGTGGCGCCCGCTGGCGCCTCCGGACGCGCCGCGTCTATTGCGACTGGGTATCCCACGGCCGCGGAGTGCGTGGCCCGCCTTCGCGTGTATGGAGCGGACGTACCGCGCGAGCCTCCCTACACGAAAAGGCGTGACCGCGGATATCTCGGTTAACGGAAATCGCAGCTAAAGTGGTAGAAATCCCAGCGAGGAGGCTGTCCATGCCCAAGAGTATGATTTCTGCCATCGTCGCCGCGGTGGCCCTGCTCCTCTCCCCTCCGCTCCCCGTCCTGGCGCAGCAGACCACGGCCAAGGACGTCGGCCAGAAGATGGCGGAGACCGGCGAAGCCATCAAGGACTACACGGTCGACAAGAAGGATGAGGCCGTCGCCCACGCCAATAAGCTGGGGAGCGACATCGACGCCAAGATCAAGGAGCTGGAAGCGCAGGCGTCGAAGCAAGCGGGCGAGGCCAAGACGAAGTCCGAGCAGATGATCAAGGACCTGAAGGCCAAGCGCGCCAAGGTGTCCGCGAAGCTTAACGATCTGTCCAAGGCCACCAAGGCCTCGTGGGACGAGACGAAGAAGGGTTTCGCCGACGCTTACCGCGATCTGGCAATGTCCTACGACAAGGCCCTGGCCGAGTTCAAGAAGTAGCCCCTCGCCGTACCCCCGCTCTTGCGCCGACGCTGAACCTCAGGCTTTGCGGCGGTCAATGACACATGAGTTAACAGGGGACGGCCTGCGCGACTTCACCATATTCGGCTTCGTGACCGAGTGGCGGCGTGTGGCCCTTGACACCAAATCGGCTGCGCGCCGCGAGGTCCCGCTTTTGGCCGATTCGCGGCGCTCGAGCGCGCTGGATCTGCCTTGGGGGGCCGCTTCGGCTTCGCGCGTGTCCTAGAGGCGTAGAGCGCCGCAGAGCGCTGCCGACGCCTGGGAACTCGATACGTCGTTGGATACCCCTGCCTCGGCCACCCTGTAACCGGGCGCGATCGTAGCCGTCTTCCCGTCGGAGCACTTCCCTCAGCGAGGGAATCGTGGCCCGCGTCGGGGCCGCGCATGAGCGTCACGAACTTCGGCGGCGCTCGTGCTCCTGCTCTCGGTCCTGCAGCGCCGGCAATAGACCTGTATCGCCGAAGCCGAGGGGGCCGTGCGAGACTAGTTGAACCATCCCTGTCGCACCAGCCGCCGGCGCGTGAGTCCGAGCACGCCGGCCGCGCGATGCCGCGTCCGGCTCCGGTGACGATGACGACCGTTCCCATCATTCTCTCCTTTAGAATCCGAACCGCTTCGGGATCCACAACGGCACGGCGGGGAAGAGCGCCATCGCGATCGTGATGCCGATGACCACCACCATGAACGGCCAGATGGCCCGGTTGGCGTCCTTCATCGGCGCCTTCACGATGGACGCGACGATGTAGAGGCTCAGCGCCACCGGCGGGCTGATCAGCGCCGTCTGCACGGCCATCACGACGACGAGGCCGAGCAGGTGCGGATCGATCTTGTACGCCGCCGCCGCCGGCGCCAGGATCGGAATCAGCATGATCATGATGGGCACCGCTTCGAGGGCCAGGCCCAGCAGGAACAGCACGCCGATGGCGACCAGCATGAAGACTTCGGCGGAGGTGGTGAAGTCCAGCGACCATTGCGCGACGACTCTGGGCACCTGGTTGCGGACGAGGATCCACGACACGACGTTGGAGGTGCCGAGCAGCAGGTAGATCACCGCGCTCGTCTTGGCGCCGACCAGCAG